>Ga0075723_149_pt1 | contig 5213 bp, 4 predicted proteins | sample RifGroB1_FD_67784 | JGI IMG/M metagenome (GOLD analysis project Ga0075723, IMG submission 67784) | Microgenomates (Woesebacteria) bacterium GW2011_GWB1_39_12 | reverse complement strand
ATTGGTCCTTCATAAATTCTATTAAAACCAAAATGCTTTGCTACCACCAGCATTTCAATATCCATTGCATAGCGCTTGACCAATAATTTTGGGAGAATTTTGTCGATCACTCTTCTTTTAAAAATCTTAATACCGCTTTGGGTATCTGTTAGCTCAATCCCAAAAAGGATTTTAACAAACCAATGGTAGCCGATACTTAAAATACGCCTCAGAAAAGGATAGTTAACTTGGGAAACGGGGTGGCGTTTCGAGCCAACAATAACATCAGCATTATACCAATCCATATGAGCCATCAGCATCATAATCCCCTTCGGGCTGATATCCATTCCGGCATCCAAAAATGAAATAAACTCCCCACGTGCTCGCTCCATACCATAGCGCACAGCAAAACCTTTCCCTTTATTTCCATCATAAGCTAAAACTTTAATTTTTGATGACCTTGCTTTCAGAGCTTCTCTTTCTGTGTTGTCAAATCTACCATCAACCACACAAATAATTTCATAATCATAACCAATCGGCAAACCGTCACGAAGAGTTTGATCAATCGCTTCCAGATCTCTTCGAATCGTTTTCTCGTGCTTATAAGCCGGGACAATTACAGATAAAAGTTTAGTTTTTGACATATAGTTTAGGAATCTGTGTGTAGATCATATACAAAGATAATCCCACAAAAAGAATCAACATGCTCACCAAAGAAACTGTGATTATGTCCATAATTCCTGAATGCCAGATATTGATGCCAACAACCTGGATCACGGCTATCGCAAGCGGCAAGTAAACAATTTTAGTACGCTCGATGGAAAGTAAAAAATTCACAAGAATATAATTGGCGGTATAAACTCCGATAAATAAACCCATCCAAACGAGACTTGGAGCAGCGGTCAAGTAGTCCTTCCCATAGAGTATGCCAATTGCCAAAGAAGGAAACAACCAATAAAGGGACACTGCCAAAATCGAAATTAACACGGTTAAAAGGAAAGACACAAAAAAAATTCCCCTGTAGGCTTCGCCACGGCTTTTTTTGCCTATGACAATTGGGAACGCATAAATTCCAGCTTCGAAGGCGGGTAAAAAATGTTTTGCCAGTAAAACGTCAACAGTGAAGAAGGCGGTAAAAGCCAAAGCTTGGATCAAAACAGGAAATGCGTAATGCAAGAATTTCTGTATCGAAAAACTGCCCGCTTTTGCCTTCTCATCAAATAAATTACCCCTTAACCAAACGGATAAAAAATATGTGACAATTAACGCCAGCAATATTCCAAAAACTGCGCCGTTAACAGAAAAACCCAAGGCCACAAAAAAGAGGCCAAATAAAAGCTTCCCCAAGGCACTAGAGAAGCCAGGGCCAACAACGCCAATAAACCTTAGAAGCCCTTGCATGGCGGCTTGGTTGGTTAATATCATAAGCAACAAAAATGTCATTGGGGCAATCATTACGACACTGGCAAATTCATCTATCTTCAGATACTGGGCTACCCAGGGAGAGATAACCAACAAGACCAGCGATGCTACAACTGCCACCCAAAAGACAAATTTCTTTAGAACCCAATAAATATAGCCGCGTTCTTTCTTGTCTTTGGCCTGTGAAATAAACTTCACTATTGCAAAACTTGTCGAAATCGGCACAATCGCAACAACATAGATCAAAGAATAAATACTCGCCAAACTACCGTAATCTATTGGTCCCAAGATCCTCCCCATCAAAAGATGATAAATATAATTGATGACATTGGCAGCCATACCACCACCGAACATAATAATTGAGCCAGAAAAAAGCGGGTGTTTCAGAATTTTATTCATATTTTAAGCAACCCAGTAACCTCTAATAAACAACGTTGTAAGTATAACAGCTAGAACTCCCAAGATGCTCGCCAAAATAAAGAAGTTTTTCTTATTCCTGACAATATTTGCTAAATATGGGATCATCAAAAAAGCCATTAGTGCATATCTGGGCATTGATGAAAAAGTTCCAGTTAGTGTGGGCAATATCAAGGCGGAGACGCAAAAAAACCAATAGCTGAATCGCATCTTTTTTAGAAATAATACGAGTATCACCAGTGGAACAATTGTAAACAGAGCCTCAAGCATTGCATTCCAGAAAGGCAGAGTGCTTATATTGGTCGCCAGAAATATCTTTAAATATCTATACATTACTTGTGGTAACAAAATGATTTGTCCCGAACTTCTCTCTGCTCCAAACATAGGCTGAACCGTTAAAAAGTATAATGGATCTCCAAAATTGGCTTTAAGATAAAGCGTGTAAGCCAAAATCCCCAACGGCGCTATCATCAATCCCAAAGCAGGCAGAAATTTATTCTTACTCTTGTTTCTCACTACTTCAATTAAATAAACAATTATCAAGAGCGCGCCAAAAATTCTCGTTAAGGTGGCGAGGGATACAAAAACGCCCGACAGAATAAAACTTCTTTTTCGAACAAAATAAATAGACGCAACTGTAAAAAGAAGAAATAAGGATTCTGTGTAAACAGATCCAAAATAGAAAGAAGTGGGAAAGACTAAAAGAAACACTATTGAGCGCTTTGCTTCCAACTTTGTAAAATCCAATCGTATCAATTTATAAAACACAAAAAGCGCAGCTAGAAATATTGAATTCGCAAGAATCAAACCAGAGTAAAAAAATGCAGGATCTGTATAAATTGCCGTATCCAGCATTGCATTTTTAGGAATAAAAGATGCTATTGTTCTTATTAAAAGTGGAAATAACGGGAAAAAAGCTTGGGAGAAAGCAGCTACATATCCATCTTGTGCAATTCTCAAATAATGAACGCCGTCAAAATTTCCAAATCCCCAAATCCAGTTCGGAAGATGAGTTATTTCAAGTACTCGATCATAATATGGAAAACTTGCCCCAAAAATAGGAATGAAGTAAATAGCCAAATAAGCGACAAAAAATAATGCCACTCGCCAAAGAATAAATGATCTAATAATGAAGAAAACCTCAGACTTTTTCATCATATACCCTCAACGTCTCCCTAGCAGTTTTCTCCCAAGAGTAATTTTTGACCAAAATTTTACCCGTTTCTACCAATTGATTCCGCAGATTCTTGTTTTCAATAACCAACTTAAGCTTTTCAGCTAAATCTTTTGGTTTTGTAGGATTAGCAAAAAGACAAGCCGGTTCACCAATTTCCACCAAAGCTTGTGTTTTTGCAGCCACTACTGGAGTTCCACAGGCAAAAGCCTCCAAAACTGGTAAACCAAAACCTTCATAAAAAGAGGGCTGACAATAAACTGCAGCTAAATTGTAAATTGCCACCAAATCCTCATCCGACACAAAGCCCAATCGAATTACGTGTTCACTTTTCAACTCTAAAAGTATCTTTTTAAGATGAAAAAGTTCTGGATGAGATAAATCTTGATTTTCTATTTCTGCCGCCTGCTTGCCAACGATTACCAATGGAAGTCTCGAAATTTTAGAAGCTCTAACTAGATTAGGAATATTCTTATTAAAATTGACATCTCCTACATATAAAACGAACCTGTCAGGCAGAGCATATTTTTTCTTCATAATTGCCTTTTGCTTGCTATTTACTACTCTGAAGTGCTTTGCTGGAGCTAAATGAATAGGAAACACTTTTTCAGCCGAAATTCCCAAAAATCGAACAATATCTTTTTTTGAAGTTTCTGTATCCGTAATAATTGCTTCAACATTCTTTAAAGCCAATTTTTGCAACCAAAACTTAATTTTTCCCCAAAAGCCCGGTGGGTAATGGTTGGGATAAATCAAGGGGATTAAATCGTGAATCGTAATCACCGTCTTGTTTTTTTTAAATAAAGGGAAAGATAATACAAAAGGGTTAAAATACGGGTAATGGACAATGTCATACTTTGATAAATCGGTTTTTTTAAAGTCCACCGCTTCAACTTTATCTCCCAAAGCTTCCACTAGATTCTTTGTATAAAAACCAACCCCTCTATTTTTATGGCCGCTTTGCAAAGGACTTATGTCTATCGCAATTTTCATTTTGTCTCCCCCACCCAATATTTAAAATAAGCCAGTGGAAAATGAAGCGCAGAAAAAGCTGACCAGATAAACCCCCGCACCCCATCAAGAAAACCTTTATGTCTAACATAAAGCATCAAAAAAACCATAATTGGTTTAACAAACGAGTAAAAAAATAAAACAATAATATTTTTAGAGGACTTTTTTTGCTCAAATTCCATCGCGGTCAAACTGGTATATCTATTAGCCCTTTCTAAATACCTCGAAAAAGTCGGAGAGTCATAATGCTCTAAGTCATTAAATAACCAAGCAACCTCCCCATCTATCTGCATGATTTCATGGACCGATTTTGCTGGAAAATGAGCCTTACCGTTTTTAATTAAACGGATTGCTGGGTCAGGATAGACTCCTGCATGGACAAGAGGTTTCCCTAAAAAAATGTTTTTCCTCGGCAGAAAGAAAGCAACGACCTCACCAGTAGGCCTCCCGACATGTCCATTCCTTTTCTCAATAATTTTCTGGTGTTTCTGAAACAAGGCCCACTTCTTATTGTCCCCAGGTCGTCTTGCTAATATCTTCGCAGTAGGCATATCAATTACATCCTTAATTTCCTTTGCTAATTTCGGCGTTACCCTTTCATCCGCGTCAAGTTGAAGAATCCAATCAAATTTGGCTTTATTAAGCGCTTTTTGTTTAGTTTTATGAAATATTGGCTCATGCTCTACTTCATAAACTCTAGCACCATACTTTTTTGCAATTTCGCGGGTTCTGTCTTGCGATTTCTCATCCACAACGACAATCTCATCCGCAATACTTTTTACTGATTCTAAAACCGCACTAATATTGCTCTCTTCATTCCTTGTTGCCAAAACTACTGAAAGGTTACAAAATTTCGATTTTGCCAAGCTTTGCTTACTCATTTTTCTTTGCTGTCACTAGATGAAACGCCTCACTGCCATCGGGATAATATATGCTTTTAACTGTGTCAAACGACGCCTTATGCCTTAAACCATTATACTGCGACGGGGTAACTACATATAATACTCCCTCCAAGGGTTTGCTTTCTATTGGATCCCAACCGCCAAATTGGTATTTATCAAAAGTCAAAACCAAGTTATAAGATTTGGAAATCCTCTCGTTATACCTGACCGCTTCAAAAAATAAAGGCTCTGGATATTTCAGATAATAAAGAAAGAAAATATAAGGTTGGTGACGCTCGTCGGTCATATAAATCCGGACATAATCTGGA
>Ga0075723_152_pt1 | contig 5434 bp, 8 predicted proteins | sample RifGroB1_FD_67784 | JGI IMG/M metagenome (GOLD analysis project Ga0075723, IMG submission 67784) | Microgenomates (Woesebacteria) bacterium GW2011_GWB1_39_12 | reverse complement strand
TTTTTTAGCGACAACTGTTTTTGTTGCTCCCGCTTTCACTTCGGCGAGGATGTTTTGGACATCTTCATGGCTTAATCTATTTTTAGTTGCTCCGGACATTTTTTTATTTGGATACGATTTTATCTTACTCTCCCTTTTTCTGCTTGCAAATCAAAAAAGTGGATAAGGTGTGGATAACGCAAAAACAAAGCCCGCCGGCCGAAACATCGGAGGCGGGTTGTTCTTTGTTTTGCAAACCGGAGAGAAGCAGATTAATTTCTTCTTTCCTTTTTTACTGGATGCTCTCATAAAACATTCAGTCCAAAATCTTCATAAAAATCTTCTAAAAAAAACTTTGGACTAAAAATTCTTTGTCTTTTTATAACAAGTCCAATGTCCTTGTTTTCCGTTGGCGAAACTCCAACTGGCTAATTTTATCTGATGTTCGGGATTTTTCCAATCTAATTTTTCTCCCAATTCTTTGGAAAATAAATTAAAAGTATTTTCGTGGAATTGAAAAAGTCCAAAAGCCAACCCATTGTCGCCGATAGCATCTGCCTTCCCCGAGCTTTCGCACATCATTACCCTCGTCATTTCTTCAGGGGAAACGGCATATTGAGCGGAGTATTGTTTTATCAAGTCCTTAATTTCCTCTACATTATCGTTTTTTCGCACAGAATTGAGCAAGGCAAGACTTTCCCACCCCTCCTCGTCCTTATTCACATTATCGCCCTCTTTCTTCTCCTGCGTGATTTTATCGCTTAAAATAGTTTCCGGTATTTTATCTACCGCCAAAACCGAAGAAGCCAACGATTTGGTTTTAGCTTCTGCGATATAAACGAAGTTTGGGCTATTGGGAGACGCTGGTGAAGCGATAGCCACAAGAGCCGAAACAACGATTGATATGATTTCAAACATAGGGCAAGATGAGTTCCTGCCGAACTTTTATTTTTCTGCGCCTAAAATAGTTCCCTCGCTGTTTGTGATAAAGTTTTTGACGATGTATCCCATACCGGAAGCCATAGCCACTTGAATAAGGCTGGCATAATCAAACGAAGCGAATGAAAAGTTCTCTGCGTTTAGAGCCGTTCCAAACGCCAAAAATACTGTTGATAAAACAGCGACAAAAAGTCCACGCCCCAAATCGCCCAAATTAACTCTGAATAATTGTGATTTCATATTATTAAATTGCTAATAAAATTATAAACATTCCGGCCCGGGCAGGAAGTTGACGAAAAATCCCTGTGGCCATTTACCTTTGGTATATTATTTTATCATAAAATTCGTTTTTTTGCAAAATTGAAAGTTTTTTTATGGCAAGACTTGCAAAGTGTTTGTCCATTGTTTATGTTCCATAATTCACTACAATTCAAAGCATCTTTAAGTTTTCCAATTTTATTTTCATTTATAATTTTAGAAAAACTTTTTAAATGATGTGCTTCTAAATCACCTCCTCTTTTTCCACATTCCTGACAAGTAAAATTATCTCTTGTAAAAACATCAGAAATCCATTGACGATATTCAAAACAAACTCTAATTTTTTTAATTTCAGGAGTTATTCCTCCCTTCCACCTTCCACTGTTTTCACTCATTTTTTTTCTTGTTTCCAAAGAAGGTCTTTTTCCTTTCTTAGCTAAGCCTATTTTTCTTTTATGTTCTTCTGAAAAGGGTAATTTTTTTTTGCCTTTTAAAGAATTACTTATTTTTTCTTTATGTTCTTCAGTCATTATTCTCTTAATTCCTTTATTGTGTGGAAAACCTTTCAAAAATTGTCCTTTTTTGTTTCTCATATTTTAACTATAATTTTTAATAAGCCAAGAATATAAATTTTTACCAGGACAAGAGGTGTTACTAAAATTGCGATGACCTTTTATGTTTTCGTTGGATATTTTATATTCTGTTTTTTTCTTTTAATTGTAAATCTGTCGGTTGTTCGGTTTCAAAATTCCCTTGAAGGCAACAATTTATTGAACATTTGTTATAACCAATAGTCGCTGCTGCCTCTTCATTATCCATTCGCCCCTGATGAACCCGTCCCGAGTAAGAAATAAAATACTGATAACCAATTCCGAACCCAAGCGAAGAAATAAAGCCCCATTTGCCTTTATGATATTCGTTTACCTGCTCAAAATTAAGCTGGCCAGCCCCGTGATGTATTATTATATAACGGGGGTCGTTTAGGTTCGGCACGGTCAATTTTTCTTTTAAGAGCATAATTCTTAATTGCAGTTGGAGTATTTGAAGTTGTAATTTTATTTTTTCAATCATTTTTTAATTATCGCTTTTAAGAAGCGAAAAAAACTTATAATCAAATCACTTACCCAATTTGTCTGTTTTGCGACTGCGGGATAAAAATCTTTTTTTTTAAGCAGAACTCTTTTGGCGAACAAAATCTCGCTGTCAAAGGAATATATTTTTTTAGAATGGTCGTAGCTGTCAAAAATTTTCCATCCTTTATCTGTCCAGCCGTAACAAACGCACCAGTGATTATTAGGCAACCCGCCGTCAATATATATGTCTTCACTTTGTGTCCAAGCTGAAACACTAACGCCGATAGGGGAGTATTTCAAATTCTCTTTCAAGGTTTTTATTCTGTCCTCTTTTGTTTCTTTGCCCTGCAAAACCCATTTATGTTTTATTTCGTAATTTTCTAAAAATTTTCTGCCTTCCGCCAGATATTTATCTTCCATCGGGTCGGGTTTTTTAAATTCTGCGTAGGTATCGGGAATAGGTAGCAATTCTTGCGGGATAAGCCCTTTTAGCCTCATCGTTTCAAGAGCGGTGTGCGGGTCGCCGCCGCCTTCACTTATTCCAGCCAAAATATAATTAAATCGTTCCGAGAAATTCAACTCTTCGTTGAAAAGAATTTTATGCAACACCTCTAATAAATTTTCCCCGCCCCACACAGTGCAACCCCAAGTCTCATATTTTTCCGCTTGCGGTTCGTATAGAGGCAAATAATCGTCATATTGCCCGTCTGATCGCAGGACAATATCGGGCAATTCGCTTCCACCTAACACATACTGGTCGGGGGTGATGACTGGATTTTTGAAACCATAATTTTTTAATTTAATTTCCATATATTTAAGGCCTATTTATAATTTTATCTCGCCAAAGTTTTGCATCTTCTCTCGCTTTTTCGTTCCACGACTTCCACGAATTTAAGTGGCAGACAAAGAAATGATGCTCACGACAAACAGTTAAAAGATTTTCTGACAACAACTCTAATTCTGGTGAAATATGATAAGGAACGCAATGGTGGATATTCAAGGGTTTTAAAAATGTTCCGTTTCCCCCGCAGACTTCGCAATTTGGATGTCCTGCCAAAAATACTTTCCTCACGGCCGGCCATTTAGAAGAACGCCCTACTCCACCCAGCAACGGCGCCGTCCCTCTCAACCAGTCTTTTATTCTTTGAAAAATCATTTTGAAATTACCCACATAATCGCCGACACAGCTAAAATTGAGATAACGGAAGTCAGTATAGTCCAAGTCCTGTCCCGAATAAAACGCCCATTCTCTTTTATAAATTTCAATTCCTGGGACATTCCAATATCTTCCTCTCTTAATCTCTGCGTCGCTTCTTCTTGCTTCGCCATTCTGCCGTTGGAAATATCCAGTCTTCTGCCTATTTGTTTCAGCTCTGATGTTGTTTCGCTCCTAAAAGAGATAGAATGTTCTTTATGTTCGTCCAAAACCTTTAAAATTTTTTCGTAGTTATCTTCGTTCATTTTTTCATATTTATTATTTATAAACCTCCCCGCATTTCTCGCAATAACTTTTTCTAGTATCCCAAGCTTTTATCTCTCCTCCGCATTCACATTTGCTATTTGTTGCCCACCGCAAGAAGAGAATGAAAGGAAAAGCGAGAATGAAGAGTGTTATTTTTAGTATTTTCATTTTAGCGGGGATACATTATGCGGGGGTGAATGGCATTTGTGGTACCTGTTAGTGTTCCAGATGCTCCTTCTCGCATATCTATTTCAGGAGAATTGTTTCCAATAATAGTTGAGTAAAAAACCATACCATTTCTAAAAAAAGATGGAGCAAAACCTTTTGAAAGTGCAATTATTTCAGAATCAGTCAAGACTCTATTCCACCACGCACATTCTGCCATTTTCCCATTTCTGTCGCGGGAAGACCCGGGGTCTTCCCCAAAATACATAGTATCGCCAGACCAACCAATATCATCAACTGCAGAAGTCGTTACAGGACTTTGTGCATCCTCAACTCCATCTACCCATAGTTGTAACCCTCCTGCTACATTTGGAGTAAAACTAATAAATACATGTTGCCATTGATTAACCTTTGCTGAATTAGTTGTCCCTTCAATTTCAGCAAAAGATATTGTACTAGATTCGCGAATATGTATTTTAAACATATCGGTACGTCCAGAGGCAGAACCAACATCATCTTGATATAGATTCATTCTATCGTTTGTGAAATTAAAAACAGCATGGTCAGCGGTTACATTTGTTGAATAAATCCAACAAGAAAAAGATATAGTAGAGAGGTTTGTAATTTGGGAAAGAGAACCCCAACTTATTTGGTCGTTTACTCCGTCAAAATCTCTCGCCGCATAACTTACTCCTCCCGCAAGAAGAAGAATGGCAAGCGGTATTCCCCAAAGAAGTTTTTTGAATTGTGCTTTTCTAAATTTCATATTATTGTTCTTTCATATTAACCATTAAAAGTTCCACATCGCCTCCTGTATTATCATTCGCCACATCACGGCATACTTCAAGACGAAATGCTTCTCCTGCGAGAATGGAGTCCATTGCCGAGCCATTTGCCACATTGACGGTTGAAGTTGCGACAACTCCGGAAGTTCCCGGCACTGTAAGAGCTGTCACAGTCGTTCTCGCAGAAAATCCTCCCGCCGTTACATCAAGGTCAAGCACGCTATCGTCAAATCGCTCAAATGCCACTGTCCATCCTGCTGTCCCTGTTGTGGTGGTGGATGTCGTCCAGTGAAAATTAAGAGTCAATCCTCCTGCTCCATAGTCGTGAGGCATTATATCAGTCCAATAAGCGCATTCTTGCGTTACGGAATCAAAATCCAATGTTGGGTGATTATTTCTGGTATCAAAAGTAGCGAAGTTTGTTGTTGTTGCCTCGCTTCCGAGGATTGGGAACATAATATATCCTGTTACCCCACTTCCTCCTGCCGGCGTTCCCCAAGTGGCATCACCCCGCCAGAAAGTTGTTGCACTTGCGCCTGTTCCGCTATTCAAATTAGCGACTGGGAGATTGCCTGTAACTTCACTTGCTAAATCCACGGATGTCCCAAGTGTGGTAGAAATTGAACCCGCTGAGATATTTATTCCTGTTCCCGCCGTAAATAATGACCGGACATAAGTTGTAAAATTTTCAAAGTATTCCCCTAGAATTGAAATGCCTGTTGTAATGGATAAACGAGGGAAAGTGGAAGTGGCAGTGGTGGAGGTGGCGGTAA
>Ga0075723_146_pt1 | contig 5804 bp, 9 predicted proteins | sample RifGroB1_FD_67784 | JGI IMG/M metagenome (GOLD analysis project Ga0075723, IMG submission 67784) | Microgenomates (Woesebacteria) bacterium GW2011_GWB1_39_12 | reverse complement strand
GTAAAGTTAGTTGGATCATAAATCAATGGTGTCATGATCAACGGAATGTACGGTGCGTAAACGGCTCCTGTTTCCAAGAACTGAGTTCCACGATATCCCATTAACACGGTGTTCTCCAACATATAAGGATTTTTATACACGGTAATCTGTGTGTTAATCGCTCCTACTTGTTGAACTCCCATTGCGAATGATTTTGTTCCCCATGCACTACCATCTGTTTTTGCGGCATATCCTGGGATAGACTCAATTACAGTTGCTACTTTTGGTGAACATACAAGGAAGTTTGCACCGCCACGCATTGTTTTTTGGTGAATTGCATTACTTACCGCTTGGATTTTAGTTCCAAGTGTTTGGAACCATGTTCCTTGGTTGTAAGCTTGTCCTGCGATATTAGGATCTGCCATGAATGTACCAGAGGCTTTATCATAGATACGACCTAATTTTGCCGACCAATACCCTGTGGTCAACGCATTTTGCATTAACATATCAAGTATCTCAAGATCAATTTCCTGGGAAATATATTCTGATAACATTGATGTCAATTCATTTTCTGCGTCAATTGAGTGGTAAGCGTTCAAGTCTTGGGCAAATTCCGGTGTCCAGATTGCTTTCAGTTTTCTTGTTTTTGCGACAATCGCTTCGCTTCTCATCTCAATATTGATTTCAGGAATATCAAGTGGGTTAGAAGTTTGGTTTGAACCACCTTCTTCAAAGTCACCACGAGTAACATCTGTTGGTTGCATTTGATACTTTACTTCGATCGAATCATCAACAATTGCTCCTGAACCGGATACCACGAAAATAACTGCAGATTTGTTTGAGTTAAGACGTGTATATGCTGGGTAGTAAGCAACAATTCCAGAACCGGATATTTGATATGCTCTAATACCATCTAAGTCGGGGCGTGTCAACGATGAAGTTGGTACGGTCACCAATTGATAGTTAGTGCTCAAATTAATCGATGCGGAAAAATCACTGTCAAAGTTTGCATCTGATAATGAAAACGATGATGTTGATGTGTCAGTTGCTCCTGCGCCAAGTGATAGTAACGATGTAGAAGCTTCGTTAATTGAATAACCAAACTTACCTGCACCATATAATCCATTACGTGGATCGCCTGCTTCGGATGTTACACCGAACAATGAATTTTCTTCTTTGCGTGAGTCTGTTGCAGTGGTATTAAATCCAGGCTGTGCGGTTCCGTATTTGAAATCAAGCCAAAAAACTAGACCCGAAGGTAAGTTCATTGGTTGAACACTTACGAAATCTTTAGCTGCGATTTCACTGAATACTCTTCGTACAAGTGGTAAAGCAACTCCAGACCATTCTTCTGATCCTGCTGCTGTTCCCATTCTTGATGATTCTAATACAAGCTCTTTTGCTTGGTTTTCCAATAGAATCGCCATACCGTGACGTTCGTATTCTGCGTCGACTCCTTCTAAAAGTCCTGTCTTTGCCCATTTGGCGACAAGTCCCTTGGTGTCTTGCATCTGATTACGATGGTTGACGGTTGTTTCATTTAAAATTTGTTTTACTTCATTTGCCATAATGGCCTCCTTTATTTTTTAACTGGTTGTTTTACTTGTGGTTTAATACCGGCAAGGTGTTTCATTCTAGAAACGAAATCAACTGCATTGCTTTCCGATAAAATTTCTTTTTTCGGGGCGGTGGTACCTACTACTCTAGAGGCAACACTTTCATTGATTTTTCTTTTTGTCGGCATTTTAAATGATTCTGCTAATGTAGCATAAACCAACTTCACTTCACGTATTGTTTGTGCTCGGTCGAAATTGTCAATTACTTTACGTTTTTGTCCTTCGTTAAGGTCGTAAGTTTTAAACAATTTGTTTGAGAATAACAATTTTGCGTTTAGAAGATTTGTTTCATTAAGTGATTTGCGCATTGTTTGAATTGCTTTGTAAGCTTCTTTCAATTCTGCTTTTACTTCGGTTACCTCGTCTTCGGCTGGTACTTCATCCGTTACTGGTACTTCGTCTTCGTGCAGTTCTTCGTCTTCTTCTGCTTCGGCGGAGGCTTCCCCGTCTGGTGTTGAATCGCCTTGGAATGCATCATCTTCGCGAAGTGCATTAATCACTTCTTCAATTGAAACTTCTTCGTCTTCTTCGCCTTCTGTTGTTTCTTCAACAGGAACCTCATCTTCAACAGGAATTTCTTCGTCTTCTGCTTCGAGTTCTTTGATGATTGATTCAAGTTCAACTTCGTCATCGTCTGCAACAGGTACTTCTTCGTCCTCTGTTACTTCAAGTTCGTCATCAACAGGAATTTCTTCGTCTGCAACAGGTACTTCATCTTCGGTTACCTCGTCATCAACGGGAATTTCTTCATCGTCAATTGCAGGTACTTCATCTTCGGTTACCTCGTCTTCGACTGGAATTTCATCTTCAACTGGTACTTCGTCTTCGACTACCGGTTCTTCTTGATTTTCCTCGTCGTCTTCCATTTCTTGTTGTAGCTTTGCTGAAATCATTCTTTGTAGTTTCGGCGCAAAAGCTTCTTCAAGTGCTATTTTGGCGTTGGCGAGTGCAGTTTCTCTTACTGCTTTCGCGTCGGCGATAGCTTCTTTTAATAAATCTTTTTTCATGATTTGTCCTTAATTTAATTTAGGAAATATGCCTATTAGAAGGTATAATTGGAGTTTGTTACTTAATACTATATGGTTAATAGTATATTGGTGGGCCACGATTGTTACATCGTTACATTAATAAGTATATGAGATTTTCTCAAACACTATGATTTTTGGAAAATATTTTTTTAAATTATGCTGTTCTTTTCTTTGATATTAATGTCATTAACAGTTTTTTAACATTATTTTGTGTCAATATAATATTAGGTGAACCGCCGTATGTTTCTTCGGTTTTAAATGGTATTTTCATACGCTTTAATCCAGTAGATAAATCTTTAAATTCAGGTTGTCCTTCGGTTTCACATACACCTTTAATATCAAGAGTTCCGAGTAAATGAGTTTGATCCTTAAGAAACTCAAGCTTGCCATTTCCTATTGTTTTGAAGAAAATGACTGATTCGTTGAGTATTTTATTAAGTTCGTGTTTGAAGAAATCTTTGACTGCCGACATTAAAATAGTCTATCTTTAAAAATTACTAATAATGAAAATAATATTTGTATTGCAATGACAATACCGGTTACAACTGCCCAACGATTTTTTTGACCATATACTTCGTTCTTGGCTTGTTGCATTTGGGTTGGTGACCATACTTCTGTCACTTTATTTTTCCACTCTTTTGTATCAACGATTGTTTGATTTGACATTTTCAATTCTGCCAGATCCGCTTTAATCTCAATTTGACCTTGATTCAATCGCTCAAGTTCATTGAGTACCAATCGGCTATATTCACCCCATTCTGATTTTGCCATCTCGCTTTCCATACTATTTGAACTCACGTGCTATGTTTAATAACAAGTGATGAAATGATTCATAATGACCTAATTTTTCTTTACTTGATGTAACACCATTAAGTGGTTTGAAATCTACTATTTCTTTTTTTAGTTTTTCGAACCCAACATGAAATTCATGGTCTACATCGTTGAGCTTATGTAAAAGCGTCCGAAGATGTTCGATATTCGATGATGGTTGACTTATTGTTTGCATGTGTTGTCCCTGTCCCATATTTTTTGATTAAATTTCGCTAACTTAAGAATTTTTCTGCGGGAGATCGATGGCTTTTCAAATGCCTGTCGGTCTTGTAATTCTTCAACTAATCCCGCGTCTTTAACTTTCTTTTTTAATAGTTTTAATGCATTGTTTATATTACCGTCCATTACTTTTACTCCTATCCATGGACCTGGAAGTGATGATTTTGATTGATTACTCATGTAACTTATTTTTTGGTTTTTACTATTTTGGATTCTTTAATACTATCAATTGATTCTTGAATTTCATGTATATCGTAATAACGGTCTAAGATCGTACCAATATCCCCAAAACAGGATTCGAGGCGCTGTTGAAGTGTCGACATTTCAGTTGCGGTTTTACCGAATAATTTCATTGACTCGTTTAGTGATTTCATATGTCGACCAACCGATACACTATCAAAAGTTCCTTCAGATTCTGATACTGTAATATGACTTGCAGTTTCCACAATCTTGCCTATTGATTCTGCGAGTTCTTTGAGGTTGCTTTCTCGATATATTGATTTTCCGAACTCGTTGAATTTAGAAATGGCTTCGAGAAAAGATCGTTTTTCTTCAGTTGATAAACCTTTACCTTGATCGGTCCATTCCTCCTTGATGAGGTGTTTGAGTTTGAGTGTTTTCATGTTATTTAAGTTTCTTCTGTAATTCTTTTAATTCATTAATATAAGAGTCTGCCTTTGTACTAATTCTTGCAAGTAGACCTGGCAGAGTGTGCTTCAAGTTGTTGTCTGTGTATAAATGGTGTATAAATGTTTCAACTCCTACTATTGCACCAATGACTGTTGCGACTTGCATTTTAGAAAACGCCTCTGATATTGGTTTGTTGAATTTTCCTGTTGCTTTATTAAACTTAAAAAGTTTATCGGATGGCAGTTGACCGAGATTGTTTTCTTTTAATAATGATTTTAGTTTCATAATTTATAATCCTGTTTTACCTATTCCCATTCCTCTATAATGGTTTGTTTTTTTTGAATCTAGATTTACCCTTGGTACTGTACCAGCCCGGGCGTACACTATACCCGATGGTTCTTTTCTTATTGATAATATTCGGGCCATTTTTCTTCCGCCGTACTGAGCGTCGAACGCTATGTTATCACCAATTTTAAACTCAACTCCGTCATTACGTGTATATTCATTCATATCTTCCGAAAGAAGTTTACGAATTTCATTGATGATAAATGACTTTAAAATTTTACTTTCCACTTGTTGATTTTGTATAGTCACAAATAATATTTGAAATGATACTAATAATATTTGAAATGATACTATTTATCTTCTCATACTTATTTACTGGTATATTTGATTTTCCTTCCATTAAAACTCCTTCATGTACTTTGCCTTGTGGCCTCATGAATGCACCTTGTGTACTTGGGTTTGACACGAAATCCCAACATAGAATCTCGAAGTCATCCTGTACAATCATTTTTGGTTGACCGTCTTCTTCATTTACTACTTCTTGAACCGAACCCATTCCACGAGAAGAAATACCACACATAATTCCTGCGTTCAATAATTCTTTAAGAATGTTTCCGTTTGGAGTTGGAAGAATTTCAACGGTTCCTACTAAGTCTTTGCCTTGCCATTCGAGTGCCACGATGTTATGTGATGCGTTGGCAAGTGAAATAACAGGTGAATCTGGATGGTCGAGTTCTCCAAGTGCCCGTCTTTCTTTTATTAGTTGTCCGTATTTTTTTGCTTCTCTTCGAAGAATTTCAGATGGATATACCCGGCGATTTTGATTAAGTGCATCTTCTCTTTGAAGAATACCTTTTACAAGTGGGTATCCACGTTCCGATTTTGATTCGTTTATGAGCCCGGAGATTACTTGGAATAATCCACCTACACCCGCTGCATCTATTAATAGTTGTTTTGACATATTTCCTTTAATATTTAAGATACAAACGATTTAGAGAAGAAACCAATTCCTTAAAGAAAGTATCGCGGTTAGATTGTTCTATTTCAGATTTCCAATAATGCTGTAATTTTCTAAGAACGTCGCCAAAATTATAATCAGACACATCTTCTTTCAATGCTTTTGGTTTATCAAACTTTCCTGTTGATTTATTGTATTTAAACAATTTATCAGAAGGAAGTTCTCCGAGATTGTTTTCTTTGATGATTTGTTTTAGTT
>Ga0075723_142_pt1 | contig 5821 bp, 6 predicted proteins | sample RifGroB1_FD_67784 | JGI IMG/M metagenome (GOLD analysis project Ga0075723, IMG submission 67784) | Microgenomates (Woesebacteria) bacterium GW2011_GWB1_39_12 | reverse complement strand
GGCGTGACAAAGCATAAAGACAGTTGATGGAACAATTCGTCCCTCGATAACGCTCGGGACCTTCGGCGTAAATTGGCGAATGGTTGGTGGGGGAGTTTTGGGGTGATATAATAATTTTAAAGGAGAGGTGATTATGGCTATGGATAAGGATACAAACGTTCAAAAACTCAAGGACGCTCTGCGGAAATTCAGGGATGACCGGGATTGGGCGCAGTTTCACGACCCCAAAAATCTTGCCGAGGCGATTTCGATCGAGGCGGCGGAATTGCAGGAGCATTTCCTCTGGAAAGAGAGGGAAGAGGCGATTCGGCAATTGAGGGAAGACGCGCATTTCCGGGAGGAAGTGGGGGAAGAGCTGGCGGACGTCTTCATTTTTTGCATGAATTTTGCCAATGCCGCGGATATGGACGTTTCGTCTTTGATTTTGGACAAGGTGGAAAAATCGAACAAAAAATATCCGGTGGAAAAATCAAGAGGCAAGGCCACGAAATATAACAAACTTTGATGGATTTAAATTGGAGGGGATGATATGAAAAAGATAAATAAGGATTATTACTCAAAGCTAGGTGTCTCGTCAAAAGAGTCGAATCTCGTAAATGAAGAGTTGGCGTTACCAGTTGGCTTAAAATTGAGTCCGTCTGCCAGGCCTCGCCGGGTCGAAATGTTGCAGGAAGCGATAAGCTGGCCTAGAGGGAAGAATCAAGATAATCGTAAAATCACCAAATTATATAAAAGCGGCGATTTTGAAGTTGCGGTTGGTAAGCCTGGCAAGGAAGCTGCGCCTGATTTTAAGCGCAAGCACTACATTACCGGTGAAACTACGAATAATCCTAACGACATGAATCCATCGGTTTTTAAAGCAGGTAAAAGAATTGAAGACAATCTAACTTTTAGTGATATGTTTGAAAGGATCGAGCATCTTATGCGCGCCGATGTTTTTGGATTAGAAATTCTTGGTATGTTGATTTTCCGTATGGCTTTTGTGCTTGATCACCAAAAAAGTAAAGAGGGAGGCTGGCGATATGTTCCTCCGCGAAATTCACTGGCGGCGCTCAAGAAAAGAATTCCCAAAATTAATAACGTTCCGACGGAAGTATTTCTATGCTTTCTGGATGTTCTGGCTTTGAATGAGGATGTCAAAATGCATACGCTGGGTCATGAAAATGCACAACAAGATTATGGAAGGGTAAATACACTTCTAACTTTCGTTCACCTGATAGCTGTTCTATTGGAGCGGCGTTCTTTGGCAAAATTTGCAGGTGCGTTCGCTAGGCCGCCTTCCGGTATGGCTCCGTTTCAGAAAACAGAAAGAGGAGGTGTTTTTGAAGTTTTTCCTCTTTTGTCGCCCGATTTCCTGAAAACCTAGGTCCGTTTTTTGCCCCGAACCAGCTTGTGTTCCGGTGCGATGTCGCCGTTGGCTAAACGGGCATTTATTATATCGCAATATTTTTCGTCTATTTCCGCGGAAATAAATTGACGGTTTAATTTCTTGCAGACATCTATTTCTGCCCCACTGCCGCCAAAAAGAACAAAAATTATGTCTCTCGGTTTGGTTGAGGCTTTTATTAACATTTCAGTCAATTTTTGAGGAATCTGACAGGCGTGATAGGTTTTTTCTCTACTAACGTTCTTAACGAGATTGAACTCAAACCAAGAATACGGCATTCGGCCCGCTGACCCATTTGCTAAATTGCTCTTTATTCTCTTATCTGTTGGATTTTTATAGGGGAGCGCAACGGTGTCCTTAAAAAACTTGTTTTTAGCACTTTTTCTGACGTGCAGGATGCTGCGGTGAGCCGTTGTAAACCTTTTTGGCGTGTGCCCCACATTAGTGTTGTAGACCCAGGCATACTCGTTGATGTTTGGGAAATGCAAGTCAAGGTATTTAACACGCAGGTGAGCGTTCTGTTGAGGGTAATTGAGCATAAAAAGGTTTCCGTCTTTTTTAAGCACGCGCATTGATTCTCTCGTGAGTTGTATGTACCAGTTTATGTAATCCTCAAATTTCCTCGTGTAGTTGTGCGTACCGTACTTGATGCCGACGTTATAATCTGGGTCGCCGAATACTGTGTCAATGCTATTGTCCGGCAAATCTTTCAGAACGTGCATTACGTCGCCGTTGTATACCTTATTAATGTAGTCTGATATTCTACCTCGCTGTTTCTCGACTTTCTTTGAAGGCAGGATGAAATTAGCAGATTGTTCTGTGTCGTTACTTCGTATTACGTCTAATACAATTCCTTGTATCTCAACTTCTCTTTCATCTCTTTTTATAATGAGCGGCTCAAAGTTTTTGTTTGCCGGCTGGAGACGGATTTGGCCTCGTTCTTTGTAGAATCTTTTTAAGGTTGCCTCGGAGTTGTCAATTAACGCGACTACTTTCTGGCCGTTCTCGGCAGTTGATTGATGTTTGACTAGAATAATGTCGCCGTCTTTTATGCCTTCATCAATCATGCTTTCGCCAATTACACGCAGGGCGTAGGTTTCTGACGAGGGGGGTATTTTACTTTTCGGAACCGCTATAGTTTCAGTTGGGACATCAAACAAAGTTAGGGGTCGGCCAGCGGCAATGGTGCCGAGTAGAGGAATCTGCACCATGGGGGTTGAACCGAGTATTTCAATTCCTCGTCGTTGGTTTTTATTAACCCGGATTTCGCCAGCTTCTTTTAGTTTTTTTAAGTGATCGTGGACCGTGCTTAAAACAACCCCGAAGCGACTCCCTATCTCCTTGATGGTAGGGGAATAACCTTTTTTCTTGGAATAACTTTCTACAAAATCCCTTATTTCTTTTTGTCGTTTGGTAAGCATTTTCGCTTTTGTGTGCTTGTGGATAACTTTCGGTTTGTTTTCGGTTATTTGTATTATACTAAATCAGACCCGAAAGAAAACCGAAAATCTGTGGATAAGTAGAAAGGCCGGAAACAACAATTGATAAATAATAATCATGGCAAGGAAAAGGCAGGCAGACCCTGCAAAAATAAATAAAATCCTAAAAGACCGGGGTTATAAGAATGGTGAGCCGCCACGCGGCTACGAAGCACATCATATTAAATCTCTCGCAGAAGGCGGTAAGGATACCTATAGAAATATCAGGGTTATAAAGACGGCCAAACACCGTCAAATTCATAAAAATCGCAGAAAAAGAGGAGAAGAATAAATTCTAAACCGATAATCTCATGAGATATTTTCTTGAAGATTTCGAGAAAACGCATAACAAGGAGTGGCTTTTCGGAGCTTTTCCTGCTTGGGAATATTATCCATCAACAGGTACTCATATTGGTACAGATTTTAAAGTTGTAGTTGGAACGTCTATTTTTGCTCCCTCCGATGGAGAAATGTTCAGAATAGAGTACAACCAATATAAAGGGAATACGGGTATATTTATTTTTAAACACAACGGAATTGAATGGGGTTTAGAATTATGCCATCTCAAAGAGCAGCCAAAGAAAGGAGAGTATAGGGAAGGAGAAATTATTGCCTATTCAGGGAATACCGGCAGTGCGACTACCGGTGCGCATCTTCATGCGGTACTTCACCGCAATGCCACGGTTACAAAACACTATCTAGAACTCCGAAGTAGAGCGGATTTTCTTCGACTTCATAGCGAGGGAGCCGTAGTCGATTGTTTTGGGTGGTTTTGTGATAACATAAAAAAGCCAGAACAAAAGTCAGAAGATAAAGAAACAGACGCTTCTCAAAAAGTAATTGCGATTCAGAATAATGTTGATAAGAAAAGCCTTGCTGAGATAATTGCGAAAATTTTACGTTATTTCTTCCCTAACAACTAACCCGCCGCGGGGTGGGGGAGGATTAGAAAATATGGAAACGATATTTAAAACTCTAGTTATCGCTATCTTGGTGGTAATACTATGGAGACCATTTTGGCATTTAGTCCGATCCGCACTAGAAAACGCACATTCGCGCCTCGTTTCATTTCTTGGTAAGGTTTTCGCTGTTACAATAATCGCGCTATTTATTCTTTTGGTTCAATGGTTGTTAATATAGATTTATGGAAAACTACCAATGTAAAAAATGTGGTGTGGGGATGAGAAAAATTGGTCCCTTTGCAACCGTTAAGCCTGAAGGTCAACCTGCGCAAAAATGGGATGGAGTTTTACAATATGAGTGTAAAAACGAAAAATGTGAGCAATATCACAAACTTACTAAAATAGTCGAATGTGATAACTAACCCGCCGCGGGGTAGAAGAGATTATAATGATAGAGTATGGCAATTGGGTTACTGTGGCCTGGAAAAGAGTAGGATTTAAGAGCTTTTAAGCTTCTGAAAATTAGAAATTGGGTTTTGTGGATAAACAAATTGATATAATAAAGTTAAGCATTTACAACAAGCCTTTTATTTAGTACTGGACAAGATACTATTTTTGTTTCATAATTAAAAAGATGGGATACAACAAAGACAAATTTAAAAACGCTGTCTTGTTTTTTGCTACATACGCTGGCTCTGATGTGGGCAAGAAAAAACTTGCCAAGCTTTTATATTTTTTGGATTTTACTCTTTATGAGTTAAAGAAAGAATCGTTGACAAAGTTGCCATACACAAAGAAGAACTATGGTCCTATGCCAGAACCCCATTTATTCTATGAAGCTTTGAATGATCTAGTTAAGGGTAAGGTAATTTCCATAAAGAGACCAAACCATTTTGGTTTAGAAAAAATAATACCCAAAACAAAAAAAATTAATTTAGATCTCTTTGATGAGGAAGAAAAAGAGATCTTAAAGCAGGTTGCTGAAAAATATAAACTTGAGAATGCTGGAGAATTAGAAAAAATTGCTCAATCCGAGCCCCCTTACAAAATGGTAAATTACGGGGAAGAAATCCCATACCACTTAGCTTTCTACAGAAACAGTTTTGGGGAAATGGATTTGGATAATGCCAACGATTAAAATTCATGCAGAAGTATTTAATGATTTAGATCTCTGCTTAAAGAAAAAGTGGTATAAAACTCTTGGCGAAGAAATGCCAAGAGTTTGTCGTTTATTAATGCATGACTTAAGATTACCAGGCGAATCATTAGTCCGTTATATAAAATTACAGATTTTGCAAAACAAAACATTCCATGCGCGCATTAATTTACCAGAAGAAAATATTGGCAAGCAAGCTGGTAGTAGAATAATTTTTGTCAAAGAAGATCCTAATCTCATTAAGGTAATATATGTTGGTGGACATAAAGATAAAAGATATGATGATAGTAATTTAGCAGTCCCCCTTATTGAGGATAGGTATCAGGATGCTAGATATGTTGACTATTTCGAGGGAATTAATTTTTTAGATCAGTCAAGCCAGACTTGAAGTAAAAATAAAATATTGCGGTTTTTTGCAGAGATTGTACCCGCCAAAAAATTAGGAGAATAAACCTATGAATGATAAAAATCTTATTAAGATAACTCCAAAAATAAGAAGAACAGTAAAACAATTAATAAGAGTGGCGATTGATTACAGGAATGTAACCGGGAGGAATCCAGGGGTGACTGGTGAAATTGGTGAGATTCTGGTTTCTGATAAATTGAATTTATTTCTAGTAACTGACCAAATAAATGCTGGATTTGATGCGGTGAATTCAATTGGGAAAAAGTATCAGATTAAAACCAGGTTAATAATTGGAGGTAAGATTAAGGGTAGGCTTAGTACCGTTTCAAAGCATAAATTTGATTTTGCAGTGTTAGCTATTTTAAATGAGGGATATCAAATTATAGAAATGTATAAGATTGGTTATAAAAAACTTTCACAACTTGCCGAGAAGTACAAAAGAAGAAATCCACCCGTAAAAGAATTCATTAAAAACGCCAAAAAATTAGGGGA
>Ga0075723_147_pt1 | contig 6282 bp, 6 predicted proteins | sample RifGroB1_FD_67784 | JGI IMG/M metagenome (GOLD analysis project Ga0075723, IMG submission 67784) | Microgenomates (Woesebacteria) bacterium GW2011_GWB1_39_12 | reverse complement strand
CGCGCTGTTTTTGGATTGAAAGGAAATTAGGCAAAGCCCCCAGCATTTTCCCCGGAATTTTCAGCACTCTTGACAGCCTGACTAAAAAAAGTGTTAAGCGGTCTTACTTGGAACGGAATTGCCTTCCTGAATGGCTGCCGATAAAAAATGCCGCTAGGCCCATCGAATTTCCCAGAATCAGTGTTCCTATGCTTAAATACGGCAACTGGATTTTAACAGGAGATCCCGACGAAGTTCTTGAGATGAACGATGGCTCGTATCATATTGTGGATTATAAAACCGCCAAATTCACCACAAACTTTCACTTCTCTATTGCGAACCCAAAGAGGAATTGGATTCAGACGAAGATTTTCGTCTTGGTTTTACTATTCAATCGCTGGAAATTGATCTTCAGCCGGAGATTATTCCGAATTTTCTTTTAAAAGCGCGGGGTATTTTAAACAACGATTCTCCTCCATTGCCAAAAAAGAATTGTCGGGGAATTTGTTCATGGTTGGAAATGGCCAAAAATGAAAAATACAATTAAATGTCCGTATTGTCATAAAGAGTTTGAACCGACTGACGCTTTAAAACATCAGATTGAAGAACAGGTTAGTGCGTCTTTGGAAGCTAAGCATAAAGCCGATTTAGAAGAAGTTAAAAGAAAGGCTGAAGAAGAAATATCTGTCAGGTTTGGAAAAGATTTAGATTCTGAGAAACAAAGGAATAAAAAATTAATCGATCAAATTGATGAACTCTTAGGAGAAGTAAGAAAACTTAGAGAAAAAGATGAAGATCGCGAAATTGAGATGAAGAAAAAATTAATGGAAGAGGAAGGGAAGATTAAAAATGAAGCAAGACAAAAAGCGGAAGATGAACATAAACTCAAAGATTTGGAAAAAGACAAAAAATTGCAGGATGTTCTTAAGGCAAACGAAGAATTAAGAAAGAAAATAGAGCAAGGTTCTCAACAAACACAAGGAGAAACTTTAGAATTGGAGCTTGAAGCAAAACTAAAATCAGAATTTCATACAGATAAAATCCTTGAAGTTAAAAAAGGACAAAGAGGAGCTGATGTTTCACAAGAAGTTGTCGATAAACTCGGAAGAAGTTGCGGAATGATTTTATGGGAAAGTAAAAACGCCGAATGGACTAACGGCTGGATTAGTAAACTTAAAGAAGATCAAAGACAGGCAAAAGCTGATTTAGCGGTTTTGGTTTCCGTAAAACTGCCGGAAGGAGTTGATAGCTTTGCCTATAAAGAGGGAGTATGGATAGTAAGCTGGAAACATTTCATTCCCCTTTCCTGGTCTTTAAGATTTAATTTAGTCAGTTTGTACCACGAGCGTCAATCAAGCGAAGGTAAAGATGAAAAAATGAAGGTTTTGTATCAATACTTGACTGGTACTGAATTCAAAAATCGAGTTGAAGGAATTGTTGATGCCTTTACCAATTTGCAGGATGAACTGGAAAAAGAAAAAAGATATTTCAATGTTAAGTGGGCAAGACAAGAAAAAGAGATAAGAAAGGTTGTTGACCACACTCACGGAATGTATGGGGATTTGCAGGCTGTCATTGGCAAAAGTTTGCCGGAAATAAAAAGCTTGGAACTAGAAAGCGGTAAGAAATAAAAAGTTGTAATATAAATTATGAATGTATAAAAGAAAAGATTTTAGAATTACTCAGAAACAACTCGAGTACGTATTGGGCAAGGAGTGGGAATTCTTCAAAACAAAAATTCTGACAAATTGTTTTTGTCACAAATGTGGTTTGCCGGGCAATTCAACGGTAATAAATTATGAAATATTTATTAATTATTTAAACGACACTATTTTTAGAGGCTATTGTAAAAAGTGCGACGGACCCCTGGCTAGATATACGGAAACAGGAGAGAATGAAGAAATTAGCAAAAGAATAACCGAAATTGTATAAGCGTAGCTTGCTACTTCGTAGTAAAAAATTGTTCGTATTTCCGTTTGAGTATTTAATGTTATCAATAGGCACGTTTGGCGGATTGCGAGCGACTGGAAGGAGCGAGCAAACGAAAGAGAGTTAAGCGAAGGCCGCAAAGCGGCCTGAGCTAACACAATAAGGTTTTGCGTCAATTCATTTCCCCTTTAACCCCTTTTCTTGACGCAAATAAAAAGTTGATAAGCAAAGCTTGGCTAAAAATTTAAATTGGCTAAATTCAGAAATTTTTAGTAAAATAAGTTCGTGCCAGTTTGTATATTGGCACCCAAGTGCGAGCTGTCGGGTCGGCGCCTAGCGCCGACCATTGGTTTTGGGCTTCCCCACGGACTTTTTAAACACAGAATATAACAAACAAGACAAATCAATTAGGTAAATATATTGATAGTATTTGATATATTGCTTCGGTATAGTTACGGGTATATAAATAATTAATGCCCAATTTAATTGGTTTAAATAAATTCTTCCTCTACTCAAGAAAGTCTATTGATGTGGAAGACAAGCAAGTATTATCTATTGAAGCACAGCTTGTCGAACTTAGAGAACTGGCTAAGCGTGAGGGCTTAAATATTGTCGAGGAACTAATTGAAAAACAGTCTGCCAAAGTTCCAGGGAGACCAATATTTAATGGCATGATTGAGAAAATTGAGAAGGGAGAGGCCAGTGGAATACTTGCTTGGCACCCGGATCGACTTGCGAGAAATTCAGTTGACGGAGGAAGAATTATTTACCTAATTGATAGAGGTATGTTGTCTGCCCTCAAATTCAATACCTTTTGGTTTGAACCCACTCCTCAAGGAAAATTCATGCTTTCAATCGCTTTCGGTCAATCCAAGTATTATGTAGATAGTTTAAGTGAGAATACTAAAAGAGGTCTTCGCCAAAAAGTCAGGCGCGGCGAATATCCTTCTAAAGCTCCAATTGGGTATATTAACGATAGCCGTGTTAAATCAATTGTTATTAATAAAAAAGAATCATTAATTATTAAAAAAGTGTTTGAGCTTTATTCAAGAGGGATATATACCTTAGTTGATATTTCAAACTTTTTGGCTCAGAAAGGTATTCTCACTAAAGGTAAATTAAATTTTCCCAAAGATAGAGTCAAAAGAATCTTAAAAAATCCTTTCTATTATGGAAACTTTAATTATAACGGAGAACTATTTGAGGGCAGACACGAGCCAATAATCTCAAAGAAACTTTTTGATCAAGTTGCCGAAGTCATGAAGAAAAGAGGTAGGCCTCAAGTCAAGCCCAAGGTTGAAAAACCCTTCCTGGGTCTTCTTCGTTGTGGGGAGTGTGGCATGATGGTAACCGGTGAAAATCAGACTAAATACTATAAAGGTACAAATAGAGAAGTTACCTACTGTTATTACCACTGCACGAAGAAGAATAAATTAAAGAAGTGTTTTCAACCTTATATTAGAGAGGATAAAGTAGAGAGCCAGCTTTCTTCACTACTCACAAAAGTTTCTTTGAGAAAAGATTGGGCTAATCAGATGTTAGAAAAATTAGATAAAGAAGAATCTGACCTATCCCAATCTTCAAACGATTTTGTTAAAACTAAAGAAACAGAACTTACTGAAATAAAAATCAAACTTCAATTTGTTCTTGATTCCTTTTTAGATCAAGTAATAGATAGAGAAAGTTATTTAACTAAAAAGGAAGAATTACTTTCTAAAAAGAAATCAATTGAAGAACTTATTTCCGGTTTTAACAAAAATCGTTTTTCTTGGCTCGAACCTATGAGGGAATGGATAAATGAGGCGAAAGATTGCGATAAAGTAGCAACAGATAGTGACAAACAAGCTAAAAAGGCTCTCGCCTTAAAAATCTTCGGCTCGAACCTATACTTAGAAAACAAAAAAGTCCGTGGAGAAGCCCAAAACCAATGGTCGGCGCTAGGCGCCGACCCGACAGCTCGCACTTGGGTGCGGGGAAGAGGATTTGAACCTCCATGTCGTTAAGACACACGCTCCTTAGGCGTGCCTGTATACCGTTTCAGCATCCCCGCTTGTCTTTCAATTATACCTAAAGATCGCATTATTTTAAACTTCTTACGTTTAAGACAAATAAGACTATCGTTATAGTATATATTTCTAAGCAATATAATTGACTCTTTTTTCGCATACATCAACGAATTGGCAAACATCCCGTTATGCTTGATAAAACCCACTATCCCGTAAAAACTATTAATTTTTTTCTCTTAACCACAATAGATATTCAAGGCTTCCGGAAGTAAATCCTATATATAGTAAAAAACTAGATTTCCATCTTTTGTCCCAAGCCGAATATGAATATCCATCACCGTCAAAATAACCTCTCAGAAAATCCCTAAAATATTTATCGGGAACTACAACTTTTTCAATAATATTTGACTTTTTAGGAGACAAATCAATTGAAACAAGAAATCTATAAAATTTAACGTCGCCAAACTGTATCCTATTATAATATTTGTTTCTATCAGGACCTCGATATTTCAGGCAAATCTTATTATCTAATTTAAGGATTCTTTTGAAATTCCTAACTTGCTCAATGTCTTTAGATGTAAAATCCAAGTGTCTACCAATCTATTTCAACCGAATATGAGGTTGAATTACACCTGTTGTGTAGGCAAGAGAGGATTCGAACCTCCAAGAGCTGTAAAGCCCACAAGCTCCTGAAGCCTGCGCGTCTGCCAGTTCCGCCACTTGCCCCTATAAGGCGTATTATATCAAAAACTTCTGTTAGAATATCTATATGCGTAAATTTGCACTTATTATTCTTTTTTTAATGACTTTCACTTTTCCCAAAACAGTTTTAGCAATTTTTGATCCATTAGCCGTTCCCAATAACTCTTTTGGGATCCATATCGCCAATATTGCCGATCTTGAAGATGCGGCAAAATTAGTTAATTCGAATGGCGGTGATTGGGGATATGTCACATTAGTCATCGCCGAGAATAACCGTACCGTTAACCTTTGGCAGGAAGTTTTTAACAAAATGCGGAGACTTCATCTTATCCCCATTGTAAGAATTGCGACTAAAGAAGAAAACGGTAATTGGAAAAAACCAGTTATTGGAGAAATTGATAGCTGGATTTCTTTTTTAAACTCCTTAAACTGGGTTGTTAAAAACAGACAAATCCTGATTATTTTGTCATGCCATCAGGGTTTGATGCATCGCTTCCAACCACAAAAGGTTCTTTAGATGAATCTACCTATCTTCTTCGAATGATTAAAAAAGAACCTGATATTTTCGAACTTGTCGACGGTTGGGCTTCTCATTCTTACCCCAATCCGAATTTCTCAGGGTCGGAATATGCTAGTGGACGTGGAACAATTAGAACGTTTGAATGGGAATTATCTTTTCTTAAAAACTTAGGCGTCAAAAAAGAACTTCCTGTATTTATTACGGAAACAGGCTGGTCTAAAAATAAGTTAAATGAGGAGATTGTTAGTAGAAAATTTAACTTCGCTTTTGAAAATATATGGAATAATAACAAAATAGTTGCCGTTACTCCTTTTATTCTCAACTACGAATTTCCTCCTTTTGATATATTTTCTTGGAAAAACAACGGCAATTATCACAATCTTTATGAAAATATACAAAAACTTCCCAAAACTAAGGGTATTCCCCCACAGGAAGAAAAAGCGGCAGTTTCAAAAATATTAGCTTTTACCGGTATTCTCTTTGTTGAAAATACAGGTCAAACAATCTGGACTAAAGACAATTTAAAAGTCATTGACGAAAAAGGGAATAAATTAGAAATTATTAAGATATCCTTAAATTCGTATGAACCGGGTGGATCGGGATATATTATTTTTAAGAAAAAATCTTTTCTTTTTCTTGACTCAACCCTTCTTTTGTGGCATCCTGAAAGGTGATGGGAAATAGCAAAGAGAATAGCTTTTCGTTCTGGAAGAATATTATTCTGGCAATAGTATTCTTTAGTGTTACCCCTCTAACGCTCGGCGCAAGTTTATATTCATTACTTTCATTCAATAATAATAAATTAGAAAGCCAAAATCTAAAATTAATTAATCGTGATACCACCACTGTTCTCGGTGCCAGAATATATGCATCTTTACCTATCGATTTTCCTTCGATTTCAGAAAAAGTTCAATCATCCGACGCCAGGCCTGAAATTATCAAAAATTACCTTTTGAGATATAAATCTCCTTTGGTTTCATTTGCCGGTTATATTGTTCAAGCCGCTGATGAATTTAACATCGACTACCGCCTAACCACCGCAATTGCCCAACAAGAATCTAATCTTTGTAAAATAATCCCGCCAAATACCTACAACTGCTGGGGCTGGGGGATTCACTCTGAAGGAACTTTAGGCTTTTCATCTTA
>Ga0075723_150_pt1 | contig 6335 bp, 7 predicted proteins | sample RifGroB1_FD_67784 | JGI IMG/M metagenome (GOLD analysis project Ga0075723, IMG submission 67784) | Microgenomates (Woesebacteria) bacterium GW2011_GWB1_39_12 | reverse complement strand
AAAGTTTCTTTTCCTTGTTCCCACATATATGCGACAGGCACAGACACCAAACAACGTTCATTGCACCACTTTCTAGCATCTTCGTTATCCAAAAAATGTCGTATCGAAATATCGTAAACATTAAATACAAACAAATCTTCTTCTTTGAGATTCAACCTATTCTTTTGAATTCCTGGACCGCAAACTTCTCCCTGTACAGCTATGCCCTCTGGTAATATATTAATTAAATTATATTTTTTTGCTACTCGCCAATAAGCGTTGATACCTTCTTTTAACTCCCAGTTACGAGAACAAACGTGCAATGTGCCATCTTTTTTATAAAATGTTCCAGACATTCCATCTAATTTAACAGTCGCCACTAATGGTACGTTTTCAATCTCCTCAAGCAATTTTGGTGCACTTTGAATTCTGATTTCGTCTGTTTTTGGAATTTCACTAGGAAATACACCAGCACACTCTTTCTGCTGAGCGAGAGACAAAAGAGGTGGTTTGTATTTTGTTATTCCAAGACGCGTAGTAACATCTTCACCTACATCAAAACTATCATTATCAAAAACATTCAATACAGGCAATGCTAGACCTTGAGAAAGCTGTCCTTTTATTTTAACTGTTTTTACTCGAAATTTTCTTGCCGACATAAAGTTGGTCCAGTCGCATTGGGACGGCAATATAGAATCAATTTCGAAAAAAACACATTTGTCTCCTTCTTTGAATTCTCCCTTTTTAATAACTGTTTCCCAACCAAAAACAGAAGCTCGTTCTATTTTGTCAGCTCCTTCAATTGGTCGAATATTGTTAATGGTTTGAATCGATGCTAATTTTCTTTCCATTTTTAGAGTACAACCACCATTTGTTAAAATATCAATACCGCTCACTTCAACTCCTCACACCACGAACATATTTCATTTCTCAAGTTCTCGCACATCATTTCATATGCTTGCGCATATGTTTCGACATATTGTTTCTTTGTTGCGTCGTTTTGACGCACNGCCATCAGCACGTTCAACTGCTGGCCCGTCAGTGCGGTGCAATTGGCCTTTCTGGCACCAATATTTTGTGCCATCGGCATGTTCAATTGCTGGCCCGTCAGTGCGGTGCAATTGGCCTTTTTGATACCATTTTTTTGTGCCATCGGCATGTTCAATTGCTGGCCCGTCGAGACGGTGCAATTGGCCTTTCTGGTACCAATATTTTATGCCATTGGCACGTTCAATTGCTGGCCCGTCAGTGCGATGACATTGGCCTTGCTTATTGCGCCAAACCTTGTGTCCGTTTTCAATTTTCACTGTGCTTTTGGTGGTTAGCATATAATTTACTTACTTTTTTACCAATTCCCACTGTTCATTTATAACTCTAACGCGAGGCCAAACGTCCGAAAAGCTATTTGATGGAGTTTCGTACAAAAACCCATGGCAATTAAATGTGTCATACGTACACCACCTATTTTGCCATTTCGTTACACTTTCTGGCTTGTCGTCAACAAACATGTCCCCATATACCAAATCTTTTCTTGATGTAATAATCAAGTCTTCTCTACCATCAGCATTATAATGTTTTTTTAACCAATCTCTTCTGGTTGTTTCCCAACCAAAACAATAAGGCCATGGGGCAGTACAAAATATGATTTCATGTCCTTCCGATCTTAATTGATCAACTGTTTTTTGTGATGTTTCTCTGGGGAGAAGATTTGCCCAAAAATCAACTTCACTCAATAATTTATGAACTTGTTTCATCTCTTCTTCGTTAAAAAGCAAAAATATATCCCAATTCTTTAATGATTCTATTTCTGCCGAAGTTATACCAGGACGAATTACATCAGCAAGTTGCTGTCCGAAAGAATTAAGCACTTCGTCAACATCTAAAATTATAATCGCTTTATCGGACATCATCAACTTTCCAAAACACCAACAACAAACTTTTCTGACACAATCAGAAAATCATCTTTCAATGTTTTAACTTTTTCCAATCCATTTGTTTGAACAACTACTGTTAAATCGTTATTTGAAATTTTTTCGCAGTCGTTCGACATTCGAACGACCGTAACAACAGTGTATGGACTGAGGTTTTCCATAAACTCCTCTGGTATTAAAGAAGATGCAAAATCATCCTTGCACTTTTGAACCAGAAGGTATTTGTTTATTGGTCTAAATTTCATTCTGGTATTTCTTTCTTTGAAATATCAAAGATTGTCGACAGATCTTCCATATTTGTTTTTTGCTTAAGCAAATTAAATGATTTTTTCACCAAATTAAATTCTTCTTTATTCAGCCACCCTTGTTCGATGTAACTTGTTCGAAGTTCTTTTTTCTGTTCTTGATATGGTGCTCTCGATTCTTTCTCTTTTTTCTTCATTTATCATAATTGGCATTTTGTTTTCTTCCTTTCGTTAATATTCAAAAATTATCGCAACTCTATTTTAGCATTCACCGAAACTCGTTCTTCGCAATTACGAGGACCAGCAGATACAACTATCCACCAAGTTTTTTCATCTTGTTTGACGGTTTCTAATCTAACATCGTAATTGTTTTTATCAAAAGCCAACCTCGAAATTGATGTTTCTAACATCATACGAGCACGCGTCAGACTTCCAAATAAACGCATTTTGTCCATATCTTTTGAAATTGGATTTAAAATATTGTGTTGAATATAATCTCTTTCGCCACTTTCCATAAAAAGCTTTAATTGTGTTGTCATTTATTTTCCCTTCGGGTCGCAAAGCAACTTTACTAATCATATCAGAATCTTCAACCAAGTCAACAAAAATCTTTGCTCGGTTTTATTCTTTTTGATGGTATCACATCAAGAAATTGATTAAACGAACATTTATCAACTACCAAAACATGTCTGGGGTATGCATTTTCAAATGGAATCAACATCGTAGGATGTATTTCACATGTAATTCCAAGCTGTTGTATTACTTTCTGTAAACCCTTCATAAATGTCAAATAATTGTCAATAACAAACAATCTTTTATCTAAAGCGCTTCCAATCATATCAAAATAACCAGCCACCAAAGAAGACTGCTGGTAATATTCTACTGAATGAAACTCTTCTGGGAACATCAGATGTGATGCCTTCCCTGTCGACGGGAATTCTGGAAGAGCATGATTAAATGTTATATGTCTGTTATATGAATCTCTTTCCTCAGAAATTATATTTTCTCTATCTATATTCTCAACGCAATCTAAAAAATCATAACCAGTTGATATCTTCAATATACTTAAGTTCAATTTTGGCGAAAAAATCGCATGCGCATACATGAGTCCATAAGTGTAATATTTTTTGTCTAAAATCAACTCACGAGCCACAAGTTCCGCCTTTTGTAAGCTCACACACGTCACCATATTCGACGTATGTTTGACCAAGATGCTTTGAAGCCAAAGAATATTTAATTGGAGTGAGCGGTTGTCCTGTACGAGCACCATCGGGATAGCAAGTAATACCTCTGAGATTTGGGAGATATTTTATTAATATATTCCCAAATTTTCTCACTGTTCCTTCGTTATTCAATTCAGAACCCCAGGGTGGAAGGTTTATTGTTGAACTGATTGCATGATCAACGTATTGTTGCACCCACGCTTGAAACTCTATTCTGCGTTCAACATTTTTTGACAAATCATAAGCATCCTCTATTGAATCTGGATCTAGATTGTTTTTTTCTATTAGACGTTTTGCAGTTGGGTCTAAAATATATTGATATTCTGTTAGTTCTGGACCTTTTTTATAACGTCTTTTGTATGCCAAACAAAAAACTGGCTCGATGCCTGTTGTAGTTTCGGCAACGATACCAATTGTTCCAACAGGCGCTATGGCACGTGTTTTGACAGGATGTGACAACTCCCATTTGTCACTATATTGTTTAGCCATTTCAGTGCTTGTAGCATATATTTGCAAATATTTTTCTAATTCTTCGTCAGGTGCATATTTTTTACCATTATTAAGCAACCATTCATGAAGGCCCATTATACCAAGACCCAAGCGCCTGTTTTTTGTTCTGATTTGATCAACTTTTGCATATGGTACATCAGAATATGTTGTTCCCGCCAACAAAAATGCAGTTCCAACTTCAACAACTTCTTTCATCTCTTCCAATGAAGATATTCTAGCAAGATTAATGCTACCAAGGTTGCAAATATCTGAATCATCACGGGAGGTTATCTCGCAGCATGCGTTTCTTAGGGTTTCTCCTTTGTTTTTCCCAACGTCAACAGAAAATCCTGGTTCTCCGCTTTTTAGCATGCCCGAAACTGTTGCCCAATAAACAGATTGTGCATGAGAATGCATTAAGTTATTTTCATCGCCAAATGCTTCAAAAAAATCATCATCAAGCTGAACAGATATATTGGTCATATCAAGTGTAGCAGGAAAATTGAAATCTTTCTTTTTCATTGCCTTGACGTCTTCGGACCAATTTTTAATACCAATATATTTGTGCACATCAGCATGCTTCCAGGAGAGACCAGACCAAATTGCCGATCGACGAGATCCGCCCTGAACCACACCTCTCCCGACCTCATTTATCATTTGCATCAAAGAAATTGGACCAGTTGCGGTGCCGCCTGTTTTTCTGATTATTTTGCCATTTGCACGTACATCAGAATAATCAATTCCTATTCCAGCTCCAGTCATAAGAGCCATAGAGGCTTTTTGCAACAATTCTGACCAACCTTCGCGGGAATCTTCCGCACGCAGCAAAAGGCAGTTTTGAACTTGATGAAATGGTCTTCCAGAGGCATACAAATAACGTCCACCTGGAATAAACTTTCTATCCCTTATGAAGACATGAGTTCTCTCTATGAGACTTTTTGAAGCGTGCACAGATTTTAAAACATGTTTTGAAACGCGATATGCAATATTGTTCCAATCTTCTTTGGAACCGTCTTTCAATTCGTGCGCATAACGTTGCAACATTATCGTTCTAGCAAACTCGCTCATATTTTCATAATCTGACATTTTACAAATTGCCTCCATTTTTAAATTTTTCATACTTAACTCTCATTCGTCTTTTGGTTTCTTCCTCGTTAACAAGAGAAACAACATTTTGCTTTGGATCAAATTCGTCCATAACTTTAATATCTACCACCGACGTATCCATAAAAATATTGAACGTCATTCCGTCGGGGCCATTTCTATTTTTACAAATCGTAAGCCTCCCAGTATTTCTCGTTTTATCATCTTGTGTTCGCGATAAACCAAGCGTTAAATATGCGCCGAAATTCTTATTGAGAGCTTCGGAAGTTTGTTCCATTGTGATAACAGAAGAGCCATAAGACCCACGATTTGTTTGCGAAGCTGAAAATCCTGCAACATTTTCTTCTTGGCACATTGTCTCAAACTCGTCATAAGTTTCTCCAATTTCATGTCGCAACTCTTGACGAACTTTCGACGGCTTCAAAAGGTCTAGATAATCCAATACAATAAGGTCTGGAATAAGACCTTGATTTTTCATTCTAGAAATATGATTTCTAACCGTTACTATCGATGCAGACTTTTTTGCAAAATGCTTAATAATCAATTGTCCTTTTATATGTTGAATATCACTAATGACATCTTTTTTATTATCTCTTAATTCGTCAATTGGAATGCCAGTTAAACAAGCGTCAAACCTCAAACCAATTACCTCTGGTGAGAGTTCCAAAGTATAAAAAATAACGTTATAACCCAGCTTAAGCGCATTGGCGGCAACATGGGTTAAAATCATCGACTTGCCACCACCACTAGAAGCCAATACAATACCATATTCTTTTTTTCCTAAGCCGCCACCAATAAGCTCATCGATTTTGTCCCAGCCAGTTGGAATTGGATTTCTTACATTTTCAACATATCGCTTTTCGAAATCTTTAATATAGTCATGGCCATTATCAATTTCTGCGCCAGCCTTCAAGGCATTGTTTATTACTTTGCTTATTTCATCAAATGAATTTGTTTTTATCAGCGAAGAAGACTTGATCATCGCTTCGGCTAATTTTTGTTTCCTACAAAAATCTAATGACTCAGTTTTGATAAACTCCGAGTCTCCGATGTTGGATTCGGAAACCATTTTTGCATAGAAATCTCTTATTTGTTTTTTTAGAATGTCATTTTCTTTTTCCAATGAAGTTCGCAACAAAATTTCAATTGCTTCGCGCGAAGGATGAGTTCTAAATTTGTTTTTATAATCAAAAATTCTATCGGCAAACACTTGAAGATATTTTAGTTCAAAAAATTCAATATTCAGCACTTCCAACATTCTGTCGGAAAAAACCCTATCCTCTAGAATTAAAAACGCAAGTCTCTCTTGAAAAGTTTTACCAAATGATGTAAACGACGGTGTTGCAACGACATTTTCTTCGTTC
>Ga0075723_156_pt1 | contig 6778 bp, 7 predicted proteins | sample RifGroB1_FD_67784 | JGI IMG/M metagenome (GOLD analysis project Ga0075723, IMG submission 67784) | Microgenomates (Woesebacteria) bacterium GW2011_GWB1_39_12 | reverse complement strand
TATTGTAGGCTATATGGCTTACAGTCAGGGGCTTATCCCAGGCTTTACCCCAGCAGCATCAACAGGTGGAACACCAACAACTGGTTCTAGTGGAAGCACGGGAACTACAAATACCCTGAATATTGCAAGCGATTGCACCCAGGGCACAACCCTTACAGGCAACATTCTAAGGTTGTATACTGATGCATCACTTACCTCAGAAAACACGACAGTCTATGTTGATGGAGCTGAGTTGAAGACAATAGGCAATGGCGGAACAACCACAGTCCAGTCTGGAAAGAATGGACAAACACTTGAGTTGTACCCAGCATTGTACAGCACAACCTATTATGCAAACCACTTCAAGGGACAACTTGCAACGTGCACAGCAGGAGCATCAACAGCAGACTCGCAGTTTACTGTAGTCAAGGATGACTCTCCAGGTGGAGCAGGAGTATCAGTAGCACAGGTTTCTAACAAAGTCTACTTTATTGCAGACAATGTAGGAGTCACCATCACTAATGATGGACAGTCAAACGCCCAGGATGGAACAGGAAACATAGGGTCAGCAGGAGGATTTGAAAACTTGTCAATATCACAAGGAAGTTCAGGTTCAGTCCAAATGCAATTTAAAGTTGACTTCAATGAAGCATATGGACCAATTGGTGGAAACATTATAGCTTGCCAGTTTCCAAGCGCAATCTATGACGCAACAAATCCAATATCCATAACAGTTGCAGGACAAACATTGTCAGCATCAGACAAGAACCCATCAAGCCAACAGTTTGTATTATACCAGGCAAACAACACGGTAAAATCGTTCAAGTTCCCTGGGATTGATGGAAGGGCAACCCCAATAGTTCCTGGTTCAGTTGTCTTAAAAGCTGACCAGAACCACAAGCCAGCATCATTTATTGATAGGGTCAACTGCACAGTATTCGACACAGATTACTACAAGCTACTCTATTTTTTTCTTTTTTATTTTAATTTTTAATCAAAATGAAAAATGCCAACAGACCAAATCAAAAAGCTGACAAGCGAGCCAGCAATATTTGCATTCCTATTCACGTCATTACTTTTAGTCAAGTTACTAACTCCCACTGCATTAGGGACTGAGATAATCACAATATATGGCTATATGCTCCTAGGGGCATTCGCCTTGTGGTATTTCGGAACAAAAATCGGTTCCGAAGTAGGAAGCGTAAGCGGAAACACAGCAAAGTCAATGACTATTGCTGGAATTGGTATATTTATTTTATTCATAATATACCAGGTTTTTGTTTACTTTTTCAGGCAATCATCACTACCGTTTAGCGTCACAGATGCGCAGGCAACGCAGACAGTATTCCAGACAGTATTCCAATCATTCACAAAATTTGGAACGTATGACATAGACTTCACAAAAAGTCCGCTTGGCAATATGTTTTTGTTTGCCATAGTGATTCCACTTACGGAAACAATCACCATATCAAGATTATATGGTCTTGTAGCCAAAATATTCAGCATACAAATAGGTGATTTCAGAAGTCACAGAACATGGGCATTAATAGGGATTATAGCTTCCCTGTTTATGTATTTTCATTTGAAAGTTCGAGGTGTCAACAACAATTTGGATTTAGCAATCACCTTTTTGTTTGCGGTAATCAGCCTTTATATGGTCGGCAAATTCAGGGAGATTGAGCCTGCAAATTATACTCATATTGGTTGGAATGGGATGGCTTTAATATTCGGGAGGTAAAGGAAAATGAAAAAAATAATTACAATTTTGCTTTTTATGATGGTGCTTGGGATGTTTTCTGCTTATGCAGCAATAGACTGCAATTTAACTGTTCCAAACCCAATAGGCAACCGTTCACAGATTAATGCCTCCTATAACGCATCTGTTGGTTCAGTAGGATATTCCGTTGCTTTCTTTGCTTCATCATCCAGCACAAGGAATAGCACAGCTCTGCCATTTGCTAATGCCACAAATACATCAAGGAGAGTAACCACAAACCTGACCTTTGGAAACAACATAATTCTCGAAGATTCAAATGATTATTCCATCTATGCAATCTGCTACCATAATAGCACTGGGGCAGGCGGAGCACCTGAATTCACGCAATCAACCACTACAACGGGAGTCACTATTGATAGGACAGACCCGTCAGCACCAAGCGCAATCACCTTTTTAAATCCAGTCAAGAATGGGGAGACAATAACAGCAACAATTGACAGGGAAACTGCTAACAGATGTTTTATCCAATTTGGCGGTCCGAATGTTGAGAAGCTCCCAATGGCATTAAGCGGAAGCACCTGCACATTCACAGCTGCTCCAAACAATCCGCCGAACTCTGCCTATGACGCATTCTTGGTTGCAGATGACAGAACAAATTCAACCACAAGCTCAATGAATAACATCATCATACAGGCTGCTGCAAACAATGGCGGGTTTTCTGGCTCTATCGAAATCCCTGGCGGTCAAAGTGGTTCAATAGATGTTAATGCCATATTCAATCCAGCAGATACAGCAAAGAAGAAGCAGACAGCAGTGTTAATCATTATAGTGCTAGTTGTACTAGTGTTTATTAATAAGAAAAAATAATTGGAGGTAAACAAAAATGGCAGATTATAATAAATTATTTAAGGTGTCTGCCGCAGTAGGCGGCACAAGCTGGGTTCTGGCTTGGTTATATAACAAATTTGCGCCTGGGGGGATTGCTAAGATTTCCTTTTCAGTCTTGCCAGTGGACATAAATGTAGGAAACCAGATTGCAAGTGGGATAAATACAACGCTTGCTGGAAAAGTGTTAGGAACTCTAGGCGGAAGCATTCCAGCATCAATAACTACAATCCTAACATTGCTATTAGCAGCAGCAGGGGTAGTCTTTGTAGGGAATTTCCTAGACCAGCAATTCGGGATTAGTGGATTTGTTGGAGCAAAAACACCCAATGGAAAATTTGCAGTCAAGATGGGTATAGGGGCAGCTTTGATAGGCATGATTGCTGGATGGATGAGTCCGAATATCGGTACAATCAGTATTGTAATTGCAATGGTGTTATACTATCTAATAGTAGCCATAGTATACAACCTCGCAAGAAAATATTTTGGAGCCGATGGATTTTTGCCAGCACTCGACTAAACTTCAGTTTAAAAAACTAAGAGGGTGTGGCACGCAATAGGTTTACCTCCTACCTTTACTAAGGGAGGTGCCTTGTGAAAAAGCCAGCACTCTTAATTTTTATTTTTTTTCTTTTTATTGTACCTTCTACATTCGCATTAAGTGTATCTTTCAATTCGATAACTTATCCCCCTTCTGTCGTTTCAGGTCAACCTATCCAATATTTTGATACTATGACACTTGTTAACTCCATTAACTCTGGAGATTGTTTATCAAGTGGCTGTCTTATAGAATTAGACCCTTTCATGTATAATGGTCAATATATAAATTATATAAGTGCTGATGGTCAAATTCATTATCCAATTGAATCAACTTTTCAGATAGGTCCAGTTGGAAGTAGTGCTTGTGACTCAAATCCTTATCACGCTGGATTATTCAACCCAAAATCACCCTTACAAACAGGTACTTGGAAGTATGCTTTAAGAATTTATAGTGGCTGTGGAGGTTCCCTTCTTTCAGAAAGTTATAGCCTCCCAATCCAAGTTGTTGCAGCAGCTACTTGTGGAAATGGAGTAATTGAAAGTGGAGAACAATGTGATGGAAACAACTTCGGAGTCAAAACATGCTCCAATTACGGATTTAGCTCTGGAAGTTTAACATGTAATTCCTGCATTATATCTACAAATTCATGTTCTTCTGTTGGGTGTAATCCTTCTTGTTCAAGTGGGTACACATGCCAATCTGGAACTTGTGTGCCTATCACTACATGCACATCTAACTGGCAGCCAACTGCTTGGACAACTTGTGCAAATGGACAACAAACAAGAACTATAGTTGATTTAAATGGATGCCCTGGACAGACATACACAGGAGGATTGACAACAAGCCAGTCATGTAGCACTGGAGAAACCAATACATCAACTAGTACATCAGCAGATTTTGAGATAGTAGATATAAGGAGGATATCAGGTTGGGCAGAGAATTATATAAATGCAGGACTACTTTTAGGGGAGTCGAAGGATAATGAAATTATGAAAGTGACTATCAAGAATACTGGAACAATCACATCTGGAACTCAATTGGAAGCATATTTTGTATCAGTTACAAACCCCTTTTATAATATAATCAAAAGTAGTCCTAGGAATTGTAATATTTTACAATCCTTTTATTTTCAAGGAATATTAACAGAATCTCCAAGTTGCAAGGGAGACAGTGCAGTTAGGAGCTATTCAATAGGGAAAATATCACCAGGGACACAGATTGATGTTTTTATAGCAGTGCCAGAAAATGAACTCGACCCTCCCACGTCTTTAGCAGGATATTCAAACCATAATCCTGATGGAAAATATTTATTGGTAGCAACTGCTTATAATGGATGCAATGGTGGTTCTACAATCTATTATGACCAGGTTGCAAGGTCTGTTGGAGAGTTTAATAGCCCTTGTGGTGATTTACTAACCTCTACCCTAATCCCTGGCACAAATACAACCACAACTTTTGATTCACCAGAGGCAAAAACAACTTTAACAGCAGAACAATTAAAGACAGCAACAGATGTACAACTAATCGCAAGCCAATGCTCATTAAACTCAGAATGTGAAAGTGAGAATTGTGAATCATTAAAATCTTTAATAGATTCTGGGCAGATATCTGAAGCTAAAGCAGATGAGTTTATGACTAGGACAAATGCAGTCATAACTGGAAGTACTATAGGTGGTGTTACTGCTGGAGTTGGATGTACGGCAGCGGTAGTCCTTTCATCAGTAGTATTCACTCCAGTAGTTGGTGGAGTAACAGCATTAGTTTGTACTGCTGGTGGGGCAGCATTAGGAGGGTTAATTGGATATTGGACTGATAAGACAGTTGACGCATTGGCTGAAAGAGATACGGCAACTTTCGGATACTGCATGGAAGATGATGCATCCTCATTCGGTTCTTTTATCTCTTCAATTGGACATAGTATCAACAATCAATTCGGTGGTCCTACAAAAACAAAGCTGGACGACGCCACATTAGGCTACACCTTTTTTGGACTAATCTTGATAATCATTATGTTTTTAGTTTTTAAGAAGTGAAACAAAAATGAACAAGATAGCAAAATCAAACCAAAGCGGAGCAATGGCAGTAGTATTTATCCTGCTTATTGTAGGTTTCCTTATTTATGTTATGAGTAAACTGTTCAACAATAAAAAAGGTTTTCCAGCGGCAAAGTTAATAGGACTATTTACAGGATTAAGCATACTATATTTTGCATTGGCTCCTGCTACAGTATATGGCTCATTCAAGCTCGTTAATCTGTTAAGCAATCCATTATTCATATTTGTAGGTATTATCATTTTAGTCATGATATTCAGTGGAGGAAAAAGAAGGTAAAATGGCATTCATAAGAATCAAAAACATAAAAGGAAAGGATGGAACAATCAGACCTTACGTTTACGTCGTGAAAAGTGTTTGGACTAAAAAAGGCTCAAGGCAAAAAGTGATAGGGTATTTAGGAAAATCAGTTTACCTCAAGCCAATTCATCACTCAAAAGTATTACAACTATTTGGAAGGTATAATCATAAATGTGCTCTTTGTCCAAACGAAGAGTGGCTAACCATAGACCACATTAAACCTTTATCGAGAGGTGGTTTAAATGAGTTAGACAACCTTCAAGTATTATGTGACCCTTGTAATCAAAAAAAAAGGGATTTATGGGAAAAACCTTTAGAAAATCAACCACACATAGTCAACCATATTAAAGGCTAAAAAGCTAAAATCAGTAATATTAAAAAACAGGGTTTTAACGATTTACAAAGAAAATGACTGGACACAAAAGATAGATTTGCCAGAAGGTAAATTAAGATTAGACGTTAATAATCAAACAGTTTATTCAGAATAGGAGGAACAAAATGTATAAGAAATCAAAGCCGAAAAAATAACTCAATTAAGCCTTCTTTAGACCAATAGGAAGGCTATTCAACTCTATCACCTCTTTCCTTTTTGGTAGCTAACCCCTACCAAAAGGGTTTTATTAAAAGAGAACACAAACAAAAATGGTATACACAAACCCGTTCAGGAACTTGACAGTAGGAAACTTCTTTTTCATAGTAGCAATGATACCAACTACTATCTTTATCATATCTTACCTTTCAAACCAAGCATTTGGAACAAACATAATCAAAATAGGGACTCCTATGACAGTCTTAATAGTGATTAGTGCAATTGTAATAGTGTTTTATACAGTAATCAAGTCACAGGGAAGGTTTGAAAGGAATGATTTACTAAGCTTAACTTTAATTGTTGGTGGTGCATTTGCCCTGATTTATTATTTACCTAAGCTCTTGCCAGAAGCATTCTCTATACTATCAACACAATCAATCACTCAAACCCAAGTTGGAGCAACTCTTTATAATAACACTTTTGCAGTAATGAAAGATGCCGCTACCCAGATACATAACTTTGTTCAGACAATAATACCAATACCTTAAATGGCAAAGAAAGACTCAAGCTGGATATGGCTCATAGTTATAGGAGTTCTCGTTCTTTTCGTTTACAAACAGGGAGGCTTTAATTTTATCTTACATACAATAATCACTGATACAACATCAATAAGTGATTGTTTTCAGGAAACTGCCAACAATGCAAATATAGGGGAGGCTTCCTTATGTGGAGCAAAGAGCAGTGGAACCTATAATATTGAAGTTGGATTTGCAGA
>Ga0075723_141_pt1 | contig 7882 bp, 6 predicted proteins | sample RifGroB1_FD_67784 | JGI IMG/M metagenome (GOLD analysis project Ga0075723, IMG submission 67784) | Microgenomates (Woesebacteria) bacterium GW2011_GWB1_39_12 | reverse complement strand
GGTGAAAGGTTATTGTCGTGAGCCTCCAAGGATTCAGATATATATCACCAAGTGTTTTTGATCTCAAAAATAACATCTACCTTCTGGTAGAAGATTTTTCAATGAATGCGAAAATTTCCCACTCAAATGTTCCATTGATTGGCGGAACATTTGGGCTGACTCTGGAAGATATAGATGATTTGGAACGAACTTTCAATTTTTCTGCGCCAATTATGTTGCCAAACTACAAAGATAAACAGCCGAATACATCAGATCACATAGAAAATCCAAAAATTGGTTTTGTAAATACAAAGAATTCATATCATTTGTGTGATTTGTATTATTGGCTAAAAACAAAGAATGTTTATTATCAAAATATATCAAAATTAGATTTGAATATTGGAAAAACATCTAAAATTTCTGTTGATATGATGACTACTTCTCCAATAGATTTTCCAACAACTATAACACCATCCATGCCCGAGGTGGTCACCACTTATTCTCCTGATTTTCAAATCAAAAATGAAGGACGTCCGAGTTTCAAAGAGATTGGTGATATATCTATGTCTGGTAGAAGTTTGAACAACTATGATGTCAAGCTGGTTGATACAGATAGAAATCTGATCGCAAATAGTTATTTGTCAGATTTATCATTCTCAACAAAATTTGATTGGAAAACAATAAAATCTATACCTACTTATACCGAACCGGAACCAGCGGGTGGAGTGCTGGAATGGGAATATTCTTACCAAAACTCAAATACTGGTTCTACATTGAATACAGACAGCTATTCCAAAGTTCCAATCGCAATGAAAGTTCTGAACACAATTTCATTCAACCTGAAATACACATTTTATATCGACATCGCCACTCTTCAAAAATATTCAAGTCCAGAAGGAGCATTCGTGGTAGGATTGCACAATAAAAAAACACCGATAAACATCGCAATCACTTCGGCGACTCCACCAAGTCTGACTTTTTCAGATATGATTTCAGGAATTATGGACAAGTGGGTAGATTTTCAAAATACAGAGTGGAGGTTGATTGACAATTCGATTCAAATGACAAAATCTGATATTGTGAAAGTAAGTCAGAACTATAATTCAGTATATCAATACAATCCAGTTTTTGGAATGAGAAATATATCAAACTAATCTATTCTTCAAAGTTTATTGAGTTGTCATTGAAAATTTCTTTTGTGATCTTGATTGGAATTTTCTTGATCACAGCATATATCAAGGCATCAGCAGCAGGCATAGAGATGCTGATTATTTCTCCACCAAGAGATATCAACATCACCCCCCAAAGTATTTCATATTTCTTTCCGATGACTGAAACACTTTTAGTTTCGCCGCCAATAAAATCTATGAAATCCAATAACTGATCATAGGGAGTCCTGAAAAAATTCTTTTCCAATCTTGTTTTATGATGTGAAAAAAACAAAAAATGAGAAATTTGTGATGGACTCATCTCAACTGAAATTTTTTCATCAGATTTGTTGGAAAGATATATAGTTGATGTTTGATTGTCGCTGTCCATTCCAGAAATTTCTATGTTGATTGATTCTAAATCTTCAACAGACTTCAAATTTTCTGGATTGACGATCTTCAATTGTTTTTTGCTGAAAACTTTTTGTTTCAAGGTGTGCCTCGATTCAAGATGGAAGGAGAACAATCTCCTTCCATCTTGAAAGAATTATTCAGCGTCTTCAACGACAGCTTCTGATGTTTCTGCTTCCTTCGCAGCTTCATCAGCAGCCTGTTTCTCCATAGCAGCTTTGTAGACAATCTCGCCGGCATTCATCAGGATATCATTTAGTTCTGACACAGACTGATCCAAGACTTCTGGGTTCTCTGTGTCTAGGTTGTCTCTCACAGCTTTGATTCCGTCTTCCAAATCTTCAGCAAGTTCATCTTCAAACTTGTCTCGGTGTTCTTTCAGCAGCTTCTCCGCACGATAGGCAGTTTGCTCTGCACCATTTCTGCGTTCAACTGATTCCGTCAAAGAAGAATTTCCAGTGATCGTGATGCTCTGGGATTTGCCTGTTGCTTTGTCCTTGGCTGAAACATTCAAAATTCCATTGGCGTCAAGATCAAAAACAACCTCAATTTGAGGAACTCCTCTTGGAGCAGGAATGATTCCATCCAGGACAAAGTTCCCAATCATCTTGTTGCCTTCAACCATCTTTCTTTCACCTTGATAGACTTTGATGTCTACCTGTGGTTGGTTATCAGCAGCGGTTGAATAGACTTTGGTTTGAGAAACAGGAATGGTTGTGTTTCTGCTGATCACCGAATCGGAGACACCACCAAGAGTTTCAATCGAAAGTGTCAATGGGGTGACATCCAACAACACGATGTCATTTCGTTCGCCGGACAGAATGGATCCCTGAATTGCGGCGCCTATGGCAACTACTTCATCTGGATTCACACCCTTGCAAGGTTCTTTCCCAATCCAACTTCTCAATCTTTCAACCACCAGTGGGACTCTGGTGGAACCGCCGACCAGAACAACCTGATTGATGTCTTTGATTGTCATATTGGCGTCTTTCAATGCCTGATCAACTGACTTCTTGGTCTTTTCAACCAATGCTTCAATCAGAGACTCGAATTTGGCTCTGGTGATTGTCAGTTCAAAATGGACTGGCACATTGTCAATGGCTGTCAAGAACGGAAGATTGACATTGGCTTCAACCGAAGATGAAAGTTCAATCTTGACTCTTTCAGATTCCTGCATCACTCGACTTCTGGCATTTGGGTCTTTTTCGACTATCTTTCTGACTTTTTCGTCCATTTCAGAAAGGATGTATTCATACACCTTTTGATCAAAGTCATCACCACCAAGATGAGTGTCACCAGATGTTGATTTCACCTCAAAGACTCCATCACCAATGTCCAGGATTGAGACGTCGAAAGTGCCACCACCAAGGTCATAAACCAATATATTTTCATTGGTATTCTTGTCAAGTCCATAAGCAAGTGCTGCCGCAGTCGGTTCATTGATGATTCGCAGAACTTCCAATCCTGCAATTTCACCAGCATTCTTGACTGCTGTCCGTTGAGAATCGTCAAAATAAGCAGGAACTGTGATCACCGCTTCTTTTACTTCATGTCCTAAATAACTTTCAGCATCTACTTTGAGTTTTTGCAACACCTTAGCAGTAATTTCTTCAGGCGAGTGATCTTTGCCTTCTAAATTAATTTTTGTGCGAGTCCCCATCGATCGCTTGACAGAAGAAATTGTATTCTTCGCATTCACTATTCGCTGATTTTTAGCCTTCTGACCAACAATATACTCATCTTTTCGCAAGGCCACTACCGATGGTGTAGTCCTAGCACCCTCGGCGTTGGCAATAACTACCGGCTGCCCATTTTCAATAACAGCCACAACCGAATTTGACGTTCCACTATCAAAACCCAGAACCGTTCTCATTATTTTTCTCCTTTTCAGCAAGATTGATATCATTGCCCAACACTAAGCCGACATTATAGATATCTTTCATTTATTTTAATTATGTAGAAATTTATATTCTTCATAATATTTAGATATTTGATCTAAACCTTTTTGACTAAAAAATTTTGTTTTTGAAGATATAATATGATCTATATTTATTATTCTATTTTTATTAGAAATATAATGATTAAATTTATGACTTTCTTTTTTATTTCCTTTTAGAATTCCATTGTTAAAATCAGAAAATCTATGTCTATATATTGATCTATTTTTGTATCTTTCAAAATCTATTATAAATTTATATTCAAAACATTTAAGATTATTTTCCATCATAGTTATAAATTTATATAGATCATTTTGATTTATTTTTATATAATATCCAAACTCTTTATTTTTCATTCTTGGCTCGCGAATAAGTGAAGATTCAAAACCAATTTCAGATAATTTTTCTACCAATAAATCTACATATTTCTTTCTGAAACCTTCTGTATGAATGTTAGCAAAACTTTGTCCATTTTTTGTGTTATTGAATCCACCATCACCGACCCACCAATGATAGATAACTAATGGAGTCAATTCAATATCTTCTGGAATAATTTTTTCTTTTTTCCCATCAAGATTATACCATTGATTATAAATTTTTGTCAAATATGTATTACTTTTTGTAGTTAAATGAAAATATTTATTTTTTCCTACTGACCTGGACAAAATATGAGGATCATATATCTTGAATTTTTCTAATAAATATTCAGAATATTCTCTATGTTTAGAGGCGTGTCTAAAACAGGCATTTTTGCAATTATTATAAATAGTTAGATATCCATCTCCTAATAATTCTCCTGTCAAAATTTGTTGTAATTCTTCATCCGCCTCAGATTCTTGATTAGGAGTTCCCTTAGAAAAAGGATTTTGAGTTTCAACTCCGCATTTTCTAAGAATTCTATAAACTTGTGTCCAAGAAATATTCAGATCTTCTGCAACTTTTCTTCCAGATTTATATCTGTCATATAATTCAACAACTTCCTTCCAATCAACTTTTTGATTCATATTATTTCCAATCCATTCAATTCTTCAAAATTCAAACAAAATCACTCGACTTTTCAGTTATAGATTACTTTCCATCGGCAGAAATTTCAACCTCGAAAATTCTGTTTCACCAGTTGGGGTAGGTAGGACCAGAATGTTTAGCCTTCGCAGGATCATAGTCTGCCGTCAGCGCATAACCTGTTTTGTCTGCATTGGTCACAACACTCACACCAAGTTTTGTAGTCCCGCCGGCATATCCAGTCCCATCGAACATCAGTTCAGCATTATTTGCCGCTGTGGCATCGCCACTGATTTGCACCACGTCAACGCCAAGTTTCGCAGTTCCGCCTGCATAGCCAGTGCCATCAAACATCAATTCAGCATTGTCTGCTGCGGTTGTGTCATCGCTGATCTGAGTCACATTCACTCTGATGTCTCCTGCTTCTTCTGGATAGAAGATCAAAATAGTAGTTTTAGCACCAACAGATGTAGTCTGAACCCTGACAACGACCGTATCTGCATTCATTTCGTCGGAAGTCAGGTCTATGTAGTACACCCCACTTGTTCCTATTTCATGTGCCTCATCCGTGCAATCAACAAAGTCTACAGCATCAAGTGAATACTCACTATCCAGCCCGGTAGCTCCTGTCACTGCATCCCCATCTGCATCATAGATAGGAAACGTGACTCTGTATGCTGTGTTTTTTCTTGGTATAGGTTTTGCGTCTGTTGCTGCCATTTACCAGCTCCTTCCGAATATTGGGGTGGACTTCATTCCTGGGATACCACTTCTCAAAATATTAAGTATATTAGACGAAGGATCAGGAGCAGGTGCTTCTCCTCCGGTAAGAAATGCCATCATTGTTTGTCCATCCTGCCAATGATCAAAACTTGCTGTTCCAGCCCCAGGAAGTGTTTGTACTGTTTGTCCATTCTGCCAAAAATCAAACCCATGTGTGTCGCCCCCGCCCTCGGTGTAGGCGGCGTTGAGCTTGGGGGAGAGAGTCGTGGAGCTGTTGTAGGACCGTGCATTGACAACCTGTGCAACTCCGCCCCATCCGCCACCGTGTTTCCAGAAAAAAGCCATCGGATTGCCACTCACCCATTCGGGTAGGGCAATGGGTTGCTGCGCCTGTACGGCCACGTCCTCTGATACCTGCCAAGTTCCAACGGGCCATGCTGAGATGACCCAATCTCCAGAAGTGGCCGTCAAGGATCGCGCGAGATAATTTGCACGAGTGCCGAACTGAGCTGCTGACGCTGAAAGCTCTGAATATACGTGCGTTGTTATTGGCAATGTCCCAGAAGACGATACAGGCATTAAGGATATGCTTGATGATCCTATTGTTGCACCAACAGGAATTGGCACAGAGGAAAACCGTATTCCGCTTTCAATGTCATATTGCGAATCATTTGAGTCTCCGCAGCCGTTCGTGGCCGCAGTGAGGTTGAAAATCTCGAAGCCGTAGGTGACATATACATCATCCGCGCTCGCCCCCACCTGCTGCTCGGCCATGGTCGTATCTAACGTCAGCGCCCCCGTCGCAGCCAGCGCGACGTCCGCCGGCAGCCCGCACAGTAGAACGTGACTCTGCCCCCGCCGCTGCCACCGGGCCATCATGGGGTAGTCGTTGCCCGCCGCGTCCCACGCCCGCGGCTCGTGGAACCACAGGCCACGAAGTCCGTTCGCAAGTTGAAATTTGCCCGGATCTGGAACATCTGCATCTACACTGCCCAATGACCAGTCATCAGGAGGGAGAGTTGATGTCCCTTTTGCCCACGCCGGCATACTCCCTTGCCACCCAACACCAAGAACTTTGACCAAATGCAGTCCTTGCTCACCTATCGTTGGCTTCGGCAATGCAGCTACATCATTGATTCTGATCACAGGTCTCATCATATCTGGCCAAAGTCTCACTCCCAAATCAATTCCTGCCCCCAAAGCATCTTTTGCCCACCAGCCATCTTCATCGGCAACTGGAACAAATCCAGGAATGACTCTGGCAATTGGCTGCACCTTTCCTGCTTGATTGATCCAAGCCAAACCTATGACTTTCAAGTTTGCCTTCACACCTCGTCTCGCCATAGAAATAGTTCCATCATTAGTGCAATCAGAGACATATCCACAATTGCCCATTGAGAATCTCACACCAGAACGAGCGGAAAGTGTAGGCTTCAAATCAATTGAAGGACGATCATCAAGTTCTGATGCAGGAGTATATTGTCCCTCATTTGCAAAATATCTGTGAGGACCAATGGTGCATCCAATCCTGAATTGCTTTTGGCTTTTTCGCCATTTAGTAGCTGACAAATAAAATTCGTGTTCAGTTTCTCCTGGTTTGGTCGTCAAAACCCCAGATCCTCCATTTTCTATTCTGTCTCTTTCGACAAGAGTAGCCACTAAACGACCTCCCAGTCATCCCAATAACACAATCCAGCAGATCCAGCGTGAACAAACTCAATTGACACAATTCCCACGCTTGTTGGAGTGAAAACCAAAGAAAGTTGTTCCCAGGTGTCTGCTGCTGCAACCATTGTCACTTCAGCATCTGCAACTCCCGTTGCTGACCCATCTCTGACTCTCAATGTTGGCAGTGTATCAGCATAGTCTCCGTTATATCTTGCCCAAATTGAAATAGTAGTCTCGACATTGTTGACAGGAAGTTGGAATCTCTGCTTGGTTCCTGTCGTCAATTTCAATGAATTGCTTGCTGTTTTGGTGATTGTAGTTTCCTGCGTTCCTGCTCCACCATATATCCTTCTGACAACCTGTGCCCAATAGTTCCCACTGGCATTCATTCCTCTGACTCGGATGCAAATCTCTCCCGCATGGTCAGCAGTGTGTGTCAATGTGAACGTCTGCCAGTTGGTGTCGTCAACCATAATTTCTTCTGAAAGTGCTGCTCCTGCGACCTTGTAGATAGGATCGTCAGCAGGATCTATGACTTGGCATCTTGGGACTTCTGTTCTTCCAGTTCCATCCTGAATCATATAAACATCAACAACCAAATTTTCATCTTTTTCCAGCCAGAAGGGCCAGTCGAGGTAGAGCGGGCTCGTGTTGTCGCCAAAGATGCACTTCTGGCTGTGGACCAGATCGCCGGTGATGGTCGCAGCGTCGGTCACGATGATCCCGGCGTTCATCCAGGCTCGCACGGAGTCAGCAACACCGCCAGCATTGCGGATCATGACCGTTGGGGGGGAGTAGCGGTAGTCGGCACCCGTGTAGCCGCTGACCTGCGTCGTGCCGCTCAGTGTCGTGCCGATACCAGCAAGGGCGTAGCAATTGTAGATGTCGATCGTGTTGTTGAACGTGCCGCCGGAGAGGCAACTACCATAGCAGGATTCGCAACCGCGGGTGTTTCCCGTGAACACGCCGCTGAACACGCCGCCATTGCAAGCTAAGCAGCCAGAGTTATTCCCC
>Ga0075723_153_pt1 | contig 8032 bp, 9 predicted proteins | sample RifGroB1_FD_67784 | JGI IMG/M metagenome (GOLD analysis project Ga0075723, IMG submission 67784) | Microgenomates (Woesebacteria) bacterium GW2011_GWB1_39_12 | reverse complement strand
ACAACCATACATAACAAATATGTCGTACCAGAACTTAAACACGCTAACAAAAATCCAGTTATTAGCGAATTGTCAAATGTAAATAGTTGAGTATAATCCTTTAATAACCACAGAAGCCAACCAATCCACCAAGCCATACATGCGGGGCAACTAAATGGTTTCCACTTAGGTCGTACTTTGTTAAAAATGACTCCGTAAACTATTATGGAAGTCAAACCATACGAAATTAAAATAAAATAAACTAAATCTAACAAAAGCTTAGCGTGCCTTCTTAAGCGCCTGGAGCATACCAACGTCTGGTTTTATACATATTCGCATCTTTTGGCAGACTGCCTTTAGTCGCTTTTTGCGGAATCTCCCCCAACTCCGTCGATTCTTCTTCGTCTGGGTTTGTTAGTCTCTCTTCATGCTCGTCTTCTAAATATTTTTCTTTTTCCATGTGTGGCTTTTCTTCTTCAATAAACTTTCCTATTGTAAAAAGAACTAATTGTAACGAATTTACATCTTCCGATAATGGATATTCCGCTTCAAGACTACCATAAACATTACCACTCCTGATGCTTTCTCTGTTTAATGCACCTTTCATCGCGAGGTATCTAAAAAACCTATCTTGCGCCGCATACACACTGTCATTGAAGTTGTTTTTAGAAAAAGCGATAACCTTATTACTTTCAGGAATAATAACTATATCCATCTCGTTGTGATCGAACAACATTATATTGCCATCGATAGTTTTTCGAATGGCAAGTTCCATTCGCGTTGGCTCGTGTTTCGAATCTTCTATCTTATCGCCAACTCTGATTTTTATAGTCATTATTGTCTAATCTCTCTAATAAGATTTTGGATATTTGCAACTTTTAAAATCATTTCTTCATTAATAATAGTTTTATAAAAACCTTCTAACATAGTAGAAACTTTTTTAAGTTTCAATCTTCCTATTTCTTCATTTAAGAAGAGTTTCAATTCAACTCCATTGTTAATGGACGAAGCGATATATTTCGAAAGCAATTTTTTCTGCTCTTCGTGCAATAAAGAATATTTTTCATTAAATTTTCCAACGAACGTCTTCAAAACCAAATTATCAATTGGCAACATTTGTCGTTCTTCTTTGAGAAGTTTTTTATTAGACATATTTTCAATTATTTCTTTTTCCAAAAGAACTCTAGTCCTGAGAGAAACGTCTTGATTAAAGATTTGAGAAATTGATGCAAGACTTCTATAGTTTGGAACGAAGTTTAAACATACTTGAGGACCAAGAAGTTCTTTTATTTTTTGAAATAAAATTGACTGTTCATTTTTTAACTTTTCCTGCTTTAAAAAAGCATATTCTTTTTTTACTTCCAAAAGAATTTTTTCAGCAGAACCGATATCAATATCATCAGTCTCACATAAAATTTTATAAAGCTTCAATTCTTTACCAATAATTGTTTTATTAGAAAATGATTCTTTCAATAAGGATATTATTTTATTTTGAAGCTCTTTGTTTTTTGACAAAACCGCCTTGGTCAGTTCCAAAACCAACACTTCGTAAAGAAAAGCGGTGTTCTTGTTTTTTTTATGTTTAAACTTATTGCTCATCGCTGTTCACTTTCTTCCTAATACTATTTTTCCAACTTGTCCCTTCTAATCCTTCTATTATTTTTTCAATAGTTTTTGTGCTTTCAGCCATATCTAAGTCTTCATTCGAAAAACCACTTTCAAGTTTCTTCTTTTCATCTAATTCTTCAAAGATTGTTTTTTTATAATTAGTTTCGTAATTTTCGAATATTCCTCGCGAAAGAGCGCGCAGCTCATTGCCGCCTTTAAATACGTTTCTACTGGTCGCGCGACCAGACTCGTCCGAATAAAGACTTCTCATATGTCGAAGTCGAGCTCCGCCGCCTCTTTTGTCAACTTTCGCTGGAACATACACCTTACCGTTCGAACCAGCCGTGACGTGGCCCTTTTGAACCATTTTGGGAGCCATTGCAGAAAAATCTGTCGTTATTGGTCCCTCTGGCAAGATTCCCTCTGGTTCTTTTCCAGGCGCTGCCAAAAGAACGTCGTCTGACTGTTCAGGTTCCCCTTCGGAGGAGCCAAGCTCTGATCCGAGATCGCCAGCGGCAATATCTTCCTCTGGCGTAGAAGTCATTTCAAGTTCAGCCGACAACTGAGCGTCAAAAAACATTTCTCTTGTATTGCGCAAGAACTCTTCATCGGTCATATTGAGAATATTTTTTGCAACCCATCTGCGACTAAAAAAACCTTCCGTTGCGGCAGAAGCAACATCAAATTTTGTTTTCCAATGTTCAAGCTCTTGCAATTCAGCTATTTTTGATGGATTGTTCAGACGAAGACTAAACGAAACTAAATCATTGGCTCTATAGCCAAGAACATAAAGATGGATAATACCTATTTTTTCTAATTCAGAAATAACGCTTTTTTGCAACCGCTGAATTGTCTTGGCAAATTGGATATCTTTTTGCGATAATGTTGTTTTATCTTCAATCGCCCCTTCTGTTCCTATCAAATAGGAGTGAGGTATTTTTAGCCCTGACATTAATTTATCGCGGAGATATTTTACATCATCAATATCGCCAACATATGAACCGCCAGGTAATGTTTCAATGCGTGTTGCGCTAGTGTTGCCGACGACAGGAATATAAAAATCTTCTGAAATCGACTGTTCGACATCTTTTTCAGGAATGCCTCCAACGTCGATATAAAAAACCCTACGATCAGGGGAGCGTACGACGCGATATGCCATCATCGCGTCTTCTTGTAATTGCAATTGTCTGAAAATACGACGAACTGGATCGAGACAGCTAGTTCCATAGGGTGAGAATTTGTCATTACCTAAAATCCTAAAATGCGCAACTTGCCAATTTTCAAACGTTAGCCCACCAGAATTCCATTGGTATTGAACATAATTTGGATTTGTTTTATCTTCTCCCTCAAGGCGCTCGACTTCCATCGCTGGCAAACCCATGAAACTTGTTATGCCCATATTTTCATCAATATCAAGGTAGACGAATGCATCCCCATATTTGCATAAAGATCTACACCACCCGAAAAGATTAAAATCAACATTCAAAATGTTATGATATAAGTTCTCCAAAACACCTTTTATCTCTTCATTGGCACAATTAATTGTAAGCATTTTCGAAAGCGCAGACGACATGGTCATTTCCGAAGCATATATATCAAGAGCACTATTAATCTCACCTACGAACTCCATAGCATCAAAGTCCATATACCTTTCGGCCCTATTGACATTGGCCTTCGACATCGCATACAAATTAGATAAAGGGGAAGATGAAGATTTTCTAAATTCTTTCCCAGAAGCAGACTTAAAATGATATTTATCTAATTGATTTCTTTTGTAATTTCTTACATTTTGTCGATGAAAATTAGAAATTGGTCCAGAAAATATTCTGGTTAATCCTTTAAACAAAAAGGATTCAGTATTTTTTATATTTTTACCATTGCGATTTGCCATATTTTATCCTTTGTAAATCCCAAATAACCTTTTCTGTCTTTGCAATTCTTCTATTTCTGCCATTCTGTTAGACTTAAAAATGGACAATTTTCTATCATATTCTTGTTGCCCTGGTATCGTCGTATTGAGGCCAGACCTGGTAACAATCATTGACTTTAAAAATGTCTTCTTGTATTCTAGGCCTCTTGACATCTCTTTTAAAGCAGTTTCTCGCACCCAGCATGCCAAAGCTAAAGACATAACCAAATCGTCATTGCTGCCTTTTTGTGCTTCTACTTTACCATTCATCCATATGAAAGTAGTCAACTCATCGTAAGTTCTCTCAGAGTTTATTATCACTAAAGAATTCCTCATATATTCGTCAAATTTATTTATAACCCACGGCCTGGTCTTGACTGACATCGTAAATCCTGGTACAACATTTTCTAGTCTCATTGCTTGGTATGGAGGCACGTAATCGTGCGAGCCTTTTTCCGACCAATATAAATTGGGATATTTCATTTCATCCAATTTTTTACACACTTCAAAACCAAGAGAATTGTTCTCGACAATCATCATTGCATTGCCATATTCTATTCCTACTTCGTATAGAAATCTTGCAAAAACATCCGTCTCTGCCTTGCCTCTATATTCTGCAACTTGTTCCATGGTTTCAATATTTAATATTTGTGCCGTCGAATAATCTAAACCGTCGCCGCGGGCGACGTCAGCTACCGCCATGTAATTGTACGATTGCTTTCGACGTTCCCAAATCCATAAGCCGCCATCAAATCCACCTTTGGCAATAGGATGCTTCAATGATTTTGCTATAGCTTCTAACATAACTGTTTCAACAAGGGTATCACCGCTAGCAAGAAAATTTGCTTCATATTCTTGTGAGAACTGTTTTGTAGAATATTTCTTTCTTTCTTCCTGTTCCCAATTTCCAGTTCGTTCTGGATGAACCTCCCATGAAAGTTTTGTGGGATGAAATTCATTTAAACTAGCTTCGGCTTTTGTGTATTTGTCGTGAAACCAATTATTCACACCTTTCGGGCTTGAAAGCGCAATGCATCTTCCACCAGCACTCAAAGCTGGTCCAGCGGCCGTCCAAACTTCGCTCATGTTTTCTACATGCGCAGCCTCGTCAATAACAAGAAGTGATAACGCTTCAGAACGCCCGACATCAGTTGCTTTTGAACCAGCGTCTATTTGAGAACCATTTGTTAGCGAAAATGATGTTTTATTATCGGCTTGGATTTGTGTTAGTTGTTCAAAGAATGATGGAAGGTTCTTTATTATCGATTTAACCTTTCGAACAAGATTTGCTGCGACTTTAAACTTCGTCGCTATAACCATTATGGATTTTTCACGATGAAACAACATCAACCAAGAACAATACGCAGCGGTCAAAGTCGACACACCAAGTTGTCTTGATTTTAATATTATATTAAAAGGATAATCTTTATAATCTTGAAGAAGCTTTTTTTGAAAATCCCAAGTCTTAAACGATATTATTCCACGAATTGGATGAGAAATTCTACAATAAGTATCGATAAAATAAACTGGTTCTTTCCCGCAACGAATTAGCTCACGAGCTATATCTTTTTTGGACAAAAGCGATTGAGAAGAAGACATGGTTTATCATCGTCGTTGTGGAGGCGCGCCATAATGCTGACTTTTGGTAACTTTTTCAATTGTAGAAATTTCTTTATCAAGAAACACAGTCATCTGTTGCCTTATAGTAGGATTTTGATTTGCAAACGCCAAATTAACCAACCCAGCCAAATATTCTTCAGGATTTAACATACCAAGCAAATCTTTGTGAGCACGACGAATGGTTGCTTCTATTTCACCAAGCGCTTCCGACAAACCAGGCGCGATGCCTTTTTGTTTACGATAATGTTCAGCGGCCGCTATCAATTTGCTAGCCAACTCACTTTTAATATTAGCTTCAGAATAAGACTCAATTAACATTTCAAATATTTTTTCAAGTAATTCTTTAGTGCCAATTGCAGCTTTAACAATTTTAATTTTACTTGTAATTTTAGGATCCATATTGGCAACGGCAGCCTCATCGAGCATTGACGAAAAATAGTCTACACCACCACCTTCTTGGTTTATATCCTTTTCATTATCAGAAAAAGCTTTCAATACTTCTCTACTGGTCTCTTTTTGATCAAGCGTATATCCTTTTTCTACCCAATATTTCGCGCATTCAACAGCGTCTTCCAAACTCATTACTTCAAACCTCATTACTTCAAACTCAGCAAACGGCTTAGAAATCTCTTTTGAAAGAATCAAAACTTTATATTTAAAACTCTCTCCGACTTCCTCTTCAGAATTGTTTGAAAGATTATTAACAAATCTTTCAACTTCTTCTTTTATCATTTTCTCTATTTCTGATTTTTTGAATGTGTGTTTCATTTATTTCTCAACCTTCAAAGACATATTTACATATTTCAAATTATTTTTAACCCACAAATCAATAACCTAAAGCCAGAATATGAAGATGAATTATCCCTAGCTATTCTATCCGCCACTCTTAACGGTATCATTATTGGATTTCCTGATTCAGACTTTTCTCTGGCATCATCCGATGTAAATTGTTCTTCAAGTATAGTAGAATTTTCATTTTTTTTGTTATATTGTGACCACGCAATTGCCCAAGGATTTGATTGTTTTCTTTCGCCAGATTTTGGATCAGTATATGTTTTTGGAAGAGTTTTCTTGAGTTTTTTTACCATTTTTTCTTTGCCTGGTGGCGCAACTTCGTCGATTTCTTCGATAGATTCCAAAGACATTTCTTCTAGTTCTGTTACGGCATCTGCGCCCAAGGTTTCTTCGATGTGTTCATAAACCAACATTGCTTTAACGTGAGGCTGTTCGTTTAGAAGTTTTTGTACTTCTTCTTGAATAATTTTATTCAACCGTTCTTTATTTATCATTGTTTCTTCCTCATTGCAGCCCAATTTTTGGTTACCGCATCAAGTCGTTCTTTGGCGGTTTCATCTACCGAACTCATCCCATCAAGACCAATCAATTCATAAATGCAGTTAGCAAGAACCCAACTGCGTGTTTTGTTCATATGCTCCACTCTGACAGTAGGTTCACCTATCATCTTTAAGCCTAGAGCTTTTTTTGTAACCTTCTTGTATTCTCGCTTTAAAAAAGCGGCACACTGCTCTATAATATCAGTTATTTTCTCTTCAAACTTAGTTTCATAAACTTCTTTCAATGAAATTTGTCCATGGTAAGAAAGTTTTAATTTGTTTCCATTGATATTAACGCCAAACCCATCCATTATTCGTTTGTCGTGAATGGAAACAGGTTCCTCTCGGCGAAGACCTATTAAAATAGGCTCGCCTGATTCATCAACACAGCCATCGTGCTTGTTCGCCATAACTTGCGAAATACCTTGGATTATTTCTATTGTATTTTCAGCCACTTTATTCTTTTCCTTCAAGATGTTTCAGTTTTTCAAACCATTTTTGTTCTCTATCTTCGACATATTGCACATAACAATTAAAACAACATCGAAACTTGTTCAAATACAGATTGTCTCCTTTGTTTAGGCAATATTTATTGCAAGATACACAAATCCTGTTAATATCTGATGTAAATAGTTTATTAGATAATAAAAACCCACCACCTTCGACCAAGTTATATTCGTCAAAAGATTGATTTGATAGAGCTTTTATTTGATTAAGGTATTCTTTTTCTTTTTCTTCGTTCCACAAAGATTTTGGATTGATTATCGCTCTCTCGCCATATTTTTCCATTATGGCCTTTTCTAATTTCGCTATCTTGTCCCAATCAGGTTCAGTCATTTTGATGCTTGTCCCATCGCCCACGCACCAAGAATGGTCACCAACACTCCTCCCAAGAAACCACTTCCTACGTAAAACCAAGTATAATCACTTGATTGGAGAGCCATTTTCCTCAGTTTCTCTAGTTCTTTTTCTTTTTCCCCAACAATAATCTTTGTCGTTTGTTCGGTGGTTTTTAAATCAATTTTTAAATTTTCAACAATCAATTTATTTCTAGTCGACTCCTTATTCAACTCGAATTCTAGTTTAAGTCTAAACTGTTCTTCCAAATGTTCTCCTTCGGTAAGAATTATGGCCGTAGCCATCGGGTCGAACAAGACGCCCATAAACGGTGCGACCTCGCCATTCTTTAAAATTGAAAAATTGCCAGTTGTAGACGTAGTCGTTTCTGCAAACGAACTTGTTGAACTAAGAAAAAAAACAATACTAACGACCAGAGACGATACTTTTTTGATTCGAAACATATTCAAAACCATACTTTTCTTTTATTTTTATTATCAATTTTTCTGGATTGTCATAATATTTTACAACAATTTTAATTTTCTTTTTTCTTTCTTCTTCCAGAATATTTTTATTATTTTCATAATCTTCTTCTAATGATTTAATCTTTTCTTCATAACTCTTTATAAGCTCGTTTTTTTGTTCAGTTTCTTCTTTATGTAAAGATTGTATTTGATTTAATTGTTCTTTGCTAGAATTAACAGTTAAATTTAACACATCTTCTGCGTTATCAAGACGGACATGA
>Ga0075723_137_pt1 | contig 8032 bp, 20 predicted proteins | sample RifGroB1_FD_67784 | JGI IMG/M metagenome (GOLD analysis project Ga0075723, IMG submission 67784) | Microgenomates (Woesebacteria) bacterium GW2011_GWB1_39_12 | reverse complement strand
ATGAAGTTCTTAATAGATTGAAGAAACGTCTAAACTCTCTTGATTGGAGCTAACAATGAAAATCAAAGGCGTATCAGAACAAGCTATTTATAATGTAGCACAAAGTCTAGGCTTTCGTCCTGACAATGTAAGGCGCAAGGGAAACTATACCCTATTTGTTTTGCGCATGGCATTACCTACGCCACCTAGAAAAGCTAATCCTAACCATCCTGCATTACATTATAGAAAACATGGCTATAGCAAAAATTGGACGTTTGCTGTATGCTTCCATGGTCATAAGGAATTTATGGATAGGATTTTTGAAATCAATCCTAATGCCATTATCCGCACGTGCAAAGCTGCATATCTTGGAATGAATGATTTCGCTAATAAATTTGAAAGCGTTGGTGACCTAAATGCAGGTTCAATGCTTAATCCTATTAGGTATAGAGATATGTGCGATTGCTAAGGGAACTCATTATGATTGGCTTCATTACGACAAGGCATTTGCTATTTAATCCAAGGATCATTTCACATGAATATGGCATTGGATTTTATTTCTTTTGCTTGCGATCGGTTTTCTTTTCGCGCAAACCTATTACATTTCTTGAGCTTGTAATGAAGTATAAGGGGTAAGACAATGAAATGCCAATGGTGCAAATCCGATAGTGATTGTGATTGCTCGGAGCGCATAAATTGTAGGAGCATAGGAAAAATTACTCATGCTTCATGTGGGATATGCCCTAAGTGTAATTACCCACGCTTTTCTAATGAACACGCGGACGCATGTATTTTAACAAAGGATAATCAAAATGAAAAAACAATACATTAACTCAGACCCTTGTTGTCATAAATGGGGTTGTCCTTGCCGATTAAACGAAAAGAATCAATGCAAGGTTTGTGAAGAAAAGGATAAGGCCCGCAATGAAAAACAAAACATTTAGATTTTATAATGACGCTGGACATGGATGGCTTGCGGTCAAAAGAAAATTCCTAATTGAGCTTGGCATTCTTGAAAAGATAACAAGCTATTCATATCAACGTGGCAACACTGTATATCTTGAAGAAGATTTGGATATGGACACGTTTTTCAAAGCGTATGAAAATAGGTTTTCTGTATTGCCTTTCCGACGAGACATTTATCACAGGAGCAATTCGCCAATTCGTTCATATGAATGCTTTAGTGAGGAATAATTAAAATGAAAGGTCAAGATTATCTCAATAAGCTTTCTTATTGCCGCGACCTTAATAAAATGGCATTGCTAATTAGAGCAGAAGGCTGTCGAACTATTACAGCGATTCAATACGTAACCCCTCATTGGAATTTAATTGAAGCTTTAACTCGGTACGAATTGGATGCACAATTTGTGGAACGCAATTGTGTCACAATTAAAGACGCCAAAAATTATCTCAAGATGAAAGGATATTTTTAATCATGAGCAAACAGGTCATATATAAATCCTTTCGTTTCCCACGCAACAATGGCACGGGAACATTGATTGCAGTTTCTGTTGACAATCTTGGTGTGCGCTATTATGATAGCCTAAGGAAGGCAATTTTTGTTGCAGACAGATTAAAGGCAAAAGGATTATCGCCTGTTATTATGCCCAACGTAAATCATAAAAAAATCATGGGGTGATTTATGAATACGCCAAACTTTCATGAGCTAAAATATAATAATCTCAGAATTGTTTTGGCCTACATTGCAAACGTCCATGGTGATACCTTTTATGTTTGTGGGCTAGAGAATGGAAATTGGATAGTTGACACAAGCCGCATGCAATTTAATGATGCAGCCCACAACGGCGAAGGATATGCAAAAGAAACGATTGAAGCTTTTGGTTGGGGCAAATATATGGTTGAAGAGAACATTGTTTACTCCCATAAAATAAAACAAGCGACAAGAGATATTTGCAAATGTGATATTGTAACCATGTGGAATTATGGCCATGTAATTGGGTGTGTGGAAAGGAAAGGATAATGAGCGAATCAGCCTGCATTGAACACGAAAAGTATAATTGCATAAAATGCAAAAGATTATGTCCAAGTTGTAATGCATCGCACGCAAATGAAACAATATGTCATTCTTGTGGTTATAACTTCAAAACCATATCTGAATGTAAATCTTGCGAGGGAGATCAATACCTACAACCTTGCCATTATTGTGAAAAGGAATAAATATGGTATGAAGAGTGTAAAAATATTGCAAAGGAACATAATTGGAGGGTAATTGCATTGCAATATACCTTTTATGATTCTGACCTAGTACATGACTTCTCAAAAAAAGGATAAACCAAAATGAATCTGCAAGAGCATGAATGCGTGCGGCATCAATCATGGTGGGAATATGATGCACAAAGAATTCCCCTTTGTAGGGTATGTGATGTTTGCAGAGAGGAAAAATTATCTGGTTATCGTCCAGAAATTTTAAGGGGATATACGCAAGCTGACGTTGATGAACCAATTGAAGATGACTATTAAACAGAAAGGAATAAATTAAAATGGCACACATGGTTGAACGAGATAATCTTGTTTATGTAGGCGATCGGCCTTGGCATGGTTTGGGAGTTCAATTGAACGCTAATGACAATGCAAGCCTAGAGGAAGTGCTTAATCAAAAGCCAATTTTTGGGAGCGATATTATTCATAGGCCAGCAATTTGTGAGGATGGCCATGGCAATGTAATGTCCGTTCCAGATTCTTGGGTTGCAATTCGCGAATATGACAATAAGGCATTGGCATGTGTTGGCGAGCAACAAAGACAATCTAATGCTAGTCCACGTAGGCTATTGCAATCATTGCAAAACATCATCGGTGCAGATAGGGCAATGATTCATACAGCCATGTATCTACGTGAAGGAAAGGTATTCATTGCTACGTGTAAATTGGGCAGCCCTATTGAAGTAACAGCTCCTAACGGAACAAGGGATGAATCAATTTATTATCTTGTTGCTGCGACGAGCTTTGATGGAAGTATGCGTACTGCATTGTATGATACGATTACAAGGGTCGTCTGCAATAATACCTTTATGGCATCATTGGGTGGCGTAAGCAAACGATTTGATAAGATTAGACATACCAGTGGTCATGAAAAGAAATTGACCAATGCAGAATCTGAATGGGAAAAGATTGTTCAACGTTACGAATTGTTTAAGCGTACAGTAGAGATTATGGCGCGCACGCCTATTTCTGATGCTGTGGCAAACAATTTATTCAAGATGGCATTCAATATCCATCCTGATATTGTTGACGCTGATATTCCAACGCGAACAAAGAATAGCCTTGAATTGGTAAAGGACCTATATCATGGTGGAAAGAATAATGGCAATTCACCATGGGTAGGAACAGCTTGGGGAATTTTTAATGGACTAAGCGACTATAGCAATCATCATATGGTTGTTCGTGGCGTGCGAGATAGCGCTGGAAAGGTATCTGATACCAGTGAATCAGCACGGGCTAGGCTTGTTGATTCCGTGCTATTTGGTGCGGGCTCTGATTTTAATAATAGGGCATTTGATCTCGTTACCTCTGTTATGCCGCGCGTGGCATAAATAAACGTCATACAATATAATAATGAAGGCTGGTGCAATGCCAGCCTTCACCATTCGATTAACCTTTTAACAGTTGGGAGGCTATTATGTCTGCTGATAATGGCGTATATATCCTTGAAACAAAAGGACCAGAATATCGTGTCACATATGCTTCTGCTATTGACAACATTACATATGGAGGATATACTACGCCAGATCCAGACTATGATGGTGAATGGAATAAAAAAGAAGTGCGTGAATACTTTGGCAATTCCAAGGTTCACACAAGTTTAGATGAAGCATACAAGGAAGCAGAAGAGCTACATAAACATTGGGAATGGACAGAATATGGAATTTGCATTCTTTCGTATGGTCATAAGGAATTTCCAAAGGGAACATAAATGCCAAAGAAAATATATGCATTAAATCCAAAAGAAAGAGAAAAGGAATGCGACCATCCACTTGGATTTTCGTACAGTGGAAAAATTCCCAATACAGGTAGGCAGGTTTGCTTTATGTGTGGCACGACCAAAGAATATAACGATTCCTTGTTGAGGAGTATCACAAATGCACTTTTGCCATGAGGAAATATTTGCTTTGCTCGCCCTAATTCCTGGCATTAAATATGGAATTGCATGGCTGCAATCAAGATTTCATCGCAAACATAAATGTGAATGCATTGAAGCCAATAATGCTTTAGCAACCCAAAGGATAATCAAATGAATTTACTACTCATAGTTCTTGGAACATTTTTAACTGCTTCTTATGGTTCGCTGTATGTTACAAGATGCTTGCAGGTTATTTTTCTCCCATCATCGCACGGGAGAATAACGATTGTTGATAGCCTTATATTTGCGCTTGGAATAACATTAATTGTTTGTGGTCTGTTAGGATAATCAAATGCTAATCACGGTTACATTGCCTTGGTGGAAAGCGCAGGAACTCGGAAAGAAAACATGCACATTTGTCATTAATACAGAGCAATCAGAATTGGATGGTGAAATTGCAAGCGAATGTATCGCAAAAGGCTTGACATTGCTCAACGAGAGTGTTAAACTCCCACCATATATTGCAGCGAAAGCTGTGCCTCTCTTTATTCAGTCCGTTCTTGGCGCTGAATATGGGGTGGCATATAACGTTAAGATGGACTAATAAAAGAAAAGGATAAATTAAAATGGCAAGGACAAAGGGTGGAAAGCGACGAATTTATAAGCAAAAGGGCAGGCTTTCTGCAAGTAAACAATACCAGCTCTACTGTAGGGAACAATATAGAGATAGGCTTGTTCCAACGAGCAATGGAAAGTTTGGACCAGTGGGCAATCTATCTCTAAAGATTCAAGAAGTATATAACGCTTTCTTTAGCCATCTAAGCTAGGATAAATAAAAATGACGAAGCCTAAGTGTCCTAAATGTACGTCATTTAATTTCTTTTATGTTACTAGGTCAATTGAATACTGGTACATAGAAAGTATGCCCACCAAAAAGAATTTTTGTGAATTACGTGAGATGAAAGACGCATATCATGATGATTCATTCACGCCGTTTCTTCAATGCGATGCATGCGGCAATCAATATGATATGAAGCTAAAGAAAATGGATAACAATTTTAAGGATAAATAAAAATGGATAAGCTACAGGCATATGAACGAAAAGGAAAGATTGGCATTCTATTTTATGGCGAGGACGATTCAGAAGAATCGTCATGGACAGAGCATACTGTTATCTATCGCAATCATAAAAGTCAGCGTACTCGTAATGAAATTATGAAGGAGAATGCCAGAATGCTTTGTCTTGGTGTGTACGATAATTGCCCTAAGGATTGCAGTTGTAGCACGTGCAATGGCATAGATGATATGCCAGAGGAACTAAATTAAAATGGAATGGTTTGAGTGGGCAGTCTATATTGTTATTTGTTTTCCCTTCGCGGTGGGTGCTTTGTGTAGTTTGGAATATTTAATTTTGGGTGAGCACCGTGAAGGACCAAGTTTCTGGAGTGGAATACTTTAATGCGTGACCCAAAAAGAATTAAGGACTTTACCTATTGGCTTGGACAGCTATGGGAAAGGTATCCTGATTTGCGCTTCTTCCAATTGGTAAAGTTTATTGAAGCTGAATATAATAATGATGGATTCTACGTGGAGGATGATAAGACAATTCGTACAATTATGGGATTGGTTTCTATCCATAATAGGGAGCAATGAATGCGAGTACATTTAACATTGCGTTCTGATAATAAAAAGACTGGAAAAATCCCTGTCTCTATGACAGAACAAAGCTCTTGCCCTAATTCATGTGCGTGGATTAAGAAAGGATGCTATGCAAAGTATGGTCCATTGAGATTGCATTGGGACAAGCTTTCAGGAAAGAATTCAGGTAGCAAAGTAAAGAAGAAGCATATCCTTTCTTGGAGCGAATTTATTCAAAAGGTAAGACAATTTCCTATTGGTCAATTGTGGAGACATAATCAGGCAGGAGATTTGCCAGGGAAAAACAAGAGAATTAACTTTCGCATGCTCGCGCAATTGGTGCGCGCAAATAAAGGAAAGAAAGGATTTACTTACACTCATAAGGACCCATACATCCCAGGGAATCGTATGGCAATTGAATATGCCAATGCTAATGGTCTCACAGTAAACCTATCGGCAGATAATCTTGAGCAGGCTGATAGATTTGTTGCACTTAATATTGCGCCAGTGTGTGTTGTTGTGCCATCTGAATATGCTGAATTGAAAACAAGCTTTTATACGCCAGCAGGAAATAAGATTGTTTTATGCCCAGCAGCCCGAAAAGATTTGAATGTAAGTTGTGATTCGTGCAGATTGTGTGCGTTTCCCAAACGAAAAGCGATAATTGCATTCTTAGCACACGGCGTTGCAAAAAAAACTGTATCGCAAAGAGCTAGTCTTAATATTGTGGAGGGATAGATGAAACTTTCCTTAACAAAACATCCAAACAATCTTAATTACTTGCCAATTTGGTCGGGAGACTTATTTGAGGCATGGATGCGATACAACAATATTCATATTGGAGAACAAGTTCAAGATTTTAGATTAACATACAATTCAGCATATCATTTCTATGATTTGATCATGTTTCCTACAAAATGTAAGTATCCTACTGACCACTGGCAAAAGGTCATTAACTTTTTCATAGACGATGGCTATAAGGTTTCTGTAGATAAAGAATACTGGCGATGGGATACCATTAACGAAAAGAAAGTAATGACCAAGGGAGTCCGAATTTGGATTTATGCAAAGGAATAAACAATGAAAGCCAATTGTCCGTATTGTAAGAAGAAACATCCAGACAATTTTCCACCATTTTTTGGAAGTTTTATTGCCCTATGTCTCTCGTGCGATAAAGAATTTACTGTTGATGTTATACGAACAGTAAAGATTAAAAAGATGAAACAGAGGAAACACACATGAAAAAGAAAACATTGGGGCAAAAAGAATCTCTAAATAAGACCTCAAAAGTTTATATCTCTGTTGACAATATTTTGAAAATGGCGTACTGTATTCGTGATAATCAGCTTTCAGACAATGAAGCAGAGAATTATATTAAGGCATCCTTGTTTGACCTCGTGATACTGGCCGTAGGGCCAACACTTTCAATTTTTGTTTGGCTAGCCTTACAAAGCTGGAAAATACTCTCGCTCATTTTGGTTTCAATGTTGTTTACGGGATTACTAGTAATTGTATCTATTTACGGTATGCATCTCGTAGACACATCTAATAAAAATAAAAAATAAATGTATCATAAGATTGAATCCTGTGAACGTTGCTTTACCGTTATATCAAGAGGTTGGTGGCAAACAAGAAAACAAAAAAGAAAGTTACAAGAATTAGGCCACATACTTTTTGAACAAAAAAAATTAGGTGATGGAATATATAGGCTAGTGTTTAGTACAAAACAATACAGGGGAGTATCAAATGACTGACCAAGAAATTCAAAAATGGAAAAATACAATAGACAATATGTCTCCTATTGAAATGGCTTCTTTGATGCGCTTCGCGCCGAGTGGACATCCCGTATTTAGAAATGACTTGCCACTATGGGAATATTTTAATGATCGTTTTAAGAAGCTGGGCGGCATGACGACCGAAGTATCTAAACAAATTGGGTGGTAACAGCATGACCCAAGAAGAACACGAATCAATTGAAGCTTTGGCAAATCAAATTTATAATTTAGCAATGTATAATGCCAAGCGTGATGATGCATTGGACAATCCAGAGTACCTAGCTTTTGAAATTATAAGCCTATCGGAATATATGGCAGATTCACCAGAACATGCTCGAATGAGCGCCAGCATTATTGCAAATTCATATGAGCTTACAAAGGGCACAGCGGTAGAAATTAAGAAATATTACAGCTTGGCATATTGATTCATTATCTAAATTTAACCTTGACCCATTTGCGGGGCAACAGAAAGGAAATAAACATGAAGCTGGTATTTGAAATGATTGATGGTGAGCCATATATGTGGGATGCCACAGAGAAACGTTATAATAAGGTAAAGAGC
>Ga0075723_131_pt1 | contig 9330 bp, 6 predicted proteins | sample RifGroB1_FD_67784 | JGI IMG/M metagenome (GOLD analysis project Ga0075723, IMG submission 67784) | Microgenomates (Woesebacteria) bacterium GW2011_GWB1_39_12 | reverse complement strand
TAAAAACAATCCCCGTGTCAAGTCCTCGAAGCTGATATACTTCTTTTTAATGGATAAAGACTTCGGGGGAGTCATTTGGACCAAGCATGCCCTGGATAAGCTAGGCGAGAGGGGAATCTCCCAGTCAGATGCCTGGGCTACATGGAGAAATCCCGAGCAGTCAAGGAAGGCTAAAATCCCCGGAGCCTGGGTCTACTACAAGACTTACGGAGGCCAAAAGATAGAAGTTGTAGCCAAAAAGAACGAAAAAGGAGAGTGGGTTATCCTTTCCGTCTGGAGCAGGCCTGTTTACGGGAAAGAGGTAAAAACAGAACCTTTTTTGAAATTTATCTTCAGGAAGATTTTCGGTGTTTGAAAAATTCAACCTGTCCGAGCCTTTTGACCGCTTCTTCCCGGGTTTGATAAGGACCACCCAGATTCCTCCGGGTTTTCTCGCTCAAGACAAAATAGCCTGCTTTTCTTTTAGTAATCATTAATTTAGTTTAGCCTCATTTTGTGGTAAAATTCAAGGGTTATTGCGGGGTCGTCTAACGGTAGGACACATCCCTCTGGAGGATGGTATCGGGGTTCGAATCCCTGCCCCGCAGCAGAGCGTGAGTGGAGGGACGCGGAGACGCAAGAATTGCGGAATCCGCGAGGGGTCGGTAGCCTTGTTTTACATACTCGCAGGTGAGTTGACGGTCTTTCAAAAAGAAGTTCGAGCCGACAGTTTTTGCATGAATAGCTAATTCATGCAAATTATTTTTTGCGCGCGCCGTTTTTGCCCCCGTTTTCGCCTTTTCTACAAATTCGTTAAAAGGTTCGAGCCATTCGTTGCCCTTTTCTTTTATCTCTTTGATTCGAGCCTGAAGTGAAAGTTTGTTTTCTAATAATTCATTTTTCTTTGCCTTGTATTCAGTTTCCTCTATGACTTTGTCTAAGTAGGCTTCGAGTAGTCTATCTATTTTTTCTTCAACTTCCTTTAATTGCCGAGTTAAATCCGAAACCCCCTTTTCGGACAACACCCTTTCTTTATTTGAATCTTTTTCTGCCCACTCAAGAAACTTTTTGGCGACATAATTTGAAATGGAAACATTTTTAACCACCACTCTTATCTTTTCCTCCATTTCGCTACCCGTAATATATCTTTGGGAACAGTGGCCATATTTTTTAGAGCAGCGGTAGTAAATAAATGTTACGGTTCTATTGGTTCTTGGGTAAAACCTCACATGTTTTTCTGCAGTAATACTTCCGCCGCACTCTCCGCATTTAACAAGTCCAAGAAAATCAAACTCAGGAACATGACTTTCGTGGGTTCTGCTTTTTCTTCTAACTACTTCTTGGACTTTGTCAAAAAGTTTCTTAGTAATTAATGGTTTATGGCCCCCTTCATATAATTCGCCGCCAAATTTCATAACACCGTAATAAAAAGGATCGGAAAGAATACGCTTAATTTTATTTGCATGAACAATATGGCCGCTTCTATTAAAGATTTTATTTTTAGTGAAGAAATTTATAATATCAAGTTGTCCATATCCACCAGTTGCATACATTTCAAAGGCCTGTCGAACAAATTTTGCCCTCTTTTTATCCACCTGGATAGTTTTTGTGCTCATGTCATTTAAATAACCAAACGGAGCTTTATTTGGCCACTCACCACGGCGAAGCTTTTGACGATTACCACGCTTAACATTTACGGAAAGACTATCAACGTAATATTTACTCTGGCCAAAAGCCATGTTTAACATGAATTTACCTTGTGGAGTGTTATCAAACCAAAAAGAGGGAAATTTGAGATCCAAAAGTTTGCCTGTATCAAGTAAATAGATAATGTTTCCACCATCAACACTATTTCTGGCAAGTCTATCTGGGTGCCAAGAGATTATTCCATTCGCGACACCCGATTCTAATAATCTGATTACTTCGGCAAACTTTTCTCGGCCAGGCTCTTTGGCGGTTTTGTTTTCTAAAATAAAATCTACAATCTCTAACTTTTCTTTTGCGGCGAATTCTTTTAACTCGGCAACTTGCGCCTCAATGGAAAGGATTTGTCTGTCCGGCTCATCTGTTGATTTTCTGCAGTAGCCTAGATATTTCATGGCAGTTTGTATTTAAAATTTTTGCGATTTTCTTTCTTCTTTCTTGTTGCCCGTCAACTCACCTGCGAGGATGTAAAACAAGGCTACCGACCCCTCGCGGATTCCGCAATTCTTGCGTCTCCGCGTCCCTCCACTCACGCTCTGCTGACGCTTTATCGCAAAACTCGAACCTCGTTCTGTCGCAGCTCAGGCTCGCTCCGCTCGCCTTCGCTTTAACTGTCGGCTCGAATTGTTTATTTTTTAAAGGAAACCGCAAAAGATTTTCGGTTTTGGGGAAACCAAAACCGCCGCTTTATATTTTCAGCTTAACTTGTGAAGAATTCTCGTCAACTAGATGTTAAGATAATGAAATGATACAGAACTTTTTTTCATCTCTAACCACAAAAAAAGCAATTCTCATCATTGTAGTTCTTGGGGCAGTGGTTTTTTTTAATGGGCTTTTCAATAACTTTGTCGGAGATGATGAAGGACAAATACTGAACAATACCCCAGTCCACTCGTCAAAGAATATTCCGAAGTTTTTTTTTGGCAGCACATTTTATAACAGTGGAACTCAAAAATTGACCGGTGTTTATTACAAACCCATATTAAATACGGTTTTCTCTCTAACTTACTCTCTTGTTGGACCAAGTGCTTTCTCCTTTCACTTATTTCAAATATCTCTGCACATTCTAAATGCTTGTCTTTTATTTTTATTATTTAAGCATTTTTTTAAAGTACCGCTTGCTTTGGTTTTGTCCTTAATCTTTTTGGTTCACCCAATCAATAGCGAAGCAGTTTTCTATATTTCAAACACACAAGAACCGTTATTTTTCCTTTTTGGAATTTTGGCATTATATCTGCTTACGAAGGCTAAATCTATAAGAGATCTAATTTGGGTTAGTCTGCTTTTGTTTTTTTCCCTACTTTCAAAAGAAACAGGGGCGCTATTTTTTGCTGTAGCAATCATATTTGCCTTTGTTTTCAACCGGAAATATTTCTTGTCGCTTTTAGGTTTCTTAACACCTTTGGTATCTCTCTATTTTCTGTTGCGAATAAACGCCATTGGCATTTTCACAAAGCCACTTAATGCTCCGATAGCAGCAATTGATTTAACAGACAGGCTTTTAAACATACCTGCAATATTATTTTTTTATTTAAAGACTTTTGTTTTTCCTTTGAACCTTGCTTCTTCTTATCATTGGGTTGTCAGGCAAATTAGTTTCAATCAATTTTTCCTCCCCCTTACAATTGTCTTATTATTCGCAATTTTACTTGTATTTTTTGCTTACACTCTATTCAAGAGAAATAAAGAAAGATGTTTTGAATCCTATTTATTTTTTTACGCATGGTTTATTTTAGGTATATTTATTCATCTGCAAATCTTACCTTTAGATGCATCGGTAGCTGAAAGATGGTTCTATTTCCCAATAGTCGGACTTCTCGGAATGGCGGGAGTGTATTTAGAAACATTTCTTTCGAAGGTGAACATAGAGCGGTTTTTGACGATATCCATGATTATTATACTGTTGCTGTCAGCAAGAACATTTATCAGAAGTTTTGACTGGAGAGATCAATTGACCTTGAGTACACATGATATTAAAGTTTCCAAGGAAGCTTATAACTTAGAAAATGGAATTAGTTATGCGCTTATAAAACAAGGCCGTTTGATAGAAGCAAAGACCCATGCCGAAAAATCAATCGAATTATATCCTTATTTTACAAATTATAATAATCTAGGACTCATAAATTTTGGTTTAGGTAACTATCAAGAAGCGAAAGAAGCATATTTAAATGCCCTAAAATTTGGAGACTACTATCTTATATATGAAAATCTTTCAGCCTTAGTCTTAGTTTATGGAGATGCAAATGAAAATATCCTCTTCATTCGATCAGCCATCAAAAAATTTCCTCAAAATTCAAGAATGTGGCTATACTTAGCGATTTTGCAATATAGACAAAATAATATTGATGCTGCAAAAGAGTCTATTCAAAAAGCTTATTATTATGGTAAGGGTCCTGATATTGAGTATGTGTATGAAAAGATCATGAACAACCAACCGTTAGACATCAAATTCGATACGACTCCTGGTTAAAATAATAATTTACTACTTTGACAAGGGTTGTAATTTTGATACCATGAATGTGTGAAGCGGATTATTAGCATAGCTTCCGTTTTCCTTGTCTTGTTCTTCATTTTGGCCTTTGTTAATCCTGTTTTTGCTGACGCGACGTTTGGTTTTAGTGGTGTACTGCGCAATGGTAGTGGTACTCCTATAACTAATGTAAATGTCATTCTGGCTAATGAAACTAACCACGATTCACAAACTACCGACGGGAATGGCTCGTTCTCCTTGCGTGTTCCTTCTGGTACTTATGATTTAGTTGTTGTACCTGTTGGTGTCAATACATCTATTGCTCCAGGGGGTCTCGGTGCGGCTGCTTTGGGAATTGTTGTAAATAGCGACGTCGAGCAAGATTTGGTACTACCCACAAAGACATTGGCTGTGGCTGTGCTTGATACTCTGGGGCAACCGGTAGCAAACGCGAGTGTTTCAATAAGGGCTTTGCCTGGTAATATATTGCCATTTTCGTTTTTCTCTGGTGCTAATGCTATCGTGAGTACTCCGATGACGAGTAATGCTAGCACCAACTCGTCTGGTGTGGCTTTTTTGGCATTATTACCAAGTTCATCTTTGGAAGTTTTTATTACACCTCCGCCGAGTAGTAATTTATCAGGAATAACTACTGCGACACCCTTTTTTGATGATACAAGTAAAACAATTATATTACCTGCTGTCTTTAGTTATAGCGGGGTGCTTCGTAATGGTGCAGGGACAGCAATTCCTAATATATATCTTACATTGGGCAATGGGTTGGCTTCGAATTTTAACCAAACTGATGTTGACGGTTCGTTTTCACTACATATACCAGACAGTGCGGTCTTTGGTCAATACACTTTGACAATACCTACAGTTGGAAATGTTGATCCTTCTGTTGCCCCCCAAGCTATGAATGCGATTACTACAGGTATTACAGTTAATTCCGATACAATGCAAGATTTGACCTTGCCAACAAAAGTATTAACAATAACTATACTAGGTGCTTCTGGTCAACCATTACCTGGTGCTCAAGTTCATATCCAATCGCAAGATTATGAGATCTTTCCGTTTTCGTTGTTTCCCGGAGCTCCAAATACAGTGGTTTATACTCCAATGATTAGCAATCTAGTAACAAATACATCTGGAATTGCAAGGTTCGCTTGGCTTCTAAGTTCATCTGTGGCTATTACTATCTTCCCTCCTACGGAAAGTGGTTTGCAGCAAAAGCAGGAGACAATACTTTTCTTAGATACTACAGATGTAACTATTTCATATCATCAAAACCAGCCTCCTACCATAGATGCGGGTGGTCCATATCAAGTCAATGAAGGAAATTCAGTACAGGTTGCTGCAATTGGAAATGATCCGGAAAATGGACCCTTAACTTATGCATGGGATTTGGATAATAACGGAAGTTTTGAAACTCCAGGACAAACTATAACCTTCTCTGCTGCCGGTCTTGACGGACCAAGTTCTCGAACAATTACCGTACAAGTTACTGACGATGGTGGTCTTACAGCTTCAGCCCAAGCAATAGTGAATGTGGTTAACGTAGTACCAGTGGTTGGAGCAATTACTGCCCCTGTTGATCCTAATCAAGTAAATACATCTATCAATACTAGTGCTAACTTCACCGATGTCGGCATACCCGATACTCATACCGCAGTCTGGGACTGGGGAGATGCGACTACATCGGTTGGAACGGTAACAGAAACTAACGGTTCCGGAAGTGTGATTGGGAGCCACGCATACACAACACCAGGTGTCTATACAATTAAACTTACAGTGGTCGATGATGATGGAGGTTCTGGAGAGTCTGTGTTCCAATTTGTGGTTGTCTATGACCCTGAAGAAGGCTTTGTCACAGGGGGTGGTTGGATAGATTCGCCAAGCGGGGCCTATACTGCCAATCCCTTGCTCACAGGTAGGGCCAACTTTGGGTTTGTATCTAAATATCAAAACGGAGCTACGGTTCCGACTGGCCAAACAGAATTTCACTTCAAAGTGGCGAGCTTCAATCTCCATAGTACTAGTTATGATTGGCTAGTTGTGGCCGGTCCCAATGCAAAGTACAAAGGCTCGGGAACAATCAATGGAAGCGGAAATTATGGCTTTATGTTGACTGCAGTTGACGGCCAGGTTAACGGTGGAGGTAATATCGATAGATTCAGAATCAAGATTTGGGATAAAAACACAAACGAGGTAATTTACGATAACCAGATGGGTGAAAGTGATGATACAAATGCCACAGATGCAATTGAGGCAGGCAGCATTGTAATCCACCAATAATTTCTGTAATTTCTTCTTTTTATACTGTCTCATTTGTCTCATTTAGCCTCAATTATGATACACTTGGAGTAATTGGTTATGGGCTCGAAAGGGTCTAGACCGAGATGCTCAGCCAACTACATTTTAGTTCTAATAAGACTTGAGTATGGAAGGGTTACTGACGTTTTTACTTGGAAGTGGTTTTGGGATTATTCTGCGTGATGCTTTGTCAGGAACGATTAATCAATGGAGCAAAAACTGGGTTGATGATTACTGGGGGGAAGTAAAACGAAAAAGGAAGCTACGATATAACTTAGGAAAAGCAATACTAAAGTTAATTACTCAAGATCCGAACAATTATATTGATGATCCTAAGCTTATGGAAATCATTTCTCTCAAGCAACATGTGTACGGATATAACAAAAGATTAGCCTCAATGTTGCTGGTTTATAGTAGGGTTAGAAGTACGATCCATAAGGAGACAAAGAGATTGCTTGAGAAGGGTGGATTTTTCGTTCCAGAAGATATGAAAATGTTGGGGAGGTTTGGAGAGGAAGTTAGTATAATGCACGACGGATTAACGATTGAAGCACATTACTTGATGGGTAATGGTATCTGGGTTTATCGTTTTGAGAGGTTAAAGTTATTTCTCTTCGGATGGATATATTTAAGAAAACTTAGAAACGCCGTGACAAATGAAACCTTATCAGATGTTATTAAGAAATCGCAAGGGTCTTGACCGAGCCACTCAGCAGATTGAGCGCTCTGCGAGTTTAAAAAAAAATCTAAAATAATGGCTATAGCTAATCCCCCCAGGTGTATATATCTTGACACCAATATTTTAAGAATAGTTGGGTTCACCGACCTTGCGGCCCACTTTTTAGAACTAAAAACGTGGGCAGATGAACTAAAAGCGCCCATTGCCATTCCAAAGCTGGTATGGATGGAATGGGCTCATGATTTTTATGAAAACATTGAAAAGAAAAAAATTCAGACAAAAGAGAATATGCGCGACTTCAGGATTTTATTAGGATTTGATTCGGAAGAGTTTGAATTGCCAGGTGATTATGTTGGTAGACTTTTTGACACATTACGGGGAAAATTAAAAGAGATGGGCATTCTGATAATTGATACTCCTAAAAATATTTCTTTAGACGAACTTGTCGCAAGGGCCACATTTAAAATACGTCCTTTTGAAGACAAAGGAGAAAAAGGATTTAGAGATACTATTATTCTTTATACGATTCTTGAGGATATGAAAAATAAAAAAATCGTAAGTAGTTTACTTGTGACAGGCGATAAGGTCTTTACCCACAAAGACGTCTCAAAGAAAATAGAAAGTTACAAAGTGGATATACAAATAGCCACCTCATTAGAGGAATCGTCAAAACTAATTAAAGAAATATTGGACTATAAGGCCAGATCAATTATTGAAAATAAAGAAAAAAAACTTTTAGATTTCGTCAAATCAAAAAGATCGGAGATTTTTTCTTTCGTCAAAGAAAATGCAGAATTAACAGAGGATTTTATTACTAAGGGTGGATTTTTATCGAGCAAACAGGACATTTTTGGTCAAATCGAAAGTGTTGTTGCTTTCGAACCTGTTGAAGTTGAAAGTGCGTTTGGACGGTTAAGAAGCCGTAGAGATATGGGATATCCTAAAAACACAGAGCCTATACTGATTTCTGTTAAAACAACGTTAAGGGTCGTTTATTCCCCATTTTTATTAAGCCGGCCGGCAGTTAGGGCTCCAGATTTGAGCAAATTCAAGGAGGTTGTTAGAAGTACACGACCTCGTTTTTTTGGAGAACCTACAGAGACTAAACTGATAAGAAATTTAATGGTTTCTGCCTTAGCAATAAAAAATGACCAAGGTGAATATTCAGACTTAAAACTTGAAAACGCTAGTACCTTTTAATCATGTTCCATTTTGCCTAGCCGCTTATAGGATAAAAAGGTTCTAGGCCCGCCTGCTCAGCCAAACGGCGAAAAATGTTTACCAATGAAGAAAATTTAGTTTTAGGTAAATTTAATCAAACCTTTGCAACTAAAGTTGATTTTGTTAATAGAATTTTCAGAACGATCGAGCAATCGTTGCAAAATAGTAAGACACCAAAAAATGATTTCGCCAAATACGCCGGAGTAATGTTGGCGGGGAGCTGTTTCAAATCTTTGATTAGTACACTGGATCGGCTATCAAAAGGTTATCTAACCGATTGTGAGGCGCTACTAAAAAAGTCAATTGAGGGATTTTTTTACCAAGCATATTTTTACGAAAATCAAAAGGAAGCTCAATTGTGGTGTCAAAATAATAAAAAACCGGAGCTAAATTATTATGACTTGGCAATACAACTAGACAAAATCCAATTCGTTAACAAATTCTTTCCAACAGATTATGACAATTTCTTTACAGAATATATCTATAAAGTTGGCTACTTTCAATCAAATCGATTGGCACATCTCGATTTTGATATGGTCCATTTCGAAATGGGTTTGGAGAATGAAGATCAAACTCAGCTTGCATCAACAATGGTTCTTGGACCCAAATTTGAAACGACGATGATGGAAACGACCCTTAACCGATTAATAATGTTTTCAATGTTCCAACTTTCATTATTGCTTTATATGACTAACCAAAAAGGAGATGAGGAATATGAGAGATTTTTTATAGAACTTCAAAAAATATTCTAATAAAATACATCATTAACTATTAAAAGATCACTTTTAAACTGTCTCGTTTAGCCTCAGTTGTGATACACTTGGAGTAATTGGTTATGGGCTCAAACGGGTCTAGACCGAGATGCTCAGCAGCATAAATTTTTCCTCATTACGCTATAATTGCATTAATGTTTTATGTCTATATCATACGCACGACGGGGAACACTTTGTACACGGGCCAAACA
>Ga0075723_155_pt1 | contig 9413 bp, 8 predicted proteins | sample RifGroB1_FD_67784 | JGI IMG/M metagenome (GOLD analysis project Ga0075723, IMG submission 67784) | Microgenomates (Woesebacteria) bacterium GW2011_GWB1_39_12 | reverse complement strand
GGCCATGCTTCCAGTGTACGATGTTACCACGGGGCAATCGCAGGCAAAAGCCTCTAATATCGGCAAGCCAAAGCCCTCATAAAGGGAAGGATAGACAAGTGCCCGTGCCCCAGAATAAAGAGCAGCTAATTTCTCATCACTTATAACACCCACATATTCCACACCCTCTTGAGACACAACTTCTTCATGTTTCCTCCCAACAACAACAAGCTTAAAACCCTTGGCTGCTTTGATAATCCGTTTTGTATTTTTGCGCCCGCCCACCCCAATTGCCAGCAAGTAGTCTTCTTTTAAAACTCTTTTGTTCGTCGGCTTAAAAATCTTTCTGGGCGCCTCATAAATAACTCTAATGCGCTCTTTGTTAAATCCCTCCTCAATTAATTCTTTCTTTACAGCCAAGCTCGGTACTATTATTCTGTCCACTTCCTTTTTAACCCATTTAAGACGCCTTGTATGCACTTCCACAATCATTCGCGGCGTCTCCTTAGGAAACTTTAATGGAGCCAAGTCGTGGACGGTGGTCACCTTAAACGCCTTTGAGGGCGGCTGGGTCCAGTCGGAAGAATGGAAAACGTCTACTTCCCCAATCAAGTTTTCTATCGGGAGAACATGTAACCTATTCCAAATCAAATCAGCAAGTGACGGCGGGATGGGATAATATTTTCCTTTTGCAAACTTTCTCAATTCATCTAGCCGACGCAGACTTCCCCCAAAAAGCAGGTACTCGTTCTGATCATCCAGTGTTAACAAATTCTCAACTAAGCTCCTTGTATACCACGAGACACCAGTTCCATAAATACTTTGGCTAATATCTATTGCTATTTTCATTTTGAGGTCCTTCCCAAAAACCAAAATTCCAAAATTCCGACAAATTGCCCCATATCTGAAATAATTTTGAAAATTATGAAGTGAAACGAAATCCGCCTTCGGCGGAAAAATTTAAAAATTGCTATAAATATCGAAACCGGTAAGCTCACGCGCAGTAGCGCTATTCCATTACCCACTACTCCCAATTTATATTTTCTTTTGGCCATCCACTTTGACTGGACAAAAACTTCTTTCAGATTGTCTGGGTTTTTATGGTAAAACTTTGCTCCCTTAGCCATAATTGCTTCTACACCCAACTTTTCACTTAAGCTCCAATCGTCTGTATAGCCCGCTTTTTCATCAAAACCACCAACCTCATCAAACTTTCTCTTCAAAATTGCCCGAAAAACTTTTTGGTTGTCAGGATAATTTTCAGAAATCATTTTTTCAGCGGGCAACCCCCTATTTATATTCCATAATCTTGCCCAAATATTGTCACTATTTGCCAAATACTCGTCTTTACTAAAAGTTCCAATTGCCCTGCCGTCAACAATTGGCGCTATCAAATTTTTAATAAAATTCCCATCAAAGATCATGTCTGCATCCACAAACACTAAAATTTCACCCACGGCATTCTTTGCCCCCAAATTTCTAGCCGCGCCAGCGCCCTTGTGATCCTGTTCAAAAAGTCTTGAGTTTTGAATTTTAGCTTTTGAGCCATCCGTACTTCCACTCCCCGATCACTTTCTCCTCATTGTAAACTGGAATTATAACGCTTACTTTTGTCATAGTTTCAAAAACAACTCCTCATACTGTTTTGCAATATCGTCCCAATTAAACTTCATCGCCTGACGCCTGGGTTTACTACCCCACTTCAATTTTAATGCTTTTTTCAGCGTCTCGGCATATTTGTCAGCATTAGTCGGGTCAACAAAAATCCCTGCATCCCCAACTATCTCCCGACGTATGGGGTCATCAGCAGCCACAACCGGAAGCCCGGAAGCCATTGCCTCAAGCATTACTATTCCAAAACTCTCCCACGGGACTGTTGGGTAAGAGAAAAGGTCGCACGAATTATAAACACTTGGCATACTTTCAAAAGGTAGCGAAATAATTTTAAATCTATCTTTTAATAAACTATCTCCTAGCTGTTGCAATTTATTTTCCAGTTTTCCTCTTCCCACCAGTAATAATGATGTTTTATTCAATTTTCCAACCGCTCTTACGAGTAAATCAATCCTTTTCCCTTCCTCTAAAGCGGCCACAGACAATACAATTGGCCGTGGCAAGCCAATTTTTAGAGGTTTTGTGTTTTGTCTGAACTTATTCAGATCTACACCGTTTGCAATTTTGGCTATCTTTACTAGCGGATTTGCTCTTTTTGCCCAGTCGCAATGATGTTTGGTCATTCCTATAAAAGTGTTCGGGAAACACCATAAGTTCCACCTATCATCCGCCCCTGGTCCAGACTGTCCGGCAACCACATGCTTTACTCGATTTATTAAACTCCATACCCTGCCATATAGCACCTGTAAACTCCCGTTTGTGGTAACCAAAACATCAATATTTGGGTTCAATTCCTTTAATATTTTCCAAGTAAACTTTCCTATTAAACGAACATAATAATCCGTAAAAGCAATACCTAAAAATCTACCTTCTATTCCTTTCTGGTTCCAATCTATTGGAAAACCTACTGAAACAGTTTTATATTTTGAATTAATCCGTTCAGGGCCATTCTGATAGACTACTATCTCGTGCCCTAATTCGACAAGTTTATTACTTAACTCATGTACATAAGTTTCTACTCCCCTCGACACTTCTCCGCTGTAAAAGCTCAAGAAAGCAATTTTTAATTTGCGTTTTTTCTCCATATATACACATTATCCCAAATTTTCTCACCTTTTGCGTAATTTGCCTCAATAAAGTCCGCAATTTGTCTTGGTTGGTAAGTTCCCAAATCAAACCAATTTCCACTTTCCGGCAATTGCCAAAAAACATATTCTGGCGGGTCGTCTCCCCAGCGGGAGATCGTCTCTCCCTGCACACCGCCAATCTCATAATACCAGCCAAAGTTATCAGCCCACGGTTTTGGAGGAACCCTATTAGCCAATGCGTAAAGACTGGAATGCGGTCCAAGGAAATAAACAGGCTCGTTCTTGTGAACCACTTCTTGAACTAGCTTAGCATGTGTCAAATCGTCTGAATTATAGAAACGGGTATCTTTCCCCCAATCACGCTTTAGTGTTGGCAGTGCAATCGTCGCAATCAGCAAAAAACCATAAAGAATAGTGATTCGTGCATCAACTTTAACCTTCGAGAGATAGTAGCCGAAAATAATTGCTAGAAAAGCCAATGGCGCTTGAAAATGGAAAAATGAGAAGCGTGGGTAAATCATTATTAATGAAGAGGTTAAAAACAAAATAAGCAAAAAATTCCATTTTAGTTTCCTGATCCCAAGCAAAAGCGGCGCCAAAAGAATTACAAGTAACAAAAATTCCTTTTTGGATAATCCAATTTGGACATAACCGGGAAAATTGCCCCATTGGGTAAACGGATAAATGAGCGTCCAATTTATAAAATCCATAAACTGGCCTTCGGAAATTAAATGAGCGTCCAATTTATAAAATCCATAAACTGGCCTTCGGAAATTAGCCTGACCCCAAGTACTAAACCAAGCATAACGGGTCCAGTCAAAAAATAAACCACATTCTTAAAATTTCTTTTACTAATTACTAACCACAAACTACTAATCACTATAAACAAACCAGCTGTCTGCTTTGTTAAAGCGGCTAAACCAAAGATAACGCCGCTCCAAAACATTCTTTTATTAATTAATAAGTAAGTACCCATTAAAATTGGCGTAACCAAAACATTGTCAAACCATAGCATGTTGCCTTCTAAAAAGGGTTGTGTCGAAACATAAAACATTAATGATAAATAAGCGAAAAGACGATTCTTCGTTATTTTCCTGACGATTAAAAATATCAAAATGTCATTTGTTAGAAATAAAATCCAAGCGAAAGCTTGCATTATCATCAGGATACGAAAGCATCTCCGGCCAAGCGGTAAATTGAAGATTCATGAGAAAAAACAAATGCAGACAAATTAAAAATATAAGTGGTAAATATCTATTCTTCACTTTCTTCCAACCATGCTCATGCTGTCTCCCATATTAAGTGCCGTCACGCATATTGCATACGGTAAAGTGATTATGTTGGCAAAAAATCTTCGCCTAAAGGCAGTGAGCGACTGCCAATATTCGAGTATCGGGTTAGCAAATTCGAAAATCCTAGACCGAGACTCAAAATGAAGAATTTTAAATCCGGCATCCTTGAAAACTTTTGCAAGAGATTCTTTTGTGAACTGCTGTTTGTGCTCATCGGGGGTAAGGTATGGCCAGCGGGAACCCAAAATTCTAGCTCCCAAACCTCCGGCGTTTGGAACATCAACAAAAATAATTCCGCCATCTTTAAGCAAACTTTTCACCTTTACTAAAATCGCTAAAGGGTCGTCCAGGTGTTCAAGCGTGTGATTCATAATTACCAGATCAAAATGGCTCCTGGGTAATTTAGCATTCTCAAAAAAAGTGTTTACTATTTTATGTCCCTTTCTTTTTGCGTGACGTGCTGAACCAGAAGGCTCGACTCCCCAGGTTTTCCAACCGCTTTCTTTAAACAAATCAAGCATAACGCCAGTTGAAGCACCAATATCTAAAACTATCCCCGGGCTCTTCTTATAACGCCTAATTATATTAAACCTTTTTCCGAAAATATTTTTAAATAAAGCCTCGTTCTCAAGATAAGCCTTGTCCCTATGATAATTACGGTATGAAATTTCCTTCATCGAATTCTTCTTTTTACTTTTTTAAAAGGCGTTTCTAGCTCTGATTTAAACTTATATCCAAGCGTCATAGATCTCCACGGAGAAGGAATAATCGGCGGCCGAGTTTTAAAAAGAACCTCTGGATAATAAAAATCTTTTGAAAATTCTTCGCCTATCTCGTATTTTATTTTCTTCCTGTCTCGCGAGGAACGATTAAGATGGCTTGCATGAAGATATTGTTTCTCCAAAAACAAAATTTTATTACTGGGTAAATTTTGAACCTTGATCCCTTTATCAGTTACATATGCTTCATTAGGGTAAACCCCTTCTGTGTGTAAACTATTATTTCTCAAATTCAATGCCCTCACAGTGTGGTGCCCAACCCTACCAGCAATAGTATATTTTCCGGCCTTTGCTTCTTGATAATGAAAGATATCACCAATTAATACTTTCATCGGAACTACGGCTATATTATATTCTTTGTTAATATTGACTTCCGCTATTAACTTTTGTACTGAACTTTGGTACCAAATCTCATCTCCATCAAGAATCAGCAACCAATCGGCGTTTGTTTCCTCGAGCATTTGCTGACGGAGCTCGCTTATACGCACGGGTGAAGCATGGCCGACTTCTCTGAATTTAATTTTAGAATTTTCTATTGATTTTATAATTTCAATAGTTTTATCAGTGCTTCCCGTATCCCAAACCAAAAGCTCGTCAACATAATCAATTACCGAATTAATGGCAAACCAGATAAAATTCTCTTCGTTCTTAATTAGACAGTGGCATGAGATTTTCATTTATTTCTAAATTTATTTAAAGTCCAAGTCCCCGGAATGATTAGGCTGGAAATACTTCCAGCCAAGACGGTTGCTGCCGCGCCTATGTAGCCATAATTGGAAATAAGCACCCAACCCAAAATGCCGATTATAGCTAAGTGTACAATGCTCATCCAGACGAGAATTTTGGGACTGGAAAAATAATAGGTCACAGCAGTGTGAGCCGGAATGGAAATTAAAAAAATTGCCTGAGCTGTAAGAAGAATAATAAATGGAGATATGCTCTCTACATACTTAGATCCATAAACTACAGGGACCAAAATCCTTGCAAGCGGCGTCCCCACCAGCAAACCAACGCCCGCAAGCGTCAGAACAAATATTTGAAGTTTTTTGAGGTAAACTCTCGCTTTTAGATCACTATCAAAACTTGCAAGTTTTGGCGCCGCTACCACCGCAATTGCTAAAACAATTTGCGGCACAACTCCAGCCAAGTTGACTGCAACCGAGTAGACTCCAACTTCGGCAAGCGTTAAAAGCCTTACCGCAAGGTACATGTCCAGCCTTGAGGAAACTGCAGAAATAGCCACTAATATTGCAATCCACTTGTTGTAATTAAAAAACTCCTTTGAGACACTTAATTCGCGCTTTACCGTAAAAAATCTAGGCAAAAGTAAAATCCCTACCAAACTCCCCAAAAATGGAAAGATAATATATAAAAAGAGAGATTTTTCTAGATCCAAGACAATTACCGCACTAACTGCAAGAATTGACATAAGCCTCAAAAAGTTCATAGAAATGTTTAACACCCCCCATGTCCAAAATTTCTGGATTGCCTGAAGAGCACTTGTGGTAAATGAAAACAACAAGAGTCCAAAAGCACCAAGCACTGCGTACCTCAAGGGCACCATCAACTCCGGTTTATGAAGTAAATGTGAGAAAGTTGGCGTTAAAATTAGTCCGATCACTGTAAAGGACACCCCAATAACAATTTTGGTTTCTAGACCCAGCTTCAAAAACATCAAAGCCCTTTTTCTTTTTTTGTGAATTGAGCTTCCAACAAACTTAACAATTCCTGTGTCGGTTCCAATATTTGCTACATCCGCGATCAAGGTGAGTGTTATAACGCTAACAGAGAAAATACCAAACGATTCCGGCCCCAAAAGCCTCGCCACAAGTATGTAAAAAAGTATTCCTAAAGCCCCGTTTAGGATTGTTGAGGACGAAGTAATCACACTTTGGTAAAGTGTTTTTGCCTTTAAGATTTTCTCCATAGATACACTATAGCAACAAGTATCAGCAAGATAGAAGAGAAGTAAATACCCCAACGGACATTTTCTTGCCCTCTAAACTCGATGCTCAAATCATTCCAGCCAGGCTTAACATAGAAACCGTTGACCATTGAATAGACCGGGACTTTTAATTTCCACAGTTCATTGTATTTCTGATTATGAATAACCCAAAATCCACTCGAGGGAGTCTTAAATTTATATTTGAGTGTCCCATATTTACTGACGTCCAATGTTTTGATTTCACCCATGCTTTTCAGGTTTGGGGTATCTATAATCCCAAAGTTTGAAACGAAGGCGTTGGCTAAATTCAAAGCTTTCTCGTATTCGCTCTCCGGTACCAGCGCCACCGCGTTCAAAATGCTAATTTGGGAATCATTTTTATACTCGTAATCAAAATTTCCTTTCTTGAGATTCTTAGTATCCACCTTCCAAACTAATCCGGAACCCTTCTCGTTCATGCTTCTTACCGCTAGGATATATGTTCCATCTTTGGGAACGTTAAAACTAAATTTAATTTTTTCACCCGGGATCGTCGAGAAAGCAATGCCACGACTGTAATCAAAATCAGTGAAACTAATCCCCCTGATTAAAAGCTCATATTTATATTTTAAATATTGGTCAGTTTGGTGTACCGCCCATTGAGACGCCGAATTTTGATAGGGTGAGACGAAATATTTTTGCAGGAGACCCATGACTAAATCATCCTTTCCTTTACCGTTAAATAGAATTTTGATAGACCCTTTATCCTTTCCCTCAAGGATTCTTGGATCCCATTTCCCATCTTCCAAGTAAATCGAAGGTGTGAATATATATTTCAGACCCAAGTCTGGACCGACGACTAAAACAATTTGATCAACGGAATAGAAATCGGGGTATGTGTCTTCTTTCAGTTTATAAACAGGGAAGCTAACTCCCCAATCTACTCTGTCTAAATTTTTGTTCTCTTCAACCAGCTCCAATATTGTATTCCAGCTTTTTTCATCTTCTTGACTCTGTGAAACCTGTCTGGCATTCCCGGAAAGAACTAAATATTTGATACCAAACAATCTGAAAAGATTTGTAAAATCTTTATTATTCAAAAAATTTAAAACGTCCTCGCCTGCATTAATTGCCGCAAAGGGTCTTTCTTTTGCCAACTCCACCGCATTAAGTGCCGGTTTCTGTTCAAGTTCAAAGGTGAGCGGGTGCCTCTCCGGGAACCAAACAGAACGAAAGAAGGAATCATCCGCTTTCAAATTCTCATAAATTTTTTGGTAATCATTACAACGAAAGAAGGAATCATCCGCTTTCAAATTCTCATAAATTTTTTGGTAATCATTACCAGGATTGCGGCTCGACAAAACGAAATTCATTTTCCCTACCACGGCTGGATAAATCAAAAACAAAATGTAAAGAAAACAAACTGCCGAAAATAGAAAATTTTTGAATTTGTCTGCAGCATTACCGATCAAAATTCCTGCAAAAAGAATCATTGGAATAAAAAACTTGGTAGAATCTCGAAACGCAAACCCAAACGGCACTTTCTCAAATGGAATAATGCCGAGAGTCAAAAAAGAGAAAGACAAAAACAAAAGCAAGAAGACAAAATATGTCCTCTCTTTCTTTAACAACCCCCCCAAGAATACAAGGACTGGTATCCCTGCAAAATAAACAGGTGGTCTCGTTATTTCACCAAAAACTGCCGGATTTGACGATACCAACACCCCAATCGCATCATTTTTCAAGAGCGGAAATATCCAGTACATACTAACGCCGATCCAAGCAACTAAAAGAGGAATCAAATACCCCAGCCGTTTCAGTTTTAGCTCTAATACCTGCCAAATGGCAACCGTAAGAACCGCTATGATCGCAACCCGCGGATCGGCAATAGTCAAAAACAACAAGACAAAAAGAGAGAAATAATAAGCTTTCAAAGAAGGAGAATCTAAAAATTTCTTAATGCGAAGCATCGCAAACGGAAAGAGCCCATAAGCCAATGCAACTCCAACTTGTCCCCCATCAACCAAAAGCAAAAAATATGTATTAAGTAAGTAAACAGCTCCGGTGAAAAATTGAGTTACCTTTGAAAGTTTTAAATATTTTGTCAATAAAAGCGCTCCTAATACCGAAAACACAACTGAAGGAATGTAAAAAAGAATTCGAATTGCCAAGTCGTTGTTACTAATAAGGCCGTAAAGTGCCATCAGAGGCCAAACAAAAACATATTTATTAACACCTCCAAAATTATTTCCTCGACTGGTCCACGCCAGAGGTTCGAGAACCAACTCTCTGATTTCTTCAGGAAAAAAATGGGGAGCATCTCCCCACGCAAGCGAACCGGCAACAAATATACTTTTAAAAACCAAAACCACGGGCAGTAAAATCACAACGACCCCAACAGCCAGTTTTCGCATGCTTAAGGGAATTATACAAGATTTTTATACTATAATTTGTTTATGTACGAGGGCAAGAGTGTTTCCGTAGCTATCGCCACTTATCGCGAAAGAAAATCTATAAGAAAAACGATAGACAGTTTTTTCAAAACTGGTTTTGTGGATGAGGTGGTCGTTGTCAACAACAACGCTGAAGCGGGTACCGATAACGAGGTAAAAAAAACCAAAGCAAAATTGCTATACGAAAAAAAGCAGGGGTACGGCTACGCATTTATGAGGGCGATAAAAGAGTCCCGTGGTGACTATGTTGTCGTCTGCGAACCCGATGGGACGTTTCTGGCTAG
>Ga0075723_143_pt1 | contig 11075 bp, 19 predicted proteins | sample RifGroB1_FD_67784 | JGI IMG/M metagenome (GOLD analysis project Ga0075723, IMG submission 67784) | Microgenomates (Woesebacteria) bacterium GW2011_GWB1_39_12 | reverse complement strand
CCTCTAATCTGACTTTTGGCAGTATCTATCTCAGGAAATATGCTGTTTTCAGTCAAACCGAGAGTATAATTACCATGCGCATCAAAGCTATCTACTGAAAGTCCGCGAAAATCTCTGAGCCGCGGTAAAGTCACCGAAAATAGTTTATCTAAAAAAGCATACATTTTCTCTTTCCTTAGCGTAACCTTTAGCCCAACTAACATACCCCGCCTTATTCCAAAACTGGCAACTGACACCTTGGCCAACCTCATTTGTGGCTTCTGCCCGGTAATTGATGCTAAATCCTTTGCAGAATTCTCTACTAATTCTTTATTTTTTAGAGTGTCTCCAATTCCCATGTTAACGATGACCTTTGATATTTTAGGCAAGGCCATTTTATTATCGATGCCGAGTTCTTTTGAAAGAAGCGGCACGATCTCTTTTTCGTATTTTTCTTTAAACCTACTATTCATAAGTTGTTTAAGTCAAATAAGGCTTACTTTTTATCTATCTCCCTTTTACATTTCCTACAAATTCTCACCTTTCCTTCACTTAAGAGCCTGAATCCTATTCTTGTGGGCTTTGAGCATTTAGGACAAATTATCGCAAGGCTCGAAAAAGGCAATGGTCGTGGTATTTCGTATATTCCCCCCTTTTGTCCAGGTACCCCTTTTACATGTTTTTTATAAATATTTACCCCTGGTACCAAAGCACGCGCCTCTTTCAATATGAGTTTTTCGATCTGCCCCTCTCGCCCTTTATCCTTACCCGACGTGATTTTTACTTTATCTCCAACCTTAAACTTCAACATTTAAACAACCTCCCTTGCTAAAGACGCAATTTTTGTATAACCTCTCTCTTTCACCTCTCGGGCAACTGGACCTAAAACCCTTGTCCCTAGAGGTAGTCCTTGCTTATCAATAATTACTCCCGCGTTATCATCAAACCTGATATAACTTCCATCAATTCTTCTTACTTCTTTTTTAGTCCTGACAACGAGAACCTTTACCTTTTCGTGATCCTTAACTGCCCCATTTGGATCTGCGCCGAGAACGGCACAGCGTACGACCTGACCTATACTTGCGGTTTTACCAATTTTTTGCGTAATTCCAATAACCATCAATCTCTTGGCCCCTGAATTATCGGCAGGTTTTAATATTGTTCTTAGTTGTATCATTATTTTTTGTTTACGGCTTTCCGCCTACTTATTATCTTCTTTCTACGGTCGTTTTTAATGGCTGCAGATTGCACACCTTTTGTCCTAGACTCGTTACCTATAATTTCCACAATTTTCCATTTTTTGGTCCTACTGTAAGGTTTACTGGCAATAAATTTCACGGTCTGTCCCAAATCCGCTCCCATCTCATCGTGCACATGGTATTTCTTTATTCTTTTGAATCTTTTTTTGTAAACAGGGTGAACCACTATCCGTTCAACCGCAACGGTCGCAGTTTTTTCCATCTTTTTTGATACAACTTTTCCTATAAATATTTTCATCTTGTAATCACCGAACCTTAGCTTTCTAACTTCTCGGTGGAATTTTCATCGTCGTCTGTTTTTGCAAACTTCCTATTACTCTCTTTTAAAATCTCCTTTTCCCTTATTATTGTAGATATCTGGGCTAAATCACGACGAATAAATTTCACCTTCTTTAAATTTTTTTCTTTTGACCCTAAAAGTTTGGCTTTCACTTTAATTAACTCTAGTCCCATTTCCGCTGCTTTTTTATTAAGTTCTTCAGTCCCTTTTGCTCTTAAATCTTGTAGGTCTTTCTTTTTCATATCTTTTTAACCTTCCTCCTTACTCACAAGTCTTGTTTTAAAAGGCATCTTTGCAGCTGCCTTTGCGAACGCATCCTTGGCGACAGATGGACTTACTCCTGTTACCTCATAAATGATTCTTCCAGGTGTTATTACAGCGACATATCTATCTATGTCACCCTTTCCTCCCCCCATGCGCTGACCCGCTGGTCGTGATGTTACGGGTTTATCGGGAAAAACTCTAGTCCACATTCTCCCTCCTTTTTTAAGGGTATGTGTAATTGCACGTCTACCTGCCTCTATCTGACGGGATGACAGCCATTTTGCTTCAAGTGCTTTTAGGCCGTACTCGCCGAATGATAACTTTGAACCACGAATGGCTTTTCCTCTCCTTCGACCTCTAAATTCTTTTCTAAATTTTCTTCTTTTAGGTTCTAGCATTAAATTTGTAATTTCAAAAAATTATTCCTCATCCGGTTTTTTGTGTATATAAACTTTGACTCCAACATAACCACGTTTTAAAAGAGCAGGGATCTGTGCATAATCAATATTTTCCCTCATTGTCTGAGCCGGAATTGATCCGTCATGATATTTCTCTGTCCTTGATATTTCTGCACCACCAATTCTCCCCGACAGAATTACCTTTACACCAAGTGCTCCAGACTGCCTCACTCGCTCCATGGCCTTAGAAATAACTCGCCTATGGGGAAGCCTTCTTTCCAGTTCTGACACAATCCGAGAAGCCACGAGGTATGCCGAAAGCTCCGGATTTTTAACTTCGTTCACTCTAAGATCAATCTTGAGATCTTTTACTTTAGTACTACTACCTTGACTTATCACATCAAGAATAAATTTCTTTAATTCTTCAAGTCCCGTCCCTCCTCTTCCAATTACAACTCCTGGGCGTGATACCGTCATTGTTATAACCATACTCTTGGGTAATCTTTCGATCTCAACATTAGTCACTCCAGCAAGTCTCAACTTGTTCATTACAGCCTTTCTTATTTTTATATCCTCAAACAGATATGTTTTATACTCGTTACCGTCGGCGAACCACCGAGACTTCCAAGGCAAAAATGTGCCCGTTCTAAAACCTACTGGATTAACTTTTTGTCCCATAAGCCCCCCCTTCAACCTGCCTACCGGCAAAACAGGTCGTTAATTTCCAATTTCCAATTTCCAATTTCCAATTAATTTCAAAATTCAAATTTCCTAATTTATTAAACATTTTTATTTCTCCTTGACTTTGCTTTTGGATTCTTTAATCTCCGTTTTTTCTTCCTTCAAATTTGCTGTTTTAGAATTTGTTTGAGATTTGGAATTTGGAATTTGGTCATTTCGAGTTGTCAGAACAACTCGTATATGGCTCATTCTTCTTTTATACGGCTTAGCACGACCTCTGGCTCCCGCCCTGAAACGTTTAAGCCGTGGACCTTCACCTATTTGTATTTCCTTAAAGACAAGACTTCCCTCATCCAATCCTTTTTGTCTAGCATTTGCAATCGCCGTTTCTATAACCTTTCTTAAGGGTTGGGCAGTGCGTTTATCTGCAAAAGGCAACCTTTCAACTGCGTCCTTTGGGCTTAAATTTCTGACCAAAGGTACGATTTCCCTAAGTTTTCTGGGAGACATTAAAATAAATTTTTGTATTGCTCTTACTTCCATAGTTTATGTCTTTTCTAACGTCCTTTTTACAATCTGTCCATGTCCTCGAAATGTTCTGGTCAGAGAAAATTCACCCAGACTATGGCCAACCATATCCTCTGTTATAAACACGTCGACAAATACCTTGCCGTTGTGAACCTTAAAGTATTTTCCGACAAATTCGGGTGGAATTTTGCTGTTTCTTATCCAAGTTTTTATTGGATTCACCTTATCTCCAATACCTGAGGCAACCTTTTTAATAAGGCGTTTATCTACAAATGGACCTTTTTTAGAACTTCTCGACATATAATTTTTACCTCTTGCCTTTTACCATTTACCTATCCTACATGCGGACCTTTTTTCCTATGACTTACAATTAATCTGTCCGAGTATCTCTTTTTCTTTCTTGTCTTTCCAACCGCAGGTTTACCCCAGGGTGTTTTGGGGTATTTTAATCCTATCCCACTTCTTCCTTCTCCTCCACCATGAGGGTGAGCATTTGGATGCATAGCAACACCTCTTACAGACGGTCTTATACCCATTCTTCTTTTTCTGCCTGCCTTTCCAAGCCTTCTCGTCTTTAATTCAATGTTTCCTATCTGTCCAATAGTCGCCCAACACTGCGGCTTAAATCTTCTAATTTCACCAGAAGGAAGTTTAACAAGAACCCAATTTCCCTCTTTACCTTGTATAACTCCCGCTCCTCCCGCAGATTTCACTATCTGTCCGCCTTTACCCGGCTTAATTTCTATATTATGAACTTGAGTGCCTGCAGGAATTTTATCCAAAGGCAAAGCATTTCCAGGTTCAAGCGGAGCCGTGGAAGAAGCTACTATTTTACTCCCCTGCCTTAAGCCAAGTGGGGCTAAAATAAACTTCTTGTCTCCATCCGTATAAATGACTTTCGCGATACTTGCGTTTCTATTCGGATCATACTCTATTGATTCTACCTCCCCTAAAATTTCTTTTTTGTCGCGTTTAAAATCTATTTCGCGTAAAAATCTTTTTTCACGACCTCCTTGGTGACGCACCGATACGTGACCTTTTACGTCTCTTCCCGATTTTTTTGGTAATAATGTAAGTAATTGTCTCATTTTTTCTTTGTCTCAAATAAATCAATCTTCTCTTTTTCTCTAAGCGTAACTATCGCTTTCTTTTGCGGTTTTATTATTCTTTTTCTACCTCTAGCTGTCCTCTTAACTTCGCTATGCTCTTTAATCGTTTTGACACTCGTTACATGAACACTAAATACTTTCTCTATTAGATCTTTTATTTGATATTTATTTAAACCAATATCAACCCGAAAAGTAAATTTGCCGGCTTCTGCCAACTTTGTAGACTTTTCTGTAATAACTGGTTCTAATTTCATGTTTATTTCTTCACTTTCCTTTTCTTCTGTGAATCTTTTCTCTTACCGGTGTTTTTGCTTTCGAATGCTTCTTTATCGATAACCAGTAATCCACTTTGATACACCTGGTAAGCATTAAGATTTCCGAACAGAAATACTCTTGCGCCGTTAATATTATTTATTACTTTATTAATATTTTTATTCTTTCCCGAAATAGCAAAGGTAAATTTCGGAGTCCTAACCAAACTTTCTTTCTTACTAATTTCATTAATTAAATTGGATACCTCCTTGGTCTTTTTAAGAGAATCTAATCCATCCACCACCAAAAGTTGTCCTTCGCTGGCTTTCAAGGATAAAGCTACTCCTAAAGCTTTATCTTTTATTTTTTTTGGTAAAGACAGCACTCTTTTAACTCCTTTGGGGCCGTGGGCTACCCCTCCTCCTACAAAAATTGGTGCAGAAATTGAGCCATGACGGGCGCCTCCCGTTCCCTTCTGTCTGTAAATTTTTCTGGTTGAAGCGGTAACTTCCCCCCTTGTTTTAGCCTTAGCCAATCCTGGATGTTGACGATCCTCGTAAACCCTCACCGCTTGAGCCAGTAGAGGAAGATTAATTTTTTCAACAAAGTTGTTAGGTAAGTTTGTACTACCTTTCCTAATTCCTTTAGCTGAATAAATAGTTAGTTTAACCATAATTATTCTTCTTTCTCCGTGTGCTTGCAAGCTTCTCATCTGATTTACCCTCTTCCTCTACCTCCTGTACCTCAACTTGAGGCGCTTCTTCTACCAATTCCTCAAGGTTTCCTTCAGCCAGTTTTATTAAAGAAAGTAGGCCTCCCGAGATTCCGGGAACCGGACCAGATACCGCAAGCAAGTTTTCTTCCGGTTTTAAATCAACAACAATTAAGTTTTTAACGGTAACAGTATCACTCCCCATTCTCCCTGCCATATGTTTACCTCTATAAACTCGCCCGGGAGTCGTTCCTTGACCTATTGATCCCGGAGCACGTTCTCTGTGTTCTCGGACCTCCTGCAAATCTCCAGCGCTTTACGACTCCTGCAAAACCTTTACCTTTCGACGTCCCTCTGACGGCGACGACGTCTCCCTTTTTAAAAATATCGCCAAGACTTACCACCTCTCCTACGTTTAAACCAGGATCGCTGTCAAATCTAACTTCTCGCAAAAAACGAGGCGCCTTGTTTTCCTTGATGGCGCCTTTTAGATGTCCCTGCAATTGTTTGCTAACATTCTTAATTCTTCTTTCTCCGAATCCGAGTTGTATTGCCCAATAACCGTCTTTTTCCTGCCTCTTTATTTGTGTCACAATACATGGTCCAACTTTAATCCACGTAACAGGTACTCTTGTATCCTCAACAAAAGTCTGACCCATACGCTTTTTCGATCCTAAAAGAGTATTTAACATAAGATTGTTGTTGCGTTTTTTGTGCAACAAAAAGAGCGCCCAAGGCGCCCTCAATTAGGCACTTCTTGGCAATTTAAACGTGGCTATGTCTGACGAACCACCTCCACTAGGATAGGATTATATCAAAATAGATAACCAAGATGCAACCACACTTAATATACAAGTTGTTGTGAAGCAAAATTAACGAGCCAAAATACTGAATCTTTTATATTTTAGTCTCTCAAAATTAAAGCTAAAAATTCTCTGTTTTTACCTTTCGCACCAACTATTGGTGATTCTACTACCTTTTCCACCTTTCCACCAACCTCCTGTATTTGTTCCTGTACTACCTTTAATACTTCTTCTACTTGCTCATCCATCAATCTCGCGCGTCCTGCCTCATAATGCGGTTTGATTAAAGAAATTATTTTCCCAACTTCTTTCAAATTCTTAAAAGCATTCGGAAGAATATCTTTCTGCTTTGTCCAACCCACATCTATTGTTATCAAACCTATTTTTTCTGGCAGGATGACATGCATTGCGTTAGTTCGCTCCATAACAACAACTCTAGGGTCATTTCGGAGATTCCAATCAATTGTTCCATAACCTACTTCTACTGCATAAACTTTTTTTGCTCCGTTCTGAAGTAAACAATCAACAAATCCGCCGGTCGACGAACCAAAATCCGCACAAATTAAATCTTTGACTGAAATACCAAAAGATTTTAGTGCAAACTGAAGCTTTTCCCCAGCTCTGGATACAAAATTAGCCATAGCTTAATTTTACATCTCATATTTATAACTTGACAAACATATTGATTTTAAGATAAAAATAAATATGTTTGTAACAGTGTAACGTTACACTGTTACAAAGCACGAAATGAGAAAAACAACCTACTACACCAATCCTAAAAGAATAGAAAAATTTTCAAGAGAAGAGCAGTTAGATTTGCTTTTTGACCTAGTGAGTGCATTCAGTTCAGTTAAGACCCCTTTTGAAAATGCCCTCTTAATGCAAGATTTGCTTACAGCCAGCGAAATAAAAAATCTGGCAAAAAGATTAAGAATCGCGAAGCTTTTAATTGCTGATGAAAATCAGCGAGATATTTCTAAAAAACTCCATTGCAGTCTCGCAACTGTAACAAAAGTAAGTATCTGGCTTAATGAGGGTGGAGAGGGACTAAAAGAGGCGGTCTCCAAGCTTCCCAAAAGATATACTTACCCAAAAAAATTACCTCCGGTTCCAATTGAATTTCATCTTCCACAAGCAATTATTGCTTTATCGCAATACTCTTTAGCTAAAAAGCAAGGTAAAAAAATAAAAGAGCTCGATCATTTCTTAAAAGGAATTGAAAATAAAAAGATATTGGATAAAAGCTTACAAGAAGCTTTTGACGAAGAATTTAGAATACTTGCTTCTAAAAGAAAAAGGAAGAAAATTATCAAGGAGAAGAGTTAATCGTATGTTACAGTGTAACAGTACACTGTAACATAAAACGCTTTCTGCTAATCGAAATCAAGTCAATTCAACTTGACCTTAAAGTAAATACTTTTAAGTCTTAGTCTTGGTTAGATTTAAAGCAAATGAGGCGTAATATTTTACATGATCTCTGAGATTGTATTTGGGATTTTCCAAATCTTTTAAAGAGAACCAATTATGTTTAGTAACATACTCGTCTTCCGAAGTTAATTTTTGTTTATTTTTGATCGTAAAGAAAAACCTGAAGGCTATGTGAGTATGTGTGGATGAAGTTTTGTGCGCATCTGTAAAAGTGGGAGTCACAATAGACCTTCCATCCATATCCGAAAATATATTCTCATCAGGAATGCTATCTCTTATATCGATTAAGTTTAAATCGCCCTTTTTCAGACCTGTTTCCTCGTTTATTTCCCGATACAAAGCATCCTCCAAATCCTCATCTTTTTCTATGTGGCCTCCCGGGGGGAACCAGGCTTTATATTGCTCGTTATAAATAAGGAGAACGGTATTTTTAAAAACGATGAATGCGCTAACTGTATAGTCTAACTTCTCACTTGTGTGAGCCATAAAAATTACATCTTGATTTCGATCGAAACTCCTGCAGGTAAATCTAGATTCGAAAGGGAGTCGATTGTGCGACCAGTGGGTTCAAGAATATCAATCAAGCGTTTATGAACCAGCATTTCAAAATGTTCCTGAGCATTCTTAATTCCTCGGGAAGTAGAAGGAACAATCGGGATAAGAGTTCTTTTTGTGGGAAGGGGAATGGGACCTTTAATTTTTGCTCCCGTTGCCATGGCCGTATCAATAATTTTTACGACCGCCTCGTCCATCACTCGGTGATCGTAGCTTTTTAGTTTGACTCTGAGTCTCCCTGTGGCTGCCATAGCTTTAAGGTGCAAAAAAATCCCCGAGTTTGATTCGGGGAGTAAATAAACTTTATTAAGCGATTATCTTGGTAATAACACCGGCACCAACCGTCTGTCCGCCTTCTCGAATCGCGAATCTCAAACCCTCCTCCATTGCAACGGGTTGAATAAGCTTTGCCTTCATCTTAGCACTATCACCTGGCATTACCATCTCGATGCCTTCTGGTAAAGTTACTTCACCCGTTACATCTGCTGTTCGAACGTAAAACTGTGGCTTATAGCCGGTGAAAAAAGGAGTATGACGTCCACCCTCCTCTTTACTTAATATATAAACCTCGGCTTCAAATTCCGTATGTGGAGTAACCGAACCAGGCTTTGCCAAAACTTGCCCTCTTTCAACCTCGTCTTTTTCTATTCCTCGAAGAAGGACTCCAATATTGTCTCCTGCCTGGGTCTCGTCAAGTGTTTTTCTAAACATCTCAAGTCCTGTTACAACAGTCTTTTTAGTATCCTTAAGTCCGACAATTTCAACTTCTTCGTTAACCTTAAGACTACCTCTATCAACTCTACCTGTTGCTACGGTTCCCCGTCCCTTAATAGAGAAGACGTCTTCAACTGCCATTATGAATGGCTTGTCAACGTCCCTTTTGGGATCAGGAATATATTCATCAACTGCCTTCATTAATTCCAAAATCTGTTTCTCAGCCTCTGCATCACCTTCAAAAGCTTTAAGAGCTGAACCTTTGATTATTGGAACTTCATCACCCGGGTACTCATACTTTTTAAGAAGGTCTCTGACGTCAGATTCAACGAGCTCGATAATCTCAGGGTCATCAACCTGATCAATCTTATTTAGAAAGACCACAAGTGCAGGCACGTTAACCTGGCGTGCCAAAATGACGTGCTCTCGGGTTTGAGGCATAGGACCGTCTGGCGCCGAAATTACCAGAATTGCTCCATCCATCTGAGCCGCTCCTGTTATCATATTTTTAATGTAGTCTGCGTGTCCCGGAGCATCAATGTGGGCATAGTGGCGTTTATCCGTTTCGTACTCAACGTGAGTAATATTAATGGTAACCCCTCTTTCTTTCTCTTCTGGAGCATTATCAATATCCTCAAACTTAAGGGATTTTGTTTTATTCCCTGGTTGTTTTGAAAGAACAGCTGTTATGGCCGCAGTAAGAGTTGTTTTACCATGGTCAACATGGCCAATGGTACCAACATTAACATGGGGCTTTGTCCTTTCAAATTTCTGTTTTGTATCTGCTGCCATAGGTTAGTGATCAATGAATAGTGATCGGTGATTAGTAGTATAACAAATCTCTATTCAAAGAAACAAGGGCATGATGCCCTTAGTGATTGGTATTATATCCGAGCCTATTTGAACCTGTCAACGGCCAATTTAATTTATCCCTTTCTACCTTCTGACCTTCGTTTCTCCTCTATGTCTGGAAAGATTTTACCAACAAAATCTTTGTATCGCTCAAGTCTACCCTCTCGGCATTTCGACCTTACCTGATTTCGCTATAATTTGTGCCTGAATGTTTACTGGTACCTCTTCATAGTGGGATGGTTCCATATAAAAACTTGCTCTTCCTTGAGAAATCGACCGAAGTTTTGTCGCGTACCCGGGAACCTCTGCAAGAGGAACCTGCCCTAAAATCACCGTCATATTTCCTCTTTTTTCTGTTCCCTGAATTTGAGACCGCTTACTGGACAGGTCTCCGATAATGTCTCCCATAAACTCATCTGGGGTAGATACCTCAATTTTCATTATTGGTTCAAGAAGAACCATATCGGCATGTCTTGCTGCTTCCTCAACCGCCAAAGAGCCGGCAATTTTAAAAGCAATTTCGGAAGAATCTACCTCATGGTAGCTTCCGTCGTAAACAATAACTTTCATATCTGTCATCGGGAATCCAGCCAAAATACCGTTCTCCATTTTTTCTCGAACTCCCTTTTCTATTGCCGGAACAAACTCAGAAGGAATTGCACCACCTTTAATCTCGCTCTTCCATTCATACCCTTCACCACGTCCTTTCGGTTCAACTCTCAAGAAACAATGTCCGTATTGTCCTCGACCTCCGGTCTGACGAATGTATTTTCCCTCTCCCTGAGCTATCTTTTTGATGGTTTCTTTGTAAGCGACTTGAGGAGCACCTGTTTTTGCGTCAACTCCAAATTCCCGTTTCATCCTGTCCACTAGTATTTCGAGCTGAAGCTCACCCATTCCCGAAATGATTGTTTGTCCTGTTTCTGGATTTGATTTGATTTTAAAAGTCGGATCTTCGTCTGAAAGTTTTTGAAGAGCAAGGCCCATTTTTTCCTGATCCGATTTTGTCGCAGGTTCAATCGCTAGTGAAATCACGGGTTCGGGAAAAGAAATGGATTCCAAAATAATAGGACTGTTAAGGTTTGATAAAGAATTTCCGGTTGTCGTCTCCCTGATCCCCACAACTGCAACAATTTCTCCGGCATATGCTTCTTCTATAAGCTCCCTTTGATCGGCATGAAGAAGTACTAGTTTACCGATTCTTTCGTCCCTCTGTTTTGAAACATTCATAATCACTTCACCTGATTTTATTTTTCCAGAG
>Ga0075723_120_pt1 | contig 15864 bp, 17 predicted proteins | sample RifGroB1_FD_67784 | JGI IMG/M metagenome (GOLD analysis project Ga0075723, IMG submission 67784) | Microgenomates (Woesebacteria) bacterium GW2011_GWB1_39_12 | reverse complement strand
TTTACGCATTAAACCTCCCATTCGACCCCATTCCTTCGCTTGGTTGCGTGCAATTTCAATATGATTTTGTGTGTCCATAGAGGATTTGACATTTAACATTTTCTAATGTACCATAGGGTTGCTATTAAAGTCAAGAATATGAAAAAGATCGAATCTCTCAAAGGATTCCACGCCGACAAGAAATCACAAGTTTACTGGCTCAAGCGCTGGCAGTACGAGATTGACTTCTGGCTCAAAAAAAGGAACGAGCTTCCCGCGCCTAGGTTTTCTGATTTCTGCCTTACAAAGTGCGATGAACTCTGCGTAAAGATTTTAAGAAACTATCCATCACAAAATGTATTTTAGTTTGCTTTAATTGTCATATGGAGATTGAAGAAAACTATAAAAAATAAAATTATGTTTATATATAAAAAAGAAAATCAATTACCTATAAAAAGTTGGATACCAGAAGAACAATATTATGCTGATGAAAAAATGGTTGAACAAGTTGAAAACTTAGCAAAATTACCATTTGCATTTAGTCATATCGTTTTATCCCCAGATGGACACGTCGGTTACGGAATGCCTATTGGAGGAGTTTTGGCTACCCAAGGTGTTGTGATTCCAAATGCGGTTGGTGTGGATATCGGTTGCGGAATGTGTGCCGTCAAGACTTCTATCACCGAAATCACCTTAGAGCAGTTAAAACATATTTTGGGAGGTTCTAAAGAATATCACGGGGGTATTCATTCAGAGATTCCAGTGGGTTCTCAACACCAAAATGAGAAACAAGATGAATCTCTGATGCCAAAACTTGAAGGAAAATATGAAATCGTCGAGCAAGAATACACAGCCGCGTTGAAACAGCTCGGCACTTTGGGAGGTGGAAACCATTTTATTGAGATTCAAAAGGGATCAGATGGACATGTTTGGCTGATGATTCACTCTGGCTCTCGAAACTTCGGCCTGAAGAATGCACAACATTATAACGAAAAAGCTATCGCACTCAATGAGAAATGGCACTCTAACATACCGAAGAAATGGGACTTGGCTTTCCTTCCCTTGGAATCCGAAGAAGGCCAGATGTATATCCGAGAGATGAACTATTGCGTCGATTTTGCCCTTGCAAACCGGAGGCACATGATGGAGAAAATCAAGCAAATTTTCAGTGCAGAAATAAACGGAACGACTTTTGATCCGATGATTAACATCGCCCATAACTATGCGACGCTAGAACATCACTTTAATTCTGACGTAATGGTTCATCGGAAGGGGGCAACGCTCGCTCGTGAGGGAACTATTGGAATCATCCCAGGCTCTCAAGGCACATCAAGTTATATTGTTCGAGGGAAAGGAAATCCTGAAAGTTTTAATTCCTGCTCTCATGGTGCCGGACGAAAGATGTCCAGAACAAAAGCTGAAGAAACATTATCGCTTGAAGAAGAAACCCGTAAACTAGACGAAATGGGCGTCCTTCACGCAATCCGAGGGAAGAAAGACCTTGACGAGGCCCCTGGAGCTTACAAGCCGATAGGTGAAGTTATGCGTAATCAGTCCGACCTTGTAGAAATACTCGTAGAGCTTTCTCCACTTGCCGTCGTGAAAGGTTAAAATCCTTGACAAATCCCCGACCTTAGCCCTATAGTAGACCTACTCCTAAAAATGGATACCACGACCTCTACAGTGGCGAACTGGGGGGAAACGTGAGGCACTGCGCCCGACTGCTGGAATATGCAGATCGGGTGTTTTGTTTGGTTCCTAACTCGTCCGCTAGGGGCAGGCAGGAAGGACATTATAGAACCCGTCTTAGGCTGTCTTAAAACAACCTATCCCTTTCCTAGCCTTTTCCTAGCCTTCTCCTATCCCGAACCTAGCCCTTCAAGCGTACGATTTTTGCGTACGGTTGCAGGAAGTTGCAGGAATCTGGCAGGATTTTTTAACCATGCAGAGTTGCTGAACAAAAAGCCCAGCCTTTACGGGCTGGTTTTGAGTTATCCACTTCTTAAACAAAATACGCCGCTCGACTAGATTCATCGAATGACGTATTTTGGTTATTGTCCAAGATAACAAGACTAGTTTACCTGATAAACCAGTCCTCTGTCAAATCTTTGACACGGGGCTGGATTTTTTTGCCCCTAGGTTGACCGCCTTCCAACAAATAGGCACTCCACTGGCAATGTACTGCCTTGAACAGGATTGTCTTCAGACCCAAACCCGGGCAACGCGCAAGTATTCGATCTTGCAATCCACCCAGCGTCCCGGTCTTCTCGCCTGTGGATAATTCAAACGACAATAGCTACGTTGTTCACTAGCTTATAGAAAACCTTTTTGAATCCCTCGTTACTTACGAGAAGGGATTGGGTGGAGTGTTTGCTAGATTTATTCAGAAAAAGAGCGTAAGATGGTCTCACTGACGATGTAACTCGTCCGCGAAGAGGGTGGCGAAACAATCCTCGGATATGTTGGATATCTTTCTAACTCTTTTGATTTCTTGATAATGTGTCGCAAAATGGCTGGGGAGGCAAAAGAGAAGGTGCGGGGAAGAAAATAGCCACCGCAACTCTTATTGCACAAAAGTTTAGAAAAGCACTTGCCAAACGAATTAACAAGGACGCAAATAAGTGGATGGATGCGATTGAAGACGCGGCTCTTGGACATTGGATCGAAGCCAAACAAATTGACGGAAGCATGAGGGTTTACAAGACAAAGCCGGACCCGAATGCGTGGCAAAAGGCAACGGATAGGGCTTTTGGAAATCCTGAACAAGGAATTGATTTGACAACTCAAGGAGAGAAAATAGGCGAGTTGAGAGAAATTCTTTTAGTCTTGGCCAATGAACGAAATAGAAAAGATGCAGAAATTAGTAGCGGTGCTTTACCGAACTCCGGAGGGGAAACCGATCAAGCTCACTCCGACGCAAAGCAGGATATTCAGTCTCGTCTTCAAGAGGCAATATCCTAGAATTCACTTGATGTGCCATACTCGATACGGGAAAAGTCTTGTTGTTGCTTTGGCAGTTTTGACCAGAATAACAACCTTTCCAGAGAAATGGGTAATTGTAGCTCCGAGTTTTATTAAAGCTCGCATCATAATGGGCTATATTATTGATCATCTTTTTGACAATGAATATACAAAATCACTTTTGGTTTCCAATGAAGGGGAAAAAATTGAACACCTACAACAAGAACGAAACAAAGACCATTTAACATTCAAACTTGGAATGAAAGAAGGCAAACCTCTATTAAGCGAAGTTTATGTTCTTTCCGCAGATTCAAGGAACAAACTTTCGAGCGGCGATTCGCTTATGGGTCAAGGTTCGAGCAATCTTGTTCTTGATGAAGCCGCGCTGATTGATGATAATATTGAGGCAAAGGTTTTTCGTATGTTGGGAGACTGTGCCGAAGACAGTTTTTATTTAAAGATTGGAAATCCATTTAGAAGAAATCATTTTTATAAATCTTCGATAGACAAGAATTATTTTCACCTGAATGTGGATTATCAACAAGGAATCGAAGAGGGAAGATTGACTGAAAGTTTTGTTACGGAAGCAAAAAAGAAACCGCACTTTGACGTTCTTTACGAGAATAAATTTCCCGATGAGGATATGCTTGATGATCAGGGATATACTTCACTTATCAACCAGAGTGAAATTGAGAGATCGTTTACGGATATTCCTCGTGAGGCTTGTGTTGGCGCTCCAAGATTATCTGTTGATGTCGCCGGCGAAGGTTCAAACTTGAACGTATGGATTTTACGATATGAGAATTATGCGGAAATTTTGGCAAAAGCCGACAAAGTTGATACAATGGATAATGCCGTAACGACTATAAGGCTAGCAAAAGAAAACAATGTGGATGAACGGAATACGTTTATAGACAAAAACGGAATTGGAAAAGGAGTTTTTGACATGCTTCACAGAATGAATTTTAACTGCGTCGGAGTGATGGCATCAGAAAAGGCTGACGAAGGAGAAGATGAGCAAATGTTCGTAAATCGTCGCGCACAAAACTATTGGAGACTTCGAGACTGGATTATCGCTGGCGGGAGATTAGACGAAGCGCACAAAGACGACTGGATGGAATTGTTGAACATCAAATATAAAGCTATTGATAATCGCAAAATACAAATAATGCCAAAATTGCAAATGGCGCGTTTAGGAATAGACAGTCCCGATTGCATTGACGCTCTAGCCCAAAGTTTTGACAATAAGTTTGTCTACGACAAAAAATTACTGGAAAAAGAAACAGAAAAGTTTGATGCTTATTCTCTTTAATCCATATGCCGACCCAAGAAATAAAAACCGTTATTCAGACGGCGTTTGAAAAAGAAAAGACAGGAGAAGCTATCTTTTCCCCGATTTATTCCAACGAGGAAATGGAATATAACAGATTTTGGATGAAGCGTGCCCAGAGTGCGTACAATCAGCATACAGGCCTGTTTACCGAGTTTGACGACAAATCCTTTCTTGATTGGGTTGAGACAAATCGCAAAAGTTCTAATTCTTACAATCCGCCAAAAACGAATGAAGAAGATTCGCGTATCGTTTCAGGCATTACTCGGGAAAAAAATAACACAATTCTTTCCGCGTTACTTAATTTCAATTTTGAGGGGAACATTACGGCTTACGACCAAGAAGACAATAAATTGCGTGAGATGGGATATGTGGTGGAAGATTCGGTCAGAAAGAGCCGCACACTTGAAGGATATGAAGCTAAACGTCTGCTTTATTACAAGGAATTTTTAGATCAAGGAAATGTTTTTGTTCTTGAATTTGAAAAAGAAAATATTATCTGCGACAAGAAAGTTTTGAGAGGAAATCTTAAAGAAGCTGGAAAGAATCTAAAATCCGTATCGTGGGAAAAAAAACTTAAACGTCTTTATTCTTCCTGCGAATCCGAAATGATTTCGATTGAAGATGTTTATTTGGGTAATATAAAAGAGTTTTTTATCCAAAAACAGCCGTATGTTATTATTCGGATGGTAAAACATTATGAAGTTGAAAAACAAAAATACGGCGATTGGGAGCGATGGCAAAATGTTTCTCGGAAAGTTCAGACATTCCTTTCACAATCTCAAGACATCACAAGTCAGGATTTTAACAACTGGTCAATGGTTACTATTGAGGAAAATATGGTCGAGGAACTTCATTGTTTTGATCCGATCAATAATGAATATGCCATATTTTTAAACGGAATTTCGATGCTTCCGAAGGAATTTCCTTTGACAGCGATATCTCCATCTCGGCTCATCCCGATTGCAAAAGGGGACAATGAACCGATTAGTCGTTATTTCGCCTATTCCCGTTCAACTTCCTCAAAAACAGAGGTGGATCAAAAGTATTTCGATGAATGGTTACGGGTACTCTTGCTTAAATCTAAAAAGTCGGCCGATCCGCCAATGGCGAACAATACCGGAAAAATTATATCTCGAAAGTTGATGTTACCCGGCAAAATCGCGCAGGGAATAAACCCAGCCCTCATCGGGCCAATAGGCCCCACTGAAGGAATGACGCAGGCGGAGTTCGCGATGTTCAGTCTTGTGAAACAGATTATTAACGAAAAGAGTTTTGATCCAACCCTTTCAGGAGACGAAATCGGCGGAAATCCTACGGCCACAGAGATGATTCAGCGCAAGCAACAGCAGATGATGAAACTCGGACAGACTATTATGGGAATTGTTGAATTTGAAAAACAACTTATTCGTTTGCGAATTTTCAATATTCTTGCGAACTGGACGAAACCGCTTGATGAAAAAATTGATGAAATTAAAAAAGAGATAAAAAAAATTTATCGTTCGTTTTCTGTCGAGACGACTTTTCAAGATAACGGGAAAAGGGGGCGCAGAATTATATCTTTCGATCCCTCTCTTCAATCTGCTTTTAAGGACAAGGAAAGTCTAAAAATGTTGGCAGATTATGAAAACGAAATTAAAAAACGGAACGGAGAGGAAGTTCGATTTACTTTTTTGAATTCCGAAGAATTAAAAACCATTGATTTGCGGTGGGAGATTGATATTACTCCAACTGAAAAACATTCTTCAACGCTTGACAGCGCGATGTTCTCGAAAGATTTGGCGGAAGCGTATCAATTCTTTGGCCCACAATCTGTGAATCAGTCCTATGCGAAAGAGAAATTTGCAGTTTTGAAAAAGCTTGATCCTGACAGGTTTTTTTCAGAAGGACAACAGAATACCTCGATGATGAGTTCAGAAACGACAAACCAGTCCGTTTTAGAGGCACAAATGATGCCAAAAACTCAAAAGGAATCCAGTCTCAATATGTTGCTCAAAGCGTAATTTATGATTAAGAGGTTTTTAGAATCTCAAGTCCAAAAAGCAATAAAAGCAGAATTGGAAAAAACCAAAGGAAACATTACCCGAAAAACCATCACGGAAATGACACGCGAACAATTAAATTCGGTGTTGAAAGGATGCATAAACATTGAGAATCTTCCTGAACAAGAAAAGAACGAAATGTTGGCTTCAGCCCGTCGTGTTTTTGAAGAACAAGCGTTTGGATTCGTGATTCGCTCTCTTCTCGAAGCCCAGAAAGATTTTATTGCTACGCAATCTACGAACGAAAATCAAGATTTGATGGGGCGGTTTACGATAAACGGAATTGTTTTGGTGAATGAAGAAATGGAAAGATTAAGACTCGATTTTTTGAACAAAATACAAAATAATTCATTTAACAAGAATGATTTATGAACGAAAATGAGGAAAAATCCCCAGAAGAAATTGCCGAGGCACTGAAAACACAACTAGAAGAAAAAGAAAAAGTGCTTGTGGAAAAGCAGGCGGAAATCGAGAAATTAAAAGACAAGGAGTTTAATTTCAAGCGCCTTCGAGATATGACAGAAGAAGAATTAGGGCGTCTCTCCGTCGTGGAAAAAAGCTTGATGCAAAAACAAGAAAAACTGGAAGAAGAATCAAAGTCTTTTGCCTCAAAAGTCATTGAATCGCACAAAAATGACTCTTTGGCTGTTTTGGTTGGAGACGATGCAGATATGAAGAAAAAAGTCCTTTTTCATTATGAACGCTTGAAAGACGAAGCTGTAACGAAAGAAGAAATTGCAAGTAAGATGCGCGAGGCGTGGCTGTTGGCGGGAGGAATAAAATCTTTTTCAACGACCCCCATTTCAGGCGGACTCGATTCTTATTATCCGTCTCCGACATCTTTCAAAAAAGGTACGGAATTGACCGAAACACAGAAAGAACTCGCAAAAGCGATGGGAATTAAAGACGAAGACTTAAAAAAATATAATAAATAATCTATGCCAGATAAAATCGTTGAAAAAACCGAAGAGCAAGAGAACATAACGATATCAAAAACCGCACTTGATAAAATTCTTTTGAAAATCGAACGACTTGAATCAGCCGCGTCAAAAGAAGCTCTTGGAAATTTTGATAAAAAAAATCAAAAGAAATTCGGTAAAAATGCGCGAGTGAATTTATGGGATGATAAAATCATCGTCGGTTGGCGTTTGACGAAAGATATCGTTGAAAAAGCCCCCTTGACTGGTGTTTGGCGCGAAGACCAAAGGATAAGGTTATGTTTTCTTGACGAAAAAGAAGAATCTGAAGAAATTGAATATGTAACTTTTTCGCGCAGATATCATTCGCTTCCCGTATCTATTAAAAAAGAAATTAAGTCTTTTGAGAAGGTCAATGGAGAGGAAGTTGAACGGATGATTTTTACCGTGGAAACGAAAGAAAATACTCCACGGACGTTTGACATTGATTCACGATTCATCAACTAATATGTACATTGGACGCTATAAAATTTTGAAGACGAGAAATTTAGATGATTCGTTTATAGAAATAACTCTCAAAGAACACCGCCCAATTACACTTCATAAGGAACTTTATGATTTGGTCATTCAAGAAACTCCGATGGAAAACGCGGAAGTTACGGATGCTATTGTTCACACTTTCGCCGTGAAATTCGTGTCAGAATTAGCAAAATACAAACTCGATTTTTATCTTGGGCGGACGATCGGGGAAAAAATGGGGATTCTTTGTCACAATCTTCGTGAACGATTATTGGCCAAAACATTTAATTGTTCCGGTGGAGATAATATATCGCTCGATAAAGTTATCGAGAGACTGTGAGTAAAATCCTTTTGCTTGGATGTGGGGCAAGAAAAGAAATTGAGATAAAACAAAAACAGACCGTACCAGCCGAGGTGGTAACTTTGGATTGGAACGAAGATGTGAAATCGGATATCGTATGGGATTTGAACAGGCGTCCGTTACCCTTCAAAGATAATGAATTTGATGAAGTTCACGCTTATGAAGTACTAGAGCATATAGGCTCGCAGGGCGATGCAAAAGGGTTCTTTGAGGAGTTTACCGAGTATTGGCGAATACTCGCGCCACAGGGTATTTTGTGCGGTTCAGTGCCACATTGGAAATCAGTTTGGGCTTCTGGAGACCCCTCACATAAGCGCATATTGCCTGATATGATTTTTCATTTCCTAAACCAAGAAATGTATGAAGGTTGTGAGAAAACACAAATGACGGATTTTAGAAGTATTTGGAAAAAGAGTTTTAAGATGATTTGGTCAAAAAAGAAAGACTTTCGATTTTATTTTGTTCTGCAAAAGGTATGAAAATTGCCATTTGTATTCCGCACAATTATTCTCATTTTGAGAAGTCTTTTGTTGTGTCGCTCATTGAGCTTATTGTTTATACAAATTTTTGGATACAAAAGACGAAACGAGGCATAGAGATTAGTTTTTTAGTTCAAGACGGTTTGAAGCTTGACGTTATGCGGAATAATTTGGTTAAAATCTGCTTGGATAATAACCAAACACATATTCTCTTTCTCGATTCCGATATGGCTTTTCCGCGAAATACTATCCAACGGATGATTGAGGATTTTGAAGATAATCCAAAGATTGAAGCTGTTACAGGGCTTTATACGTGGAAAAAACCCCCATTCATTCCTCACGTTTATTCAAAATACAACAAAGACAAAGATAATTTTAGCGTGGCTGGACAATTTCCGATGGATAAATTATTCAAGGTCGAAGGGGCGGGGACAGGATGTTTGATGGTAAAAATTGATGTTTTCAAACGCACTACGGCTCCGTGGTTTAGTTTCGAGGAAATTACCAAAGGAGCGATTTCTAAAATGAAAATGGGGGAAGACCTTTATTTCTGCAAAAAAGCAAAACCTTTGATGCTTTGCGATCCGAGAATAATTTGCGAACATTTTGCCGCGAGAGCCTATAGTATAAAGGATTATTTTTCTTTCAATAAAATCAAGCCGAAAAAGAACGGAAATTTTGTCTTGACAAAGAAACAGATAAAAGCTATAGGAGAAACTCACAAAAATAATTTCAGATAATTATCAACTTTTAATTTTTTGTGTTATCCTATTTAGGACAATTTACGCGGTTCCTGCCGTAGTTAAAAAACAGGACTTGTTTACGGGGAGCAAACCCTAGTCAAAAAAACACAAGTCAGCACATTCGTGCGGACTTTTATTTATTAACTAATATAAGCAAAAATATGCGATGGAGTAAAGGACGCACAAAACAGGTTTATCTTCCACGAACCGCGTCGGTAACGTTTACTTCTGGCAATCTTGTTATGCTCACGAGCGGTCTTGTGGCAACTGCTACAACCCAGTCAACGGAGCACGTTGGGATTATTCTTGAGGGTGTCGCTTCTACAGATTCAGACTTTGCAACTTCGGCAGTGAAGGTTTGTGTTGAGGTTCCCTTGGAGCCGTCTTGCGAATTTGAAGCAACTGTAACAGGAACTCTTCTGACGACCGACATTGGGAACATTTATGATCTTTCAGATGCCAACACAGTCAATCAGGACGGAACAACTTATGGAGTAGTGCTTTGTAAGGGTTTCATTAGCGCTACAAAAGGTCGCTTTTCACTAAACTCCAACCAAGATTTTCAGGATAAGACTTGGGAGTAAGATAAATTAAAAATAATTTTATGGCAGAACTTAACGTAGCAACACTTAGCGATTTGGTGCGTTTAGCTCCAATGCTTTGGGAAATCGGTAAGGATTCCGTTCAACAGACAATGCGGACATCCGGCCTTGTGAAGGAAATTCCAATTCCTGCGAACTCTGGCAACACTCGTGAATTTAGTGAAATTGACCTTCAGGAATATGCCAAGACAAAGAATCCCGGCGATCAGGCGGAACGAGCGGCAGTCCAACAAGGGTTGACTTTACTAGCTCTTGTAAAATCTTTTCTGATCAATGGGGAAAACCTAAAAGCCTTCGCATAAGCGAAGACTCATGGCAACCCTCAAGAACCTTTACATCAAAATGGCTTGTAGTCGTCCTAGACTGAGTGTAAGATAGGTCTCGTATGAACAAATACGAATCAGCCTATTTTGCCGGTTTGATGGACGGTGAAGGGTGTTTCAACATCAACTTCAATAGGAAGAGAAATACCTACCAAGCTCGCCTGACCATGTCAAACACCAACGAAAAACTCGTTGAATGGTGTAGAGACAGGGTGGGAGGTAAGATTTACCTCCGTAAAAAATATGCCGTCCACCATAAAGATAAATGGGAATGGATGTCGTGGGGCGATAAAGAGACATTGAAAAGTTTGCTTCAAAACACTCTTCCTTTCCTTGTTGGAAAGCGCGAACAGTGCAAGGTGCTGATACGTTTTCAAAAGACTCTTACCGAAAGTCATGGAGGTAAGAAAGTCGGTGATAGCGTAAAGGCTTATCGTGAGCAACTTTATCAACAAATAAAAGTTTTGAACGCTAAAGGGCTTGCAGAGACTGAGTGAAAAGACCCTCAAAGTGAGGGAAGCGACAGTCCGAACTGCATGGAAACATGCAGAGATAGGCAGAAATGCCCTATTCGCTCCTTGACAATAGATTAGATGTAATGATTGGTTCGACTTTTCCGAAGTGTAAAAGGCGATGGTAACTCTGGTGTGAAGATTCGCTAGGAAATAGATAAAGATTCTCGACTCGGTTGTCATCCTTTATCTCGTTGATATGGTGGACAGCTTCTCCTTTTTGGAGGAAACGCCCAAGCGACTTTTCAACAACAAGCACTTGCTCCGGAACGTACGGTTTGGAAGGCATAGTGAGAGGATGCCCGTGAGACAGAACATGGATATATCCTTGGCTGGTCTTGAACCTTCCACCTTTCCACTTTCCGCACAGTTCACCTTTTCTAGAACCTACCTTTCGGCAAGGGATACCGAGACGCAAGAGATGATAACGGATCGTGGTCTGGTTAACAGAACAAAGATCAGCAATCTTCTCTTGGCTCAACCCTTCTTTCACATAGGAATCGAATAACCAATCACGGTCTAAAAATTGTTTCATACAGGTAAACTGTAAAACAATGTATATCTATTGTCAAAGAGAGGTAACAGATTGATAGCAAAATCATGTATCAAAAGCGCGTCGCTCTCGATATTGGCGTTGAATACGAGCTTCGCACACAACATAAATATCCGGAGATTTATGCGCGTCTGACAAATCTGGGACGGACGGTAACAAATCGTCTTGATCTTGATTTAGCGCATCGTATTGGCTTCGCATCCGCAACGACTTATACAGATATGGACGGGAATACGATTGATATTTCCGTTGGGGATACTCTTGCTCTTGCGTCCTCAGTTCATACTTTGCGCGGTTCTTCAACAACCTTCCGTAATGTCTTGGCCAATAATCCGCGTCTTTCAAAGGGTGCACTTGAAGCGATCGAGCGGTTGGCTGTCGAGGAAACCTACAACCAGTTTGGTGAACTGATGACAGAGATGCCTTTTGACATTCTTTGGACGACCGCTGATCCGAACACTGTCAATACGGCCCGCGAGTATCTTCAGTCGAGTGCAGATGTAGAAGGTTCTAACTCCGGCGTAAAGAACGTATATCTATCGAAGTATCGCCACGTGGTGCTTCCGAAGATTGCGACGACTGCGGCTGGGGCCCCGAATACAGACAAACGTTATTACTGGGGCATTGCTTCTTCTCGTTTCTCCACATTTCATTTGGGAATTTGGGAAGAACCACATCTTAAAACACCAGAAACAACGGATGCCGCCGAGGATTTCTCGACGGACACTGTTCAATTCGGCGCGCGCGGAGGTTACGGAATCGTCATCGTGAGTGCGTCTTGGGTAAAAATTTCGTATGGAGACGGGTCAGCCTAACTGTAGGCTAAGATAACAATAAAAACGTAGGGGTAAATCCTCGCTAAGGGGACACCGGTTGGACGGAGGCTTGCGTTAAAAAACTTATGACAACTTACAATCCTAACAGTGGCATTGGTCTTGCAGAGAATATTCGGCTTAATCTTGCTCTTCCTGTAATGGGTAGGCTCTTAATTGTGTGTCCTTCAACAGACGCCAATTTCAACAAACTATCTAACATCGTTAAGACGGATTCGGAAGGCGTTGTTCGACTTTACACGACAATAGCCGCCGCTTATGACGCCGCTACAACGAACGCAAACGACGTGATTGCCCTTTCGGCTAATTCGTCTCACGCGGTAGGAACGAGTGGCTTGACTGTCTCCAAAAACCGCATCCATTTTATCGGGATGGATGGTGGAGATCACTTGGTAGAACCGGGGGTGAAGATTCAAGCGTCCAGTGCGGCTTCGACAGCCGCGTTCGTCATTAAGAATACTGGCGTTCGCAATACGTTCCGCAATCTTCGCGTTATCCAGACATCCACAGACGCTTTAGCTCTTACGGTTTTCCAGGACGGCGGCGAGGGAACAGTTATGAAGAATGTCGAGCTTATGTTCGGGGTTGTTGATAATCTCGACCAGACAACTGCTCACGAGTTTGTGGCTGGTACAGATTCGGGAACATTCATTGATTGTAAATTTGGAGCGGATACACTTTTGACTTCTGCCGCTCGTTCGATTCTCCATATTGATCAAGTAACCGCGAGCCAAGAGTTCAAGAGCAACTTCTTTCGACGTTGCACATTTATGGTTTCGTCTTCAAGTACTGGAGTTTTGGCCATCAAAATGGATGCCGCTGGAGATATTCTGTTTTCCAATCTATTTGAGGATTGCACATTCATTGCGTCGTTAGATTCTGCTGGTGGTGTTGCTTGCACGAGAGCTGTGGCCACTGCGAACGGAACGACAAAAGGGACGATTTATATTTCGTACCCGCGCGTGTTCGGTTTCGACGATATTGGAACAAACGGGACGAACAACGACAACTTGTATGTGTTCAGCCACGCTCCGAGCGCGGCCAATATCACTGCGGCACAACCGACGACTTCCTAAAAACTTAACTAGACTTCTGTGTGGGGAGAGGGGGGCGACTCAAGGTCATCTCCCCATCCGCGAAGTTTAACCAAATATGTTACTTGACGGATACGATAAACAAAATGCGGTAACGAATCGTTTACCGCTTCCAGTTGATGTTGTTGCAGATACGGCTTATGGCCAATCTATTACAGGAGAAACTGTTGCTCTTTATTACTTCGATAGTGGTGTCGTAACAGCCGACGCAGGACAGGCCGCAGGGACGGTCGTGATCGCTAAACTTGCCTATTCAGGCGTGATGGATAGTCTCGGTGCAATGGTAGGAAACGATAAAGATACTTCTTTAGCGTGGACGACGAATACAGTATTACCGATTGCGGATATTCAGCCTTGCAAATACAGTGAGATTGAAAATCCATCTAACGCAACTTTGGCGCAGATCGCCGCAGACGTAACAGCGAACTTCACAAACGGACAATGGTGTCTGGATCACCGAAACGGAATTATTTACGGAAAGAAAAAGACGACAGGGACAAGCGACACTGCCGCATACAAAGTTTCCACACAGACGGTCGCAGGAGGCACATCAGTAGCCGCAACCGTTAAATTGACAGATGGTACCGATATCCTCGACGTGATTGTTCAAGATGCCGCTTTTGGTACAGCCACGAAGGGTTTGGCAGTATTCGGCAAATATCAAGCTACCCCGACAACCTATACAGATGGCGATGCCACACCGATACTCTTGGACGCAAACGGGCGCGTTGTGCTTTCTTCCGATATCGAGATTGGAGCCGTCGAACTCAAAGATGGTGCGACTGATACGCGCGCAACCATCAACGCCGCGAATACCGCAAGAACAACCGCCACCACCGTACTTGCCACACAGCCTATTGACGCGGCAGGGAACGTACTAGGAAGGGATGCGGCAAACACAGCGCGAACCACAGGGACGCTCGTTAATCCCGTTCAAGTCGTTGACGCGGCAGGGAATGCGGTAAACATTACAGCCGCCAATACAGCACGAACGACAGGAACATTAACGCTTCCAACGCAACCGATTGATGAGGCCGGATTAGTGCTTGGTCGGGATGCCGCGAATACCGCGAGAACAACAGGGACAAAGGTTGCCCCGTCTCAACTTGTCGGGGCTGATGGGACTGTGCCGCCGACAGGTTCTCTACTTACCAACGCCCCTTTTGCCAAGATTACTGACGGAACAAGTAATTTGACACTCGGCACAGGTACGACAAAAACCGTACCATCCGCAATCAACGATGGCACTACGATGGCCACCGTTACAACCGGAACGATTAAGGCATTGAATGTCGCCATCTCGGACGGGGCGACCATCCCGGCAGTCCTAACAGGAACAACAAAAACTTTGGCAACATCCATTCACGACGGGACAACTTTATTGACTTTGAATACAGGCACTAAGAAAACAATGCCTGTCCAGTTAAGCGATGGAACTACTGATCAGGCCGTCATCGCCACGATTCAATCGGCAAAAGAAGACATCTCTTCGGTGGGGGGCGTTGCCGTGCCAGCGATGAATGCGGCTTTTGGGACTACAACTCCATTGGTTCCGATTGCAGGGAAGTTTATGGCGACCCCGACAACTTATGATGAGGGTGATGCCGTGCCGCTTGCTTTGGATGCTAATGGAAGAATGATTCTTTCTTCTGATATCGAACTTGGTGCTGTCGAGATGAAAGACGGTGCTACGGATGCCCGTGCAACCATTGACGCGGCCAACACCGCCAGAACGACCGCTACGACAGTTTTGGCCACCCAGCCGATAGATGCCGCAGGAAATGTATTAGGTCGCACTGCGGCGAACGTAGCGCGAACCACGGCAACTCTTGTAGATCCAGTGGAAATAGTGGATGCGGCGGGGAATGTAGTGAATATCACGGCCGCAAATACAGCCAGAACCACAGCCACACTTGTACTTCCAACGCAAGTTGTAGATGAAGCAGGATTAGTTTTGGGTCGCGATGCCGCAAACACTGCACGAACCACAGGAACCAAAGTGGCTCCTTCACAGCTTGTGGGTGCGGATGGAACGGTTCCGCCTACAGGGTCGTTGCTAACAAATGCTCCTTTTGCAAAGATTACCGACGGAATCAGTAATCTAACTTTGGGGGTCGGAACAACCAAAACCGTACCTGCGGAACTGAACGATGGAACGACCAAAATTATCTTCGGCACAGGAACGCAAAAGACGGTTCCCGTAGCCATTTCAGACGGCACAACAGAGGTTGATGTCATTGCCACGATTAACGCGATAAAGGCGGACGTTTCTTCAGTCGCAGGAACGGCAACGGCGGTCAACGTCGGAGTAGCAAGTGCAGGGGCTCAACGCATTGCTCTTGCGCGTGATGCGCGCGGAAATTCTATTCCTTCTGACTTCGAAAGCCCACAAGATTTTGCGGTGGCCTATACTTCAAACGTAACAATCACTTGTTCGGGTGCGTCATTCACTATTGACGACGCAAATTGCACCGTGCTTTATGTTCAAGTGAAGCCCACGGGTTCGACTTGGGGAGCGCGTTATGTGAATGGGCAAGATGGTATTTCACTTATTGCGGCTTCAAATGTCATCACGATTGCGGGTGCAGGAACACCATTTGCGGCAAGCGATACCTA
>Ga0075723_124_pt1 | contig 16371 bp, 21 predicted proteins | sample RifGroB1_FD_67784 | JGI IMG/M metagenome (GOLD analysis project Ga0075723, IMG submission 67784) | Microgenomates (Woesebacteria) bacterium GW2011_GWB1_39_12 | reverse complement strand
CTGTTTATCTTTGTAAAATCATGCAAGATAAGGCTGTAATGATCGTTCTATTAATAGTTCTGTCAATCACACTTGTATTCCAAACGACCAATAATGCATACGGTGCTGTTACTACACCGACATTTACAACAATTGATGTTTCTGGAACATTTAATGTGAATGATTACCTTTTCGGCATAACATGTACTGATGCCACATATAGGTATGTGGCACTTTACAGTCAGGGTAAACTGGTAAGAATTGACAGATCTACAAACGCAGTTACATTTTTTGATAATAATGCTGTCGCAGCAGGCGAGGATTGGTATTCGCTTGTCACCGATCCTGTTTCTGGAAAAATCTTTGTGAATGAAAGAGATACAGGAAGAAGCCTGTCTTTCAATCCATCAACAGGATTGTTCACATCATTTGCAGTTGTTCCAAACATTGCAGGTGGTGTAGTAAGTTATGTTTCATCATATAATGATGCACCACATAAGATTGCAATAGCAGGAATAGGAACACACACTTTTGGATTTGATAGCAATGGAGAATTAAAATCTGCCAACGGTTACATCTGGCAACCACTTGATGCTGTTTATGATTTCTCAGTTGCAGAAAATGCAGCAGGTGCAGTAGATAGTTCATTTCACGGGATTGTAAGGATAGATCCGTCAGACAATACCATAACAAGATATGCAATAGCAGGTGCGACTGCACTAAGGGGAATAAGTGTAGATTCTTCCGACTCGACTATTTTATGGATTACCGATATTTTAGCAAACAAGTTATTCAGATTTAATACTGTGACAGGACTTGTAACTGATACAATCACCTTGCCAGCGAGTACAAGCCCAAGAGGATTGGCAAACGATGCAACAGCCGTTTACATAGCAGAAAATCAAGTTGGTGGTGCAGGTATCAACAGCAAGATTATCAAAGTAATAAAATCAGATTTTTCAACATCAGAGATAGATACAGGTGCAGATACAGAAAGTGTAACAAAGAGGGGAACATTCTCACTTTACATCGTCAATGGTTTTTTGGTCTGGACTGATGAGGCAAGCCATGTTGGAACAATATCGATCAGTGGCACAAATATCAAAACAATAATGAATCCAGCATCAGATACAAATACAAATCATTTTGCATGTATAGAAGGTAATAACATTACCTTTACAGGACATGGTAGTGCAAAAATTGGCTTCTTTTCCATAACAAATGACAGTACAACCGAATCAGGATCAGGTGATGACTGTGCAGGTGATTGTTATGCACCAAACTTGGGTTGGGATCATGATGGAAAATTTCTTTACAAAGACGGTCTTTATATTAACAACATAGCATACGAAATGAAAAATATATTGCATAACCAGAGAAATCAGACAATAGAATTACCTGTAGGTCAGCCGGTAAACATGACATTAAAAGGATACGACACCTATCCTGACAACATAAACAACTGTGAGATTGGAATAGGGATAAAAAAGGGCAACTTTGTTAAACAGGATGCAACATTCATCATAGGAATATGGCGTTCATTTGATAATCATACCACCATATACTATGAGGGAGATTCCTCAGCATACCGTGACGTAAATGTAAAGTTTACTTGGACACCGACAAAACATCTAATCAACGACATGTTTGCCATACAGGCAATAGATCAGTACAATTACAACAAGATCACATTTATAAATGAAGGGTATCAATCAGTGGGATTATCCCTAGTCGGAACCCCAATTTTCAAGGTAATGGACAAATATGATCATGATAAAATAAAGGATATAGCAGTATTGGACAAAACATTGGTTAATCAAAATATTGCTATAGACGAGAATAATAATTTATGGCAACAATTCGACGGTAAATGGCAGAAGGAATTATCAATGCCTGATAGAACATGCAATATAACAAAACATGGATATGACAGATATTGTAATGAATTCAAGGCAGTAATGAACAATCAGGAATCAATCGCTAGACAGTATTTTGACTCTGATATTATTCAGGCAATTATGAGTCCAATCATAGAAAAGGAACCAATCTCATATGAAAGATTACATGATTCCATACCAAACATGATAAAGGCACAAACCGCTTTTTATCAAAAAGACTTTAACAAAGTCTTAAAATACTCTAATTAAGACTAAAAAGTGTTTGAATAGCAGGTTTCGGATAATCATAACCGTATTTTTAACCATATCATTACTAAATTTACCGTTCAATCCATTTGTATTTGTAAGTGCAAACGGTTCACTCCCAATCAAGTTGGAGCAGAATAAGGAAGGCGAAATCTGGAAACTGCCAAACGGTAAACATGTTTTCAAAGTAGGGGGGGAAGCACCACCAAGAATTTATGAGGGCGGTATCATATTAAACGGAACAGAAATACGCTCAACACTTGTTAATGTAGATATTGAATCAATTGTAGAATCAGAAGTGATATACAAGAATGAAAACGGCATAGTTGCAAAGGAAAACTGGTTCATCTATCAGGGAGAAAACAGGGTTTCATGGGATAGTTTTTCAGAAAAAAATCTCATAATAAAAAACATTCCAATAATTGAAAATGTGGGTGGTTATACGGTTACAGATTATGAAAAAGAAGCCACAAAGGTAAAATCCATGATCAATATATTTGGCACTCTTGACATAGAGTATAAAATTCATGAGGGATTGCCACTAAAACACACCTTGAATTTTACATCACCTACAGGTGGCACATTCAAACTATGCCAGGAATACACAAATTTTGAATTTGACTCCATTCTGCAAAGTGATATTGATTCAGAAACATATGAAACAATAAACACAAACCAAGATACAAAAAAAACAATGGATATAACCACATTAGTGAACAAATCCCTATCATCATTTGACAATAAAATAAAATCAAACCCAAAATTATTACTGCCTGAAATAGTAGAGTTTAAGAAGAACAACAAGTTAGTTTTAGGCGAAATAACATCAGGCGCAAAATCAGATTTTAATTCCTTTGATTATGATTCTCAACAAAAAACGGCTATGTTTTGTTATGGCGAATTTATCTTAAATTCAAATGAAAGTTTTGTTGTTGATCCCGATACATTCACATCAAATAATCCAACACTTGATGGACATATTAGAACACGTGATACAGCAAGTACATCATGTGGACCAATTCTTGACAATGTAAATAATACCGCAACATTAAATGTTGATGTACGATTATCGACTGGTGGCGTACCAGCATGTGCAAGGTCATACATGGAATTCCCTACAACCTCTATTACTTCTGGCTCAACCATAAACGATGTAGATGTTGATTTTGATGTACAAGCGACACAAGATTCTCCTACCACATGTGATTGGAAGTCCATATCTGTCAAACCATCAACATCTGGAAGCACATCAATATGGAATGCTATTGGTTCAGGTTCAACATATGTATCCGGCAGTACAACCTGCCAAACAGTATCAAATAATTTATCAGTTGATCTTGGTACTACAGCAGATACAGATCTTCAAACACTGTTACCATCAGGTTATTTTCCAGTCGGTATAATGTCAAGCAATGAAGTAAGGGATGCAGGTGACAGATTATCACGCATGGCATCAGAGGAAGAGGCTGCTGCAACACCAAAGCCGACACTCACGGTAACATATACTATGCCGATAACATCAATAACATTCGATATAAATTATTTTAACGGTACTGCATTAACATCTGGTACTGTAACTCAGTCAAACACTACAACCAGCCGTTCAATCGCAATAAACTCAACAGGTTTTGCAGGTGTGTTCACAGGTCTGACGGGAAATCAAAACATGTCAACAAAGGAAACATTGGACAGTAATTTTATTACAAATAAAACAAGAAATTTTGCAACTGCTACCACCATAACATCAAACCAGAACATCTATTCCGTAAACTGTATCCAGACTGGATCAGGAATAGACGTTCTGCTATTTACAAACAATAACACTGATGGGCATACCATCACAAACACGACAAGACCTGCCTGTACCACATCAAACCAGCAACCTATAGTAATATCATGGAATACCACATTTTCAGCAGATGGTAAATCATCGGCATCATATCCAACGAAAGTTATGGCAAAAATATTAAACACAACTGCATTTGGTCAAAACGCAACAAAACTATACGGTAATGGAACAGAATATCCGACAACTTGGTCTACACCAAAAATCACAAGTCAGGAAATTACAGTAGGTACTGGATTGCAGACTAGATTATGGAAGTTTTACTTGTGGTTGGATGCAAGACCACAAATTCCTACAGGATTAGGTGCTACTACTGTATCTTCATCGCAAATAGATCTATCATGGACAGCAGGAATTTCAGGTGTAGCACCGATAACTGGATATAAAATTACAAGAGGACTGGATGGAATAACATTTGGTACTGTCGTATCAGCAAATACAGGAACCACCGCAACAACATATTCAGATTCAGGTCTTGCACAAAACACTTTATATTATTATCAGGTTCAAGCGATTAACTCATATGGTACAGGGATAGTTTCAAGTTCTGCATCAGCAACAAGTTCAACCCCACCAACAGGTAGTGGAAGTTCAGACGGTGGTGGTGGAATCATAACAAACAGCAACTTCCAGCAATTATTGTTTGGCCTTGAAATAGACGAAATACAGCAATCAGCAAAACCATCTGATTTACTGCCACTTAACATTCATTTGGAATATACATCTGAAAAGCCAATCAAACTTATCGCAATTGATGCAGGTGAGTTTAATTCTTGGATAACTCATGAAGCATTACCATTAACAATAAAGACAGAACTGTTAAGTGTAAATGATTTTAAAATGATTCCCGCTGCGTTCGCCTTGAGAAACGGGGGCGATATTCCAATACAATTGACCGTACCGATCCAATACTGTAATCCGAAAATTGGAATCACACAAAATTGTGTTGAGGATAAAATATACACGATTCTAGTAAAACTGACATTAGAATTTTACGGAAAGGAATACCAACAGAGTGCAAAAATCACACTTGACCTCAGACAGCAGAAACTAAGCCCTGCATTTCTACAAAACATGATAATTGGGACCATATTATTAGGTATTGCAGTTGGTGGAGTTACGTTTGCTAAGAAGAGAATAAATAAATTTGAAACCGATCATAGGCATAAATCAAGAAAGAAAGGACTTGGTAAATCCAAGTTTGAGCAAGAGGTATCAAAGGTTATTTCATGATCTGATCGCCAAAATTCTTTTATTCTATAATTTCTTCCGGTAGTCATGATAATATATAGAAAACAACTTCGGAGAACGGTATTTCATGAGTAAGTCACCACTGAATATCAAAATAACCGAGATTAAAGAAAAGCAACTTTATGCCTCTTGGCAAACGGTATAGGTAATACGTTTGCTAAAGAAAACAATGTGCAAATTCCATGTCAAAGAAATAGTTGAGTATCAACCACATGATGAAACTTTGATTATAGAGAGAGTAGATATTGGCGAGACTTGTGAAGTGATGATAGGAGAACCAGAATCACTTTGTGGAAACCATTCAACTTATTTGGTTTATACGCTTCCTACTCGTTATGGTGAGTAGGCAAGGATTCCCAAAGTGGCGTGGGTTCAAGATTTTAGATGAGTCTGCTTACTGTCCACTCTGCAAGACCACAAGACAACTATGCAGGGTGTCTTGGCTTTATTTGTGGAAACGTTGTTCTGATTGTTTGGTAAAGATCAAATGACCTTCCTGCTATCAGGTTTACGGACTAGAAATATAGGTCAACGATACTATTATAAACTACAAATTGTATTAGATACAGTATGGAAACAGTAAAAATACTTTCAGGAAACAGAATAACTCTCCCAAAAGATTTCATTGATTTCTGGAAATTAAAAGAAGGGGATCATCTAGGTTTTGCTACAACTAAGGAAAAAGTAACAATAATTCCAATAGAATTTAAGGAGAAAAGAGTAATCAAATGAAAATCGGAACGCCCGAAATGCCAAAGAAGCCTCTAACCAAATACAAGGATCATCTTTACATCGGTTTCAAAACAGTACAAAAGGAATTATTCTATAACCTGACTTTCTTCCAGACTAAATCCTTGCAGGTAAGAACCCAATACCTACCAGTTAGGGATATGGAACATTTCAATCAAATCATGGCTATCAAAGCCAATGAGGTAAAAGCATGAAATACAATTCCTACGAGGTGTTGTTTGCATGAGTAAAATTACATCCCTATCAACAACACAGCAAGAAAAACTAAACACCCATTGTCAAAAACTACATGATTTCATTTTACATTCTGGGAAGGATCTTACAAGAGAAGAAGTGGAATCATACATAGAATGGATTTATTCTAAAATAGGCAAACCAAAACCAATAATCCTAATCTTTGATTCATATCTTGCTCAGAAAGTGGCAATCAACATTTTAAATAATAATAAATTTAGGGAGTCGCAAGTGGAGTCGCAAGTGTGGTCGCAAGTGCGGTCGCAAGTGCGGTCGCAAGTGGAGTCGCAAGTGTGGTCGCAAGTGGAGTCGCAAGTGCGGTCGCAAGTGCGGTCGCAAGGTTTAGAGTTCATAGAACAATCATTCGGGTATGGTTACGAATCATGGTGGCTAACATTCACAGAATACTGGAAAAATGAAGGCATCGTAAAATCAGATGATTTTAACAGTTATCTTGGTTTAAACCGATGCGGTATCTGGTCTATTGTATACTTTGAGAAATCGGTTTTTATCTGCAAACTGCCGATCAAAATACTAAAAGACGAAAGGGGCAGACTACATTCTGTAAAGAGTCCGTCAGTACAATGGCGTGACGGATTAGATAATTATTTTATACATGGTGTTGGTTTTGAGAAAGATTTATGGCAAAAAATAGTAGACAGAAAACTGGAACCAAGGGAACTGATGAAAATGCCAAACACTGACCAAAGGTTTGTGGCATTAAATCATTATGGCTTTGAAAGGGCATTAACCGAATTAGCACCAAAACTAATAGATCAATCCAAAAGGGGAAACAAACTTTACTCGATAAAGTTTGACGCATATACGATGAAATTTTTAAAATACACTGACACCGTTAACGGTGAAAATCGCATATCATTTGTCAAGCCAGAGTTTGACGATGCTGATGAGGCTATGGCGTGGAAACATAATATGACAAAAAACGAATATCAAAATAAATTGAGGGTTGAGGCATGACAGTCATGGATTTATTCAGACATGGGGATGTTGATGGCAGGAAGGTAGGAAAACTACCAGATGCCATAAAACAAATCCATACAAAAACGATAATACGTGGTGAGGCAACAGGTCATCATCATACATTCAACGGTCAAGTTCTCGTGTATGAGCCAACAGCACCTCAATATATCGTGGTTGAAGGTGAGAAAAGACAGGTGCAGAAATACATTCACGTATTAAAAACCGCACAACTGACACATCAGGAACACGCAACGATAGACGTTTCAAGTGGAACGTATGCAATATTGCAGGAGCAGGAATTTGACCCACTCGAACAACAGATTAGGGAGGTCATGGATTGACCCCTAGTCTTATTTTTACTAAACATAAAATACAAAAGGTGAAAAGTGTTTGACAGATTATTACAAATTCCGAGAAATATTTTATTATCTTAAGTGGATAGTTTGTTTTACAATAATAGTGACTGGTTTTGCTGTTAGCATGGGATATGGAACAATTACACAGTTTTATATTATTACTGGCATTGTTTTACCAATACATATTTTATTTTGGGTTATGACTAACATAGAAAAAAGTAAGGATGATGAAAGACATGCAAAACTAGCAAAAAAATACAGAGAAGAATCAAACACAGTGAACGGAAGTGAAAGTTAGTTTGGTAATAGAACAAATCTGTATTTCAGAGTTTCCAAGTTGTACGACACCAATTGATATTCCAAAAGTAAAATCATTTACTGGTCTTGATGATGACATGATGAGAAGAATGTACAATCGCTTGAAATATGCCTTTAAACTTAACGTAGGTTGGATTCAACGATCACAGCCAAGACCATATTATGATTTAGTAATAGTGAGTTATTTTTGGAAATCCAAGAATCAACTTTACCGTGAAAGGCAAGCATTATTAGCACTTGAACAAGTTGGTAAAGTAAAACATCTTGGGAATGATTGTTGGCAGACAACTGATTATAATCAATCAGAGGTTGATCAACCAGTGAAAGAAAACATGGAGTATGACTATAATGGTTGATAGTGTAATTAACGGGGTGGAAGGCTAGTATTTTATGACTGAACATATCGGTCTTGTTTTTGCAGGTGAACAGGCTCTACACTCTAGTAACGAAGATGGCGTTTGCAAGTATTGTGGTAGATTAGTAGAAGAAATAAGAGCAGGTTATTATCAGTGTACTGGTTATCAGGGATCTTACTTCAAAGACGGGCAGTATCTTAATGCACCAAGACATCCTTTGTATCTGGACTGTATCAAAGAAATTAGAAATTGTGGTTACTGTCAAAATAAGAGTTTCGGGTTCTGTAAAAGGCATATTGCTTTAAAACAATTTTTGGAAAGTAATCCAACAGTAAACAACAATTCACCAAAGGAGTCTATCGAATCGAAATGATCGATGGAACCTGTTTTCGATGTGGTAACTTTGGAACCGTGTATGATTTTGAGTTTAAGAACTGTGATGATGAACGAAGTAAAGTAAAAATCTGTTGGGATTGTGATTGGGAGATAACCAACGGTCAGGAAATATCAGTTAATGTTGGTGATATTATGATGACACGTGAAGAAAACGATTATGAATACGATCCCATTAATAATCCGAGGCCATACTAAATGAGTTCAGAAGAATTAGAGATTGAAGAACATACTTGTGCATTTTGTGAAAAATCATGTGAAAATTGCGACTGTCATCCAGAAGGATGTCCAACCTGTAAGGGAGAGATAGACCCATTAGACGCTTCAATCTGTGCAGGATGTCAAAATTATTATGGTGACTGTGATTGTAAACGACAGATCATGCAGGGCGATAGACAGAATCCGACAGAGGTTTCTCATGAATAGTTATACTGTAAGAAGTTTTAAGGTTAATAGAGATTTATGGCGAGAATTCAAAATAGTTTGCATACAATTAGAAAGAGAAATGAGTGATTGTTTTAATGAAGCATTGGAAACATATCTTGCAAAACTACATGATAAAACATCTAAACAACCAATCTTGCAGAAGGTAATTCATGTCTGAGCCTCGACAATGTTGCTTTGTAAATACAAGTAATTTTAGATGTTCTGTTATCCAGAATTTGAATCGCATTCTAATTTTAGAGCCAGATAGAGGGATACAAGAAAAATGGGGATGCTATGACCATCTAAGAGTTTTCATAAAAGAACAATGCGATGATATTGATTTCAAGTTACGCCAGTTAGACAATCTAAAAATTGAAATAGAAAAATCAAAAAAACTTGACATATTGCACAGAACATTATATGAGCAATCAGGACTGAAATCAAACGAATTAAAAAGGGTTGACGATAAAAGAAACATGCTTAAAAAGAAATTTGATCAGGAAATCAGGGATCTAAGAAGCACTTGCCGAAGCATATATTGTAGAAAACCAATCTCGGCAAACGAGGTTAAATGTGCAATAGAAATAAGATCCCATTACAATACACCAAGAACGAATCTATACTATCATAGAACGTGTATCTGGAAATTAAAACTTGCATTGGGTTTTATTATACCAATACAGAAAAAGCAATTTACACTGGATAATCCAGACTTGGATGAAAAACTCCTAAAGACTACAATACCAAATTATTAGCAATACATCATTGATAAATTGACATATACATAAAATTATGATAGTTTTTCAAAGAAAACAGTCAATTGTCAATTAAATCAACCAAACGTTTCTATTAGTCGTGATCTAGCAAAAGATCTGAATGGGATTAAGAGGCTGTAATGGAATAACCTGCAAGCAAGTTGGTGAATCCTGTAAAGGCTGGCAGTTGACAAACAGGATGTTTTGCAGTGAATGTGACAAGTCTTTTAGTCCAGAAAACGTAAAATCGAGTCCGTCAGGCCGTAATATATGTCCATGCTGTGGTGGGTTTGTCAGAAGTTCATCAAGGAGTGCAGGATCAAAAAGGAGGAAGACCGAACTTAAAAAACTTGAAATTTCTAATACTAATTAGTGAATTTTTTTCATTCTGATAACCCTTAATAGGTATCCATGCATACCTAAGCATGACATACTTGTTGAATAGTAAAAAATCACCTGAAATAATAAATTCAACAGAGCCGACAAGTAGTATAAATTTTACAAAACATGATAACATCATGACAGAATATGAAGAAATGTCATCAATTCTGGAAAAAAATGACGATGAAATGTATGTATTTTTAAATAAAAACTGTAATGATTTGTTATGTGATGGCTGCGGTAAGCCACTTGGAAACCAGTTTTGTATAATTCCAAAGAACACAGACAGTAATCCATTGAATAGGGCGGTGATAGTCCACATGTTGGGTTCTTCGACAAGATGTAGAATCAGGAAATGTTCAGGCTGTAATACTATTTGTGTTGATCAGGAAAAATCAACATGTCCTAAATGTGACACTATTCTTCCAAGAAATGTTTTCGAGGAAATATGAGTAGTCTACAATATGTAAAATGGTATCCTGTAAATGAAAAAAGACCAACGGTACAGGATGAAATTGGCCTTCATGTTTCCCAAGACGGAAAAACAAAACCTGTACTTTCCCATGAAACTATAATCAAAAACAACAGAAAAGAGCAGTTTGAGAAAAACGAATTGGAACAAAAGAAATTACTGTTCGCAAGTATTGCCAAGCAATCGGCACAGCAGAACAAACCTGAGAGGGTTCCAGTTGAACAAAGAATCAAAGAAAGGCCAGAACCAGAGCCAATAGAATCAGATCAGTCATTATTAGTAGAACAGACAAGAGAAATTCTTTTGGATTTTCAGATAATGTTAAAAAAATATCTTTATCCAGACTATCCTATACGTAGAACTGATAGAAAAAAATATGTTGATGAGATAAACCGTTTCAGGAAAACAGGCTTTATTGAAATTGTAAGGGCAATAAAAATCAAGGTTGATGCATTATGTTCGTTTGAAAATGTATATGACAGGTCGATGTTTGATCTGGAAGAAAAATCAGGATGGTTTAACAATAAAGTAAAGGAAGTGTTGGAACAAAAAAATTTCGAGTCAGCACAATATGTAATCAGTTCTGTAATGCAAATAGTAATGCAGGACGAAGTGGTGGTACAGAAGAGAAAATTAATGAGTAAGATGAAATAGCATGAGCCAGAGCCAAGACCAGCAGCAATATGACAATTATCAGGATGGTAAGGAACCGCGACATGTAATTGCGCAGTATTTAGATCCAGTTGCAGATTTCGCAACTCAGATGGGAATAGTAAATTACAGATTAAATTACGGTCATGTATTTGATGGTTTGGAAGTTGTTGCAGAGCATTTTGTTGATGCGTTTGACGATTGGGTAAAACAGATAGCAAGACTTGATCTTCCTGTAGACCCAAGAACCGGATTCAAGATACCAAAGGAACTGCCACCAAACCTGGTAAAAGAAATCAAGCAGATCTGGTATGGCAAAACTTGGTATTACTGCATACGGGATTCATCGGGAGAGATTACATCTGACAGAATATTATTTGATGATCCCAAAGGTGTTCTACAGGAAGACGAGGATTCGTTTGAACTACCAGCGTTACTGCATCTAAATCCAAAATCATCATTGAAGAACGACTCTGACCCAAGGGTTTTGATCCAGGAGGCAGTTGATTTCGATGTTGCATGGGCTGGTTATGAACCATCACAATTGGCATCATTTGTAGAATTTGTCTTGGAAGATGATGAAGGAACACATGCAATATTTGAGAATGATGCCGATGTAATGTCATCAGATGCACAGACGTTAGAGATTTCAAGAGAGGTTTACGCCAAACTGATCAGATTTGAGAAAATAGAAATGCTGGCAAGAAAGACAAGATTATGGAGTCTGGCAAAGAATATTTTATCAACCTACAAGTATACACTTAACTTTAATAAATACATGTCAGAACTAAGTGACTGATATAATTGCCAGAGCAGATAGAATCATACAAAGCAAACCATGTTGAATACCATCATGTCTATGATAGGGAACTAATCAGTTCTGATAACAAAAAGCGACCAAAATACATCACACCAGAAATGACATCCGTGATCTTCACGCAGGGCAACAAAGGGTCCGGAAAATCAAGTCTGGATGAATTTATTGCAATGGAAAACTTTGAGGCTGGTCATACTGTAGTCGATCTGCTCTCTGCTGATAACTATGAGTCATTATTCTACATGATAAACTTGAACTGCAAAAAATATTGGGAAGAAAAAGCCAAAGATCCAAACAACGTGATTCCCAAATACCATTGCAATTGCGACAAACGTTATAAATTATTGGTACTGGTTCCAGATTATGTCCAGATAGATCAAAAGGCTCTTGATGCACCAACATTAAACCACAAATACTATTCTAAAAAAGAGTGGAAGGATGCACATCCTGATTCGTTGGAAATGCCAACCGTACTACATTGTAAAAAATGTGACATTATAAGCGTTGGAGATAATACTGATATTGGCTGTCTTATATGCGGTTGTAAAGAACGAGTTAGAACACCTCCTATTCATCCAGGCTATAAAGAATGGATCAAAGTAAAACACATAACAATACCGAATAAGGGATTTAAAAACAGAGATTTATTCATCCAACAATTGACAGATGCACTAATTACTGGTCGTGATGAAAGAAGGATTGTCAGCATTAATGGGATATTTAATAAAAATAGAATCCACAAATACCGATTGACTGAGCAAATTCTTAGGGAGATCAAGCAGATTATTTTATCGAATTTTATTCCACACGATGAATATAGTGTAGCAAAAAAACGAGGATCAGACAAACCAATCCCAAAATCAGAGTGGTCAGAAGAGGAATTAAACTATCACAGGATAACATTACTGTTAAGAGAATTCGGTTCCGTAGCACCTGCTGGTTTGAAGGGTGTAAACGAGGAAACATTGGTGAAAAAAGCATTATTAGATACGATCAGACTGGTAAGACACGCATATATTACAATAATCGCAGATTTTCAACGACATGCTGATGTCATACCTGCAATAAGAGATCAGAAGGACTTTTTTATTTTCAAGCAAACTAATCAAGACATGTTTCCAATGGAAGGATATGGTTGGGTGTGGAACGAGGTTAAAATACAACATGATACTGTTGCAAGAGAGACAAATCCAGCACTTGCAGATAGAGTATGCCCAATGATTGAGGATTTCAAACCAAGCCAGATGTTGGTCCTCTATAAGGATAAATTACCAAATGGCAGGAGATGGAAAATAGAAAGAGCAGGAAGGCCAAAATTCCATCACAAGCAAGAGAACGATAATTTTGAAAAGATCACAGGTTTAGAATTTGGCAATACATGGAGATTCGTAACAGAGGATGAGAACGGGCAAACGGTACAGACAGTAAAAAATGAAATCAATGAGGACAAGAAAGTTAGTGAGTCAAGGCAGCAATCATTGTATGAATTGGTATCTAAGATGAAAAACCCGATAGATCCAACTAAGAAAAAAATGTCATATGGTGAGATTTATGATCACTGTAAGACATTGAATTTGATCCCTGAAAGTTGGAAGGGTGTAGATAACCTAAGAAAATTCATGTCAGACTTTAACAAAAAGTTTAACAAACCACCCACCCAAACGGCTTAAACCGTACCAAAGAACCAATCTTTCCCCAGGTATATTATATCATAAAATGAAATAATGTGAACCAATGATAATTGCCAGTTCAACCGTTATTTTTTAATGTTTGATCTATCTGGCAAGTACGTACTGACAGCAAGTTATACCACGAATAGCACTCACAAAAGGCTCACAAATCCCCTTCACGACTTCACATTCCACGCCTCGACAGAGCAGATCTGCGAAATGTGAACCGTGAACGGAAAACCATACATACCTTCCCGTTGTTCACACTTTCACACAAAAAAGTTATGTCAGACCAAGAAAAACCGATTACTATTAGTATTGACGGAGATGTACGTCAGAGATCGGGCAAGTTACGAGAAAATTTTTGATATATTATTTTTAGTCGTGATTAACGGAAGAGAAACTTTGTTTGCTACATGGTAAAACTTTCCAAAGTGCGCACACAACTATTGTTTTGTTTTTAGATAAAAACAATTCCAGTCACAATTCTTTTAAAGGGTAGGCTCAAACCAAATTCATGACAACTGAACAAATCAGTCTTACAAAAGGCGGTATGTGCAAGGGGAAAGCATTGAGACATATGACAACAACACCATGAACGATCAGGCTTACCTGAAATCATCAGAGGTTGTTGGGGAGCATAGGCCAATAGAGATAGCGGTATGGTCTGATGATCCAAACAAGAACAGCATTGACAACCCGTTCCGAATACATATGAGGGTAATCAACGGAAGGCACAGGTTGTTGCAGAATCCAAACTGGCATCGCAAATACTATGACCTGTCGATAGCAAATGACAAGGTGCTTGCTTACTTTCAACTGAGGCAGCATTTTGATCTGCAAAAGAAATCAAGTCCAAAGGAACGGGAAGTTCTGATAGAACAGATGGCAATGTATATGAACAAGGAGCAGGGATTGCCACCACATGAATGCTGTTCAGAAATAGTAAAACTTCTCGTGCCACAGGGAATTGCATCAGAGTCTACCATCACAACTGCATGTCCACAAAAATACAAGAATGCTGAAAAGTCACTTGCAAAGAAAGGCAAAACATTCGAAAAGGCAGGCAAGGATACAGCCGATGTCAAAAGAGTCAAGGACAAGATTTCTGCAAAGAATACCAAATTGGAAGCCGAAATTAATAGATTGAATACTAGTAGAGATTGATAATGTAAAAATCCATATAAAAGTGGATGCAACAAACAACAAACTGATAGTAGAGAAGGCATGATCTCTCAACCTCTTTTTTATTTTTTGGTGAACTAGATGTCAGTTGATCTTTCCGACAAACTAAAGAAATTCAAGCCATCAATTCTGATACGGGAAGGCTGGACTTATTACAAATTAGACGGAAATGAATACGTTATGGCAACAAAGGCAAACATAAACAGGATTGAGCAATATTGCAACAAAGATGGAACACCTGTGATAAACCCTCAATCAAAATTTCCAATGTATAACTTTGATGCAGAAGTAAAGATCCAGATCATGACCATCGAAGATTATAATGCAATTCTAAAATCTTCATTTGGTTTACAATAGTTCCAGTCGTCTTTTTGTTGTGGTAGCCAACGAGACTGGATGATTAGTGCGGATGCAACCACACGCACAAGAAACCATCCCACAAATTAGTATTTCAAGGTGTCTGAGGATTGACAAGATTCTTTAAATAAAACGAATCATTTAGATTGACATTGGCAACAAAACTTCTCGGTTGGGGCAGGCAGAAGGGCGCAAAGCACGGTTATCCCAAATTGGCAAAGCAATCAAAAACTCCAAAAGGAGTAACCAGTTCTGTTGAATCTACCGGAACAACTCAGCACAAATTTCTAAAGAAGGACGATCATTCACCGTTAAGAGATCAACATGGAAACTCATACGGCTTTACAATTCCAGATAATATACTGAATCATCCAGATTGGAAATCTCCTGAAAACATCAGTAAAGAAATAGAACTCAAACGTAGACAAATAGAAAATATAGATAACGCTATCAGTCAATTTAATCAAAGAAAGAAAGACAATGTTAATGATAAATATCAACATCATAATGAACCTGATGCAATAAAGGAATACGCATATTATAATAAACGAATAAAAGAATTACAAAAAGAACGTGCTGATATAAAAGGACAGATACTATTATTAGAATTTAATCAAAGTTGAACTAGTAAAACAATGGTATAAAATAGTAAATCGAGAACCATGAAAAATAATTGTTGTTGCTGAGTATTTTTGCAAAATTGGCAGAAGTTCTAAAATGAGCCATACAAAATTTAAGAATGGTAGCGCACAGGCGTAAAATTCATTTTCACCAAAATTCTTTTATATGATTTGTTTGATTACTAACTGTTGGAAAAATCGACAACTCAATTAACAAATAAAGGTTTGATGATTATTTTATTAGGAGTAGGTCTTGCAGTTTTTGGAGCATTTTTCATACAACAATTTGACCAACAAACATTGGAATGGGGTTCAGGTCTTGGTATGATCCTAACAGGTGGAGTAATTTCAGGAATGGTTTTTGGAGTTCTTTTCAAATCGGATAATTGGGGTAAGAGTTTAGTTCAACCAATCAGTCAATAATGCCTT
>Ga0075723_118_pt1 | contig 19462 bp, 30 predicted proteins | sample RifGroB1_FD_67784 | JGI IMG/M metagenome (GOLD analysis project Ga0075723, IMG submission 67784) | Microgenomates (Woesebacteria) bacterium GW2011_GWB1_39_12 | reverse complement strand
ACCACAAAATGTCCAAGTTGGGAATCCTTTGTATTTTCCTTCTTCATCTTTCGGAATAGTTTTGATGGTTTCCTCGATTTTTTGCAAAACTTTTTCCTGATCTTCCCACTTGACTCCTGCCCAATCTTCTCCTAAATTAGATGTATTCGGCAACCTTCGATGCTTGATTGAATCATTGTTGTTTTTTGCAGAAATAGGAATTTTGACCTTATTTTTCCCGAAAATCAGGTCAAGATCGCTCACGCTTTCATCAATTCCTGTGATGTCGCTGTTGGATTTGATTTTCATTTTGTTTTTGAATTTTTCAGGATGCACCAGAATAGGTTCCAATTCCTCAAATATTTTCAAACTTTCGACGGACGTAGCAGAATCAATTTCTTTGAACAACTTCAAGTCATTTTGATTTTTTGAAATTTTTAATTCTTCATAGTTTTCTTTTTTTATTTTCAAACTCGAATCTTCTTCAATTTCAACTTCAAATCCATTGTTTTTTGCTAATTTTTCAAATCCTTTGATCAACGCATATTCAAAAGCATAGCCATTTCTTTGATGATCCCCTGCCATCTATCTTTCTCCTTTGAAAATTGATTTCATCAAATCTACGAATCTGCTTCTCTTGCGAAGATACTGCTTCAACAATTTGGCAACTGCATGATGACCATTTTCAGCAGCCAATTGCAAAGCATCATCTTGCTCTGCATGGACATCTGCTCCTGCTTCCAGCAATTCCTGAACAACTGCGAGATGTCCATTTCCAGCAGCACATCGCAAAGCCAAGTCTTGCCTTGCATGGACATCTGCTCCTGCTTTGAGCAGTTCTTGGACAACTTCGAGATGACCATTGTGAGCAGCCATTCGCAGAGCCCAGTCTTCTCTTGCATGGATGTCTGCTCCTGCTTTCAGCAATTCTCTGATCACCTCAACCTCCCAGATGTTCCTGCGCTCCCCAAGAATCACAGAACTTGCCTTCCACTTCCTTGGAGGAGGACCTTGATTTTCGCAGAATTGTGCATCCTCTGGGATTTCCACGCTTCGCAGCCAATGACCAAATCCTAGGAAATTGAAGATGTTCTTGGTGTCCGTGAAATAGATTCCTCCTGGTTCGCAGTCTCCGTGAGGATTCCAAGGAAGTGGGTCATCAACTCTTCCTGTGTGAAATTGCAAGTCATGATGATTTTCTGCTTTGTTGAGCAGTTTCCAGAAGGTCATTTTTGTTTCTCCAATTCAATTTCGTTGCTAAATATCAAGATTTCAGAAGATTTTTTAGATTTGTTCATTCCATAAGACCAAGATGCATCAATAATTCTGAAATCTGAATAAATTTTTCTGATTTGATCACAATTGTTGTATGACATCACCCATCTATTTTTGTCCTTGATGGTGTCGTGCAACAACTTGTGATCAAAATCTTTGTGCGCATCTCCCTTATTCCCATACAATTTTCTATTTTTGAGCAAATAGGGCGGATCCAGATAGATGCTATTTCTATTGTCTGTGATTTGTTTCAATGAATCTTCGAAAGATAGACATTCGACAGAAAGGTTCGGGCATTTGAATTCCGCAACTCTATCAATAGAAGATTGAGTAAATCTTGGATGACTGGTGCCCATTCCGCCAGAAAGAGTTGTTCCAGAAAATGAAGATCTATTCAAAATATAGAAAATTGTTGCAATATCTATCTGCGAAAGAGATTTTGAAATATCTCTCAAATTCGCTTGAAATTCATCAAATTTTTCTTTTTTCAAAGGATAAAATTGTTGTATATTATTGGCTAAATCACCAGGATTCAACAAAATTTCCTTCCAAAAACACACCAATGGCTGGAAACTATCAAATGCTTTGACTTGAATTCCAGAATTCGCAAAATAAATTTCAACTGATCCTCCACCTAAAAATGGAGATATCAACATATCCGTATCTTGCGGGATATAAGGAACAATATATTTTAAAGCCCTGGATTTGCCACCAGGATATCTCAATGGTGATTTCAATGTTCTATTCCCAATATAATTGTCCTGGTCCGACAAATGTAGATGAACTTGAACTGTATGTATTCCAATCATATTTAACATATACTGGACAACCAATGTGCCAAGTATAAGTTATAGGATAGGTTTTGGAAGAAGCAGTATAAATTATATCAGAAGAATAAATTAAATTTGCGTCAAGTGGGGCATCAATCTTTTGGTGAATTTCTTTATTTTTTGGTGGTTTTGGATCATTTTTGTCAATTCCATCAAACATTGCCCTAACATAATCATAGGACTTGCCAAAATTATCTGGAATTTCTCTGATTCTCAATATATCCCGAAGAATATTGACTCTCGACAATTTGTAGAAATTTGAAGAGATGTAGCTATGATGTGATGACAGGACAAATTTGATTTCATTCCTGTAAGCTGACAAACATTTCCATCTCGCTCATAGACTTTTCTTTTTTCCTCTTTTGGAATACCAGAATCTTCAATTATGATGTCATCGAAAAATATATTTTCATCCATTTTTTGCTTTCTCCATAGTTTTCCTGAGTCTCAGAAAAGCCTGTGCAATTGACTGAATGGTTCTCTCGCCGCTGTCATAAACCATTTTAGCCATTCCAATGTGCGTGTTGGAATGCTCAAACGCTATGTCAACTGCTTGATCATACTCACCCATCATCAAGTGAATCAACTCGTGCAAGATTACATCTTCCAAGGTTTCTTTTCCTTGATTTTCCTTTTTCAAGAAAATGATGGCTGTCTTGCTATTCGGGACCGCAGAGCAAAAACCCAAAGTTTCATTTTCACCTTCGAGATCATCTTGCAGTGAAAATTCAATCTGCCAGTCATCAAGTCCAAGATTGGACTGCCACATGCCCATCACATAACCAATAGAGGCTTCATTCGCAGAATACATTTCAGACATCACTTTCAAAATATTTATTAATTCCGTCTTTGATGTTGGCAAATTGATATCCACCAATTGCTTCCAAAAGCTTTGAAATGTCAGCTCGGGTCTTTATCTGATATTGTTTTTTGAGTTCTTCCGGCATTTTGATATATTTCACTTTGGGCTTTATTTTCAAAATATCTCCGATGTGATCAACTATTTCCTCATAAGAATGAGCGAATCCTGTCCCAACATTATAAATACGATTTCTATTCTGGTTCTGCTCAAATCTATCATTCAACGCAATCCTGCGAGTAATTTCAACGACATCATCCACATACACCCAATCTCGTTCGAACGGAGTGAGAGAGTATCTGTGCCTCCAGTCAAATAATTTGACTATGTGTTTGCGACTGCGAATTTGATCTCTGAATGATGGGATTACACTTGCCTGCGATCCCTTGTGCTTTTCTCTCGGTCCATAGACATTGAAATATCTCAACCCAAACACATTGTCGTGATTGACCAGTGCTTGATCGATCCAGGCTTTTGATTGGGCATATAGGCATATAGGACGGATATCAGATGGTCGATCTTTTCGTTCGTAATCATCTTCCTGCCCATAACCACCATGATGACCATACACCGACGCCGATGAAGCATAGACTACTCTTGTTGCTGGGGCAAATTTTGTAGCCAATTGAATTGTTTGCATCACATTGTTGGTCATCACGTCCTTCACGTCAGTTGTAGTAGTGCTTGAATTCGCCCCAAGATGAATGATTGCCTTGACATTTTCTTGCATCCATTGCGAAGACTTTTGCAACAATTCGTCAGGATACATAAAATCATATATCTTAGTTTTGAATAAATTTTTGATTGACTCGAAATTTTCAAAATGATCTACCGCTATGATTTTGTGCTCTTTTCCTAATTGATGCACGGCATTGGAGCCTATGAATCCACAGGCTCCTGTGATCACCACTGCTCTATTGTCCATTCCTTTTGCCTCTCGTTCCTGCTGAAAATCCTTGTTTTTTCCAATCTGGCCAAGAATCTACTTCTTTTGATGCCCTTTCCGCTGCTTGCCAAAATGATGATTTAGTTTTGTCAATTTGCATTTCTGCAACATATCTGATCAATTTGTCTATTTCATTTTTGTGTTGAATCAATTTTTGTCTGATTTCTTCAAGTTTGGGATCGTCGTTGTTCATTGCTTCGTTTTTTCTACTTCTGAAAATTTCAGCATTACTGGAGTTTCACGCCCGAAAATTGTGATCAAAACTTTGACAGCTTGCTTCACCGAATTCACCTCAATGACCTTGCCAGAGAATTCCTTGAAAGGACCAGCGGTGATCCTCACCATATCATCATCACTGAACAAATCCTCTTTCAATGTTGAAGGCTTGTATCTGATCTTCATCAATCCGGCAATTTCATGATCTTCCAACGGCACATACGGATCTTTTGATGGACCCACACGAAGTTTGGAAACTTGATGAAGAATAGCCGAAACATTGGGCAAGTTCACTATTTTCAAAAAAATATATCCAGGATAAAGATTACTAATTTTTGTCTTACCATCTGGTGTTTTCGTCTCTTCTTTGGGAAGAAAGATGTCGCTAATTTCTTCTTCCACATGACTTGCTTTTAGCAATTGTTTCAAAAATTTTGCTGCTTTTTCTTCTCTGCTGGAACCAGCTCCAACATAGAACAAATACCATTTGCCAGGAGTGTGTTCATTTTGCATTATTGTTCTCCAATTCGTTTTGTTTTGAAAATTTCTGTGGCGTGAAGGATTTTTTGACCCTCGTGGCGAAGGATACTCTATCATGAGGAAGATTGCAAGAGCCAAGGATGGGATGCCACGACCTAAGATCATCAACAATCAATTGAAAGCCCTTCAACAAGGCGTCAAAGTGTGTGCTTTCTGCCATAGAGAATTTATCCCTCTACCGCAAGGTGGTAAAATTGTATGTTCTTATTGTCGCCAAGGGGCTTCAGGATGTTGCGGTTGAATCAAAAATCAAATTCATCTTCTTCGTCTTCTTCGTGATCCCAGGAATAATCTTCATCTTCCTCTAAATCATCACTCCACATTTGAAATTGATCTTGCCCGATATAGGTTATTTCAGATCCAACGATCGTTTCATAGATATTTGCTAAAACTTCCGAACTTGATGATCCAAGGGCATCTATAATGTCCTGAATGACATCAGATCGATTTAAAATAATTTCTTCCATTCAACTCTCCCTTTCTATTTCCAAGAAAATTCCCGGCTGGTCAAACCGGGAATCTCTTTCACTTGGGGGCACATCTACGCTATTCTGTGCTTCATCCCTTTCGGCACCAAGACGCTAGTGAAACATCTTTTAGTTCGTGAAGAAGTGTAGCGAAATCTTCTTCGGTCTTGCCGTCGCATTCCCATGTGCCATCTCTTTGATCAATCACTTTTTATATTCCTGCCAATTCTGAAAAATATTTTCAAAAATCTTGGCATCCAAACTGGACAACAAATAAATATCCAAAACAACTGCAACAAAATCACAAAATTGCTAAATATTTTTTTCATTTTTCTAATATTTTATTCCATTTGTCGATAAAAATATTCAACAATTGTATTTTTCCAGCAGTCACTAATCCTTCTTCTCCATATAGTGTTGTTCCCATAGAAGGACGATAAATTTCGAATGTGTTATTCATAAATTCGGCAAATTTACCAATTTTGGAAGATAATATTTCTTTTTCTGACTCAAGAATATTAATTCTATTTTTCAAACTATCTGTTTCTGATGAATTGTGTAATTTAGTCAGTTCAGTGGCTTCATCGCTAAATTTTTGTAATTCATCTCGACTCCAAGTGGATATGTCACCAGATGGGCAATGTATTGTACCTATTGCCTTTGACTCGAATTTTTTATATTCTTCGTCGCTCATAGATAATGTTGGATCATCACCATCTACAATTATTTCCACGACATCATTCATTATATTTCTCCTTCACAATCAACAATTCTTTGTCTTTCAGTCTTTTATCACCCTTGCAGGAGATGTTTCTCTGAACACTCAATTCAATCATTTTCATTCCTGAATATATTTCTCGAATGAATTCTGTGTCTCTGTTGGAAACTACAACTCTGCACGGAGCATTTCTGACGTGATCTGCCAATGTTTTTTGAGATTCCTTTCCAAATCCTTCTTTTGAGTATCCCGTGAAATTACTTGTAGAATTCATTGGGACGTAAGGTGGATCTGCATAGATTACGCAATTCTCATCAGCCATTTCAAACATTTTTTCAAATGAGCAGCAGAAGAATTCCACATTTTTTGTCAATTGGCAAAATTGCTCTATCTCATCTCTCGGGAAATTGACCTGTCTCAAAGTTTCCTTTGGATCCCCGCGATAAGCAACATTGAATTCTCCATTGGCATTGTATCTCCAAAGTCCATTGTAGCAATGACGATTCAAATAAACAAACAATGCAGATTTTTCTTCTTTGTTTTTTGTTGAGTTGAACAGCTTTCTGTTTGAATAGTACTTCTCTTTGTTGTCTTCTTCAATGAACAATTTTTCACATTCATCGATGAAAGCTTGTCCTTTGTTTTGCAAAGTTTGAAACAAATTGATCAAATCTGGATTGATGTCTGCCACTTTTTTCTGCGGATTGTTTCCGTTCAAAAAAACCACGCCAGATCCGGCAAATGGCTCAATCAAGATATGGTGTCCATCCAAATGAGAAAGGATATAAGTCAGCAATCGAGATTTTCCACCTGGCCAGTGAAGAAAAGATTTGTTCATTCTGCCTGCGCTTTTTGGCAACACATTCTGACCATCTGTGTTTTACCACGCCCATTGACCATCATTGCCATCTCGATTTGATTGCCGCAACGAAGACAAGTCTGATTTTTCTGTGCTTCACGTTCTTCGCGTCGAGCAGCAACATTGGTTTTCGATGCTTTTCCTGCCATTTATTTCTCCTAAAAAAAGATTGAGAGAGAATTGCTCAGGGCCCAACCTACCTTTGATATCAGGATGGCAATTCTCTCTCAAATTTCAAATATTCTATTCTACCAGCAAGCCTTCAAGATCAATGACTTCCTGTGGTGTCAATTTGCAATTGTCCCCCAAATCAGAGATTGAAACAGATTTGACATCAACTTCGGTCGAAGTTCGAAGATATTCTGCCATTTCTTTGGTGAAGGCTGCTACATTTTCATCCGCAACTCGTGTGGAACCATCTTCCTGCACTTCCCCGTGCTTCCGGATTAGATCCGCCCTCTGCTTCTCGATCAATTGATATTCATCGTCAATCACTCTGACATTTTTTGCCAATTGATAGGCGACCTTCACTGGCACTTCTTGTTGAATCAGTTTTCTCAATGAAGATGCCATATTATAGATGCGTTGTAGTGTCAATTCCATTATTCTTCTCCTTCGATGACGATGGCTATGGATTGCATCACCATCGCCAAGGCGTCTGATATTTGATAATTTCCTGTTTTGTCGATATCTGAACAAGCAGAAGCAATTTTTCGGCTTGCTGCATGCAACAATTCTGTGTTTTCATCAGAAACAAATTCCTCGATTTTTGGTTTTTCAGTTTCTTTGAGTTTTTCTTCCTGTTTCAGTGTCTGCAATATTCCATAGACAAATTGCTTGATGCCAGCCGAATCTTCGAAAGGGCCACCTTGCTCAACTTCGTCATCATTGACGAAAACGATGTTGTATCCTTCTTCACCTTCTCGCGCCAAGAAGTATATTTCTGAATTTGGTATTGCCAACAGCCAGTCTGCTCCTTTTTGAGAAACAGAAAGATTTGGAAACAATCTTTCAAAATCCAAGGAATTTGTGATTCCCCCAAAGAGCATCTCCAATGCGTGCTCTATGTCTCTGTCGTCTTCTGTTGACTCTGTCTCGTAGGCAACATCTCCGTGAATTTCAGGAGAATATTCTGCTCCATAAACCTCTGATGGATGTTCATTTGACGGATAAGAAATGATCCACTCTCTACCAAAAGTCCCATCAAATCTGGTGATGGTGGTTTCCCCCTTCGGGGAATCAAATATCCAAATCACTCCATTTTCAACTTCTTCTCCTTGTGGTTGAGAAAGAAGATGTCGCTGATTTTTCAGAACAAAATTTGGAATTCCGCTCATTCGTTTGACCTCAGAATAATTATATAGAATCTCGACTCGAAATTTCAGATTCTGGCTCAAAAATACAAATTTCTACATCAGGAATGTCAGATAGATATTTCTCTAAAATAGGTCGAACATCCTGCCATTTCAGGTTTCCATTGCCACAGCCAAGCGGAGGGATGGCTATTGTAGAGCCACCAGAGGCTCGCAACAATCTTGCAAGGGCAATTGTGCCCTTTTCGACCCATTCGAGTCGAGATGAATTTTTCCAGTGATTCTTGGTTGCAAGATTGATAATAGTCTTTCCATTTTCTTGAAAAATAAAAATCTCCCCTGGATGAATTTGTTCATCTTTGCAAGCTTTCCAATATTCTTTGAAATTTTGAGGAAATCTTTTTTTGCATTCCAAAGCAACTCCCTTGCCCATCACGCCAACGCAATTGATGGTATTCACCAGGATGTCGCAGTCAGAATCAAAAATGTTGCCGTGAACGAATTTCACTCCTCACCTTCCAATTCTTCTTCGTATCTCAAAACATCTTCTTCAAGAGATCGAATAATTCCAGCCATTTCACGCACCGCAGTAGCCATATTTTTCATCGCATCTGAAATTTTTGAGATTCGGATTGGTTTGTCATTTTCAATATTTCTGATCAATTCTTCCAAGTCTTCGTCAAGTTGAAATTCATTGTTGCTCATCAGTTTTTCTCCGGCAAACAATAGTATGGAAAATATTTGTTGAAAAATTCTTTCTCTTCTTCATTCGATTCAAATTTAGAATCAAAAAACATTTGCCAATTATCTTCAATATCTTTCAACCTTCTATTAGCTATAAATTTTTGTAAATATTCTGGATTTCTCGAAGCAAGGATTAGAGCAACTGGATTATATCCTCGAAATTGTTTTTCAGAGATCCAAGGCATTGTTGCAAAAGTTCTTTGATGAGTAAGATTGTCAATGCAAATTAAATGATTTTTTCCATTGAATGAAAATCCAACATATTCTTTTCCACACAGAATGAAATTTACTAATCGTGCATCAATTTCTGATTCGCAAATCTGCCAGATCAAATCTTCCATATCCGACAAAGAATCATATACCAAATCTTCTCCGTCTTTGGATATTTGTTTCAATTGAGAAACATTTCCTAACATCAATGAGGCATAGATGCTGATGTGAATTTTGACTCTTTTTCTTTGATCATCTTTGGAGAGCGTCAAATAGAAAGCCTCTGTGTCATCTTCTACTTTTTCAATGGTCCAACCAACAACCTCTTGATTAATTTTCAAATAGTCTTTTTCAATTTCAGTCATTTCAATAATTCCTCACAATCAAATGGGTTCTGTCAATTTCTTCTCCCACCCTTCCGGAATGGAATTTGAAGCAATATTTTTGGTGATATTTGTCTGCAATATAATCTTTGTAGATCTCTCTGATGAAATCAGTTTCTCCTATGATCATCAAACATTTGTTTTTCGTTTGTTTGAAACATTCTGCCAATTTCTCGTGATCTGGTTTGCCAAACTTGCAATATCCATAATTCGTGAATTCGCTGTCATAAGGAGGATCAAGGAAAACGAAATTGTTTTCGCTGTCAAAATTTCTGAAAATTTCTTCAAAGGAAACGTTCAATATCCCAGTTCTTGCCAGCAATGTTTGATAGTTCTCGTCCAACAATTCATAAAATTTAAAAGTTTTGTAGGCTCCAAAACCCGCATTGAATCCTCCTTTCAAATTGTATCTCAACATTCCTCTATAACAGGTCTTGCGGAGGTAGAAAAACTTGAAGGCTCTTTCAATGTCATTTGCAGGTGAAAATTTGTCTCGAATTTCAAGATAAGTCTTTTCGTCATTCTTTCTTTGACTCATCAACTGGTGAATTTCTTTGCCATTGCCAATTGCTATTTGAGAATAGAAATTCATCAATTCTGAATGAACATCAGAAATCACAGCTCTCTGCGGATTCAGATGAAAGAAGACTGCGCCTGCTCCCACGAAGGGTTCGATGAACAGGTCGAAGTTTTCAGGGGCGTGCGCCTCGATTTTCTCAATTTCTCTGCGTTTGCCGCCTGGCCATTTCACTAATGGTTTCATAATGGTTTCATAATGGTTTCATAATGGTTTCATAATGGTTTCATAAGGGTTTCATAATGGTTTCAATCTCCATCAGAACTGGGTGCTCTGATGGAGGATACTCAACAGGTGGCTGGTTTTCAGGGGACGATGGCAGGATTATTGTTGAAGATTGTATAATGCCGGATTCATCGGATTGCTTGGACTAACATATCCTTGATCATTTGTCGAAGTAAGTGGTGAACCTTGCAACCATTCCGTCGCGGTTGTTCCAGGATCCATCCATTCGCTTTCTGACTCAAATCCAGTTCCTTCTTTTACCGCTCGACGTAATATTTGAGACATTCTTTCATCCCCGGCTCGGGCTTTCATCACCATCTGATAAATTGCCTGCTCTATGTTTCGTGCCTCACCAGGATCTTTCCCACGCTGACGCAAAGTTTGCTTCGATTGGACTGGTAATGATGGCGATTCATTATTCCCAATGAGTGATTCTGCTTGCGCCGGAGGATTCCATCCCTGCGCAATCTTCTTCATTGCCAGCGTGATCAGTTTCCCGGCTTCCAGATTCCCTTCGTGCTCGAATTCGGAAGCAATTTTTGCAAGTTGTGAAAGTTCTTTTTTCATTTGTCTCTCCTATTATTAAATACCACCTTTATATTCTACACCGAACGGTCCTTTACCTTTTTTCTGGAAAGGAATATTCAATCTAATTAAATCTTCATCTGATGGCCATTTTTCCCAATCATATAAACAAATCATTTTTATAATATCTGATATTTTCATAATTGCAGAAAATTTTTGACTATTATTTGATCTAGTAGAAATCGTAATTAATGAATTTTGATCTGCTGTCTTGCCTATACTTTTTATGATTTGTCCAACCGCTCCCGCTGGTGATAAATTGTTTTTGATTAAATTATTAAACATATTCTTTATAAAGATGAATTGAATCATAGATATTACTTGTTTTGGTCTCATATTCAGTGCTGCATGATTCATAATATAATCTGGTTTGATATTTGTATTATTTTTTTCGTTGTATTTTTCTATATTATCGATATAGTTTCTCAACAAATCACGACCATCAGAATCTGCGCCGGATCTTTGAGAATATAAATGATTTTGAAGCACCGTCCATAACAACACCATTCCAGATGGATCGTTTAGCAATTTATCTAGATAGCTAGATGGTGATCCCTGGGGCAACATATCTTTGCTTTTGACAAGCATATCGAAGTATCTTTTGCGAAGATGTTCTGTAATTTGTGAATTTGGAATTCCGAAACCAAACAGCGCACTCATATCTATGTCCGTGTCTGACTTACCAGTTTTCAGATCTTGTAATGACAAGTTTGCAATCGCAGATGTTTCAGTTGGATATAATTGGTAGGACTCGTTTGGATCACCTCTCAAATCTCTCATTTTTCTTTCATAATCCCAATGTTTCATTGGATCTCTGCTTGTTTCTTCCCCACGGGCTGCCGATTCATAATAATCACTTTCTAGATCAGTTGCGCTTTTTTCGTGCTTGTAATAACCAGAATTGATAAAATTGACTGCTTTGTTGAACGCTATGGAGTGAATCAATCCATCTAAATTTTTTGTTGGGTCTATTTCTATTTTGGATAGATCGATAATTGCAATTTGTGCTATATCCTCCATTTGCTCACGAGTCAAAAAAGGAAATTTATATTTCAAAAAAATTTTTATTTTTTTGATAATATTATTAAAATTTAATTGTGATGCGATCTTGATCAATATTCGATCGGATAATTGATATTTACCAATTTTATCAAAATATTCCGCTATTTTTATTAGATTATTGATCATAATATATTGTTATTTTATTTTCTATCACATTCCTTTTTCAGTGGATGAATTCCAGAAAAACATCTTGTGCAGAATTGATTCATTGGTTTTCCAACAGATTCACACAGATCTTCAAGAGGAAGGTAAGTCAGTGAATCAACTCCAAGTTCTTCTGCCATTTTATCATTAGATTTGGCATTCCCATCATCCCATACAAATAATTCTTCCTTGGTTCTGATGCTAACTCCGAGATCGCACGGATACATAATCGGAGGAGTAGCCAAAGCAAGATGAATTTCTTTTGGTGAATATTCCTTCAACATTCCAACCAAAGCCAAAGCCGTGGAAGTTTTTATTCATTTTCATAGAAGATTTTAAAATTTTATATTGAATATTATTTTTATTTGAGTATTATATAAGGGAGAAATGATAATGTCAACTAAAATGAGTCAACAAATATTTACAAAACAATGTAAAAATTGTGGATCGAAATTTCAAACTAATTCAGCCAGAAAAATCTATTGTAAAAAAGATTGTAGATTACTTTCATTTAATGAAAAACGCAAAAAAGCAAGAATGGATCAACCAAATAATTTTAATAAAAAATGCCCAAAATGTCTCAAAGAATTTATTACAAATTCTCCACAACAAATTTTATGCAATCCAAGATGTAATAAAGAGATATCTATAAAAAGATTTTGCTTAAATTGCGGACAGGATATATCTAAAATGCATCTATTAAGCAAATATTGTTCTAAAAAATGTAAAGATCAGTACTTATATTCATTAATTAAAGATGATATTCATATTGAATTATATCAAAAAATTTGTAAAAATTGTCAAAAAAAATTCAATCCTAATTCATCATTTCAAATATATTGTAATAAAAAATGTTCGAATCAATATAGATTTAAAACTAATCAAGGGATTTGTGAAATATGTAGTAATAATAAATTTGTATGTTTGAATCAAAGATATTATATAACTATTTGTGAAACTTGTCGGCAATGGGTGGATTACGGAATGGGACCTGAAGAAATTATAAAAATAAGAAAACATAATAGGAAACCTCAAAATATTATTTTTGAAAATATATATAAATTTGCTATAAGTGAAATATCTAAAATATATTTATTATCAAATAAAATATTCAGTTCTTGGAAGTTTAGCAAACATCTTCGTTATGACTATTATCTACCAAATTATAATATTTTAGTAGAAATTAATGAGCCTTGTCATTATAATTTTGAAGATTATAATATTGTAATGATGAGAAAAGGTAATATAAAAAATTTTTTAAAATATCAATCAGATTTTAATAAAAAGATTCAAATGGCGAAAGAGAATAACATTCCTTTGCATATCATTGATATTAGATATAAATTATCAAAGAAGGATCTAACAAATATAATTTATCAATCTATGATAAATTTTTTAAAGGATGTCGATCATTAAAGCATCTCAAACAAAAGTTATTAATTGGTTTTCCAACAGATTCACATAAATCTTCAATTGAAAGATATACAAGTGAATCAACCCCAAGTTCTTCTATCATTTGATCATTTGATTTAACATTACCATTTGTATCCCACACAAATAATTCATCCTTGGTTTTTATACTTACGCCGAGGTCGCACGGATACATAATTGGGGGGGTGGCAATTGCTAAATGTACTTCTTTTGGAGAATATTCTTTCAACATTTGAACTAAAATTCTAGCTGTCAATGATCTTACAATCGAATCATCGACAACACATATTTTCTTCCCTTCGATAAACTCACCAACTATTTTCAATTTCATTCGAAGCATATATTTTCTGATAGATTCGTTTGGCTCAATGAAAGTCCTCATCGAAAATCTATTTTTAGAGATTCCATTCACCAATGGTTTGTCGATTGCTTCCGCAAGTCCCTGGGCAGCATAAATCCCAGTTTCTGGCACACCTATCACAATGTCTATTCTGTCCTTGGGAACATATTTTGCCAACAATCTGCCGGCATTCACTCTTGCCATTCCCACAGGTATTCCTTCGAAAGTAGAAGTAGAATCCTGCAAATAAGCCCATTCAAAGATGCAATGTGCAGGAGTAGGATTTTCAATCACTTGAATCGATTCTACTCCTGCTTTGCTAATTTTGACTATTTCTCCTGGTCGAACATCTCTGACAACCTTGCCCCCAACAATATCGAAAGCGTAGGTTTCAGAAGCGAAAATGTGAGTCCTCTCACCAATTTGCCCCATCAGCAAGGGGCGGTTTCCCATAGGGTCCCTGATGGCATACAAATTGTCTTCCAACATCACCAGCAAGGAATAGCTTCCTTTGATCTCAGTCATCATTTTGGCAAGTGTTTCTGTGATGTGTCCCGTGTAATTGAATGACAGGTATTTCAGGATGACTTCTGTATCCGAATCTGATTGAAATTCAGCACCCTGCGAGATCAATTTTTTTTTGATTGGGGAGATGTTTGGAATGTTGCCGTTATGGACAATGTAAATCTCCTTGTCTCGCCCATTTTTTCGGGTAATCGCTTTCATAGGTTGGGCACCGGAGAGGTTGGAATCGCCAGTAGTCGAATATCTGGTGTGGGCAATTGCGTTGAATCCGTCCAATCTCGCTATTTTCTTGTTGGTCAGTGCCTGAAAAACCAACCCCTTTGCTTTGTGAGATTTGACTTGCCTTGGGCCACCAACGCAGATCCCGGCGAATTCTTGCCCCCGATGGTTCAGTGCGAACAGACTCAGACGAAGTTTTTCTGCAACGTTTTCTCCGTCAAGGTTATACATTCCAGCGATTCCGCACATTAGGCACCCTCACTTTCTATATCAGAGCGTTGTCATTTATCTCATTTATGATCTTCATTTTGTCTTCAAAAGAATTGGAAAGGAGAAATCTTTTGAAATAGTCCATTGCGTTTTGTTTGCCACATCTTTCCAGAATTACACCTACGTCGGCAATAGCATTGGGGACTCCTGATTCACCCCTGAATAGCAATTTTTCCTTTGGCATTGCATTTACGAAGAGAAACGCCATAATTTCTGCAACCAATTCTTCAACTTGGCTGACTGCGTGAGCAATCTCGATGCTACTGGTTTGATATTGTGTCAGTTTGGCAGAAGACAAAGCGTAGCCGCTCGACACCAGCAACTTTTCTATATCTTTCATTTTTGTAAAGATGCCCCTGTATCCGCAGTATTCTCGGTTGCTAATGGAGAATCTTCAGGATTATTAAAAAACTCTACCAATTCTGATAATAATCCCTCTTTGAAATCAGACAACATTCTATGTAATTTAAGAATTTTAACTCTCCCAATAGCACTTCCCGTCTTGTTTTTCATCTGATCGCATCGTTTCAACAAATCTTCAACATCTTCTTTGATGTTATTCACTAAGGACTGAGGGGTTCTTTCCATTGTTGATTTCCTTCCATCGCAGGAGCAAATCATCTGCGATTTTTTCTTGCATCTTTTTGCAGAAGCAATATTTTGTATGAGCAATAGGATTCCATTTCCATAGCCATCCTGGAACTTTTACTTCTATATCTTCTGATATTTGGATAGAATAGTCTTCGTTCAATTCTTTCAGTGGATAGGCTAAAATGTCATCTTTGTCATAGAAATTATACCAATTTCCTGTGCCTTTTTTCAGATTGGGCGAAGGAATTTTGACTGGTTTTCCAAAATTTTCGTGGCGCAAGGACCACAATGCCAATGGGCTTCCCATCGTGTAAAAACTAGCAATCGTATCCCCTCGGAGAACTGGGCAATCATTGTTTTGAATCACTTTTTTGACAGCATCGCACATCAAGTATGAGTTGTCGCTCTGAATGTCATAAATATAGTTACTGGCAATTATTGATCCCAATGAATAACCAAGAAAACATACCAATGAATCTTCGGAAATATTTCCTTTGTAAATTTGTTGGTTGATTTTTTCAGCAATCAAAATATGTATTTTGTCATAGACATCCCTATGTCGCTCAGATGGTTGATAAGCAAGAGCATCTGCAAAAAAATTAATGACAAATCTTCGAAATAAACGATATTTCAGTTTGTAATTTTTTGAAATTTTGGACCAAAGTAAATCTTCTGATTTTTGAAGAATCTTGAACCAGTCAATATAAAGAAAAACAAAATCTTTTGAAACTGATCTTTTAAAAGAATATTGAATAATTTGTTTTTCCAAGTGTTTGCGAATTCCATTTTCAAGATTGAAGAGAAATTTGTTTTCTCCCCGTCCATCTCCAATGCCGTGAATCATCACCACGAGAATCTTTCTTCGCATTTTCACTTCCTTTGTATATATTTCAGAAAGATTCCTGTGGAATCCTTCGTCAAAAAATAAAATCTCAAAGAAATAAAAATTCTTTGAGATTTTATAAAATTGCGGGAATTGGCGCAATCGGTTTTGATCACCATTTGATTATTCCGCCGCGTTATGGCGGAAGTAAGAATCGAACTTACATTTTATAGATATAACTATATATCTTTGAAATATCCGACTGCTCGACCTCGCAATTAAAGCTTATTCAATTTTTGCCAATTTTTCAATGGACTGATGATATCAAATTCTGGAAGTTCTGCTTGAGCAATAAAAATCATCAAAGAATTTGGACTCATCCAAGGGCATTTTTCTTTGACGAAGTCAAACGCCTCTTGCTCGTGTCCTGCACCTAATTCGATTGCTTTCAAGATGAAACCTGTTGTAGTTGATCTTGAAATTCCAGCGTAGCAATGAATCAACAAAACATTTGGTGTGTCAATCAACGCCTTGGCAGAGCGAATCAATTTCTTGATGTCAATTTTGTTTGGCGGAACAATTCCAAATCTGACATAACCTTCGTCATTACGATCAACATCGTGAAATTCCATTCGAAGAATTGCTCTTTCTCTTGCTCTCATTCCAGTTGGTGGCTTTTCATTGGGATCGCCAATAGAAACCACAGCAGAAACTTGATATCCTTGCGATGTGTGGAAAATTTTGGTTGCTTCTGTTTTGCTGACAATCCACATATCTTTCATTGTTTTTCCTTGTTGTTGAAGTAGGATGCCAAATCAATATATTTTTGCAAAAGTTTGCCAGAATCTTTTTCAATCAGACCAGACAAAGTTTGGCAAAATTCATCTTTGTCTTTGCAATCCAATTTTTGTCCAAAATGTTCAATTTGGACAGGATAATCTTTATAGTCTGATTCTGGCAAATTGAAAGTTAACCACTGGCTTGTCCATTCCTCTACGCTCAAAGAAAGCAAATAAATTTTAGAATCTGAATCGTATGGTGGAATTTGCTCCAATGTACATTCTCCGCTGTGGCGCAATCGGTCATTCAGAGATACCTGTAAATCCCAGAGGATATCCAATGGCTTTCCTGATGCACTTTTAATAGATCGTTCCGGGATAAATTTAGAGAATTGGTTTGGATCGTCTTTCATTACTTTCCTTTCTGATCCAGAAGGGGAAATTCAAAGGACATAGCAAAACCTTTTCAGCTATGTCCTTTGAATTTTTGGGGGCGGCTGCGCCGCCACACTCCACCAGCAGGCTATTTGCGGAACCTGCGCCGCAATTTCAGGGGCAAGTGCCAATGACTTGCTCAATTTGTTGTTTCAATGAAACAAGTGATCTTTCATATCTATCAAAATAATGGTTAACGGCGTCGTATCCTTCCTGTGAAGGCATCTTCGTCAATTTGTAGTAATAGCATATACCCAAAGTTGCCAAATAACAAATTCCATCAAGTTCTAACAAAAAATCGGAGTCTGCTCCTGAGACTCCGATGGTGGTTGCAACTTCATCTAATACAAATTTAGCATTGCGATTAGTATAATCTACTGCTGAATCTCGATGTGTAGAGCCAAAATCTAATAGATTAGGGACTGATTGCTCTAAATTTTTTACAAAATCATCATATGTCATAAATTTCTCCTTATTCTTTCAACTCTAATATTTATTTAAGAGATGAATTGAGTCTTATCTTTTTGACCCAATAAAGATTACGCAATCATCTTCGTTTTTTCAAGAAAATTTGAACAATATTCATCACTTTTCTTTAATCTTTTTGATTCTTTGTCCGATTTCAGTATTTGTTTCCAAATTTCTATATTTTTTCTTGACAATGGGGAGCAAAATTTGTTCATCTTGAATGAAAAATAAAAATAAACTAACAGAATGGCCAATAAGATTGACAACATTTTTCATCCTATTTCTTGACGCAACAAAGGGCGACTTTGTTGGCGCTTGTTTGAGGTCTGCTTATTCAACGGCCACGCTGGTCGCCCGAGGACGAATATTATCGGAAGCGATGAGGTATTGCCTTGATTTTCTTCGCTGCCCTCGTGGGATGTCACCCATTTTATTGGCTGACGAAATATATTACTCAACATTTGTTAAATTTTCCTGCCCATTGTGAAAATTATCTTGGATGAATCAAAACATCTTTTTTGATTGCTTTGATTGGCTTTGGCTTCTCCGGTTGAACTGCCTGTGGTTGCTTGTCGGATTCTTTCAGTTTGTTGAGAATCATCCCCTCTGGTGGCCAGTCATTTGTCAATCCACTAGATTCACACCATTGGAGTCCGACCCACCCATCTATCGTCGGTGCATCGCTGCCAATGTTGAGTTCAATTGCCTTGCCTTGCGTGCCTTCAAGAATATAATATCCTGCTCTAAATCTGCGCGAAGCATATTCAAATTCAACCCAGTCCACATCAGACAAAACCCGATCCCAATCAATTTCCATTTCACTCTCCAATGACATCTCCGACTGCTGTGTTTGGTCGCCCAGCAGAATCTACTGCTGAACCACCAAATGACATTCGACGCAACATATCTTCCATATTCCTGTATCCTAAATGCTGGGCATATCCATTGACTGCGCCCTTGATGGCTGCTTCCATTGGGCTGCCAACCGGCAGTTGATCATACAAACTTTTCAGTGTCTTCATTTCGGGATAGGCGCCAATCATTGATCTGCCTTTTTCATCCATTTGGTAGGACATAGTGCGATCAGCGGCAGAGCCGCCTTCCCAGGTATCCATAATTTTTTTCTTCAACGGATCTAACATTCCTTTTGCTCTTTGAACTTCATCTTGTGCTGAAAGTCTTGAATCTAACCATTTACCTACCGATGGTGCCTCTTCTCTGACAAATCGCATAAATTTGCCACCCCATCTTCCAACAATATCCCAGATGTTGTCAGGAATTTTAGTTGATGATTGCGAAAATTTAGCCATCATAACATCTGATTCTTCATATTGTCCGCCACGATCCAATTTTTCAAGAGTTTCCAAAAAGTTTTCCATAATTTTTCCTCATTGCAGGATATTTCTCTACGATTCGTGAAATAACCTGCAACGGAGTTCAAAATGAGTGTTCAAAATTTATTAAAATTGGCTGAGGTGTGTGAATCAAGTGAAGAATACGAAGTAGCCGATATATTGTTGTCAGAGTCAATGGGTAGAAAAATTGTTCAGGCGCAAGGAAATCTAAATCCAGACCAAGACCAAGATATTGATTTTGGATCTGCTATTTTGAATGCTGCTTTCCAAAGGTTCAAGATGACTCCAAAAGGA
>Ga0075723_119_pt1 | contig 25999 bp, 39 predicted proteins | sample RifGroB1_FD_67784 | JGI IMG/M metagenome (GOLD analysis project Ga0075723, IMG submission 67784) | Microgenomates (Woesebacteria) bacterium GW2011_GWB1_39_12 | reverse complement strand
GACAAGAAAATTTAGATGAATTTGGAAGGAACCTATCTATCCCAGAAATTCAGGAGGTGATTGACAGGATGATCATCAATGGCTCCACAGGATGCGCCAGTCAGTCAAAGGTAGATTTGACTGATCTTGGATATGCAATATCAGATTTGATTGGCAAGAAATATCCTATTCCAGTCATTGTTGATGCCATTGTAAAATCAAAATATTCAGAATATTGGAATATTGATGTTCAACCAAGAGAATTCTATTATATGGAATATTATTGTTGGTGCAATTTAATTTTTTCTGAAAAAACAAAAATCGAGGAAAAGTGAAATGACAGCAGAGCAAAAAATCAAGTTCAGGCATCATGCGCTTGTTTTGATGGAAATGGCAAAACAATATGATTGTTCATATAGGTTAGAAAAGGAAATTCAAGATCTATTGATGACAGCATCTGGATTGATGGCTGGGTATGTTTTTTCAGTCGAAGAAATCAGACAAATGGCAAAAATCGAGGAGAAACAAAATTGATTCATCCGAAACTATATCACAAGGACAAAAACAACAGACTTTGGGAATGGAACGTCAGATCCGAACGCAATGAAGTCATCACCGAACACGGGATGGTTGATGGCAAAAAACAAGAACAGAGATATGTTGCCCAACCGACGAACGTTGGCAAAGCCAATGAGAGAACTCCAGAACAACAAGCAGATTTCGAGGCAGAAGCCAAATGGAAGTTTCAGTTGGAGAGAAAATACTCATTGAGTCCAGAGGATGCCGAAGATCTGGTTTTCCTACCTATGTTGGCTCACAAATTCGAAGCCAAGAAGAAGCATCTTTTCAAAGACAAGACAATGACAAAATTCCTTGGTTGCGACATGCAACCCAAGTTGGATGGTGTCAGGTGTATGGCTTTGAAAGAAGATGGCAAGGTTGTCCTGTTGTCAAGGCAGGGCAAGGAATGGAAATTTGTTCCTCACATCAACGATCAGTTGGAATGGCTTCCAGATGGTGATTGCTTGGATGGAGAACTGTATATCCACGATGAAGAGATGTCATTTCAGGTGATCACCTCTTGGTGCAAAGGAAAAGACAAGAAACCACATCCAGAAAGCCACAGAATTGAATATCACGTCTATGACTACCCAATGGTCGCCAATGATCCAAATTGGGCAATTTGGAAAAATCGAGGGAAAAAATTGGCAGAAATTCCTGAATCTCAAAATGTCAAGATTGTGCCGACTTTTGCTTGCGAGAAATTCGAGGACATTGCCAAGTTTCACGCCCAATTTGTTGAAGAGGGGTATGAGGGTGGCATCATTCGTTTGAGAGATGGTGAATATTCCTTTGGACAACGTTCTGATGCCCTGTTGAAAGTGAAGTCATTCTGCGATGATGAATATATCGTCGTCGGTTGGACAACTGGAAAAGAGGGAAGTCGTGAAGGCAATTGTGTGATCTGGGTTTGCAAGGACAACAATTCAGATGCAACCTTCCAGGTCAGACCGCAAGGCACACATTCTGACAGGGAAGAATTGACGAAAATTGCAGATCAGTTTGTTGGACAAAGGTTGAAAGTGAAATACTTTGAATTGACAGATGATGGGATTCCACGATTCCCCGTCGGTCAGGGGTTCAGGGCAGAGGAGGATTGAAATGGAAGAAAAAGTTATTTTAGAATTTTCGAGGCGAGACTATGAAATGCTGCGTGATTACCTGAATGGCGTGTTCGACTATTGGAGCAAAATCGACGATTTGCTTTCTTCGATGCCATTTGACATCACAGATTGCCTTGATGACGAAGACGAAGATGAGATATTGCACGAAAAATACGGAATGCAATATGAATGGGAATTTCGCAGTGCCGCGAAGGATCTGTTGAATAAGTTATTGGATAAGTAGTCCAGAGATAAAGGATGACTGATATTCCTTTTCGAAATATATATTGATTATAGAATGTTATAGAGTCTTATAGGCAATTATAGAAATTCGAGGAGGAAGATATGAAACAGGTGAATATTCAACTCAAAGATGAACAATTGAAATCTTTGAGGAAAATTGCTGAAACAAAAAATTTGTGTGTATCTGGAATGGTTCGAGATATTGTAGATGACTATATTGCTTATCATTTGGTAGAAATAGATAATAGATTTGAAAAACTTTTCAGTCTCCCAAATATTGGTAATAGTTTGGAGATTGGATTGTCTGAAAACGGGATGATTGTGGGATATGGCCCAAAGAAGTTGAAAGACATGGCGATTATATGTGATTCTGTATCTTTCAACCGACAAATAGTAGATAATTATCAAATTGAAGATACTCTTGAAATATCAGGAGCAATGATCGTAAGAGATAAATTTTGGGCCCCTATATTCACATTAGACAACATAGTGGATGTGTTTTCAATTGCTGCTTCATTTTTGTATTTCACAAAAAATAATTCAGATATTTCGGTCAAATTTGAAATAGAATCCAATCCTAATCCCTATGGCAATCTGGTGGTTAGATCACTAAAGCAGGATTTATTGCCTCAATATATGGAAAAAACAATAAGACTGCGAGAGCCATTGCGTGCTGTATCATTTTATGATATATATTGTCTATCAGAAAGATGTATCAAATATCAAATAACAATAGAAAATTCTATTGATGATATAAAAGTTTTAGGAGAAATTACATCTATTACAGATAAATTTTTACCAATAAATCAAATATCTGATTTTATGCTAAAATCTTATTCAACAAAATATCCAATAATAGATATGTGTGCTGATTCAGAATTTAAATTTATTAAAAATAAAAAAGATATAGAAATAAAATCACCTCATTGTTCATTAGAAGAAAAACAAAAAATTGAAGGATATGTTTTAGAATTCAAATCAAAGGAGAAAAATGTTGGAAACATTAGTCCATCGTGATGGTGGAGATATCTTTATTGAATCTGATATTTTGGTTAAAAAAAGAGGCGATGTTCTTTGTGAAAGAATAAAAGTTTTTGGAGGTTGGATCGTCAGTTTTGATTCCGAAATTTGTGGCGGAGAAGGAAGAATATTCGTTTCAGATCCGAAACATGAGTGGGAAATTGAGGAAATAGGAGAGGATCCTAAAAAAGTTGAAGAGAAAAGATTATTGACTCAGATTGACATCCTGCTTCGTAATTTTGATTGTCCATCTTCATCAGATGATTTTTTGTTCAATGTTTTCAAAAAGTGGAGTCAGTTCAAGGACTGGAATCTTCTCGAAGCTAAAAAGATGTCAGCTAAGCAATTTGAAATAGATTCCTTGATGACTGATCTGGAAATTGATAATCTGGACCAACTCAAAAATTTAGCAATATTTGGTTCACAGATGATGAGAAATGGAATTTCGAGTCGTGTGATAGACCAACCTACGCAAAAAAGTTTGTCTCAAAGTAATGATTTGAAATGATTATCAAATTTGGATGAATCGAGTAAAACTGAAATGACAAAAGAAGAAAAACTGATTGACGCAGCAAGAAATGGACATCTCTCAGTTGTCGGAGTTCCTCAAACCAGAAGCCAAGACTCCCGAATTGATGGAGAAGCTGCTGAAAACAGCAGAGCAGGTGGAGGAGATGGAGGTTGAGAAGCAGAGAGAGCAGTTGAAACAACTGGTTGGATGAAAGGAGAATGAGGTGAATTGCAAATGTTGTGGAAAAGAAATTGAAGAATCTGATTTTCAAATGATTGGTTGGAAGAAAGCGAACCAATGCACAGGTGGGGCAGTTGTCAAACTTGGAATTCCAAAAGATGCTAAAATAGTCAGATGCAACAATTCCAAGGTGATTCGGGCAGAAAGAGTTTTTGTTCTTGACATCAGATTGTTTTCTCCAAGATATTTTCAAGAAGGATCCCAAATCCCCTGGGCAAACAATATATATCGAGCCAACGGCAAGAAAACAACTTATTATCTTGGACAAATAGTAGAAGCAGATTCGTTTGATCCTGATCCCGATAAAGATTGCGCACATGGAATTCATTTCTTTGAAAATTATGAAGATTTGAATTGTTTGAGCAAATGTGAATCTGATAGAGAGTGGTTTATTGCAGAGAATCGCCCAACAGAATCTCCTGCATCAACAGAATCTGTTGAATCAACAAAAAACAGAAAATCTTGGCAGTTATTCTGTCGCCGCCCCTGAAAACTGACTCTGCCGAGCGAATAGCACCTTGCATCATTATATAGGGGGGCTGCTGGTGTCCTTGCGAGAAAGGAAGTGGTAATGTGCAATCTAAAAATTGAAATATCCGGCGGATGTTCTATGGATTTGGGTGAGTTGGTGGATAATTTCGCCAAGATTTTGAAAGATGAAGGTTTCGGAAAAATTACAATCATATTTGAAAACAAAAATACAGAGTTAGGTGCATCAGTCTATGACGGCTTTTTAGAAGATGAATCTGTTTTCATACATATTTTGGACTAATATTAGATTTACGATCTGGAATAAATTAGAAGACATCCAAATTTCCGGAGCCACAGAGGTATCTGAATTTGTAATTTTCGCCCAACATCGATGAACCATCACAATCCTGCCCCCTGAAATCAACCCTCACCTGCTGAATGAACCGCGAGACCTTGGCGTCTTGGGAAAGTTTATCATAAAGGAGAAAAACTGAATGAAACAGGAAATGAGTTTGCGCGAAGAAGTGAGCCTGATGATCAAAAGTCGATATCCACTGATCTATGTGGTCAGTTGGGAAGGATCAAGGGTCAGAAAGGAACTTGCCGAAATCGCACAGGAATCCAAAAAGCAGTCATATTTCTGGGATGTTGTTTCTGGTTGGGTCGATGCAAATGGGCATCGGGTGAATCTTGATGCCCCAATTCAAGAAGGAACAGCCAAGAAAAAGGTCAGCAATGTAGAGGTCGAATCTGCACAGCGGGCAGTTGATGGCATTCTTCACACTGCTTCGCAGCCATGCGAAGCCAAGGGCAGGTTGTTCATTTTGACTGATTTTGAAGAATATCTTGAAAACGGATATGTTCGCGGTGCAATGCGCAAGTGTGCGGAAAAGTTCCCCTATGATGGGCACGACACTATCATTCTGGTTTCTTCGGTGATGAAAATCCCTGATGCAATGAGCAAGGATGTCACGATCGTGGATGCCAAGATGCCTGATTATCGGGAACTGCGTGAGCACTTTGAGAAGTTCGTTGAATCACTGCCAGAAGAAGCCAAGGTTGATCTGACCGAAGATGATCGTGAAACTCTGGTCAAGGCGGCGCTGGGACTGACATTGAGTGAGGCAGAAAATGCTTTTGCGAAGGCAGTTGTTCAGAACAAGCGACTTTCTCGCGACGATGTGCAGTTGATCTTGGAAGAGAAGAAGCAGATTGTCAGGAAGAGTGGGTCTCTGGAATACCTGGAATCCAAAGTTGGTTTTGATGCAGTGGGCGGAATGGACCTGCTCCGCGATTGGTTGAAGAAAAGGAAGCATTCACTCAATGAGGACGCCAAGGAATTTGGCATTCCCAATGCCAAAGGTGTGCTGCTGCTTGGCACCCAAGGTACTGGCAAGTCTTTGATCTGCAAGACTCTTGGAGATTTACTTGAAAGGCCAGTATTGAGGCTGGATCTTGGATCTTTGATGTCAAAATGGCTGGGAGAATCTGAAAATAATATGCGTAAAGCCCTTGATGCTGCTTCCTCCTGCTCACCAGCTATTCTTTTTCTTGACGAGCTCGAGAAAGGCTTCTCTGGAATGCAGGAATCTGGTGATTCGGGAACTTCTTCTCGTGTTTTGAGTTTCTTTTTGAGCTGGATGCAGGACAATGAAAAGCCTGTTTTCGTGGTGGCGACGTGTAATGATTTCCGAAAGTTGCCGCCAGAGCTGTTGAGAAAAGGGAGATTCGATGAAATCTTCTTTATCGATCTGCCATCGCGGCAAGAGCGAGAGGACATTTTCCGTGTCCACTTGGAGTTGAGGCACCGCGACCCGTCGGAGTTTGAAGTTGAGAAACTGGCCCAAAGAACAATAGGGTTCTCCGGCGCAGAAATCGAACAGGTAGTTATCAGCGGGCTTTATGATGCCTATGATGAAAAGCGAGAATTGACAAGCGATGATATGATCAATAATATTGAATCTTCTATCCCAATGTCTCGAACGATGTCAGAGAAGATTCAGGCACTTCGTGATTGGGCAACGTGATTGGGCAAGCCAGAAGGCTCGGAGAGCTTCTTCTACGACGGCATGGGACGAAGAAAAGGCACTCTCGGAGAAGAAAACAACAGCAAAGAAGTAGAAAAGATTCTATCCCCTTCAGGATGAAAAATGATTCAGAATTGAGTATTCTAATCCTGAAGGGGATAGAATATGAGTAAAAAATGCCCACAATGCAATATATATTTTGATGGACATCCAAATAGGAAATATTGTACTATTGAATGTAGAAGAAAGTTTTATGAAGAAGAATGCTCAATATGTCATAAAATAAAAATGCCAGGTTCTAAGCAAAATGGAATCATTGTCTGTGCGGAATGTTTCAGAAAAAATAAAAAAGAAATTTGTGTTGAATGCGGAAATGACAGACCAGTCCATTGCAGAATGGAAGATGGAACTTCACTTTGTAATCAATGCTATCGAGAAAATAACAAAAAAATATGTGATAAATGTAAGAAATTATCAGTAATTACTATAAATAAAAATAATATGCGTTTATGTTGTAATTGTTATAAGAAAAAAGAAAATTGTATCAAATGCGGAAAATTAGGGGTAGTAGGGAAAAGAAATTCTGACGGAACTAGTATTTGTGATTATTGTAATAGAAAAGATAAAAAAGAAATTTGTCTTCAATGTAATAAATTAAAAATGGTTCATTCAAGATTCGATGGCAATTCAATATGTGCAAATTGTCTGCGCAAACACAAAAAAGAAAAATGTTATTTGTGCAAAGAAAATAAATCAGTTTCGTCTAGGGATAATGGTAAGCCAGTTTGTGATAATTGCCAAAGAAAGAGACAAATAATTTCTTGCTATATCTGTGAAAAAGAAAAACAAAGACATAGAAACATTAACGGAAATCCAATATGTACAAATTGTTCTCAATTCTATAAAAAATCAGGATATAATTTAGAACTTACTAAAGAAATTATCAAAAATAATAAATATTTTCATCATCTAATATTTGAAAAAGAATTCAAAGAAATATTCGATTCAGAAATATCATTTGCAAGATTATTAATAGAGGGAATCATTTTAAATAATGTAGAAAATTCTTTTTTGAGATATGATTATTTTTCTAAAAACAGAAAAATAGCAGTAGAAATAAATGAACCAGTTCACTATGATAAAAAATTATTCAATAGTAGATACGAAACAAAAAATAAAAATTTTGATGATTATGTCAGAGACTTCAAAACTAAACTTTTAGTCGCAAATCAAAATAATTTTAAAGTAATAATTATAAATATTCAATATAGAATGACCGCCGAGGAACTAATAAAATTATATCGTGATAAGTTATCAGAGTATCTATATCTTGCAACAACATCCAACTGAAGGTGATTGATGTCGAACGAGGGCAGCACAAAGAGAACTATGTCTCTCTGTTCAAAAATGAATTGGAAGGATTGAAATGAACATTGATGAAATTGATGATCAGATAGATAATTTGATCAAAATTAAGAAAAAATTGATTCAAGAAAAGATAGTTTCTTGCGATCACCCACTTTGTCAGATCAGAGAATGTGATTTCGAAAAGTTGAACTATCTTGGAAGTCTGCCACCTCGCAGAGTTTGTTTGAAGTGTGGTTTGGGAGAAGAGGGATATGGGGCAGGATATCACTTTCTTTCCCCTGGGATTCTTGATCCTGTCAATCTTTCCAGAAAAGAAGTCCAGGAAGCAACCAGGTTTTTTCTCACCCAGGAAGAATATTGGCGAAAGTGGCACTTGATCAAAGACGGAAAAGCCATCAACGAAGATTTTTGGCCAGGATTAAAGATTGTGGAAGAAAAATAAATGAAACGATATCATATGTTTGGCGGAGACAATTATGAATCTAATGGAGGCTGGAACGAACATCTGAGATCTTCTGATTCTCTGCAAGAATTGACTGATTCTGTAAAATACGACATCTATGATGCTGATGCAGAAATAGCAAAAATCAAAAACACCAAAGGTGTGTCTGAAAAAGACAAGGAAAAATGGATCACCGATCGCGAGAGAATGAGAGGGATGGCAACTAATTTTTCTGTCGGCGGAACGATCTATGATTGGATTGAAATAATTGATCTCGAAACAGAAGAACCTGTTTGGCAATCTTGGCGATTAGGGGAGGGATAAATGGCAAGATATTTGATGTTTGGTAGCAGTTTTCACACACCCAACGGCGGATGGGGTGATCATCTGAAATCTTCTGATTCTCTGCAAGAATTGATTGATTCTGTGAAACCTAATGTCTATGACATAGATGCAAAAATTGCGCAAGCTGAAAAAGATCTATGGTGGAAAAAGAAAGACAAAGAGAAATTCATTGCCAGTTGGGAAATTCATCGCGGACAGATTGAGATATTCCCTTTGTCAGAGGAAGAATTGCTGTTGGTCAGAAAATTTGCTCTTGGAGAGAAAGAGTTGAAACAGCAAGCAATTGAAATCTACTGGAAAGGACTTGCCAACGGATTGCATTGGCACTCCTGTCCTGAGATGGGATATATGTACTAGATTGACAATCCAGTTCCATGATTCATTATGAAAGAAGTTCACCTCAACAAAATAAAAGAAAAAGATTGAATGGTTCATTCTCCTAAAATGACAAAAGGGATCCTTCCGGCTTCGTCTGGAAGGATCCCATCCCTTTATTCTAAATTGATTTTATTCAATGAAAGAAAAATTGAAATGACAAAAGAAGACAAACTGATTGAATCGGCTTCGAAAGGTCATCTCCCGGTTGTCCAGGAATTGCTCAAAGCAGGAGCAGACATCCATGCAGAGCAAGATCAGGAGTTCCTCAAACCAGAAGCCAAGACTCCCGAATTGATGGAGAAGCTGCTGAAAACAGCAGAGCAGGTGGAGGAGATGGAGGTTGAGAAGCAGAGAGAAGAATTGCAGCAGTTGGTTTGAGAATGAAATGATAAAAAGTTTATTGAATCATTAAAATATTTTAATATTGAAGGAGAGATTTTAAATGAAGAAGTTGTTTATTCCTGAACACGGAAGTGTTGTTTTGACTGACTATCAGCATTCATTGTTTGAAAAATGTCCATTTGAGTGCTATTGGCATCTCGGAATGGAAACCAAATCCTGCAAGGAATCGCTGAAAAGCAAAGGATTGACCAACAATTCAGGTGGATTGACAGATTTAGGCAAGAAAGTTCGGGACAAGATCCAATCGAACAGACAAGCAGTTGCCAGTCTGAATTCCAAAGCAACAGATGTTTTGGAGAGTAGCAACCAATCTGACATTGAAGCAGCCAAAAGAGTGCTTGGTGAGATGCTGAAAACTGCCGAAGTGGCAGACTGGTTCGACATTTCAAATGTCCTGCGAATTTTGTCAAGAAAAACAGAAACTGCGCCGAAGTTTCATTGAGGAGAGATGAAATGACAGAAGAAACAAGATTGCGGATGTTCAGGGTGATTGAAATTTTGACATCCGATGGTGATTACAGCGAATATGAAGCAGAACAAGAACCACTTTTCTACTATTGTTCTAAATCGTTGTCTGCTTTGGCGTACTATGACAAAATTGGACAATATCTTTGTTTTATCGGTTGGTGTAGTCAATGTGGAAGCAACTCTTGTAATCGCTTCTTTTGCAAAGACAAAGAAGAAATATTAGAAACTCTTTCAACTTCTCTGCGAGAATTTGGCGATGAGGCTTACGGGATTCGAATATGTGATTTGGATGCTGATGATTACAAAACTATGAAAACAGCAAAAGTGCTTAATTTTGAATTGATTTACAAAGGAGAAATGAAATGAAAGAAATTTTGGACAAGAAACCTTACAAATATGAAACCAGTGATGGAAAACTCTTTACAAACAAAGAATACGCAGGAAAACACGAAGCAGCTATCCGTCGTCTAAATGACAGCACTTTATTCAAAAATAATGCAGAACAAAGAAGAGCAACTATTGATAAAATCAATGTCTGCCTTCGTGGTAGATATGCAATCGATGGGCGACTTGACCAAATGTCAGATCTTGATAGAATAGATTTTGTGTATTATGTTATTTCACGCACTGAACTTGATACACCAGAGGAAAGCCACCATTACGCTGCAATGGAAAATCAAATAGACAATGTAAAATATGTTTTGATAGATCGTAATGAGTGTCCTGAATGTTCCGGATGGAATGGTAGATATGTTTATTTGTTTCCATCCAAAGATGCTTTGCTTGAAAAGATGAACAATGAAAAAATATATCCAGGAATTGGTTGGCAGTTGTACGATCTCTCACGAGAATATGCAACACCATTAGATGTAAAAGCAATGTTTGAGTTTTGAAAAGGAGAAATAAATGAAAATGATTATTGAAACAGAATTGCAGTCAATTGAGATGGAGATGGAAATTGTCGACAATGAGATTGTGCTTGTCGATTCTTTGAGTGGGGAAACATTGTCATCAATTCGCATTGATGACATCCTAAACGAAGATAAACAGACTATTGAAGGATATTCTGTCTATTTTTCGACTGAAGTTCCGACAGGAACACCTATGATGGCAAAGATGGAATATACAGAATCAGTGCAGGTTGATCATGTGGGATGAGGAAAGATTTTCAGAAAAGTTCAAGGATTTCTTTGATGAGAATTCTGATCATCGAAGGATGATCATTGACAGAATCAAGGATATCACTTGGTTGAAATTTTCTTTTAGATGCGATGCTGAAAGATTTAAATTTTCTTTCAGCAGTGATGCTGAAAGGTTGAGATATATCGAGAATTATCTGGTAATCATCATTGAAGAGTTGCCAGAAATCATCTCGAACATTGACGAGGTGAAATATATTCTCATTCATCACATCAAAGGATCTGATGAAGTTGTTGGTTGTCGCAACAAAGAAGAGGTCATTTCCAATGCGTTGGAGATGAAAATTATTCCTGGAACCAGTTGTCGAGAATATACTTGGTCTTTGCATGATATCCTTGCCGATGATTATATGAATCCTATTACTATGGAAGTTTCTATGAGTTTCTGAAAGGAAGGTTGAAATGAAAGTAGTAATCAATGAATGTTTTGGCGGTTTTAGTGTTTCTTTGAAAGCTCTGGAATATATGGGCATAGATCCAAAATCAGACGAAGCACTTGATTTTGGATATGTTTCTTGGGATTACGATTCTGATCTTGAAGAAAATGAACAAGAAGATATTGAAGAAATTGCCCAAAATGACTCAAGCTTCGACGAAGATTATGAAGATTTTTGGAAAAAGATTGATGACGAAAAGATACGAATCAGAACAGATCCAAGATTGATCAAATGCGTTGAGGAAATTGGTGAGGAATCATTCGGGAATTTTGCTGAATTGAAAATAGTTGAAATTCCAGATGATGTTGAATGGGGAATCGATGACTATGATGGAATTGAAACGATTCACGAGAAACACAGGGTATGGTTTTGACATTGAAGGAAGAATAATGAATGAAAAAGTCAAATGGTTGATAGAAAACTGCGGATTTGGCGCGGTGTCAGTTGGCATTTTTCGGTCTTTCAGTCGAGGTGAGCGATTTTGAAGAAAAAAGAGTTTTCGCAGGTGGTAAAAATTTCACCTATGAAATGTTGAAATATTGGCAGAACCCAGACAGAGAATTGTTCTTTTTCATGGGATCTGATTGCTTGCCGCAGTTTCACGATTGGCATCGGGCAGATGAGTTGTCTGATATGGCAACATTTGTTTCAATTCCAAGAACAGGCATCAGTTCCACAAGAGTCCGTCAATGGATTGCGAATGGAAAACCAGAAGATGAAAAATTGCTTTCAGACTCAGTTCTGAAATATATCGAAGAGAATGGTCTCTATAAATTAGGAAAATAAAATGAGTCAAATAGCCTACATTGGAGATCTTCACGGCAATTTCGAGGCATTGTCCTTACTGATGAAAAAAGTGTCAGATGAATCATCTGTCAAAACTTTCATACAAGTTGGCGATTTTGGCTATTGGCCTCGTCGTGGGAAAATCAATGAAGGCATCGAATCAATTGAAGTTACAGAAAACTGCAAATTATTTTGGATTGATGGCAACCATGAAGATTTCGAATCAATGAAAAATTTTGGAATGCTTCATCAACCAGGACAATTGAAAGTTTGGAAAAATGGGCAGATCAACTATGTCCCCAGAGGAACAATTTTAAACATTTATGGAAAAAATATTCTTTTCATTGGAGGAGCAGAGTCAATTGATGCTGCTGGACGAACAGAACATTTGGATTGGTTTCGAGAAGAATCAATCACTCAAAGAGACATAGAAAACGCTTTGTCGGCAATTGAAGAATTCCCAGACGCTATTGATGTCGTTGTGTCTCACGAATGTCCTGCTTCATTTGATCTGCCCAAAATTCTTCAACACAACTGGGAAATGTTTGGTTGGAAATCTTGGCCACCTCCTTCAAGAATCGCCCTGCAAGCAATCTTGGAAGTGGTGAGTCCAAAACTTTGGATGTTCGGGCACTATCACGAATCAATGCAAGGGCAAGTCAATGAGACAGAGTGGCATTGTCTGAAAATAGAAGAAGTTTTTGTAATTTGAGGATAATATAAATGAAAGTCAAATCAGAAGATTATTATAACTACTTGATCAATCCAGATGTTTTGCATCAGGAACGGGAAGCGTGTATCGAAAAAATAAATGACATCGAAGAGAAAATTGAGGTTCTTCAACAACAAATCAGAGAATATATTGATGTTCTTCAACAACAAATAAGAGAATATATAGATGAACAAGATTCTCTAAATAGTCGTCATAATTCTTTGGATAATGTTGTAGCTGCTGCTCGTGAATCGTTGTTTGGTGGTGATTACAATCAGATTCCAGTGATTCAAAGAAGTCCAAATTGTTATGGAACTGAGAAAAAATTCTATTCTCCCTTGGTAGAATTTCCTTGGTGGGTGCAGGTATATTTTGCAAACAAAAAAGGATGGTCTGTATCAGGATTCCAGGATGGGAAGAGTTGGTATACAAAACCTTTGAAGCGAGAATATGTCCCAACAAAACAAGAAGCAATTGATTTGGCAGTGAGATGGATCCAGAATCGTGAATTGGAGAATTTGGCGTAATCAATTAGATTCTTGGATCGCTTCCACACCGTCCCCTGAAAATCATCGTCAAGCAGAGAAAGAACTGCGAGCAAATGCGAAGGAGAAGCAAGATATGTTTTTGAAAAAAGCTAAACGAAAAGTGCCCGATCCAACCATCCCGGCCCCAGAAGAAAACAACTTCCTTGGATACGAAATCAGGTGGGTTTGTAAAGAGCATCCATTTCCTGTTTTTGTTTTTGACTACAAAGGATGCTCTTTTTGGGTCAAGATGTATTTTAGAGGAGAGCAAAACAAACTTGAAGTTTGGGAGATTCACATTGACGGCGTAGATTTCCCCAAATATCTTTGGAATAGGGAGGAAATGAAGCATCCATTTGCAATCATCAAAGAAGTAGAACGTTTTTTAGCAACTGATTTGGATGACAAATTTGAGCGGATTTTGAGAAAGTTGAGAGGATGAGTCTGAAATGAACTCCAAAGAAACCAGACAAGCAGCCAAACAGACTACTCACGAAAGAGATGGTTGGAAATGCGTCGTCTGTGGGATTCCTGGAAATTCAGAAACCTTGTCTGATCATCATTTGATCGAAAGAAGCCTCTGGGCATCAGAAGAAAATGATGGATATATCTGCGCAAATTTAGTCTCTTTGTGCAGTTCCTGTCATCTAAAAGCAGAGCAGACTCTCATTTCTGTTGAAGAGTTGCGAGAAATGGCTGGAATCACAGAAATTGTTGTACCGGAGCAGTTCTATCCAGAAACTCAATTGACCAAATGGGGAGATGAAATACTCATCGGTGGCAGAAGGCTCAAAGGTCCCCTGTTTGATGAAGAATCGGTGCAAGAAGTTCTTCGCGAAGGAAGAGTTCTCGGTTTCTATGATAATCGATTCAAATATCCCAGAACTTTTCACATGCCTTTCAGTCCTGGAGCATTGAGTGATGACAAGAAATTGAAGGATTGTTCTCAATTTGAAGGAAAAGAAGTAGTCATCTTTGTCAAAATTGATGGAGAAAATTTCCAAGTTTATTCTGATGGATATATGCACGCCAGATCGTTGAGCAAACCAAATCATCCATCTCAAGCCTGGGCAAAGAACTATCTCTCGCAAAGGGCGTATTTGATTCCAGAAGGATGGAGATTAAGTTGTGAGAATGTTTATGCAGAACATTCAATTCACTATTCCAATTTAGATAATTATGTCTATCTCTTTGCTATTTGGAATGAAAGAAACGAAGTTCTGCCATTTGACGAACTTGTTGAATGGTCTGAATTGCTTGACATTACTCTATGCCCGGTATTGTGGCGGGGAATTTGGGATGAAGAGATTGTAAGGAATATCTATCGTTCTAAGTATAATTTGGACGATATGGAGGGGTGGGTGTCTTGGACGACGCACGGATTTCACTACAAGGATTTTCACAAAAATGTGGCGAAATATGTTCAAAGTGGTTGGTCAGAGAATATCAAGCACGGAGGAATTCACTGGAGAGATAAACCAGTGATTCCTAATAGATTGAGAGAGAGAAAACAATGAAAAAAATAATTCCAATTCATAGCATTATCGACATAACTACCAACAGCTCGTCTGAGTTGTTCATCTGCAACACTCAAAAAACAGAAGAAGAAGTCAAAGAATTTCTTGAAGCTTTAGGACAGGCAGTTGGGCAATGGCATGGGATGGGGGAAATCAGAAGCGGCAATGGAGTTGGTGATCTGTTGAAAGAAATTCACAGCATTCACATTGTTTATTGGGACAATGGCTCCTTGGGGTCCTTGATAGGTCAATTCGTTCATTGGGATGCCGATCCTAAATTGAAATCTCCAGCGCCGTTCTGGCAATATGAGGATTTAGAGCCGCCAATCAAATCAATGCGCACAGATTGGCGTGATATGCCAATTGAAGAGAAAAGAAAACAATGGGACGAAGAGGCTCGTCAACGTGATGAACTCGAAGATGCCAAATGGATAGAAATTGATCAATGGTTTGAGGAAAACAGAGAAGTTTTGGAGCAACACGTTGGACATTTCATCTGTGCAGAAAGTGAGGATGATAATTCAGTGCCATATGATCTGTTTAATGTCATTGAAACCAGATTGCACGGAATCAGATTGCATCTCGGATGAGAATCAGAAGAGAGCCAGAGAGCAACTATTTCGCAATTTTTCACAACGGAAAAACTTTTCGTTTTGCTATTAATGCTTCCTTGCCAATCACTCAATTGAGACATCCCGAGATTCTTGATTGTGCGATTACAGCCAAATGTTATGCAGATTGTCCGTGGTGTTATGTATCATCAGTCAAAGAGGGCAAACACTATTCGAACATCGTTGTCAAAGCGCGAGAAATCTTCGGCAACCTTGATCTAGATCAAAGACCATTTCAGATTGCTATTGGGGGTGAAGGTGAGCCGACACTTCATCCTGATTTCATTCCATTTTTGAAGTCAATCGCTGAACTGGAAATTGTTCCGAATTATACTACAAATGGGATGCACCTGTCAGATGAGATTTTGAAAGCAACCAAAGAATTTTGCGGAGGAGTCGCGGTTTCCTGCCATCCTCACCTTGAAAAAGTTTGGCGGAAAGCAGCAAATCAATTGATTCAGGCGGGAATTGCTACTTGTTTGCACATCATTGTTGGAGAATATGGAACTTCTGAAAAATTCTGGCAGATATATGACAGCACCGATGGAATATATTGCTATGTTGCCTTGCCATACCAAGCAGTTGGCAGAGCAAAAGAAATTGATGTTGAACCAGAATGGAATTGTTTTTTTAGAGAAGCGATGAAACTGACCCCAAGCGATCTTGCTGTTGGGGCACCATTCCATTCATTTCTGTTGAAACATCCTGAAATTGTCAAAACTCTTGGGATTTCAATGTATGATCCGGAAATTTTGTCTGGTTATATAATATTGGACGATGACTACAAAACTCTATTGGTTTCAAGTTATAATCAAATTCCTAGAGGAGAAAAATGAAGTGAAATGATAAGTCAAAAACTACTTATAGTGGGAGCAGGATGTGCTGGCTGGACTGCTGCTATTTATGCTGCTAGAGCAGGTTTGAATCCTGTAATGATCACTGGAATGGATCCCGGTGGGCAATTGTCATTGACCACACAAGTTGAAAATTATCCTGGTTTTCCAGATGGTATCCTTGGTCCAGAATTGATGAACAGAATGCAAGAGCAAGCTGAAAAATTTGGGACTCAAGTGAGCAATGAATGGATTAGGAAAGTTGATTTCGAAAATAATCCCTTATCTATTGAAACAAATAAATCTATTCATTATGCAGATTCTGTTATCATAGCTACTGGATCTTCCACTCGTAAATTGACGATTCCTGGCGAAGATGTATTGTGGGGACATGGAGTATCTGCTTGCGCTACTTGCGATGGTCCTTTATATCGCGATAAAGATGTGGCTGTCATTGGCGGTGGGGATACCGCCATTGAAGAGGCTTTGTTTTTAACAAATTTCGCCAAAAAAGTTTCTGTGATACATCGGCGGCAGGAATTTAAAGCAAGCAGAATTATGATAGAATCTGCTTTGAAGAATTCAAAAATTGAGTTTATTCTTGACTCAGTAGCTATTGAATTTTTAGGGGATCAACATGTTGGATTATCTCAGGTTGTATTGCAAAATGTTGAAACTGGGTCCAAAAATAAACTAGATATTGATGGGTGTTTCATTGCTATTGGACACGTTCCGAATACAAAGTTTATCGTTGGACAGATCAGTCTAAATCGTCAAGGATATATTCTGACAAATGAATTTCAAGAAACAAACATCAAAGGAGTGTTCGCGGCAGGAGATGTTCAAGACAACATATGGCAACAAGCAGTTGTAGCGGCAGGGTCTGGATGTGTAGCTGCATTGGCTGCTGAAAGATATTTGAGGAACTTTTAATGAATGAGTATCCATTCCTTTCAGGAGGATTTGCGAGGGATATCCGTTTTGGAAGAGCCGAGCCAAGAGAATACAATCGAGCGGGAGTTCTTCCTTGCAGCATGAACTATCTGGGCTATGTTTTTTGGTCGCAGCATCACGGGAAAGGAATTGAAATCAAACGTCAGATGAAATGTCGTCCCAATTCTTTGAGCGTCATTGACCGAGAAACTTGGCAATGGAACAAGAAAATTCCAAAATCTATTTGGGTAGTTGTTGAATCGATTAGATTTATCACTGACGAAGAAAAATCGTTTGATTCGTTGCAGATCATGTTTTCATTTACTACTGCCGAAGAAGAAAGATTTTGTGTGATGCAGTTGCGAGATTTTCTCGACAATTGCGTAGTTTAGCGCCTTTGCCCCTGAAAATTCGGACCAGTCAGAGAACTTCCATGAGGAGACTGCCGTGAACGTGAATCTGCCAAAAACTGATTTCCCGATGAGACCATCGAAAGATGTTCAGTCGAATGTTCCTGTTGAGATGGGACATCAATCTTCTGAGGCAGATACATTTGTTGTATTAGATGGCCCAATCTATTCGAATGGCGATGTTCACATGGGACACACACTCAACAAAGTTTTGAAAGATTTTGTTGTTAGACATAAACTTCAAATGGGGCAATCAGTTGAATTTCGTCCTGGATTTGATAATCATGGTCTGCCCATCGAGGTGTCTGTTGAAAAGCAATTGAGAAAAAATGGGCAGGAAGTTTCTTCTCAATTAGTGAGAAGTGAATGTCGTAAATTCGCACAGCACTGGGTAGATGTTCAAACTGAAAGTTTCAAGAAAATGGGAGTTATGGCAGATTGGGATAATCCCTATCTCACTATGTCGGCTGAATATGAAGCAAAGGAGGTTGAAGCATTCGGTGAACTCTATTTGAAAGGCTACTTGTTTCAAGATGACAGAGTGGTTCCTTGGTCTCCAAATTTAGGCACAGCGCTGGCTGATAGCGAATTGGAATATCAAGATGTGGAAGATGACTCTGTTTATGTCAAATTCGAATTTGACGACGATCCAGCAAGTTCTGTGATGGTATGGACTACAACTCCTTGGACTTTGGTCGCGAACAAGGCAGTTGCTTTCAATCCTGAAATGCAATATGCTAAATTAGCAGTGCAAGGTACTGATGGCAACAAAAGTCCTTATGTTTGGGTTTCCACTCCCAAAGTGGATGAAGTTGTTGCGCTGCTCCTAAAAAATGGATTAGGTGTTGAGAAATGGATGGACTGCTCTCGCACAGGAGATGAAGTCTTTTCGGGAAGGCAACTGATCTCTCCGTTGACAGGTGAAAAAGTTCCTCTGTTGCCTGCTGATTGGGTAGATGACAAACAAGGAACTGGATTGGTTCATGTTGCCCCAGGTTTTGGTGAAGATGATTTTTCATTGGGCAAACAGCACGGAATGGAAGCCTATTGCCCGATGGACAATCGGTGTCATTGGACAGAATCAGTCCCGGCAGATTTTGTTGGCAAAAAGTGTTTGTCCTCTAATGATCTTGTTTTTGAAAAACTGAAAGGCAATCACACATTTTTGATGTCAGGAAAGTTCAAACACAGCTATCCATTTGATGAGAGGTTGCATCAAAAAGTAGTTTATCGCGTCAGTCGTCAGTGGTTTATGGATCTGGATCATGACAATTTGAGAGACAGAGTTGTTCAGGCTGTTGACAAGATGCAATGGTCATCTTCTGTTGGACACGACAACGTCGTCAGAATGGTGCAATCGCGACCATCTTGGTGTTTGAGCAGGCAGAAGGCTTGGGGAGTAGGAGTTCCTGTATTTTACCACAAAGAAACTGGCAATTTGGTTGCTGATGAAACAACTTTCCGAGCAGTAGCCGAAATGACACGGAAACATAGTTCAGATGGTTGGTTCAATTTGACGCCAGAAGAAATGTTGCCATCAGATTATGTGGATCCAAAAACTGGTGCTACACCATCTGATTTGGTGAAAGAGGAATCAACTTTGAGCGTGTGGTTTGATTCTGCGCTTGCTAATTTGTTTGTCAAGGGATGGGCTCAAACGGATAAAGTTTTGGATTTTGCCCTAGAAGGGCAGGACCAGATAGGATCGTGGTTTCAGGTTTCTTTGCTGTTGTCAGTAGCGTTGACTGATAAAGTGCCTTACAATTTTGTCCTTTCTCATGGCTTTGTCCTCGACAAAAATGGTAATGCCATGCACAAATCTGCTGGTAATGTTGTTTCTCCTGAATATCTAGTTCAGAAATACAACATGGATTCTGTGAGATTATGGACTGCCTTGTGTGATTTGAACAGAGATGTTCGTGTCGGAGACGTGGCAATGGATGGGGTCAAGGTAGATTATTTGCTTTTCAGAAATTTCTTCCGATTCTGTCTTGGTAATTTGACTGGCGAAGTAGACACGCTTGCGCAAGGAGATGCTTTGGACGGCTATTTCAAATTGAGGTGTCTTGAGATGGCGTCAAACTCTAAACAGAATTATGAGCGATACGCTTTTTCAGAAGTTGTCAGAGAAGCAAAGAATTTTGTCCTTGAAATGAATGGTTTCTATTTCGATTCTGTGAAAGATACTTTATATTGCGAAAACATGCAATCTGAAAAAGCAAAAGCCGTCAGATCAAATCTATACACTGCGATGGTGGTGATGCTCAAAGTATTGCAGCCAGTGATGCCATTTTTGTGTCAGGAAGTGTGCGATTGTCGTTCAGATCTTCCTAGTATGGCTTGTTCTCTTTTATGGGGAGAATATCCTAGCTTAGATGAAGAATCGCAGTCTTTGTTTGCCGAGTTCCAAACATTAGCAAAATTCAGATCTGTGATGAAAAAGGCACAGGAAGAATATAATCATCGCGAGGGAAAAGTAAATCCACTTGAAATGGGAGCACTAGTTTTTGCAAGACCAGAGGAATTTGAGGTTCTCAGAAAATATCAGAAATATCTTGCTCAATGGTGGGTGGTATCTCAGGTTGAAGTTCGTTGTGATGGCGCTCCGAGAGTATGTGTATCACTTGCTGATGGTGAAAAATGCGCCCGATGTTGGACTAGAAATGTTGATTGTCAGCAGGTGAATGATCAACATCTTTGCCCAAGGTGTCGCACAGAGGAAGTAATAGCCAATTGAAATTTGAGAACAAAATGAGTGTCATTTGACATGAAACAATCTACCTGAATCAAAAAGGAGAAACAAATGCTGGAAGCTTGATGGATGTCATGCGAAAAAGGTTTGGGGAGCACGACATCGAATTGATTATTGACAATAACATCGTCCCCAACGATGAAACTACTCTTTTTGTTTGCTCAGGGATGCAGCAATTGAAGTCAAAATTCCTCGATCCAGATCAAACAAAAATAGGAACATTGCAATCCTGTGTCAGAACAAATGATATTGATTTGATTGGAGATGGATCACATTTAAGTTATTTTCAGATGCTTGGTAATTTCAGTTTTGGAAGAAATGATTATCACGAATCTGTCGAAATGTGGCATCAAATTGTCAATGACCTGGGAATCGAAATTGATCACATTACCATTCATCCATCCAAACAGCAACACAGAAAAATGTGGTCGAAGTTTGGATATTCAATCGTTGAAGATGACGAGTGTGTCTGGTCAGATGGAAACATTGGCGGTTTCTGTTGTGAAATGTTTTCCGGAGGACTTGAAATCGGCAATTTGGTGAATACCATGCAACATAGCACCGATGTAGGATTCGGATTGGAGCGGCTGCTTCAAGTAGTTGAAAGCAAATCAAGAATTGACGAAACTTCACTCTTTGACCAGAGCCTGCGTCCAATTTTGAGAGATCATGTAAGATTTTTGACTATCTGCTATGAAAACAAAATTGAACCAGGCAACAAGAAGCGAAACTATGTAGTTCGTCGATTGTTGAGAAAATGTTTGAGAATTGATTCAGGTTTGTCCGGTTTCATCTTTGATGACTGGATATCCTCTGAAAAACAACTGCTGGAAGAAAGACTGAAACTTGGAAGAAGATTGATCCGCAAGCACCGCGACAAAGACGATCAATGGTGGTGGGAAAGTTGCGGTTTGTTGCCAGAAGAGGTCAAGGAATTGAAGGAGAAATGAATGTCAATTGAACTTGCCGGGGATCTGCTTCTTTCGAAAAAGAGAATCGAGCAACTTGAAAAATGTTTGCGATCTGCCTGGCAAAAAACAGATGACGAAGAAATCAAAAATTTGATTGAAGAAAATTTCATGAGAGAGGAAATTGAAAAATGGCAGAACGACAATTCATAGTCATAGGAATAGCAACTATCAGACATTATGAAGACCCAGATGAATCCTTTCTGATCACCAGAATTTTGGATGAATCGGAGTTGGGTGCCTTGGCTGATGAATATTTTTGCTATGATAATCAGGTTGGAATCTATATTTCCGGGCATCAAGCAGGAAAGGTTTATAACAAATACACAAGAATTTGGCGAGAAAAGAATCCCAAAATCAATCAATGGGGATCGGAAGAAACTGATTTTGATGAAATCTCTTTCAAGGAGATTTATGAACTCAAACCAAATCCTGTGTTGCTATTGATGGATGATTTTGTTTCGCAAGAATTGAAATTGAAAGTTGAAGTTTTTCAAACTGCTGACAGCAAAGAGCGAGAAGAATTGCTGGAACAAAAAGAAAGAGAATTGTTTGAGCGACTGAAGGAGAAATATGGAGATTGATTCTGAGTCTGTTTTGGATTATCGAAATTACGATTCTCTGTTGACAAATCGCCAGAGAAGGATGTCAAACAATCAAGGATGCTGCTATTGCTTATGTGATCGATCTCGTGTCATAAAATGGCGAAGATGCCCAATCTGCGGCAGGCGAAATGGTGACAAACGATACAAGAGAAATGCTAAGGTTAAAACATGAGCAAAGTGAAAGATCAATTGATTGAGATGTTCGGCGAGCTTGAAGCTTACGCCGAACATTGTAATTGGTTATATGTTATAGAAAGGAAAGATAAAAAATCAAATTCGATTCCAGTGTGGACTGACATCACCGACCACCCATTTGAGCGAACTAAATTACACGGATGGGTTTTCTATAAAAATAGTAGTGGTGATGACAAAGTGATATTCTTCCGATTCAATAAAAATAATCAAAAATTAGAAAAATTATTAGAACTTTCTCCAGATAGATTGCAGATGATCAGAACTATGATGGATATATATTCATATCTACACGATTCCGATATTCACCAATATGAACAATGGGGGCGAATTGCAAACAAATTGGTAGATATGATGTTTGAAGAGTTGATCAAATTAGAAGATAAGGATCGTGAAAAATGAGCAGCCTACCTGACCAATTGAGAGAAATGTATCCGGGAATTTATGTTGGTAATAAGTTGTCTAAATTTTTATATATCAGAAGTGATTCAAACTATTATTATCAGAGTTTCACTATCAAAAATCCACAATCTATGTTTGAGGAATGTTCTCTGATGACATGGGTATTCCCAATAATTTCATCTGATTGTAAGGAAATAATTTTCTTCGAAAGAAGTGAAAACAAACTGATCAAACTTTTTAAATTTAATAAAAAAGATTTGAAAATGATAAAAGCTATGATTGACATCTATAATTATTTGAAGCGAATATTTTTGCACGATGAAGAAGCCAAGTGGCGTGAAATGATTGACCGATGGATGACCGTTTGGATCAATGATATGATGGAGAGAAACAAATGAATTTCGTTGACAAGTTGAAACAGGTTCCAACATCTGCTGCCGATCGTCGTCCAATGGATCGTCCTTATTTCATTCGCAATAATTGTCCAATCTGCGAAAAATCTTTGGTTTATTGCCAAGAAGAGAATGAAAAATTTGAAGACATTTGGTTTGATGAATTTGTTTGCTCCGGCAACTGCGAATATTGGATATATTTTGATTGGGCAAGCAGTTGGTGGCAAAAATTGAAAGTGAAAATTTCAATCTGGTTTAGGAGAAATGAAAAATGAGTTTTCAGTCTGCATTTGAAGAAAATTTTGGGCAACACAGAGATATTTCCTCTTATATTTTAGCATCAGCTAATTCGGGAAACACCATTTCAATATATCAGCATTCATCTGCAAATGCTCACATACTTACATGGGGTCATTCAATTTCGAAGGATAAGGCGATGTTAGAAAATTCATCTATTTTTGAGTATGGTTTCATGCGCTCAAAAAAAGAGAATTATATTTCTGCTATTTTTATTGAATATGACAAAGAGAATGATCGGATTGTTGAATTGTTTCGATTTAGCAAACATCAATTGGATCAGATTTCTGCTATGCGGGAAATTTATGACATCCTCCAAGGAATTTTCAGCAACCAGCTTGAGCATCCATCGAAGGTTTGGAAAGGCATCTGCACCAAATGGATCAATATTTGGTTTCGTGAATTGATCAAACAAGGAGAAACGAAATGCGAAAAGTGATTGAAATTGAAGAACAAGTAGTAGTGAAAAAGTTTCAAACTTCTGATGGACTGGTTTTTGAAGAAGGCGATGAGGCAGATGTACATCAAGCAGAAATTGATCAATTAGAATTTTGGGATCCTAAATTACTAACTGAACAGCAAAAAGAATTTTTGTTCCGAGCTTTTTGCGTTGTTTCGAGAAACGATGAATCGAAGAAAAAGATCAGAAAAAACCGAGACAGATATTTGAAAGAGTATGTCGAAGGAATGTGGTGGTTTGGGCTTTTCAAAATCAAACCAGATGGACTGAAAAGATATTTAGTCAGAAAAATCTACGGGGAGATTGTTTTTGCTGCTGACAAGCAAGAAGTCATTGCTTCCTATGAACACCCTCAGTCCAGGTTTGACGTGGAGTCGATCTACGATCTTGAAGCAGAACAATTTGAAAAAAGGCTTCAACTCAGAGTCATTGACATTGAATTGAAGCCATTTGGAGAGTAGTTTCAAAAACTGGTCTCGGCGTCCCCTGAAAAATCCGCTCGCTAATCGAACGAATCTTGAGCAGGAGCAACAGATGCGCATTTTGAAGATTGGCACTGCCAATTTGAACAACATTGTCGGTGGATTCCGTTCAAATTGGCAGAAGATGCAAGAGGCGCTGGAGACATTTCATCTTCAAGGGTGCCACTTCGCTGTTTTCCAAGAAGGGGTTCTATCTGGATATCCGGCAGAAGACTTGGTCCTGCACGAACAGTTCAACATTTCTCAGCTTGAAATTCTGGAGGAAATGAAAATTTTCTGCCAAAACAAGTGCCCAGGAATGATTGTCATCTTTGGAATGACCTATCAACTTGGATCTGTCTATAATGTAGCAGTAATTCTTCAAGGAACCAAAATTATTGGAATTGTTCCCAAGCAAAATCTTCCGACATATGGGGTGTTCTATGATGGTAGAACATTTGCCAAATGGCGTGCAGGTGCCCAAGAAAAAGTCAATGGGGTGTCATTCGGAGATTTGATGTTTGAAACTCCTGATTTCAAGTTCGCCGTAGAAATTTGCGAAGACATCTGGTCTGTTGATGGTCCGTCATCTCGCCATTGTTTTGAGGGGGCTGAATTGATTTTCAACATTTCTGCTTCTCCATTTCGCGAAGGTGTTTTTCATTCTCGCCAGCGTCTGATGGAAATCAGATCCTCTGACAATGAAACAACTTTGGTGTATGTGAATGCTGTTGGTAGCAATGATTCTTTGGTGATGGACGGCGGAGGATTTATTGCCCAAAATGGAACCATCCAGCACGAAATTCCAAGATGGGATGGTGGGGCAAGAGTCTATCAAATTGATCTCGATTTTACAAAATCTTCTCGTGCTTCCAACACAACTTGGCGACAAAACGCTTTTGACAGAGAGAGAGATTGCGGCAAAATAAAACCAGTCGCCGTGGAATGCAAGAAACCTTTGACAAATTGGCAAAAACATTTGCCCTTGCCTGGGTCTGGGGGATTTTCAAATCCTGGAATTTTTGAAGATCAGATTGAAGCAATCATCTGGGGACTGGATGGGTATTTTCAAAAATCTGGTGCTTTTGAGCGGGTGGTCGTTTCTTTGTCAGGCGGCAGAGATTCTGTTTTGACCACTTTGTTGGCTTGGATGTGGGCAAAAAGACTTGGCAAAGACCCCAAGTCAATGATCACCTGTGTCTCGCAGCCCACCAGATTCAATTCCGAAGCAACAAAAAGCATCGCCAGCAATCTGTGCGAAGGATTGGATGTGAATTTCATTGAGGAGTCAATCGAGGATGGCTTTTCTCGCGAACTGGAGGCTCTACAAAATATTGCACAGACAAATGTGGGGGATTTGCCACCGATCGTCAAACAAAATTGTCAGGCGAGGCTGAGGGCTTTGAGAATGTGGAATTTGTCGAATTCGGTGAATGGGTTGTTCTTGAACACCGGCTGTATGTCAGAGCGAGCAGTAGGCTATTCTACTATTGGTGGCGATATTCAAGGTGGATATAGTCTTTTGGGGAATTTAAAGAAAACACAAATCAACGCATTGCTTGAATATTTTTTGAATATGGATAATATTCCCGAGCAAGTAAAGCCATCATTAGAGATATTGCTTCAAAGTGCTGCATCGGCAGAATTGGCAGAAAATCAAGAGGATGAAAAAGAGTTGATGCCGTTTGAGATTTTAGATCGGTGTTATTCCCTTTATGCGGGTGAGAAAATGTCTCCAAAGGATATTTGGAAAACTATGTGCAGGATTTTTGCGGATAAATATGGCGAAGATCAAATTGAAGAGTGGATCAAAAAGTTTATCAAACTATTTCATAGATCAATCTATAAATGGATTCAAACGTGTGAATCTGTCCATTTGCAAGAATTAGATCTTGATAGAGAAAGAAGTCTGCAATTGCCATCTGTGTCCTCATTGGAGTGGCTGAA
>Ga0075723_129_pt1 | contig 27517 bp, 40 predicted proteins | sample RifGroB1_FD_67784 | JGI IMG/M metagenome (GOLD analysis project Ga0075723, IMG submission 67784) | Microgenomates (Woesebacteria) bacterium GW2011_GWB1_39_12 | reverse complement strand
ATCAACTTCAACTTCAACTTCAACTAGCTCAACTACAACATCGAGTTCAACCAGTACGACTGAATCAACTTCAACTTCAACTAGCTCAACTACAACATCAAGTTCAACCAGTACGACTGAATCAACTTCAACTTCAACTTCAACCAGCTCAACGACTACATCGAGTTCAACCAGTACTACTGAATCAACTTCAACTTCAACTTCAACAAGTTCAACTACGACCAGTAGTTCTACATCTCAGTCGACAACCACATCAACCTCAACAAGTCAATCAACAAGTACTAGTACGACTTTAGGATAATGTTATAATATTATTAAAATAATTATGGATGACATAAAAATATTCGTAGGATTTACTAAAAAGGATAATGAAAAAAGAGAAGTTCATGGTTATGCTTCTTCGGAAACCCTTGATAGTCAAGGTGAGGTTGTAGAAAAAGAAGCCATTATTAAAGCTTTACCTGGATATTTGGGTGATCCTGATCCTGAAACTGGTAAATTTAGATTTGGTGGATTAAGGGAAATGCACCAGCCAAGCGCAGTTGGTAAGACAGTTCATGCAAAAGTAGATAATAAAGGATTGTTTATTAAAGGAAAAGTTGTTGATAAAGATGCTTGGGAAAAAGTAAAAGAAGGAGTTTATACTGGATTTTCAATTGGAGGTAAAGTATTGGAACAGGTTAAAAATAGGATAAAGGCCATAAAATTAAGCGAAATATCTTTAGTTGATAGACCAGCTAATCCTGATGCGTTATTTAGCATGGTTAAGATTGATGATAAAGGTAAGATAACTGAAGGACAAGTTGATAAAAATATGATAATCTCACCAATGACTGAATCTTCTGGAATGGACCCGATTAATACAGCTGGATTTATTTTGAGTTTAGCTAAAGATATCAGATATTTATTATATTCTTTTGAACAGGAAGGTAAATCATTAGTTGAACTTAATAAAGTTCTGGATTTATTAAAAAAACTAGCGGTTAAAGTATTATCTGAAGAGGATAAAAAGAAATTCGATAATATTTTATATGGAATGGACAATGAGGAATTAATGAAAGGAACTTTAGATGAGTTTGAAAAGAAAAAGCTTAAATCCAAAGAGAGGGAAGCTATGGCATCTGGTCAGTTTGCTTATGTGGATTCCAAAGGTGGTAAACATTTGCCCATTTCGGACAAGGCTCATGTTCAAAATGCTATGGCTAGATTCAATCAGACTCACTTTGAAAGTTCAGAAAAGAAGAAAAGTGCAGCTAGGAAAATTCTAGCCGCAGCCAAAAGACTTAATATGGAGATTGATTCTAAATCAGCTGTAGTCAGCGCGGCTAAACTGGATGAAGATTTTGACATTAAGAAATTTGTAGATTATAATTGGACTCCTGGTTATTTTGAAAATATGAGAAAGGTTTTAGGATAAAATGCCTTATACATTTGATAAAGATAAAAAACAACCAGAAAAAATACCGGTAACTGAAGATAAACCGAAAATTGAAGTTCCTAAAACTCCAGAACCCCCAAAAGTTCCCGAAGGTAATGTGATTATTAGTGGTGCAATACAGATTTAAACTTTGTTTACGCGCGTAAACAATTCGTGAAAAATGCCAGTGGAAACCGTAGAAACCTATAAAATAACTCCACCAACACAATCCATATTTTCTGCTTCCAGCTCAAAAAAAGGTAAAGGTAAATCAGTAAAGTCAAAAGGTAAGAAGTAGTACTGCTTGACTTTTATTTTATAGGTATTGTATTATTCATAACTAGGTGAGTTCGTTCCCAATTTGAGGAGGAATTTATTTAGAACCCACGCCAAGTAAGGCGTGGGATTTTTTTTGAAAGGAAATATAGATGCCTTGGGTGAATATACCAAAGAGTAAATGGCCACAAATGGAAAAATGCGTATCTGATCTTAAAAAAAATCCTAAGTTTAAACCGCAAAGGGGCAAGACTAAGGAAGAAAGTGCTAATGCAATTTGTTATACAAGTATTATGGGAGGTAAAAGGAAGGGGGGTGAAAAAATGGACAAACCCGTAACTATTAATTTTTATGGAAATTATTGGGATAAAATCTCTGAAGATGATGAGATTGAGAAAGGAGGTGAATCAGATTCTATGGAAAAACAAAAATGCCCAGAATGCGGCAAAATGGTTACTAAAGATAAAATGAAGGCTCATATGGCGGAAACTCATCCTGCTAAAAAGGTAGATGATGCTAAACCATTAGAAGAAGTTCCAGCAGAAGCCCCAGTTGAACCAGAAAAAACAGTTGAGGAAGCTCCAGCTGAAGAAAAACCAGTTGAAGAAGATCCAAAAGTGGAAACTCCAGCTGAAGAAAAAGTGGAGGAAAAGATGGATAAGAAAGCTGCTGAACCTGAACAGTCTCAGAATGTTACAGAACTTCTTAAAAGTATGATTGCTAAAATTGATTCTCTTACTAAAAAAGAAGAGAAAAAGGTAGAAAAGGCTGATGATTCTGCTCCAGCTGATGGAACGGCTCCTGAAGGTGAAAAAGCTCCTAAAGAGGGTGAAGAAGCCAAACCAGAAGGGGAGAAACCAGAAGGTGAATCAACAGAAGGAGCAGAAAAAGAAGAAGAGAAAGTTGAAAAGGCAGAGAGTTCCGCTGTGGCGGAATTAGCCAAAGTTAATTCAACTCTATCTAAGTTCGATCAGTCTTTATCCAAGATTGGCGATCAATTGAAAAGCTTTGATGAAAGATTAAAGAAAATTGAAGAGCAACCTGCTCCTGTCAAAGTTTCAAGTCCAGTTACAGTCAGCAAGAACGCTGAAGTTACTAAATTGTCAGATGAAGAAGAAAAAAGGCTATCTGAAATAAAAAAACAACTGGAAGATCTGGATTATGAAAGACAACATAATCTGGATGAATATCAGAAATCAAACAAATGGAATAAAGCCTTTGCTTTGATTGATGAAAGAGACAGACTCGAAGCCAGAAAAAAGGGTCTTTAACTCTAGTTAATAAGATTTATAAATCTATTGAAAGGGGGTGAGAAATAAAAGTATGAATTATGTTGATGAAGCTTTACAGCAAATCAGAGAACAGTTATATAAGGCAGCCGAAGTAACAAGTACTTATACTTTTTCCCCAACTACTCGATCTATTTTCTCACCAGAAAATCTGGATGAGAGAATTAAGTTTTTGGTTCCTATAGATACACCTTTAAGAAATAGGATTCCTAGAGTAGCGGGTAAGGGTCAAGCGGCCATGTGGAAACGAATGACTTCTGCTGTTCATAGTAAAAGCCATCCTTCTACAAATGTGGCGGCTGGAACTAATACTGCTATTAGTTTTGCCGATGCAGGTGCACCCAATGAAACAACTCAGACTTATGATATGGTATCCCAAGCTTACGAATTATTAGGTCGTAAACTGGAAGTTGGAGGTTTGGCCTTGGCTGCTTCCCGTGGTCGTGACGGACAACCAGACATGATGAAGAGCCGTGAACAGATTAAGGCTTATGAGTTAATGCTTGGTGAGGAAGAAATGATTGTAGCAGGAGATACTGATGTGGCTAATGAATTTGATGGTTTGTTTAAACAGATAACCACAAATTCAGGATCATATTCAGGTTTCGTAACCTCATCGGGAATCGGAGCTAACTGTCGGACTCTTTATCTTTATGGTGCTGATCCGACACTTTTGGTTCTTAATGCCAGACAATTACAGGCTTTAGCTGATGATTTACAAGCATCTGGAGCAATCCAAAGAAGTGTTATTACCCAAGGTGAAGTTGCTGGAGTAACAGGCGGGTTTGCTCTATCCAGAATCGTCAATCCTGTAACACAATCTCTGATTGATGTTAAACCTGAAAGGTTTGTCGGTTATGGTGGATTACTTTTGACTGAAAAATCACCAGCAGGAATGCAACTTACAGTGGGTCAGGTATAAGACTAGGTATTTATTATTGTTGGGTTTGATAATTCCTTTTTCAGACCCAACAAAAAGGAATAATAATAATATTTTGCAAGGCCAAGATTTCAGATAATTAGCTATGGCATCAACATTAAATTATGCAACTGAGGTTGATCTGGAAAATCTACTTTTGATTACGGTAGATGCTTCTTTTTCTTCTCAAATTGATACCTGGATATCGGCTGCTGAGGAAATGGTAGATAACTACTTAGGCTATACAACTGCATCTGGACTCTGGCAAGAACAAATTACTGGAGAATTTAATGAAGCAAGGGTAGATGGCGACCTTAATCTGGTTATTCATCCGCGTAAGAAACCAGTAAGTTCCCTTTCTTCTTTAAGTATCCAGAAGGGTTCTGAAATAACCACAATCGGCTTAACTAACGGTTCTGGTAATAACCGCTATATAATTCCAGTCCAAGCTGATTGTATTGTTTATCCGTCTTTTGAATTGTCCGTTTCTTCCTCGGTAATGCTGAATAACTGGGCTGATATAAAGTTTTCACGTTTCTATACCAAAATAAATTATATTGCTGGTTATACAACCATTCCTGGTCCAGTAAAACTGGCCACTACTTATTTTGCGGCTGATATATTCATGCGACAGGCTAATAAAGAAGGTTTAACCTACTTATCTCAAGGCAGAATTGCCAAAAGATGGTCGGAAACTATGGATGGTCGATCAAATTTTATTCGCGATGGAGAAAGAATGCTGAATTATTATAAATTAGCATCGGGGTGGTTTTAAAATATGTCACTTATACTTGACCGTGTAGTTAGCGTAAAGAGGCTTTTAGTTGATACTGATAATACAGATAAAGAACAGTATCAGGCTTTCGCACCACTTGCTAATGTGGCCATAAATATTCAACCTGCGGGGGCAGAAGATTCGATTATAGCTGATGGAACATTCGGTCAGGCATATATCGCTTTTACAACAGTATCGGGAATCAGGTCAGGAGACAAATTGACAGACCAGGTAACAGGAGAAACATTTATAGTTAAAGGACTGACAAATTGGATGGCCACATCTCTTATACCGCATATAGAACTATTATTAACAGAATTTGAAACAGCAGAATAAATATGGCATTTCAACTTAATTTTCAAATTGAAGACAAAGGAACAATTTCAGGATTGAATAATGTAGTTAATGCTTTGCCTAATCTGATTGAACAATCTTTAGACACAGCTGCCAATGATATTAAGATGGATATGAAAGGAAGAACTCCAGTAGCCAGTGGAGCTTTACAAAAAAGTATTGAAATTAATAAGAGAACTTTAAGAAGAGAAATAGGTCCTTCATTGGAATATGGTTATTATCAGGAAAGAGGAATAGGTAGTCAGAGAAGACCGCCTATAGATAAAATTGAAGCATGGGCTATGGCTAAAAGTTTAAGTCCTAAAGGTAATTATTCTAATCGAATGATGGCTAAATATATTGCTTTAAAAATAGCCTCATCTGGTTATAGGGCGAAAGAGTTTGTTAAAAAGACATATTTCTGGTCTGTAGGCAAAATGGATCAATGGTTTGGTCAATTAGCTGACAAAATTACTATTGAATATCAAAGAGGATAAATATGAGCCTAACAAATATACAAACAAAACTGCTTTTAAAACTGAATGAAATGGGAACATTAAAAGCCGCTTTTGATTACCCAACGGGTAATCCTGATGGAAAATATCCTTTTGCAGTTTTGACTTTACGGGATGGTGATGCCAAATTTGCCTCAACAACACATAATTTAAGACGACAGGGATTTTCTATCACTGTTTATCAGGAACAATCAAAGCTCGGTCAGGGGGTTGAAGCAGCTGAGTCTATTACCACTTCTGTCTTAAAAGAATTAAAAGCAGCTTTAGATATGGATACAACGCTTTCTGGTAACTGTAAATGGGTAACTCCAGTTAGTTGGAATACGACCTATGTAGATCGGGAACTGGATACCCGTGTACTTGAAGTTTCAGTTGATGCTTATGAAATTGTGAATTCTTTATGAAAGGGGGTGAATTACTATTGGAATAGATATAGGGCGTACAGGTAGTTTAGGAATTGCAATAGAAGCCAGTGCTGGCAGTGCCAACACTACCATGTCTGCCTATTTACCATATTCAGATATTTCTCTTCGTGGTCATCACGAAGCAATTGAAGATATTTCATCCAGAACATCAAGAATCATGGATTCCGATTCGGTTATCGGCAAAAGATGGACTGAAGGAGATGTAGAAATAAATGCTGATATAGTTAATTCTGGATATTTATGGAAATTGGCTTTGGGTGGTGAATTATTAGTTACAGGTACACCTAATAACCATACTTTTTATCTATATACAACCGTATCAGGTAATACTCCATTAACAGCAACTTTAATCCAAACCAGAGCTAATACAACTGATATTGAACAGTATACTTATGCCGCAATAGATGAGCTAACCTTTGAAGTTTCAGATGGCCTTGCAACCCTCAATGCTTCTTTTCAGGCTCAATTTCCTGTGGCTGGAGCTGCTCAAACAGTAACAACTACATCAGGAACAGTATTGGCTTTCAAGGATTATTTTGTCCAATTTGGAGCAACTCTGACAGCAGCTGGAACAGCAGCAACTACACCAATTAATGAATTCAGTCTGACAATTGCCAATAATCTGGAAGTTATTCACAGAAGCGGCAGTTCAGATGTTTCAATAATCAGAACTAAAGGAGTCAGAGTAACTGGTTCTTATACGCTTTTCTTTGATTCAGTAACTGATAGGGATGCTTATTATGCTTTGCAGAAAAGGTCCATGATCTTAACTGCGTCAGGAATACTTAACGAATCACTGAGAATCAGGATTCCTGAATTCAGGTTGAGTGAAGCTGACATATCAACAGGACTTGATGATTTCTATACCATCACAGCAGAATTTGTGGCTGAAGACGATGTAGACTCAGGGGTACGTTTAATGGATTGTCGTTTACAAAATGGTAAGAGTACATCATATTAGCCGAATTAATAAATTAAGAAATAAAGGAGGTGAAAAATGTTAGATAAAACTGGCATACCAACAGTAGATCATGTATTGCCAAATGGAGACACTGTTGTCTTATACAAATTCCTGACAACAGGAGAGGCTAGGGAACTCCAGAAAATGATGTTGGCGGAAAGCAAGTATGATATTACATCTGGAAAGATGGAAAATGTCAATGTGGCTACTTTCCTCAAATATCAGGATCAGTCTGCAAATGCCTTGATTAAGGAAATAAAATTAAAAGATGGAACTATCAAGCCATTCCAACAGGAGTGGCTTGATTCTTTACCAATAGAAGAAGGCAATAAAGTCTATGATTTGGTAAATGAGATTACTCAAGGTTCTTGGGTTAAAAAAGAGGAAAAAAAAAATTAATAAAAGCAGTTTGGAGAGGACTGGCGGGTGAAGAAATCAGGTCTGAAGAATATATCAGATACTTGGTTTGTAAAGACATGCATTGGGATTATTATACCTATGAGTCCCAACCTGCTTTCTTTATAGAAGAAAGTAAAAATTGTCGTTACAGCTGAAGATAGAGCTACACCAGTAATTTCGAGAGTAGCTAGTGGAGTCAAAGGTGCGGTTGACTCCATGCGATCCAGTATTAAAAGCTGGATTAATGATACTGCTTTGGCTTCTGCTGCTTTTACTGCTCTTTTTACCAAAGTAGCCAAAGGTGCTATTGATACGGCAGCTGACTTTGAAAAAGCGGGTATCATGACCCGTTTTCTAACTGATAATACTGAAGCTGCCAATAAATATTCTCAAGCTTTAATAGATCTTGCTCTTACTACTCCTTTTACCACCAAAGAAATAACCACTTTGGGTTCGCGGATGATCGGCCAGGTTAAAGATGTAGATATTAGCGTTCTGGGAATGAAAGCTTTAACCAATGCTGTTTCAGCAACTGGTGGTGGCATTATGGAATTGGAAAACTCCCAAAGAGCCTTAACCCAAACTTTCATTAAAGCCAAACCTTCTTTGGAAGAATTAAACAAACAATTCAATAATGCCAATATTCCCGTTATGCGGGCATTATCCAAACATTTGGCTGATGGAACAGTAAAACTTAAAGGATATACGGATGCGGTGGTAGTAACTGGCGGAGCATCAAAAAAGTTAGCTGGAGATGCGACTAAGGCAGGAGAAGTTATTGAAGATTCAGCTTTCAAAACGGATAAGTTAACGGCTGCCATGAATAAGGCTAAGAATAAGTTTGGTGAAAGCAGCTATCAATTCAAGGAAGCCAAAGATAAATTAGGAGACTGGAATGAAAAAGTAGCTGGTGCTCAAGGAACAATCGAAAAATATAATTCAGCTTTGGGTAGTACCACCAAAACAATAAGCGGATTCCATAAGACCCAGGAACAGATAATGGCTGATCTTCAGGATGTGGCTAATTTGGGTGTTACTGGCAAGGATACGGCTGTGGCTATTATGGAAGCTCTAGCTTTGGAATACGCGGGAGCCAATGAAACAATGCTAAACAGCTTTTCTGGTTTAACCAGAAATATTGTAGACCAAATACAGGTTGTTTCTGCATCTATTATGGGAATTGATAAAAACTTAAATGTTCGGGAAGGAAGTATTTTTTATTATCTTAAATTGGGAGCTAAGTCATTATCAGAATTCCTGGCAGCCCACAGATATGATATAGCTGATTTTGTTGACTCTCTTCTTAAAAATAAAGTGGCAATGATGAGCATAGCAACGATTATTGTTAGTATGATGATTCCTGCTTTTGTTAAATTAAATAAGTTTTTGGGATTAACTAAACTTCTTTTGGGTGGACTAACATTAACTCCTTTTGTCCTCATTATGGCTGGAGCTATCAGTCTTCTTCTTGCAATCCAACGGATAAAAGACAAAATGGCGTTTGGAACAACAGAAACCGGAAATGTCCATGCAACCTGGCAACAAGCATTAAAAGGAATCGCTATCAGAATTGAAAACCTTGTTGATTCTCCCCAAATGCAACGAATTAAAGACAAACTGGCTTTCGGTACAACTGATACTGGAACAATACATGCAACCTGGCAACAGGCTCTTGAGGGAATAAAAATAAGAGTTCAAAATTTTTCCGAAAATTATATAGGACCACTTATTCAGAGAATGAAAAATAATTTATATTGGAGTATTACAGATACTGTTAAAGCTGATACTACTTGGATGGATATTTTGGAAGGAATAAAAGACAGGATTAACCGATATGTGGGAATTATAGGCCAGAAAATCCAAGAGATGAAAAATATGTTTGTCTTTGGCGAAATAGCCCCGCCAATTCCAGCAACTTGGATGAATGTTTTAGAGAAAGTAAAAATCTTATTAGAACAAGTCAAACAAAAACTGTCCGAATTAAAAGCAAAAGCCAAATCGGAAATAGACAGTATAATTCAATTCTGGAATGAACATAGAGAGGCTATTACAAAAACAGCCCAGGCAATTACAGTATTTTTTCTCCCTGCTATTATAGCTTTAGGTATTGCAATGGCGACTAATGCTATTCGGGCTGCTATTACACTTACTTTGCAATTTATTGCTATGAAAAATGCAGCAGCCCAAGCTGCCTTTACTGGAATCGGCCAATTAATATACCAAACTATCCAGTTTGGTATACAAGGATGGAAAACTATTGTTGTATTAGCTGCCCAAGCTGTTGCTTGGACAACCAGTACTCTTCTGAAAACTGCAAATGCTGTAGCAACTGGATCATTAACTATAGCAACTGTAGCTCAAGCTATAGCTACAGGTGTATTAACAGCTGCTACATGGCTTCTTAATACCGCCCTTTCAATCTTATTTGCTCCTTTAACAATAATAATTGTGGCTATAACTACTATTATTGCTATCTTTTTACAATGGGCTGGACTATTGGATAATGTAATTGGAGGATTAAGAGGATTACTTAGTTCTATTTTTGGGTTAAATCCACAACTTGATTTATATAGACAAAATTTAGATTTATCTAAGAGTTCAACAGATAGTTTAGCTGCGGCTACTGATATTCTTACAGGTGCACATGATAGGGCAACAGATGCTAATTTGGAGTTACGAGGAGCGCAATTAGGAGTAGACAACGCACAAAGAATGGTAACTGATGCGTTAAATACATATGGAGAAAATAGTCCACAATATAGAGATAATGTCCATAATTTAGATTTGGCTAATAGAAGATTAGAAAAAGCTGAAGAAGGTGTTGAAGGTGCACAAAGAGATATAATGAAAGCTCAAGATGATTATGCCAAAGATGTAAAAGAGAAAGCAGTACCAACAGTTACTTTTTTTAATAGATACTTAGATAGTCATAAAAGTAAATGGCAAGAATTGGCAGATGCAATAAATAGTGTTATTAGTAATATTTTGAGATGGACTGGATTAAAAGGGCAACATGGAGCTTCTGGACAATGGCAACATGGAGGTATCGTTCCTGGTCCAATAGGTCAACCAATGCCAGCTATTGTCCATGGAGGTGAAAGAATAACACCAAGAGGAGGAGTAGATGAATCTGCTAAATCAATGGGGGGGGATGGAATAACAATAAATATTAATGGTTCAGTAACTATGGATAGTGAAGAACGGGTTCGGGAATTGGCAAGATTGATTATGAGAATGCTCGGAAGAGAAAGTGAGTTAAGCCGCTACGGAGTCGGTTATTGATAGCATTGTGACACTCTAAACTATGATTATTAACCTAAAATAAAATATGGCAATAACATTTGACGCTTTTAGTCTACAAGACAGCAACTACATAATCACGGATACTGAGTATAGGACAATCCCCTCGCGGGAAATTACTCTGGAATCAATTGCCAGAAAGCCTGGTAAGAAATTTTTGGCTGAGGAATTTGGTGAAAGAAGAATCAGGTTATCTGGATTCATTGAAGGATCTTCTGCTTCTGATCTGATTACCAAAATAGACGATCTTCATACCAATGTTACCCGTAAAAAAATAGGCACTTTATCAATTGATGCAGACCGCGATATCCAGACTTTGGTAGTTTTAGTTGCTATAGCTGAACCGCATTACAGCCAAACCATAGTTCCCATGTCTCTGGAATTTGTAGCTGCCGAACCTTTCTATCAGGGTGCTCAACGAGTAGCTGTTACAGCAATAGCTGAAGGAACAGCTTCAGCCACCATTACTACCACAATTTCTGGTTCTGTTTTTACCGAACCAATAATTACTTATACGCCCAAAGGCGGTGGGAGTAATACTAATATTTACAGGATTGATATAAGTTATGATCAAACTGGAGAAGAAGTTACTTGGTCAGGCGGTAATCATCCTTTAAGTAATGCGGATTCAGTAGCCTTTGATTATTCTAACCAGATTATAACTGAAGGAAATAGTGAAATTGAAGCCAGTGGAGTATTTGCCAGATTTGAACCAGGATCAACAAATTTAACAGTTACTTATTACAGTACTTCCACTTCTTCAACAACAACATCTACTTCTTCAACAACAAGATCAACATCAACAACTCATACTGGAACTACTACTTCAACAACCAGATCTACCTCAACTTCTACAACTACAACTTTAGCTAGTCCAACAATAACGATTACTTACAGACCAAGATATCTATAAAAATATGTATGATAACTTCTATCAACTCCATTTTTAAAATTTTTTCTAAAGAAATAAATCTATGGCAACCTTAGCTTCTGATAATTTTGATCGGGGTGATAGCGGTAATTTAGGTGCTAATTGGACTGATGATGATGCAGGTTTTGCAATTGTATCCAATAAAGCTGTAGGAGCTACTGGTGGAGATCAGACTTATTGGTCAGGAACTTTTAACCCCGCTTCAGCTGACTACGATGTAACTGTAACTTTACATCATACGGGGGATGTTTCCGAACTCGCCTTTTTTGGTAGACGTACAGCCTCCAATAACTTTTATTGGGTGGCCATGAATACTTTTAGTCAGACAATCAAGCTATATAAACGGGTAACGGGTTCAGATACAGAATTAGGAAGCTATACAGGTGGTTATTCAGTTAATAACACTTACACCTTTAGACTTAATATGGTTGGTTCAACCATTAAGGTTTATGAGGGACTTGATCAAAGAATCAGCATAACTGATACAGATATTACTGATATCGGTAAACCAGGATTGTTATCTACCTCACCAAATGGTACTTGTGACTGGGATGATTTTCTGGTTGAGGGAACAGAAGCTACTACAACTTCAACCACCGTCTCAACCTCAACTAGTTCAACTACAACATCGAGTTCAACTACGACATCAAGTTCAACTTCGACAACTCAATCAACCTCAACTTCAATAACTACATCAACCACTACAACATTACCACCCAATGAAGGTCGATTATGGTCATGTGGATTTGAGTTGAATAGTTTAACTCCAGGAGTGGAAATTTCATCAATTTTTGCAGGTAGTCCTACAATTGTTACTTCTCCAGTCAGAAGTGGAACTTATGCTTTAAATTGTAATACTACTTCAAGTGGAACAGGGTTTAGATATCAATTTTCTGAATCAGAAACTGTTATTTATGTAAGGTTTTATATTCAATTAGCTTCAGCTCCAGATGGAGAAACACCACTTTTAGATTTAGAAGTTGCGCCTCCTAATTTTACTGGAGTTGAAGATACAATTCTTTTAGACACCGATAGGACTTTACGATTAAGAGGAATTGGTGATAAAAGTTCAGCCTTATCTTTAAATACTTGGTATAGAGTTGAATTATTTTATGATATATCTACTCCTTCTTCCACAGTTATAACTGGAAGACTTAATGGAGTACAATTCAGTACTCAAACATATTCACATGGAACTGCAACTTATGTAAATCAAATTGTATTAGGTTTACTTGCTCCTGATGTTATTTGTCAGGCATACTTTGACGATATTGCCATTAATATTACAGATTGGCCAGGATCAGGTAGAATTGTTCATCTTAAAACAATTAGTAGTACAACTTATGAGTGGACTCATGATGATAATACAGGAGCAGATGTTAATAACTATACCGAGATAAATGAAGTTATTCCAGATGATGCTACTTCTTATTTAAAGACTGATATACAAACTTTAGAGGATCAGTTTACAGTTGAAGATTTACCAGTTGAAGCAGAAATAATAAATCTTGCTTCAATTGGAGTACGTTATAGGGGAGAAGGAGCCTCAGAAAATACTTCTTTTAGTGTTGGTTTGGAAACATCAGAATCTTTTAATGGTAGCGATATTATTACACCAGCCAGTACAACTTGGATTACAAATGCGAATATTGTACCCAGAAATTATCCATATACAGTTTATGGAGAAACAGTCTCCAGTATAAATGGGGCAAATCTATATTTAGACTCTCTATTAGCAGATACAAATAAAGTAAATGTTTCTACTTTATGGCTATTAGTCGATTATACAACAGTTGCTGATTTAACAACCACTTCTACTTCAACCACTCAATCAACTTCTACTTCTTCAACTACGACTTCCAGTTCAACCTCGACAACTCAGTCAACTTCTACTTCAATTTCAACCTCAACTTCTTCAACCACGACATCAAGTTCAACCTCAACAACTCAGTCAACCTCTACCAGTTCAACTACGACATCAAGTTCAACTTCTACCACCCAGTCAACCTCAACTAGTTCAACTACTACATCGAGTTCCACTACTAAATCAACATCTACCTCGTCAACTACAACCAGTAGTTCAACTTCTACAACTCAATCTACTTCTACCACCAAGTCAACCTCTACCAGTTCAACTACAACGTCCAGTTCAACTTCTACCACCAAGTCAACCTCAACTAGTTCAACTACTACCAGTAGTTCAACTTCTACCACAAAATCAACCTCAACTTCTTCAACCACAACATCGAGTTCAACTTCTACCACCAAGTCAACCTCTACCAGTTCAACTACGACTTCCAGTTCAACTTCTACTACCAAATCAACCTCAACCAGTTCAACTACTACATCCAGTTCAACCACAATATCAAGTTCAACTTCAACAACCAAATCAACCTCAACCAGTTCAACTACTACATCGAGTTCAACTTCTACCACTCAATCAACCTCAACTTCTTCAACCACGATATCGAGTTCAACTTCTACCACCAAGTCAACCTCTACCAGTTCAACTACGACTTCCAGTTCAACTTCGACAACCCAATCAACTTCAACCTCTACATCTTCTACAACTACTAGTAGTTCAACTTCAACAACTACTATTTTATCTTTTACTGTAGTAGATATTAGAACTTTTTTGTTAGCCAAATTAAACGCTATTACTACTCTTAAAGCTGCCTTTGATTACCCAACAGGTAATCCTGACGGCAAATATCCTTTTGCCACTTTGACCTTAAGGGAAGGTGAAGGCAGATTTGGTAGTACGGCTCATAATATCAGGAAAGAAAGTTATGTTATCAAGGTTTATCAGGAACAGTCTAAAATAGGACAAGGAGTAGAAGCAGCAGAATCAATAACGATGAATGTTTTATCAGAGCTTCAAAACGCTCTGGATATGGATACAACTCTTTCTGGCACTTGTAAGTATGTAGTGCCAGTCTCTTGGAATACTGCCTATGAAAACCGTGAATTGGATGTACGGATACTTGAAGTTATTATAGAAGCTTATGGTATAGTTGACAGTAGATGATATGTATAGTTCTCAAAGAATTATAACTATAGACCAAGATCAGGTTAACGGCCAAGCCGATTTGACTAATTTTGTCTTTTTGTTTAAAGAAACCGCTAATTATCTGAAAACGGTTGGAAATGGCGGTAAAATCCAAAACAGTAATGGCTACGATATTATTTTTACTCTCGGTCCAGATATTTCTTCCAAACTGGATCATGAAATCATTAATTACGACTCGGTTACAGGACAATTTATTGCCCGTATTTGTATTCCCACGGTTTATTATGATAAAAACACTATTTTATATATTTATTATGGCGACAGTTCAATTGATAATAGTCAAGAAAATGTTAAAGGAGTTTGGGATAATAATTACCAGTATGTTTCTCATTTGAAAGACTTAACTACTTCAACTGTTAAGGATAGTGCGGGTAAAAATAATATTACTTCAACAAAATTAGCTGCAAATCAACCGATTGAAACTACTGGTAAAATTTATAAAGGTCAACAATTTGATGGAATAAATGATTTAATTAACTGCGGTACTCCTAATTTATCCATAACTGATGTAGTAACTGTTTCTTTTTGGTTTTATCCAACAGCTGATGAGGGAACTATTATTTCCCAACGATGGGTTTATTCAGGAAATGAATCTGGTTGGGAAGTATATTATGGAAGTAATAATCATGCTAGTCTTAATGCTCAATCAATTTCTTGGAATTCAGGTTCAAATACTAATAATGATAATGCAGGTGCTGTTTTGCAAACCGATGCTAATGCTTTACCAATAAACGGGTGGCATCATTGTTTTATTATTAAAAACGGAACGTCAGTTGAAATCTATATTGATGGTTCACTGGCTAAAAGCGGTACTATCACCAGAAGTACAATTGCTTATGTTGCTTATACTTTAAGAATCGGACGTAATGCTATTAGTGATGCTACATACTATAGGAAATATTTAACGGGGATATTAGAAGAACTAAAAGTTTCCAATACCAATCGTTCTGCCTCGTATTTAATTACTGAATACAACAATGAAAATTCTCCCTCAACTTTTTACAGTATCAGTACGGAAATTCCTTATGGAAATTTTACTAAAAAGAGATTTGTTTATAAGGTTTATGATGGAGCTACTTATGTGATTACTTGGTCTAACGAAGTCCTGAATGAACCACAATTCAGGAATGTTATTAATGGTGGTCCAGGAGAAATAATTATTAGGCTTGATCGTGAGTTTGATTCTTTCGGTGAGGATGTAGATATTAAATTAAATAATAGGGTAGAGTTGTGGATTTCTGACCGCCAGTATCCCAATGGACTCCTTTTTTATAAAGGTTTTATTTCCGGTTATCGACCTGTTTTTCAGGGAAACATTGAATTTGTTGAAGTAACAGTTTTAAGTTATGTTTTTGAACTTGGCTATTATATATTAAGAAATACCTCTGGACAAACTACAATAGCCTACAATAGCTATGATCCATCAGATATCCTAAAAGATGCCATTGATAAATATCGGGCTGATGGAGGACAACTTAATTATTCAGATACCTCAATTGAAACAACCAATACTACAGTCAGTTATACTTTTAATTCTAATACAATAAGAGAAGTTATTGATAAAGTAATCGAACTGGCTCCTGAAGGCTGGTATTGGTATATAGACTCTGCTTCAATTATTCATTTTAAAGCTAAAAATGCCTTGGCTGATCATACTCTTATCATTGGAAACCATATTAATCAAATGGAAACATGGAGAAGGATAGAAGATGTAATTAATCAAGTATATTTTACAGGCAATACCACTGAAGCAAAAACTGGCTTATTCAGGGTTTATAGCAATTCGGGGTCAATTGATACTTATGGTCGTCATGCTATCCATCAGGTTGATGGTAGGGTTACTTTATCCGCAACAGCTGATACTATGGCCAATCGGATTATTAATAATAAAAAAGATCCTGAAATCCGTACCAGATTAACTATTCTTGATAATAATGGTGAATTAGAAAATAAGGGTTATGATATTGAATCAATACGTCCTGGTCAAACTTTAAAAATAAGGAATATTAAAGGTAGCGTAAAAACATTTTCTTTATGGGATCAGTTTATTTGGGACGTGGATATTTGGGATCAAACATTAACAACTGCCGCAGCTGACGTTATTCAAATCCTGCAAATTGAATATACTTTGGATTCATTAACTTTGGAAGCTAGTTCTAGATCACCGGAAATTGCTAAAAGAATCGAGGATATCCAAAGAAACTTGGTTCAGCAGCAAACTGTTAATAATCCGATTGCACCTATAGCTGGTTAGAAAGGAGGAATTTATGGCAGCAGTTACTTATTCATTTAGCCCTAATACCAAAGCCCAATCAGGACAGGTAAATAGTAATTTTGACCAATTGGCTAATGAAATATTACCAACATTTGTTGTTACTATAACTGGAACTCTGACAACTGGAACGAATTTAACACCAATTCTAATAGTTCCGCAGGATTTAGTTATTCTTAAGGCTTATGCAGCAGTTAAAACAGCTCCGGTTGGAGCTAATATCATAGTTGATATTAATATCGGTGGAACATCTATCTGGAATGTTACTCCAGCTAACAGATTAAATATTGAAACTGGTTCTGATACTGGTAATCAAACAACTTTTGATACAACACAATTATCGGATGGAGATTTATTGACATTTGACTTGGATCAAGTTGGAAGTTCCACATCTGGTGCAGATATTACGATTGAACTCAGGTGTGAGTGGAGATAAATTATGGCACAGTTTTTAGGTTTAGGAAACGGTTCAGATGGAAATTTAATTATTTCGGCCAATACTGCTTGGAATTCAGTAACTGGAGTGGTAATAACAGGTTGTTCTGGCGATAGTGGTGAAACAGGTTTAACAGTTGATGATGAAACCGGTTTTTCGGCAGGACAAAAAATATTAATTATTAAATCCAGGGGTAATACTTCTGCAACTTGCGGGGCTTGGGAACTTAATCAAATTGTTTCAGTTAGTACAGGGTTATTAACTCTTCTGATTCCACTAGATAATACTTATGTCGATAGCGGCAACGACCAAACACAGGTTCAAACTTTACCTCAATTTGCTACTACCACTGTTAATACTGGAATTACCTTATCTGCTTCGACTTGGAGTGGTAGTATTGGTGGAATTATTGCTTTTATGTGTAATGGTCAAACAACTATTACAGGAAATATTTCAGCTAGTGGTAAAGGGTTTATCGGTGGATTGGCTGGTAGTTCCAGTTCTGGAGCCAGAAAAGGAGAATGTGGTGAAGGATCAGTAGGAGCTAAAGCTAGACAAAATGCGGCTAATGGTTCAGGTGGAGGCGGTGGTATTTCATTAGCAACTACTGATTCCAGAGCAGGTGGAGCTGGAGGATCACATTCTACTAGTGGAACCGTTGGTGAAGCGACAGGTGGAGCAACCGCTGGTGCACAAGCAACTACAATTACAGGAAATACAGAATTAACTTTAATGACTTTTGGTGGTGCAGGAGGAGGAGCTTCTACCGACAGCGTTGCTTTACCAGGTAATGGTGGTAATGGAGGAGGAATAGTTATAATTTACTCAAAAACACTTACAGTTACAGGATCAATATCATGTAATGGTAGTAATGGAATTTATTCAAACGCTGCTGGGGGTGGAGGTGGATCAGGTGGATCAGTTCTTGTTAGAAGTCAATCAGCTGTACTTGGAGCTAATCTTATTACCGCAGTAGAAGGAACGGGAGGAACAGGAGTAGATCAGGATGGCGGTAACGGAGCTACCGGTAGAGTTAGAATAGAATCATGTTCAATAACAGGGACAACTAATCCAGCTTATCCAGTTGCAGGTCTAGGTGGTCATGCTTGGTGTGGCTCATTAGCCAGCATAATTTTATGAAACCACAAATTGAAAACTGCCAACATCAATATGCTCCTCTGGGAATGGAAAGGATAAGTACTGATAATAGACAGATTGAAGTAATAGTATGCGTATTTTGTATTAAATGTTCAACTTTCAGAATATTGCAATATATAATAACAACAGGGGGTTATACCTAGATTGAAAGATCTAGGTTTTTTATTAAAAAGTTTACGCGGGTAAAGAAAGTTAATTGATAGTATGACCAGAAATAACTCAACATTAGCTTACAGGGTGGGACAGTTGGAAAAGGAAACGGATGGCCTTAATACTAAAATGGATGCCCTTTTAACCAATCACTTACCACATTTAGAACAGTCAATTTTGGAAGTTAAAACTAGGGTTAATGTCCTTACCGCAGTCAATATAGGGGCGGTCATTTTAGGAGTAATTGTTTCAAAATACCTATGATTACTAATAAAACTAAAAAAGAACTGAAAAAAACGAAAAAAATCTATAGACATTCCGCTTTCCTTCTTTATTTTATGATGGCTATATTTTGGGGATATATCATTTATTTTTTATTACCGATAAAAGTTTTTGAAATCCAAAAAGAACCAGCCCCCATCCTGACAAAAAGGGTAAAGATGGGAGACATCTTGCAGTATAACCTTCAAAGAGTGAAATTTTTTGATGTTCCTACAGAAATCACCTACCAGTTTTTTGATGGAGTGGCCTATTTCATTCCTTATGTCTTTCTGACTCATCAGTCAGTAGGGGTAAGGAACAGTAATATCGGTATCCAAGTCCCCGCTATTTCACCTGGAAAATACAGGGTAAGGGTAACGATTAGAAGCATTTTACCCCTATTCAAATCTATTACTGACACTTTTATTACTGAAGAATTTGAGATTTATAAGGAGTTGGAATAATGGAAATACCAAAAACAATACCACCGGAAAGTATCTACAACGAAGATGATGAAGTTCACTCTTTGGCTATGACGGAAATCTTATTTGCCCAACTTAATAACACCTATAAAGCATTGGAGGAAAAAGGGAAAGTCTTATATGAAAGTAAACCATTACCGCCAAGCGGGGATAAAACAGTTAATAAAAGTGGTACAACGATAGGAGGAAAATGATAAAAGCAGATCAATTTATATTTCCAATAGCCTTTACGGGTAATTATCCAGATGGCTTTGCAGGTTATACTTTCCTTCAGGTAACTCAACAAAACGCCTTACATCCTGGTATAGATTGGAATTGGGGAGCAGGTGAGGCTGATTATGGTAAACCAGTTCAATGTATAGCTAATGGTCAAGTTGTTCATCAGTCAAGAGAAACTGCAATCGGATATGGAATAATTGTTGTAGTTAAGCATGAATTGTCTGATGCTTTATATAATTTTATTAAAACCAAATATGGAATTGATTCGAGGATAATTTACAGTTTTTATGCACATTTAAAAGATGAAATAGTTTCAGATGGACAGGAACTTAATGTCGGTGATTTAGTTGGATATGTAGGAAAAAGTGGTACAACAGTTTCTCATTTGCATCAGGAGCTTTATAAAGCTGTACCTGGTACTTCATGGCGATACTGGCCTACTTTAGCTAAAGGTTGGACACAGGAAAAACTTAAACAATATTATATAGATACTTATGATTTAGTAGTAAATCAGCCACAATCCACCCAACCTACAGATACATTAGAATCATGCCAAAATCAGCTTAAAGTTGAAATAGAAAATAAAAATGCACTCTGGCAGGAAAAAAAGGATTTAGTAACCGATCTTGAAGGTAAAAATTCCCAAATAACATCTTATGAGAATTTCCAAAAATCAGTTGCAATCACTCTTGAAACTGAAGATGACCAAGCTAAAATTCTAGGTGGAGCCATTGAATATTCGGAAATAAAAAATCAATTAAGAGAAGCCCGAACAATGATAAAAAATCAACAGCTAAGTATTAGTCAAAATCTTCAATTATACGATGAATTAAAAGAAAAGCTCCAAATATCGGTTGATCAAAATAAGAACCATTTACAGGCTTTACAGGGGGTCAGGGATGAACTTACGGCAACTATCAAAATAAATAAGACGATAACTAAAAACCTCGAAGACCTTAAAAAAGACAATAAGTTTATTTACAAACATTTAATATTCGGACTTTATATTAAGGAGGAAAAATGATTTTAGAAATAAGAGAAAGTTACACTACTGACGAATTAATTATTTGGGAGGTGAGAATTGATGAATGAAAAAAACAAGGAAGCAATTATAGAAGGGTTGAAGGAAGCAGGACGATTGGCTCTTTTAGCCGGAGTATCTTACTTGGTGACGCTGGGGCTTAATTTAGTAGCTGATATGCCGGAAACGCAGACAACGGTTATTCTGACTTTTGTTTTGAAATCACTCGACAAGTGGTTGTATAAAAAAGACAAGACTGTTGTTCCGGTTAAAGGCGCAACAGGTTTAACAGGGTTTTAATATGAATCTAAAAGAAAAAGTACGATTCTTATTTCCTCCTAAACCAGAGGAAGATTTAAAGGATTTGGTGGATCTGTATCCTCCGACTTCCAATGATATGGAAACTAAGGATACAGGTGAATATACCAAAGAGGTTCAGGGAAAATAAGTATGGGTAAATCTAATGAATCAGTGTCCATTTCTAAACCAATTTAAAAGGGAAAGTTGCGATAAATGCAGTAAAGTCTGTAAAATAAGAAATATTATCGATTGGTTGATTAAGAATCAGGACTTGATTGACAGATCGGATTTTGTTAGGATTGTTTTGGATATGAAAAAAATGAATATTAAGGGAAGTATTCAGAATTTCCCCGATAATAAACTATAACTAACCGTTGCTGATACATTCATGGCGGTGGTTCCTTTTGGAATCACCGCTTTTTTTATGGAATTTGAACCTAAACTAACACCTAAACAAGCTGAAGAAATGTTGGAAAAGGGAGGATTTAGTAAAAATACTTGGGAGAACATACCCCAACAGTCAGGCTATGGTTCCCACACGGCCAGGGCTTTACATGAAATCGCCACAGGAGATGAAGTAAAGGATTTTGCCGTAGTTTACGAAAGGGAAAGGAGAAAAGACTATGGTTTATGAGGTTCACCATTGGGTTTATCCCTCTTCTGATATGGACGAGATAACTTCAATGGAGGAACTGATTGACGATTATTTAGAAAAAGAAGGAATGTTACACCCAGGCGAAGAAAGAATTTTATTTAAATATGAGGATTTATGCCGACAAGAGATGAGACAGGACTAGGCAAGTATTGGAGTAATAAGGACATCGGGGCTAAAGAAAGGAACATGGGTTACTGGTGCGATTTACTACCTGATAACCAGATTTACAAAGTAAAAGTAAACGGGTTGGAACCTGATTTTGAAGGTTGGGTTATCGGTAAGGATAAATTTTTAGACCATGACGTTATATTTGACGGAAAAAACATAAGAGGAGCTGACAGAAGATGGGTAGAGAAGGTTTAACTTATACACCGGAAGAGATGGCTGAGTTCAGAATGGATTTAAAGATTGATCTTGATGTCTCGAAACAAATGGTTGATTTACTGCCCGAAGGCGATGAGTTGAGAAAGTGGCATGAACAGAGAGTGGATTACTTATCAAAATTAATCGGAGGATAAAATGAAGGAATACCTACAGGAACTTGAAAAACAAGCCAAACAATCCCAAATGTCCAGGCGGGAGTTTTTACAAACAGCGGGTGTGATAGGGGGAGGATTAACCTTAATAGGATTGGGAGTAAGGGCAGATCAGGAAAACAAGAAAGATAAAGTTTTCCATACGGAAATGGATAAGGATAAGATTTTATCTTTTGAGGAGACACGGGATATGGTTTTGTATTTTGATCAAATATCCGACCTGTTACCACCGGCTCCGATAATCCCTATGAACCAAAAGAATATGGCTCTATTAGCCATTGAGGTTTTACCTTTGATGAAATCGGAAGGGGCTGTTGGAATGGTCAGGTATCCTCAAGTGCTGGAACCGGTTGCCTATCCCGATGAAAGGCACGTTCAGGTTTTAGGTCAGTCTAATTGTAACAACGCAGCATTAGCCACTTTCAGGTATGCCAACCCCTTTTCAGGGTCATACGGGGATACCGAATGGATGGGAGTGGAGATTCACGAACTGGTCCACGTCCAGCAATACCAGGCTTCTTTAAAAGGCAAGGCTTGTACTTATCCGACAACAGAAAACACAGAGAATACGGCACAGATCGTTTCTTGGGAGATTATGGCAGCCATGCTTAATTATGGTGACAGGAAAATGATTTATCCCTTAATGGATGAGCTTAAATATAGGACATTGGGAGCTAATTTAGCTTTAGCTATGGAAGATAAAAGGCTGAATGAATATAAAAAATTAGCTCAAAAAGTCAATCCTTCTTCGATGGATGCCGCCAGACGCAATAAAATGGATCGTTACTGGAAGGGCAGGGAAAGCGAAAGACGGGAAATATTAACTAATTATGGCCTTCAACCAATGGAGAGATTAGTTTATGCCATCAGGGAGAATGACAGTAAGGTCGAAGGGTTGGCTTTACCCGATGAATACAACACCAAAGGTCAGCTTTACACAAAACCTTTCCTTGTTGACGATCTGGTTTATGTAATTAAAAACGGCACAAGCATAGCCCAACAGATAGCACATGAACGATAAAGAAACACTAGATAACGCCAACACTTTTGTCATTAACAAGGAATATTGGGATTTAAAGGATATGCAGGACGCTCTTGAAGTTGCCAGACAGGTTGAAGACCCAAGAGAAGAAACTATCTTAAAGACTTTACGGAATGAGATTTATAGGGTAAAACCTGAAAAAATCTTTGATCATGAGGAAGTCTTTATTGGTACGGGTCAGTACACAACGGGCAGATTAAACCATAAAAAACCCAATTTAAAGGGGGTGAAATAATGACAGAACAATTAAAACCAAGCGAGATAAGGGATTTAATAACCCAAGGTAAGATATCACCCGAACAGGGAATGCAGATGTTTCAGCAGTCGCATAAAGATAATCCTAAAACCTTAACCAAGATTCATCCGCAAAATCTTTACGCTAGGGATCAGCAACATTATATAACCAGGATGAATTTAGAGGAAAATTTAAGACATATTTCAGCTACTCCTATTTATGGGGCGGTTGGAATAGCTGACGGGATTTTAGACGGTCTTATATTCGGAGCGACTGAACTGGCAGAGGATATTAGTTTTGGTATTACTAGAATTATATACCGTTTTCGTGACGGGTGGGAAAGGGGTAAACAATGAGAGAAGTAAAAGGTGATTTTTCTTATGCACCAGAAGAAGTAAAGGATGAATGGATGGATTTAATGACTGATATTTCTAACGCTTCTTTAAAAGTAGAAAGAAAAAAATGGGAACATTTTAGACCTGACTTTTTAGATACTCAATCAAGAAATTATGATGCACAGCAGGTTCTTAAATCAATGAGTGAAAGAAGAATTCTTTATCAACAATCAAAAATTGAACAAATGGAGGGTCATATCAAAATCAAAACTGATATGCCAATTACTGTTATTCCGATTGGTGATATTCATTTGGGTAGTGTTTACCATAATCATGAATTATTTCAAAAACATATTACTACGATTATGGAAACACCAGGTGTTTATGTCTTATTTTTAGGTAATGAAGTAGATAATGCTATTCCTGCTAAATTCCCTGCTAATTTATTAGCAAACAGCATTCCTCCACAGGAACAATTTAAGATTATGCAGTATTACATTAAAATGCTGGATAAAGATAATCGGGTATTAGGAGCAGTAGTGAGTGATTGTCATCAGGGATGGTCTTGGTCCGTAGCGGGAATAGATGGTCATGAACTTTTATATGGTTATAAAGGCCGAAAATTCCCTGTTTTGGAAAATGGCGGGCTGCTTCATTTATTTGTTGGGAAAGGTAGAAATGTTCAAGATTATAATATTGGATTATGGCACAAACAAGGTCCATTTAATTCACGGTTTAATCCCGAACATGCTTTAAGACAAAATAGACGGCTTTATCATGAATCAAAGACTGATGCAGAAATAGGAGCGCATTATCATAATACAACTGCTTCCGCTTCCTATGAGGGAACAAAAACTGAAATGAGACCTGTTCATTGGATAAGGGTAGGAACTTATAAAGGAGTTCCTTTTGCCGATGAAAAAGATTTTATTACTGATAAATGGATTTCAGAAAAAGCGGGAACATCAGGTCAACGGCCTGGTACAGCACTCCATTTTTGGGCAGATCGGCATGAAATAGATGATTCTATAGATTTCGATACTGCTATAGAAAAACATATGGCAATTAGAACATATGCTTTGATTCAAGAGATGGGATTAGAAGAAAGATTTTTGAAGTTATTAAATATTAAAAGATAATTATCGTATTTATAACCGTCAATGGCTGAAAAATGAACCAGAAAGAATGGTGGGCTGAAAGGGATTTGGAACGCCAGCACAAAATGCAGGATATTAAGGATTTGTTGTATATGGCTAATACAAGTTTTAATGAACATATAAGGAAGGCAGCGATTGACGCAGCCCAAACAACAAGAAACAGCGACAGGTATTTACAGGTGAATCAAAGGATGGGTGTTCATCAAGAAAACGGAGTAATCTATGAACGGTAAGGAAAGGTTTATGGTTGGTTATCAAGTTTCAACTAAGAATTTGTATGATAAAGCTAAAGCGATAGTAGTTCAAATACCTGATGGCCCTTTACCCCAATCTGATGCCAGAGACTTGCGGGATTTCATCAATGAGGCTTATGAATACGAAGAAAAAAAGGATGAAATAGTTCAGTTTAAAATTGAGATATGAAAGAATTTAATTATTCGATTAGATTAGGCGACCATCTTAATTTAATAGAAGAAAAACAGTTTATTTTAGATAAATTAGAAAAAACTGGGGAAGAAGGATTAAAACAATTAATTAATCTGGCAGTTGAAACCAGAAAACAAGCTTATGCTCCTTACTCTAACTATCAGGTAGGAGCATCTATTCTTTGTTTTTCAGGCCAAATGTATTCAGGTTGCAATACGGAAGTAGTCTCTTATTCCCAGACGGGTCATGCTGAAAGTAATGCTATTAATCAGGCAATTATTAAAGGAGAAAATAAAGAACAAAGAAAATTTATTGAAATAATAGTAGTTTCAGCTACAGGTGAATCGGGTCCCTGCGGAGCTTGTCGGCAGGAAATTATTGAGCATTGTGATAATGCCGTTTATATAGATGTTGACGCTGAAGGAAACCCTTTAATTGTAACAACTATGAATATTTTATTTCCATATGCTTTTACGCCAACGGATTTGGAATTATGAGAAAAATAGAATAAATTCATAAACCGTGACCGAGAAAATCTTAGTCTTCGGGGATGTTCACATACCCGATCAAAATGTTCGGGCGGTTAACTTACTTCTAAAAGCCATTACTAACTACAAATTTATTTTTCATTGTTTATACAAAAAATCATTGAACTTTTTACACTCATCAGTGATGTTAAGACATTCCCTTTGGGCGTTTAAACAAATAGCCTTTCTCTCAATCTCTGATTGGAGATTGTTTTTTAATGATAAAAATATCCCTATTAGATAACCGATTATTATTGCATTGGCTATAAAAAAGAACCAAAAGTATTTCATTTCTTTATTAATTCAAGTAAATCAAACAATAACTCGTTATGCTGACAGCCTTTTCCGTCTTTAGTAGGCATACATCTGGTATGTCTTTTTGAATTAATTTCCCTTACTAACTTCTCTTTAGAGATGAAGTTTTTAGAGATGAACTTTATAAGCCATTGTTTAGCCATTTTTTCTTGTTCCTCATCTGTTCCCGAACAACTATCAATTCCATCACTAATATGCAACCCGAATTTACTATCCCAACCGATAAATTTATTTAATTTTTTCTCCCAGTCTGGTTGTTTGTTGGTCTGTTGGGTCATGGGTATTTACTCCTTATAAGATTAGCCAGAATAACAATAGATTCTTCAAATGTTTCCGCACCGCAATCCAAATCAATATCATGTGTTGGAACCATTTGTCCTAATATCTCATCCCGTTCTGGAAAGCCAAACTCCAACCAGACCTCTGTTTCGGTATTTTTAGATTCATCTTTATCAACATGGCCTGTTGCGGGATTAACTTTTGCAACAAGGATATCAAGACATTGCATTATTCCCGTATGAAGTTTTTCCATTAACGGATGGTCTTGAATAAACCACCATGCTTCCGTAAAATATCCTATTTTCTTTCCTGTTGTTTTCATAGGTATTTAATTAATAATGCCGTCCCAATAATAAGTGCCGTCAAAATTCCCATAAACATAAAGAATGGAGGCCAGAAATCAGGCGTTCCTAATGGATAAATGTCTATAAGGCATATTTTGCTCTCAATTTTAGAGAAACTGATTTAGAATCATAAACTCCTCCTTTTATACATATTACATTTTCAGGAACTCCAAAACTTATATTATGCTGTTTGAAAAATCTTAATATATAACCTTTATATTTAACTATTATTTCGTATTTATTTTCTTTATATACTCTTTCTGCCTCTATTATTGGTTTATCCATGTTTTTCCTTTATTAACTCAAGTAAGTCAGAAGCAAATCCCTTATAATCAAAAGTCCTAAATTTAAAATCCGTATTTTCTTTTTCCAATCTCCGTATTTCCTCTTTAGAGATGAATTTTTGGAAGATAAAGGATTTAACTTTATCCCAATTACATTTATCATCAAGACATTTCTTATCGTTATGAATCAAACTATACAATTTATCTTCTAACTCCCACCCCTTTTGTTTATCCATGACCCTCCAGTTCTTTGAGACAAGACCTTATTGCTGTAGTCCACACTTTTAATAATAAATCATCTACAGGAGGAGAAATCATCCTATCGTCTAATTGAATCGCAACCATATTTGTTTTCGGTATTAATTTTGTCAAACTCTCTCTCACTTCTTCTATCTGCTGTTTTAGGAGGGAGGAGATAAAGTCTTTTACATCTTTTTTTACATCTTCTGATCGCCATGAATATAATCCTTCAT
>Ga0075723_116_pt1 | contig 40136 bp, 66 predicted proteins | sample RifGroB1_FD_67784 | JGI IMG/M metagenome (GOLD analysis project Ga0075723, IMG submission 67784) | Microgenomates (Woesebacteria) bacterium GW2011_GWB1_39_12 | reverse complement strand
AGATCCTTAGCCAATTCAATAAAGTATCCGAACTCTCGTGCTGTTGCTGATTCAACAGTTTTCCACTTTTGTGTTCTAAAATTCATGGAGTGAGTCCTACTTAGGCTAAGCCAAAGAGTAATGTTTGGTTTCAAGAGTTGGGCTATAAATTTCCCTTCTTTGGGCCGATCGCAATCAGCTTCTACTACATATATTTTTTCAGACAAAAGTTTCCGGCCACTGGCCTGTTTCCCGGGCAACCGCCATTTTCCAAAGTAAATCAGGACTAATAGTTTTAAGAAACTCGAATCTGGCTTCCTCAGACATGTTTGCTATGAGGGACAATTACAATTACGTGTGGGCGGGGGTATATTTTAAAACTGATAATATTGCAGGAACTGGAAATGGGGAAGTTTTAGACAATACTACCATTGAATGCTATGGATGGATTGACGGAAATTATGCGAATCAAGGTTATTCAGCACTTGGTACAGAATTTCAAGCCTGCCCGATTGCGATGTATTCTACAAATGGTTACTTTCCTTATTTACAGGCTAAAAACTTTGGTCAATATAGTGCTTTAGTTTTATATTATGGACCAAATAATAGAATTGGATACATTAATGCTAAAGACTCCTATACGGCATTAGGTGGAGCTGGATGTTTAGATTTAGAGCGCAATAGCCACGCAACGGTTGGAGTGCTTAACGGAAATTCTTTAGCTGGTTCGGTTATGACAATTCAGGATGGGGGAGACCATATAAATATAGGAGTAATCAACGCAAAAGACTGTATGTATTCATTACAGTTGGAGACAGCCTCTTCCTTAGCTTTAACCGATATTCAAGTAGGAGAAGTTAATAGTGATGGATATAAAACAGGTGTTTCATATAAACCGCAAATACGAATTTCTGTGTCTGCTTCATTTGGCGCAAGTCAGAATATTCAAATTGTAATTATTAGAAATAGTGTACAAGTTGCAGATCAAGGTGGTAATGGAGCTATGACAATAGGACTTTGTGATAGCGTAAGTATTGATAATTTTATTGCTTATGACGACCAAGTCGTAAAAACACAGGCTTGGGGCATAAAATTTGTAACTGGCGTGACTAATTTTCTTTGTTCAGGGGGAAATGTTACTGGTAATACTGGGGCTATAACTGGATTTACTACCTCAATGGGTAAAATCAAAAATTTAATTGGTTTTGTTACCGAAAATTCAGGAACAGGAACTATTGCAAGTGGAGCAACTTCGGCAATTATCACTCATGGACTTGCGGTTACTCCAACACTTGATAATATAAGTATTGTGGGTGGAGAAAATCCAACAACTGATATAGGAACGATTTGGGTTGATACAATAGGAGCAACATACTTTACTGTTAATTGTGAAGTTGCTCCATCAACATCTAATTTTGACTTTGGGTGGAGAGCCCAAATATTATAATTTTGAATTTAAATAAAAATCTGCTATGATGAATTAATGGGTAAATATCTCATTTGGACTCCTGATTACCGTAATAACTCTGGTGGAATACGGGCTCTTCATAGACTTTGTCACTTACTTAACAGACGGGGACAAGAGGCTTATGTTTCAAATCCAATTGTAAATAAAGATTGGAATACTCTCTACCTTGACCCAAAAAATATAACTGATGATTTTATAGCGGTTTATCCTGAAATAGTCTGGGGAAATCCTTTTGGGGCAAAGAAGGTAGTTAGGTATGTTCTAAACACTCCTGGACTTTTAGGTGGGGCAAAAAGTTACAGCGAAACTGTCTTTACTTGGAATAAGATATCCTATGATGCTCCACTATTAAAGATTGATGTGATAGAAAATTTCTTTAATAATTCATCAACAGCAGAAAGAACCAAGAATTGTTTTTGGGTGGGAAAGGGAAAAGATATTCCACGAGTTAAAGAAACTAAAGACTTAACGGAGATTACTTTAGACTATCCTAAAACAAGAGAGGAATTGTCTTCTCTTCTTAAAAGTACTAAAGTCTTTTACTCTTATGACGGGTATTCTGGCCTTCCTGAAGAAGCCTATCGCTGCGGGTGTGAGGTAAAGATTATAACGGAAAAAGGAATTGAGGAATATAATCGGGAATGGTACACCAAAGACTTAGATTTTGATAAACAGTTGGATAATTTCATAGAAGTTACCCAGAAAATAGAGAAGAAAGATTTTGTTACGATTATCATCGTTACCTACAATTCGCAGGAGGTCTTGGATAAATGTTTTGAAGGGTTATCTAAGGCAGGTTATCAGTATAAAATTATTGTAATTGACAATAACTCAAACGATAAAACTTACCTTAATAAACAAGGAGTAGATTACATCATAAACGACAGGAATTACAATTTTACCCATGCGGTTAATCAAGGGTTAAAACTGGCTCAAGGTAATGTTCTACTTCTGAACCCAGACTGCATGGGTAATCTCCAAGACGGGTGGTTGAAACAAATGGTTGATGATTTGGATGGAGTAGCAGGTGCAATACTTAAATTCCCAGACGGTAAAATCCAACATGCAGGAGCTTTTGGATTTGGAGCACATACTGGAATGGGTGAAGAGGACAAAGGACAGTACGATAAAGTAAGAGAGGTAGAATGGGTTACAGGAGCTTGTATGCTGATAAAAAAAGAAGTGATTGATAAAGTTGGACTATGGGATGAAATTAAGTTTCCCCACTACGAATCCGACAGGGAATGGTGTAAAAAGGTAAAAGAGGCGGGATATAAAATTGTCTGTTCTACAGCAAAACTTACTCACTTAGAAGGCAAAAGTTCAAAGGGATTAAATGTATCTGGGAAAAAGTTACGGATACTTTGGCACTCCAATTCTGCTTGGACTCCAACAGGTTATGGAAATCAGACAGCTCTTGTTACTCAGGGACTGCAAAAAACAGGTTATCCTATGGCAATTTCATCTTACTACGGACTTCAGGGTGGAATACTTAATATGGGGGGGATTATCTGTTATCCCATAATAGCCAGTACTTGGGGAGAAGATAGTATAGTTTCTCACAGTCAGGATTTTAAGGCAGATATTGTGATTACCCTGATGGATATTTGGCCGATGAATACTTCTCTTTTTGCCAACAAAGTTAAGTGGATAAGTTGGTGTCCAGTTGACCATGAAGAAGTTCCACCTCCAGTTTTAGTTAGGGCAAGAGAAGCCTACAAGGTTATTGCTTATTCTAAACATGGGCAGAGGGCTTTTAAAAGAGCAGGAATTGATGCCTTATATATTCCCCATTGTATAGATACTAAAATTTTTAATCCAAGAGATAAGAAAGAAAGCCGTAAGATATTTAATATTCCAGAAGACTCTTATTGTGTAGGAATGGTAGCTCAGAATAAAAGTCTACCTTCAAGAAAATCATTTCAGCAGTCTCTTGAGGCGTTTGCTAATTTTGCCAAAGATAAACCTAATGCAAGACTCTATCTTCATACAGCGGTAGGAACTGAACAAGGGGGAATGAACTTAATTGAATATTGTATTCACTTGGGGATAGCCGATAAACTTATCCATACGGCATATTATAATTATCTCTTTAAATTTTCCTCAGAGGACTTGGCTAAACTTTATTCGTCTTTTGATGTCTTACTTAATCCTGCTATGGGTGAAGGTTTTGGAATTCCCGTAATTGAAAGTCAAGCGTGTGGTACGCCAGTAATTGTTGGTAACTGGACTTCAATGCCCGAACTTCTCGGCTCAGGTATAGCGGTTGAGTCAAGTGAGAAGTGGTGGACACCTTTAGCCTCTTACCAATATCACCCAAAAATGGAAAGTATTTTAGAAGCGTTAGAAAAAATCTATAAAGGAGATAAAGAGGAGTATAAAAGAAAAGCAGTTGAATTTACAAAAGCCTACGATGTTGATAAAATCATTAAAGACTACTGGGTTCCGTACCTGGAAAGTCTTTAATTATGTCAAATCAAACAGCTTTTACTCAAGATACTACAAATCAAACTACATTCTCTCAGGGAGACCGTTGGGGACGATATAAATATGGAGGACTTAGAGGATTAAGACTTAAATATGGAGGCAGGGTTACTGGAGCCAGATATAAGTATGGAGGGAGAAATCCCAAAGACTCTCACGCTACTTTTACTGGGCAAACCATTAACCAATCAAGTTATACTGGGGTAACTGCCCCCCAGACAAGTTGGACATAAAAAATGTTAAGCTGGCAAACTTTGAATACAATTTATCAGGATGAGACGCAGGATACAGCAACTGCCAATGTGACAAGAGGTGGACGTTATATTAACATGGTTCATAGGAATATTCTTTCCTATTGGAATTGGCCTTTTATGGAAACTTCGGGAACTTGTTCAACTGTGGCATCTCAACAGGCATATACTTTTCCTTACAATATAAAGAGAGTTAAGTCGGTTTCAGTAACGGTTTCTGATATTGTCTATTCTCTTAAGGAAATTTCTGATTGGGATTACTGGACTAAGTTAAATCAGTATGGTTCAGATTATACTTCAAACATAGCGGAATTCTACTTTGTAAATGATGAAACAGAAATTCAAATCTTTCCCATTCCCTCTACAGCTGGAAAAACCGTTACGATAGTTTACGAAAAATCCGTTAGGGATTTATCAGTTGATGACTATACAACGGGAACCGCCTCTATCACTATTACTACAAGTAAATATGCTATAACTGGAGGGAGTACAACTTGGACTGCGGCTATGGTTGGACGATACTTCAAGTTTGATACTGATGACTGGTGGTACGAAATTACATCCCGTACAAGTAATACAGTTATTACTCTAAAAAGAGCCTTTGGTGGAGCAAGTGTATCGGGAGATACTTATGTAATAGGGGAAATGCCCTCGCTTCCAGAGGATTTTCATGACCTTATTTGGTTAGGGGCAGTTGGACGATATTGGACTTTGAAGAGGGAAGATAACCATGCTGCTTTCTATCTTAGACAATTCAAAGATGGTATGGAAAAAATGAAGCAGAGATATGGTTATAAATCTACGGGGCAATATATCTCAAGCTATAGATTGATAGGTGTAACAGACCCAAATAATCCACCACCCGTAGCAACTCAATAAGGAGGAAAATAATATAGCACAAAAATATTTTCTTGTAGACCGTTTCCATTCGGGACTGGCTGACGGAAGTAAGGTAGGAATACCTGGCTCTTTCTACAATGGAGTTTCTTTGGATTACCGCAGCGACCCTGATGTCTTAAAAACTAACTATGCTGCCACTAAAAATTCAGGGACAATAGATACCGACCTTATTACCTGGATTTCACCTGTAAACTCTGATGTCTACTTTTATGGGAATACGGGAAAATTCTACAAGAAAACTGGAGGAACTGGAACATTCTCACTTGTAGGAACAGTCTCTACTTCCCAAGGTCAGGGAATGGAGTTTTTTAATGATTATGTATATCTTGGAGGAAGTGCTGCTGTTTCACGTTACGGCCCAATTTCAGGAACTCCATCATTAACTACCCCTTATGGGACTATTACAAGCGTAGGATATGAAACATGGCTTCCAATGACAAATTTCATAAACTACATCTGTATTGGAAATGGGCGTTATCTCTCAACCTATGATGGGACAACCTATACTTATAATTCTCTTACCCTCCCGCCTGGTTATCACATCAGATGCCTTACGGCGATAACTGGTAAGTTTCTGGCGATAGGTACTTATCAAGGAGATAGTATCAACGCTGTAGGAAATTCTAAAATCTTCCTGTGGGACGGGACTGCAACGACTTATAACGATATAATAGAAATCAACGAGGGCGGAGTTAATGCGATGCTCTTTCACCAGAACAACCTCTATATTTGGGCGGGGATTCACGGCAACATGTATGCCTGGAATGGGAACCTAGTTAAATTAAAACGTATCCCATTTGTCGGAGTGGGAAAGTATATTGAAGTTTATCCTGGGGCAGTAACAGTCCAAAATGGTATTCCTTACTTTGCCGTTTCAAATGGGGATTCAACTACAGTTTACAGGGGCGTCTACTCTTACGGACAGATAAACAAGAACTATTCAAACAGTCTTAATTTTGACTACCCGATTTCAGGAACTACTAATCAGGGAACAGCGGTTATAATCGGGGCAGTTAAGGGAGTCAGTCCTTCCCAATTTTACATAGGGTGGCAGAATGGGGCGGGAACTGTGGGAGTAGACCAAATCTCAACGTCTCTTTATTATACTTCTTCCCGTTTTGAGTCTATGGTTTTTGATGACAAACAACCTTATAAAGGAAAATACGCAAAAATAGTCAAGGCTTCTTTCAGGCCTTTGGCGACAGGTGAGTCTGTAGCGGTAGAGTATAAACTTGATAATGCCTCAAGTTGGACGGCTCTTGGGACTGCCTCCTACACAACTGACGGGGCAATAACCGAGAAGAGATTTACCGTAGACTGGAGGGCAAAAGAATTTCAATTGGCCCTTGCCAATGTGGGAAACGGAACGACAGCACCACAGATTACCAGTTTAGGAATGTTAATAGATACTGAGGAATTTTTATAATGGACGACAATATTAAAACTCCATCACTTGAGGCTAAAGATGAATTTACCATTATAGATGGCAAGGAAGTCAAGGTGGTTAGAACCCCAGAGATGAAAGATGAACCCGAACCGACCATTCATCATCATAATAATTTAGACCAACCCGCTATAGATTTAACCCGTGAGGTCACAGGAACAGTTTTACATAATGATTTGGGTGGAGTAACGTCAGACCAGCATCACACTAAACTTCATGCCGCCTCCCATACTTCAGGAGGGGCAGATGACCTTACAGGAATAACGCTTACAAATATGGTATATAACGGAGGAACGGCAACCAGTATGAAGTTAGTTACCCCAACAATAGGAACGATGGCTTCAACTGGTGGTACGGCAAATACTCTTACACTTGGAACTCCTACCATTACGGGTGGGACATATAGCTTAGGTACTTTTGGAACTCCAACAATAATAGGCGGAACTGCGACCAGTCTTAATTTAGTAACTCCGACTATTGGTACGCCATCTTTAACAGGGGGTACGGTTAATCCAATAGCATATTCAGTAGGTGGAACAGTAGGAGTTGACGGAACTGTTGTTTATATTAAAACAGTTGATTTTGGTGGAACAACAACTACTTCAGGAACTATTGTTTTTACAAAAGGTATAGCAACCAACGTCAGTTGATTTGATTATTTAGATAATAGTAATTATTATTGGTTCTATTAACATTTCATTATATTTATGTGGAACGCCATAGTTAGAAAAGTACAGTCATTTTTTCAACCTCAACAATCAGAAGCCTCTAAATTGATATCTCGTGTAAAACCACCGACAGCTCAACAGCAACAACAATTGTCCCAAATTGATAAATTTATTGGAGAAGGCCCAGTTAAAGATTCTTCAGCACAATTAAAAACTTCGGCAACCATTGGTGGAACTTCAGGTGGTGGCGGAGGACAACAACCAGCACCGACAGGTGGTTCTGACGCAGATTTAACAAGAGGAAAAAATGTAGGTGATAAAATTACTATTAGCGGAAGAACTTATAAAATAGTTGACCCTTCAAGGGGAATTTATGAAGCTGAATGGGGAGACCCTTCTTGGAACGCATATAAGGCCGAACAAGCAGCACAAGAAGCTCAAAGAAAAGCAACTACTCCAGCAGTAACTCCAGTTCCAACACCAGTTCCAACTCCAGCACAACCTCAGATATTTAATATGGGAGCTCTACAGAGAAAATTACAAGAGACAGCCAGTTCAATAGGACAAGGACTTACTAAAGGTGTTGCTGATTTAGGAGCGGCTATTCAAAGACGTGGAGAAGTTCAAGCTGGAGATAGGGGAAGTGCTACCAACTTACCAAAGACAGACTGGTTACAAAAAGGTTTAAATATTGCTGGAACATTTCTTCCAGGAGCTAAAGCTCTTGGAGATGTATATAGTAAGGTTCAAGCTCCAGTTGGAAGTTGGGGAACTAAAGAGATAGGATTAACCGAAAAGTTAAGTGATTTACTTGGAAAACAAAGAACTGATAAAGGTGGTTCAAATATCTTTGGAGCTCCAACAACTAAACCTCCAATTAAACCTCCAATTAAAACTCCAGAATTACCTACAACTCCTGAGGGTATATTTGCTGGTAGTGGAGGAGGAGCAGTTGGAGAACAAGGACAAATGTTTACAGGACTGCAAAATCAGGAAGTACGGGATATGATACTTCAGGAGTTAATGGCTACTTCAAACCAAATAGCTAATATGCCTACAGAAGACCTTGATGCTGCATATACCAAGATGGCTGAAGAACTTGGAGTTACCAAACAACAGGCAGTTCTTAATGATTTGAATACCCAAGTATTATCTGTAACTGATGAGATTGAAGCCATTGATGGACAGGTAACAAGAGAGGCTGGAAATGTATTGATGACTGAAGACCAGAGAAGAAGGCTGATTTCCGCAAGAGCTCAACCACTTAGAGAGCAACTTACAAAGCTAATGCGGTCTGCCCAATATGCAGGAGTAGGACTTGATAGTTTAATGAAGATGTTAAATGACAGAATGGCAGCTAAGAAAGATACTATTACAACTCAATTCCAAGCGGCCCAGATGGCTCAATCGGCAGAGGAACAAAGAAAGAACAGATTACTTGGGCTTCTTCCTTACGTTAAACCTACCGCACAGACTTTATCGTCTAATAAAGGATATGTTGGAAATCAAATAACACCTGAAACTGGAGAACAAACTATTGCATCATTATTACAGTAAAAACTATGTATGAATTTAATCTCAGCAATCAAAAGAAAATTAGGCAACCTTGCGGGAGGAGTTAGTTCTTTTATTCAAAATCCTATCAAGACGGCTCAAACTGGTATACAAAATTGGGCAACACAAAACCCACAAGCTTCTCAAACACTTCTTAAATTTGAACAACCAGTACAGAAAATAAGTTCATTTATGCAGGAACCCTACAAACCAGTTGTACTTCCAAAAATTCAAACAGGATACAAAGGATTAGATTGGGGATATGACTATTTAGGTAAACCATTACTTGAAGGGTTTGCTAATATTCCGAGAGATATTGTTGGAGGAGGAACAAAGTTGTCGTTAGACTTAGGAAGAACAGTAGGAGGACAAAAAGTTCCTATTCAAAAAACTTTAGGAGACGTTGGACAATTAGGAACTGGAATTTTAAACGCAATCATGCTTCCGTTTGGTGGAGGAGCAGTTAAAACTATTGTTAAAGAAGTAGGAAAAAAAACCTTATTAAAATCTATAGGTAAAGGAGCATTAGGTTTTGGAAAATTTGGAGGTGCTTATGGACTGACTGGAGGATTACAAGAAAATCAGGATGAAAAAAACTTATTAGAATATACTAAAAGGGTCGCTGGTTCAACTGCGATAGGTGGGGCGGGGGGAGCAGTTTTAGGGGGAGGAGTAGGAGCATTGGGTTATACGGCTGGTAAAATACTTTCTTCCATTATAAATGCTTATAAAAAAGTATTTCCTAAGGCAACTGATAAGGAAGCTATTACTGCTTCAAAAGAATTTTTTAGAAATGAATTAGGACAATTTACTAAACCTAAACCAAGAGAAGAAGTCTTTTATAGCGAAATAGACAAATACCAAAAACGACCTATTGTTACTGGAGGAAAGAAAGAGCCTATTTGGTATGCTAAAGCGAGAGAAGATTTAAAGATGCCTAAAGGAGGATACAGGATTGAAGATATACCAATGGGTCTATCTATCAAACCCATAACCCCAGAAGAAAGATTAAGACTAAAACAACCCCCAGTACAGGGAGGAGTAGAAATACCACAAGTACCTTTCCAAAAAGACCTTGACAGATTTACTGCCCTTGTCAAGCAGAATGAAAAGTATCAAGTTGGGGTTCCAGCAATCGGAAAACTTCCTTCATCTCAGGCGGTAGCCGACCAGATGGGAATTCCACACGAAGAGTTGATGAGCCAAGTGCTGGGTAAAGCGGGAAAACCATTACCTAAAATATTGCCGACTACTCCAGGTGGGGCTATACCACCTGAACCAGTTATTCCTCCACCACCTGAAGTTCCACCAATTAACAAAGTAATTGAAGCTCTTAAACCTTTACGTCAAACGCAGGAGAGTTTATACACAAAGGAACGTGGAGCAAGAATTGGAGAGTTTACCAAGACAGGAGAAACTGTATCTGGGGAAAAGGGTTTTTATGAACAACTAGTAAAACTTAAAGGACAACTCCCGAAGGTTCAATTTGAAACCCTAAGAAAAACTGTTGACCAACCAACCATTGATTCCTTATTTGACCAAGTAAAGACTTCACCTGTTATAACTGATTGGGAAAAAGTGACAGCCAACAACGCTTTAGTCAAGATGTTTGGCAAAGAGGGAACAGCTCTACCAACCAAGAATGAACTCTCATTATTAAGTGATGTATTTGGAGAAGAATTTACTAAGGCGATACTGGATAAAAGACCTGTAATGGAAAAAGTTATGTCGTTTTTTGGAGACGCACTCTCTATCCCACGCTCACTACTTGCTGGAGGATTTGATATGTCTTTTGGTCTTAGACAGGGGATATTTGGAGGATATCGTCATCCTAAAGAATGGGCGGGAGCTTTTAAGGAACAATTCAAGTATTTTTTCTCAGAAAAAGCTGTTAATGAACTTAATGAAAGCATCGTTAAAAGTCCCAATTACCAAATGATGAGGGAGAATAAACTTTCTATCATGAATTTAGGAGAACAGTTGGAAAAACGTGAGGAACAGTTCAGGTCATCTTTAGCTGAGAAAATTCCTATAATTGGAAAATTTGTAAGAGCGTCAGCAAGAGCTTATACAGGATTTGCTAACAAAATGAGGGCTGATGTATTCAATAAGATGGTTGAAGTCGGAAAGAGAACTGGGGATATTGGAGACCCAAGATACCTGAAAGATATGGCTAAGTTCATAAATGCCATGACGGGGAGGGGAACTTTAGGGCTACTTGAGAAAGTAGGAACAGAAGTTACCTCGGTATTATTCTCACCACGACTTCTGGCTTCCCGAATTCAATTACTAAATCCTCTATACTATACAAAACTTCAACCCGCTGTCAGAAAGGAAGCCCTTAAAACTTTATTTGCTTATGTTGCTGGAAGTGCGACTCTACTTGAGCTGGGAAAACTTGGGGGGTTTGAAGTAGTAACTGACCCAACTAATTCAGACTTTCTTAAACTTAAAAAAGGAAATACGAGAATAGATATCTTAGGCGGATTTCAACAGCCAATTGTACTTTTGGCAAGGCTTATCAAAGGAGAACTTACAAGTTCCATAACTGGAAAGAAGATTAAACTGGGGGAAGGATATAAACCTTTGACAAGATATGATTTAATTAATACTTATTTTGAAAATAAGACTGCTCCCGTTATGTCTTTTTTTCTTAACTGGTCTAAAGGAACAAGTTTTGAAGGACAACCGTTTGACGCCAAACAGGAAATCATCAAGCGAATAATCCCAATGTTTATTCAGGATATGGCCGACCTTTATAATGACGACCCCTCATCAATTCCTTTTGGAATACCAATGTTCTTTGGAGCAGGAGGTCAAACCTATGGCGGAACGGAGAAAAATAATTTAGACACTATGATAGTCCAGTATGACGCAGGGAAAGGGATTAATCCTAAGCTACTTGATAATGTTTCAGTTACCGATAAGGCTGACCTACTGTTAACTGAAATCAAGAAGGCTAAGAAAGATAAGACCGTTATAGAGAAAATAAAATCTTCAGGACTGGCAACTGATGAGGTTATTGCTCAGGCGGAGAAGTACAGAAAGTTGGAGAAGTTGGGAATTATGAAAGCCGATAGGGAACTTTTAACGATTGATGACCCAACGGCAAGGGCACAGGCGGTCTTGGACAGACTTGATAGTTTTGTTCTAAAAAACCAACCTAAACATCTTAAACTACTCATTCAGGCTGGGATTGTAACTGACGAGGTAAAGGCCGAGATGAGAAAACTTTATAAATAGTTGATTTGAAAATTAAAGTTAATTAGTTAATATAAGAATATGGTTACATTCATAGAATTCATGTCTTTATTGGATGGCGAATATAAAGAAACCGCCGCCCCTAAACAGAGCAAGGCATCAAGTATCGTACAAAATGCTATAAATACAGTTAGAAGTTGGTTTAGATAAATTATATGAAGTTATTATTACCTATAGACCCATTTCAATTAACTCAAGAATTTGGAGAAAACCCCAATATGTATAAGAAATTTGGTCTTAAAGCACATAATGGATGGGATATTAAAACAAAATATCCTGATACTCCAGTTGGACAAAGATATATTATTGCTCCTCAAAATGTTCAATTCTATAAACAAAGTATTGACCCCCCAGGATATGGTATATATTTTGAAGTAATAACTAAAGCCAAAAGTCTTTGGAAACATACATTCGCTCACTGTCATTCAATAGAAACCTTTACTGAGAAAAAACAAGGAGAATCAATGGCAATTTCTGATAATACGGGAAATTCAACTGGAGCTCATCTTCATTGGACAGTTAAAAAAATTAAGATACTTAATAGTCAACACGAAGTTCAAGATTATAACAACGGATATTTCGGCGCAGTTAATCCGCAGGAATACGTTGATGAAGTTAGAAATTATAACGGAACACAACCTATGCCAAACACAAATATCACGATAGAAGGTTCTCTTTATGAAAAGTTGGTTGGTAACTCAACCAAATGGGACGAAATGGTTAAATATTTGGAGATTTCAAGTGACCCAGCATCTACCTCTTTTGAAGATGTTCAAAGGGTAGTGGCAGGCCTAAAAAGTCGCATTACAGATATCCAAACCCAACTTGGCAATACTCAAGCAGAGTTAGAAAACAGGATGGAACAGGTTAGCAGATTAAAGGAGCAAGTGCTGAATAACGATAAATTACGGGGAGAGCTTATACAAAAGCTATCCGACACAGTGTCAGAACAGCAAGGTATGGTAGGGGTATACGAAAAAAGGTTAAAAGAAATTCAGGGTGGGCTTGAGGCAATCGCAAGAACAAAAGGAGAGCTAAACAAGGCTCTTTTAGAATGTAAATCTCAAAGCACTATTGAACAATTAACTATAGCCGATGTCTTAGTCTTGCTTTTTAATAAATTAAAACAAATAAAACTTAAATGACAAAACATAATTTACCAATTTGGAGAATTGATAATTTAGTAGCCTTTTCGGTATCCGTAATAGCATCTATATTCGCTTTTGCTACTCTTTATTTTGGACTTTCAACCCAAATTCAACTGCTTACCCAGAAAGTAGACATAATGAATAAAAATCAAGAAATTATTTTACAAAAATTAGTCAGCGTTGAAGCCCGCTATGGAGAGTTAGCGTTAAAAGTTCAAGCCCTTGAAACATTGCAAGGGATTAAATAAAAGGAGATGATATAAAATGGAACAATTAACAAGTGTTGCCGTCGTCATTGGTTTCATAAACGGGGTTAAACTCTTTGAGAACCCAGACAAGAAGTCTTTTATGTATTTTTGTTTTGCTATAGTTTTAGGAGTAGTGTTTGGGTTTCTCAAGTTATTTGGGATATCGGGTATTGAAAATGGTTTAATAGTTGCATTAACAAGTTCGGGACTTTATAAAATTTCAACTAAATTAGGTGGAATATAATGGAAAAAGCTAAAAGAAAACAGATTGATATTGAATGGAACCAAAGAAAAGAAGCTAACCGTTTTCATAATTTAGCACTACTTGGTGTAAACCATATATCAAGAGAGACACTGGAGAAGTTGGTAAGGAGAAAAAGCTGGTTCGGGCAACCAAAACCGCCAAAGATAAAATCTAAGTAGAATAGTATTTAATAATAATATCAAGCCGCCTTCTATATTTATCTAAAATATCAAATCTTCGCCTAAGAAAAGCTATCTCACGACATATTCTATTACAGTATTTATTACGGCAGGGTTTTTGACATAGAAGACACTTATTTTTGAAATGAAAGAGTGGTTTTGTTAGTGGCATGTTTTTATCTCCAAATATTGCTAAAATTTTGTATTAAAAGTTTTATATCTCCAATTGAAAACTTTGTTGTCCCGTTAGCTTTTATTTTCAATAAAATTTTAATAAATTTTTGTATTTCATAATTTCTCTATATTCATTTTGTTGAATTAAGACCATTTTAATATTAGGGAAATATATTCTCATTCTGTTTAATTTAGTTTTAGATTTTTTATCCATCCATCCTTTTATTTCATGATATTCAAAAGTTCCATCATTATTAAAAACTTTAAAATCTGGACGATAACTTCTTGTTCCAAACTTTATCTTTTGGAAGATAAAAACATCTTTTTCAAATAACCAATCTTTAATAGAATTATTTTTCTTTAGAAAATCTAAATAGACAGCATAGTTTGCTTCCCATTTACTTCTAAAATATATATTTTTGTTTCCTATAAGATATTTTCCATTGAATACTTTTACGTGTCTGTTAGTACCATATCCTATTCTTATAGGAATTGGCATTCTACCTACAAAAACATTAGCCATATCTTTTTTATATTTTTTATTTTTATTTTTACATATTAAAGAACAAAAACTACCAGCATTTTTATAATATTTATATTGACTTGGGGCTATTGTTTTAATTTTTCCACATTCTTTACAATTATATTCAATTCTTTTTATTTTTCTTATATGACCTTTAGAAAAATAAATAATCAAACCCATTCTTGATGCTTTTAAAAAACATTCTCTTGAACAAAAGCGAGAAGTATTTTTTCTAAAATTGTGACATAGATATGATTTCTTACATACTTCGCATATTTTTTTTACTTTCAAATCATTTCTTAAGCCAATTTCTTTCATCATTTTTCTTAACCTGTCTAATTCTTTTTCAGAACGTTTATAAAATCCTGTAGGCATTTTTTAAGGTCTTAACTTTTTAAATACTTTTTTAGTTAATTCCTTATCATATTCTATAATAAAATGGCAAGAATTACAAGCTAAAATAACTTGATTAAATTCCCATAATAGTTCTTTATTGTTTTTACCGAGATACCAATTTCTTTTATGTTTATGGGAAAAACCAAGAGCATTTGTTTTCCAACAATTCTTAAATCTTAATTCACAAGATGTTATTCCTTTTTTTTGAAATTCTTTTTTTAATATTTCTCTTTCTTCTTTAATCAACTTACTTCTTGTCTTTTCCTTTGGCAACTTTACCTTTTTAACCTTAACCCCTTTAGATTTTGATTTTAGCTTGAGTAGTTTACGTGTTTTTATGTAGTCCTTCATTGTTTTTTTAGGTTTCTTAATGGGCTTGGGGAACTTCATAAAAGTAAATGTTTTAGTTAGAACTTCGTCCATATCAGTTTACTATTCTTTTAACTTTCTTCTTCTTGGTGTTAATTCTATAAATAACTTTACCACAATTCTCGCATGTTAGATAACCTATACTTTCTCTTAAGGGGTAACTACAAATCGGGCAAGGATTAGATATAATCATAATTAAATAAGGCGGGGAGTTAAGTGTCTAAATCGCATCTGTGCCAATCTATAATTTAGAAATGTACTCCAGAGGTAGGATTTTACTCCATCTCTATCGTACTTTCACGGAACTCCCGTGTATGTACTTTTATCCGCCCCAAGGAAAGCCCTAGAGCGGGAGATAAGACCCAGAGTCCTCAGTTCTGGTACTTGCTGAACTATCACAGATTATTCAGCGTGGTGGTAGCTGTACGACTTGAACGTACATTCCGCCATTCTTTTCTCGGTGACTTCGGATTAGCAACCTGTTGGTAAACTTTACACAACTGTCTTTTGGCGGGTATTTCCCTTGTTCACATACTAAACTACCATAAACCTCCAATTATATACCCTAACAAAACAAACAAACTTCCATAAATAATATATTTTAGTTTTTCTTTAAGTATTAACATACTTTCTGACATTTCGGACAATAGGCGGTGTACCTTTTATTCGAAGGCACCTGCCACTTATGGCCAAATAAATAACTTTGTCTCTTTAGTTTACCAATTATTTCCTCCACCACTTTTCTCCTTGTTTTTTGGAGCAATAAATTAACAAATTTTATTAACTTTTTAACTTCATAAGTTCTCCAATCTTTATTTTGTAGGTTCATTAAACCTAAAATTATTAAGTCTTCTTCCCAATCTAATTGGGGTTTCTCTTTGGATATTTCTTTCCCACAATTATTACAAAATCCATAAGGGTGTCTTGCTATTTTCGGGTGTTTACATTTCTCTTTATTTTTCATTATTTCTTCTCTAAATTTTTAACATTATCTCTTAAAGTATTTCTTATCTCTTAAAGTATTTCTTATGTGTTTAAATAATCTCCATTCTTCCATTGAGGTTTCACCCATTCTATTTTCAAGTTCGTCTATTTCTTTAATTATTAATTTTCTCTCCCCCTTCTGTCCTTCTTTGTAGGCACTATTTAAAGTTTTTCTAATATAATAATTCATCCAACCTTGAACACCAGCAATATAGAGTTTTCCTTTTACCAACTCCCACTTTCTAAAGATGTAATTCATTTTCTTTTCAACCGCTTCACTCTGTAGTTTATTTAGGTTTACCATATTATTTCAGGGCGTTTATTTCTTAACAAATAATTGACAAGGTATATCCAAACAATATTCGACGAGAAATAAAATATCTTTTTCACTATCTTTCTCACCTTGTGCTATAAAATCAATTTCTTTAATTACTCTTTCTTCTTCAGTCAGTTTTCTTCTTGATTCATTAGTGGTCATATCCTCTTTATAAACTTCTAATTCCCTATTGGTTTATTCACTTTGTTTTTCCCAAATTAGTAAATTAAGAAAATTATCCAAACAACCAAGTAATATTTGACCCTGACAGTTAGAACAACCAACCGCATAACTTTTACACTTATCACGACCAACTCCCTTTTCAGCCATTTTAATTACAGTTTTAACCGCTTTCATCTTTTTATCTATTGGTTTAGTGTTAGTCATTTTGATTTATAACTTTTATCGGGAAACTTCCAATATAGTATTCGTTCCCACCATTTAAGAGGTGTTATTTCTATACTGTCCTGACCGACAGAACTCGCCCAAAACCAATCATTATTTATATGGCTTATCTGTTTCTTCTTTCCTTTATCTATTGATTTAGAGTTTTTCATACTTCTAATTCCCTACCCTAACTAATTTTTAATTCTATTGTTGCGTGTTTATCACAATCTTTTTCTGCATCACAACCTTTAAGAACTATCCCATTCTTTTTAGCTTCCTCAATAAACTTTCGTAGCATTTTTGTTTCTACATCATCGTCATCAGCCTCTAAATCTATAAAAGGAATTCCGTCATAGTCCAAATCAAATTTTATATTCATACTTAAAATATTTTAATTTATAATTCCCTAACTAATTAAAGGGTTAAAAGCTGGGGTTTAGTGGGCAATATCATGCTTCGCAACCTGATAACCTCTTCAGCACCTAATGTCCCAGCTTTCAATCCTCTAATTTTCAAAGTTCCCTACCCTTGTGAGGGGGTTATTTATAATATTTTATATAATCTTTTCTTAATTGGGTTTTTGTGTATCTTGGTTTATTATTTTTTATGTATTCAATATCATTAAGTATTCCACAAATTTTACTAACTCCATTTTGAAATAAATACTCAAAATCAGAACCCTTTTCTTTTTTCATTCCTAAATATAAATTATCTTGTAAAACTAACTTGTAGGCTAATTTATATGTTTCTTTTGGAACTCCATAAGTAAAATTACCAAAAGCATCTTTATCTTTACTTCCATGAAAACAACCAGCCCAATAAGTAGGATTGTGAGAATTATCAACTGTTTTTATAGGAACAATTTTTCTACCACATCTATCACAAACATTATTTACTTGGTCTATATGTTTTTGACATTGTTTTTTTGTAACTTGATACTTTTTCATATTATTATGTTTGTTTATATAATTTCATAATCCTTTTTGCATTTTCAATTTCTTCTATTTTTCTTAATATCAAACCATAAGAACCATTAAGTAATTCGGTCGGAACTTCAAGATTTATATCACACAAGATAGATTTCTTGTGAACTTTAAAGAGGTTTCTATCTTTAACTCTAAATTTTATTGACCATTCATTTTTCATATTTTTATGTTTTGGGGGGGAACTTTTAACTTACTATAATCTTCAAACTTAAATACACCGCCTCCACAATAAGGACAAGGTGTATCGGATGTTTCTTTCTCGCATCTAAAACAAATCCTTTTAGACTGTTTTTCTTGGGGTAATAATAAAGTTCCTTTATTTTTATAAAAAGATTGTGTTTTATTATAAGTATTCATATTTATAAATCCTCAATATTTTTATAACTTTTAACTTTCTCACCTATTTTTATTACCCATTGTTATTTTCATACCATTTTCAAAAGTATATTCTATCCACCCATCTGTCGTTTTATACCAATTTTCAGAGGTAATAATTCCTACTATTTTTAATAATTTTCCTTGAAAAACAACATATTGTCCATCCAAACCGTTAATTATATCCATATAAATAAATAATTTATAAACCCTCAATATTTTTTAATAGTTTTTTTCTAAATGATTTCCAATCTTCATGAGAAATAACCAATTCATAATTGCCTTCTTCCCAACTTCCTAACTTTTCTATTTTGTTTATTTCCTCCTTCATCTGTTGCTTAAAGAGGGAGAGAAGAGTATCAGCCCAAAATCCACATTGTCCTTCAAACAATTTTCCTTTGAAAACTCCATTACCTAATATCTCAATTATTTCTTCTCTTAAGTTCTTCATAATTTGTGTTTTTCAAAAAGTTTTAATAATCTATTTATACTTTCTTTTGTTAATGTTCCTGAGTCAATTTCGCTAATATCTTTAACTGATTGGGCTTCTTGAAGCACGGTGCGAACTTTGAAAGTCAGTATCATATTTTCTATTTCTTCTCTTAAGTTCTTCATAATTATTTATCCGAATAATAACTTACTCCATTTATAATAGAATTGAAATGCTTGTTTTTCTTTAGGGTTTAATCGTTCGTAAAGGTTTTTTGCTCTTATAACGGGTCTATCACAAAGCAAAGTCATTTTCATTTTCCATTCATTTTGTTTCTTCATAATTTATTTAGAATTTATAACTTTTACTAATTCATCTATTAACTGTTGGGGATAGCCTGAATATAATTGCTTACTTCTTTTATCAGTTGTAAAATATTTTGGAATTTCGTTTCCAATATAAAGTATTCTATTTCTTAAAACTTCCTCTATTTGCTCCTCTATCCTTACTTTCTTTTCTTTAGGTTTTGGGGATTTATTTAACCATACTTCTGATTTCGTATGGATTGGACAATCAGTTTTCCAAAATCTTACCTTACCGTCAGACGCATATTTTATTTCACATTTACATTTCTTTTCTTTAGTCTTCATATTTGCTAAAACTAATAATGGTTATTTAATATCTTTCCATTTATGACCTTTAGAACATTCATATTCAGTTGTTGTATGGTTTGGGTCTTTATCATGTAAAATTCCGTCTTTATCATAATATTGTTGCCAACCCAATAAAGTTCTTGTTGACATTCCAATATAAATCTCTGACTTATCTCCTTTTTTTTGACATTCAGGACATTTCATATTACGCTTTTGACCTCCATGAACTTATAAAAATTAATAATCCAATAGTTATGATAATGGTTAGTGCTTCTATCATTTTAGTATTTTAAGTTTGGTAACTTTTAACTTTCTTATTGGTGTTAGGTCAGGTAAATCTGTTGGTATCATCTGGAAACTCTTTAACCAACATTCTGTTCTATGCATTGCTACCCCATCGCAATACTTACACTCACGAACTTCCTTTAATTCTTTTTTACTTAGCTTCATACTTACTATTATACAGTATTATATACCTAAATGTTGTTGATATTATTATAGGACTCATATAGGAACATCATCAGGATTTACTCTCTCTTCTATAGTTCTAGCCCCAATCCTTTTGTAAGGCTCTGTTCTAGTGTACCCCCTAGTGTCCTTAACAATAACAATATCCATATCAATAACAATAACCTCATTACCTTTCTTGTTTTTAATAGTGGGAATGTAGTCTAGTTTAAGAGTGTGGAAGAAATAATTAAGGATTTCTTGGGGTATAGCATTGAAATCTTTAAGGTAAGTTTCTAAAACATTAGTAACAGTTGAAAAATGATTATGTTCTGAAAAGTTATTAACAAACACCCAACCTTTATAGAAAGCATATTTATTGTCTTTTTGTAGTTTCTCTTTCATTATTGATAACTGTTCTATACTAGCCCCTAGACTAGAACAGATTATCACATCAGGTAATTCATATATACCGACCATATTAACCTTAGAATTAGTAAATAGATACAAGAAGAGTAATTTTTCCTCATTAGAAAGTCCTAGTATATAACCATCTTCCCAAAAATTAGAATTTATTTTTCGGTATTTCATTAATTTAATTTAATATAAACTTATAGATTATTTTTTCTCATCTCATCTTCTCTTACCCATAAAGCTAAATCATCAATTTCTAATCCAAACTCTAGATAAGCGTCCAATAATTCTTCATAATGTTGTTTGTCTGTATTTTCAAGCGAGAATTTTTTATCAAATTGAGTTATACGCCAAGATAATTTTTGAATATCACGAAGAACATTACGAAGTTTTTCTAAATATTTATACTTGTCTATATCGGAAGTTAACTTTTTGAAAGCGTCTTTTTGGTAGTCTAAATTTGTCGCCATATTGAATTTAATTTAATTTATTACTATAGTCGTTCCTCAAACTTAGGGACAAGCTGAAATCAATGAAATCTACTTAGCCCCTAAATTTCAATCCCGATATATTATCCTACTCTTTGTTTATATTTTTGTCAAATCCATTTGTTTAGGCTTGTTAAGATTTTTCCAAGCCTCTAACATAGCTAATTTACCGTCCATAGTTGCTTCTTTTGGTACTTCTTTCATTGGCTCCCACTTATAATCCCATAGATAATACTTCTGCCCTGCTTTAATATTCTTACCGTCATATTTAGCTGTTTGTACATAGGGAGATATTCTATATGGAGTCTTGCTATTTATTCTCATTTTCTGTCCTCGCATAGCATAAGGAACCAAATCCCCGTCTAATGTTATTTCAACCACCTCATGTCTTTTATTAGCCAACTCCATAACAAAAGACCTTACAGACGCAAACCCGTTATAATATTTCTCACAGGTGTAAATCATTTAAAAACTTTCTCCATTCCTTAACCTTTTCATAAACCTCATCAATCGCTTTTTGGTCAAACTCAAAATCAAATATCTTAACCCTCTTTTCTTCTGGTATATCTCCAAACTTCATGTTCTTAATAATCTCCTGTTCCTTTTCCTTGTATTCGGCACTCTCTGGGTCGTGTTGGAATGAAAACCTGTACAGTTCATCTCTTATAAAGCTATCAGGAGTATCCACAAGACAATAGGCAATATGCCCACTCTTAGCCCCAACAAGCGCCATATAACCCAAGAGCTGGTAGTAGTAGGTCTTTTTAGCTTTATCAAAATCAGATTGAACGTATGAGAGCAAATCCCAACTTGTCTTTATATCCCAAATAGCCGTATCCCTAATATCGGGAGTACCAGTAATGTAGTCATTCTTTAATAACTCTGTATTTTTAACAAAACTACTCGCCAATTTCTTATTTAACAAATCAATACTATCCTGTTCACAGATAATCCCTTTCTCTGTAAACTTTGTAGTTACATCACGGGCTCTGCCATACTCACTCTCTATCCAAATCTTGGTAAGCTCTGTCTTACAGGTTTCAGATAACTCTCCCTTAACTCTACTCTTTGTGGTCAATAAAGGGAGCATTGAGCAATGAAACAAATATTTATCGTATTTCATATTAGTTTGTTTTCTTTTTCCATTCCTCATTATCTAAGGTTAATGGTGTTTTATAATTTATCTTACAATTTTCACATCTCATAAATCCGCTTAACATTTCTTTATATTCTTTTTTTAGATATTTAACTGTTCTATCTTTTACAAGCGGAAATCCGCATTTAGGACAAAAACTAACATTCATATTAGAAATTAGGATTATCCGCTTCAAATGCTGTAACGGTTTTACTTGCGTTCCATTTAGCTTTTTGTACTTTAGCGTCCTCTAAGTTTTTACCCCAAGCTATAAAATCACAGCCAGAGCTTGTCTTAGTTGTAAAATCATACTTGCTATTCTCACACTTACACATATCTTTACCAGTTTTAGTTACCATATGATATAAGCGACCACTATCTTTAGGGCAAATATCTCCTGTGTACTCTTTTTCTTTCTTTGGAAACCCACCACCAAATGACTTAACCTGTGGCTTAAACCCAACCTCGGTAAAATGTTTATCAACCGCCACAACCAAGCTAACTAAATCCTTAGTAGCTTTAATATCACCCTCTCTAATTGTAAACAGTACGTTAAACCCACCAAGCGTGGTCATACTGAAAGTTGCGGAATTTTTTGGTTCTTCCATATTATTTATCAAATTTATTTTTAATAGCATTTATAATTTCTTCCATTCTATCTCTATAAAAATCTTCAAATGTTCCTTTTTTTCCTCTTTGTTCCCAAAGTATAAAAAGAACAGAGCGAAGTCTTTGACTTTGTGTTTTCTGTGATATTTCACTCTTAACTTCGTGTGGAGGCTCTTTGGTTGTTAGTGGGTCAAAAAGAGTTTCGCACTCAATTCCTTGTAATCTCATAAATTCGGCACTTTCCTCAACTGTTAATTCTGGCGTTGAAATACTGAGTCCAAGAGAATGGTCGACCTTACTTCTAATTGAAGTTATTATAGTTTTTAGATGAATAGCTTTCATAACTATTATTTATTTAAAACTTTTAATTTTTTCAACTCTTTCTCAATTTTATATTTTGAGAGTATTCCATAAACATAGCTTGAATAAGTACCCAATTCTTTTGTTATTTCAATCGGTGTCTTTCCCGCCTCTGTCATCTCTATTATTTTTGATTTCAAAGATTGTTTCATTTCTTTTTTTATTTATTAACTTTTAATTATATAAAGTATACAGTATTATACTGATAATTTCAACTCGTTATACAGCTCAACTAAACCCTTAATAGCGTTCAATATCTTTTCCCGTATATTTCCCGCAAGGGGGCTTGACAGCTTGACAAACTTACTCTTGCCTGTTAGCCTTAAAGTGTTCTTTTCTTTTTCTCTTTTTCTTTTGTTTAGGTAATCATCATCAATACATAAATACAATACACCATTTAATAATAAATAAGGATATTTCATAGATTTTCATAACTTATAGAATAATTACACATTGGTTGTCTTATACCTGTATTCCATAGGCACAAAGCTTCATTCAAATTCTTATCAGGGTTCATCTTAGAAAGCCAAAACTCGGCACGTTCAACAGCTTTCGTAAAGCTTTCATAACAAATCACTTGCCCCTCGTTCATTACCCCAAACCCTCCCCAACCCTTATTATTTAATCTACAACCGTCAGCCTTTCCCCAAGTACTTTCAAGTCCGTATATCTTCCATAATATCGCCCCATGTTTTTGGGCTAAAATTTGTTCTTTTTCGGTTAAAGGTACAGGGATAGCTTGACTTAGTACAACAGGGCTTTTAACCCTATCAGACGCCTGTATTTTCACGCTTTTAGCTCTTTTCTCTATCCTTACAGGGGCTTGTAATTTAATGATAATCGGGAATTGAAACAAAACCCTGTTCTCGTCATACCAACGGCTTACGTTCATAAAAGCCAAAAACATACCAATAACAAACAACCCAACACCAAGAGCTACCGCATAAACTTTCAATCTCTTTATAAACTTTTTCCCTTTTCTCTCTATTTCTCCCGCTTTCTTTTCTACTTTCTTTGTTAAAAAGTTATTCATATGTTCTCCTTTCATAATTAATTGCTAATTCTTCCATGAAACTTCATGAAACTTTTAATTACTTTCCCGTATTCGTTCCCAAAATCAATAAAATCATCAGCACTCAAATCCATTAACCAATCTTCATAATCATCAGGCATTAAGTCATCAGTACCTGTGTACTGGTCAGCGTGTTTTTTCCGTAAAAAGTCCTCAAAGTCTTTGTATTTCATTTTGACACCCCCTCATCAAAAGTGCCATTCTCAAAATTTCTATCAAAATTGTAGTCCATTCGGTCTAATTCTTCCATTCTTGCTTCTTCGTCATTTTCTCTTTTTACTTCTTCCATATATTCGTTATCAGTAAAATTATCTTCACTCATATCAAGGACTATTCCCCCGCATTTATCACATCTAAAATCAAACCCAACCTTTGACATAGTTGTTATACTATGTTTACATTTTTTTGTATTCATATTTTTTCTGTTAAATCTTTTATAATTTTTTCTAACTTTTTAATATGTCCCATTAATAAATCAACCTTACCTTCTAAAATTTCAATCTGTTGTTCAAGATTTTCAATAATCATTCTATCTATTGTTTTCATACTTTTATTCCTGTTACTTTTTCAAGTAACGAAAATTCTTTGTCATTTAACTTATAATTGGAAACATCAACCGCATTAAACTTTCTCATAATGTAACGACTCCACATTTTGAAACGTAACCCCTTTTGAAAATCCGAACAATCATCACTCTTATACAGCCAATCAATCATTTTTTTAGTTGATTTCATATTCCATTTAGTTTTAATTTATAATTATCAAACCGTTCTTTTGCTTTTTCTTTTTCTTCTTTCCTTACTTCCTTTTTCTTTTCTTCCAGGCTTTCAAGCTCTCTAAATACTTCATCAATATCCACCCCGTCTAAGTCGTAAATCTTCATATATTTTTTGTGAGATATTAATCTCAATTTATAATTTCTAACTTTCAGAGCTTTATGCTTATCCATAAAGCCCATAAGCTATTAATTAATATATTGATATGCTATTTCGTGTATAGTCATTATCTACTATCTTTTCTTTGCTTAAATATATTGTGTTCCCTCTTGGGTCAGTCTGAAAATATATTTCAAGTTTTAAGCGTCTCGCTAATGCCTCCGCTTTTATGTATAACGGTCTTACCTGTTGTTCGTACTCTATTTCGTCAATCTCACCATTACAAGATTGAACATAAATATTACATAGCTTCTGACCTAATCGCCTAAAAGCGTTATAGTCAAGCTCTCTAATTGATAACTTTTCACAAACCGCCAACCTATACTCGTTATATTGTTCCCTCTCAGTTTTAGAGTAGGTCATATAATTAAAATATAAATTTATAATAACCGAATATCAACCAAGTAAAAATACTTCGTTGATATCTGATTATTAACACCTTAAACAAGACGGGAATTATTTCCCGCTTGTCCTCTATTATTAAAATGTAAAGAAAAATCCAAGCTCATCCGTTTTAGGAGAAATCCATTTTTCGTGGGTAATATATGGCTCTTTATGATTTTGATTTAATCCCCAACCATTATTACAATGTCTATCTATTTCCCCAACAGGATTACTTTTTACAATCCATTTTTCTTTACAACATCTACAAGTTATAACCCAATAACGAGGTTGCTTTTTTCGTTTATGAGAATATAAACAAGTTCTATATTTCCACATAGATAACCAAGACTACGCCAATTTATAATAAAGGGCGAAGGTGTCTTGTCTAAAGTGTTAAACCTAATTGTTAAAGTGCTTATATTTATTTAATCCTGTACCTTGATGATACAGTATACAATATACTTATGTCAAGAGTATTTAACAAAGAAATTATATAGATTGATACAGTATGAACACTAGCTCTAAAACCATAGGCATGAACCAGAATAACCGCAAGAAAACGAGCCTAAAAAACATCATTTGCGGAGAATAAACTTGTACAAAGTATTATACAATATACTATATAATAAAGGATGAAAGGTAGCTTAACACTTGATAACGTTCAACGTGGGGCATTTTACGTTGTTTTTTATAGGCTCAGCTCTTAAAAGTTTATCCGTTTAGCCTTGAACCCCTACACGAGAGAAAATACAACCTTAAGCAAATAGACAGCAAAACAAAAGCAAACTACAAGACAGAAAGAAAGACCATTATAAGCCATAAAAAAACAGGACAGTTAAAACCCCAAACCATAAAGAACCATTTTAATAGACAGCAAGTAACAACCAAAAGGAACAGCAACAAAGCAACAAAACAGGTTTGAGATTGCGTTACGATTATTTCTTCACAGCCTCAAATTGAAGCTAAAGTTGTAACGTCGTAAATGCTATAATAGACGACGTACTATTCTGACACTTAACTACATCAATACACATCACCCATAAACTATAAGACACACTACATAAGTGATACCCTGCCTTTGTTTAATTCAAGTTTAGCTTGATAGGACAAGGTTTAGGACTTCAGACTCCCAGAATTTCAAGGGAGGTAGGGTAACTCATGGGGGTAGCCTTGTGATTATTGACTATTCCCTCTCCCCCTGAGTGTAGTTTTTAAGTACCCCTCCCTTTTTTTGTTGATAATACGCTCTAAAAGTACAATGTGTCTACACATCACTTTACAAGTGTCTACAGTTGTGTTATCATGTGTCTACATATGTCTACAGTTAAAGTTAGTATAATTGATTTCAGAAAAAATATTTATAGGTATATAAGGGAGCTACCCCTTGCCGTAACTGCCAAAGGGAAAACCTTATTTTACATAGTTCCAGAAATAGGGGTTAAAGTTACTGATGTGTCTACAGATGATACAGTAGTGTCTACACATGAAGACGGAGAAAAATTAGAAAAAATTGAAGTTAAAGAAGTTAAGCTGCCTAATTTTGGTGAGTATCATTTCTCATTTAAGGAGGGTTGGTGTCAGGGACATTTTGAGCGAGGAGTTACTTACAAGACTTATCTTATTACCTACGAGAATGAAAATGGGGATGTAACCATAGACCATAAATGGTACTGTGAAAAGTGTGTTAATATTTTAATTGGAAAGCGGGTGGGAAAAATATATGATTCCTAATTGGCAGAGGAACGGGTTTAAAAACAAGGAGGAAGCTATAAAAAAGATTACGGCAGATATATCTAAGATGTATCCTATGGACCCTTGGGCTTTGATGGATGGTAATTTAAGGACAAGGATAAAGAAATTTCAAAAGAAAATATGATTAAGATATTTCTATGGTTGATGTTTTTACTGATTATTTACGCATGGTGGTATTTCCTGAATCATGACCTTGGACCACCCTGTGGTCCGTATTTTTGTAGATAGTTGACATTTTTTAAATATTGTAGTAGATTTAATTATGTTCCTCTTTATTTTGAGTCTACTGGGGTCTTTCCTTGGGTCTTTCGTTGGAAGTTTCCTCTTTCTTTATTATGTAAATCCACCTTCAGGAAAAAGTGAGATTCCAAAATTAGAAAAAAAATTAGTAAAAGACGGGATTAAACCGAAAGGAACTATTCTGAAATCTGAAGAACCTGACATGGAGCGTAAACGGAAGCTACAGGAGTTTGAGAGGAAAGTTTATAGTCGGAAAGAAACCATTCTATGAAATTTGAAGAGCTGATGAGGCCAAAAATCGGACAACTGAAGTGCAATTTTGAGGAAAGACCCCTAAACCGTGAGTGGGTGACAAGAAGTTATTATTGTGCTAAATGTAGCAAAGTCCATGCCTACTCGGTTGTCGGTAAGACTGGTTTAGGCAAGGTAGATGCCTATACTTTAGGATGGAAACAGAAGAAAGATGAAATGAGACGGAAACATTACAAGGATTTAATCCAACCTAACAAAGACGGGAGGCCAAATCCTGAGTTTAAAAAAGCCTATGGTAAATACCCTCACGAAAAGTAAAGAAATCATTAGGGGAGTAGAAATCAAAGATGGGAAGGTCATCACTCCCTATATGAAAGGAACGGTCGCCAAACAGATTGACTTTGTCAGGGCCTTCATTGAAAAAGGAGGATTAATCTACAAGTCCTGCAAAGAGGCCAACATCCGCTACTCCACCTACAGGACTTGGATGAAAGACCCAAAATTCAAGCTCAAATTCGAGGAGGCCCAGCAGATAGTCAACGAACAGGTGGAGGAATCCCTTATCCAGAAGTTCAAAAGCAAATCTCCCATACCTGAAATTTTCTATCTTAAATCAAGGGATGCAAGATACAAACAGATAGCAGTTTTGGAGGGAAATGAAGACAAACCAATCGTAATTACTCATGACACCAAAACTCTGGAGAAAATTAGTAAGACAATTATAGATGCCTTAAAAAAAGAATGATATGGATAATAAGGAATTCACCAAAGAAGAGTTAACAAAAATAATCTACGAGGCTCAATCAGTTAATCCTTTGGTCTGGATTTACGCTAACAAAATGAAGAGTGAGAGGGCAATTCCCATCTCTTTCAAGAGGCATAAATACCTTATAGAGCCTTTTTGTGATATGTCTCCCCGCCAGGTTTACCAGAAATCAGCCCAGATGGGTCTCTCAATCATGATGATTCTAAAAACCTTTTGGATGGCGAAGTTTAGAAACATGAATATTATCTACACGCTCCCAACAGTAGAGGACGTTAGGAAGTTTGTACCTTCCAAAGTCAATCCAATCGTAAACAATAATTCCCAGATTTACAAATGGGTTAAGGACAAAGACTCCATAGAAACCAAGAAAGTCGGGGACTCGTTTATCTTCTACAAGGGAACTTTCACCAGCAAAGAGGCGATTATGTTGTCTTCCGATTTAAACGTTTATGATGAGGTAGACCGAAGCGACTTGTCAACGATTGACATTTACTCCTCAAGGGTCAAATTTTCTCCCTATCACGGCGAGTGGTTCCTTTCCAATCCTTCAGCCCCAACGGCTGGAGTAGGAGCAAAATTCACCCTCTCAACCCAGAACCATTGGTTTATAAAACCCTCCTGTGGACATTACCAGTACATGGATTGGGATAATAATGTGGACAAAGCCAATGGCCGCTACATCTGTTTCAGGTGCGGAAAGAAAATAGAGAATTACGACAGGACTCATGGCGAATGGGTCGCTAAATACCCCAGTCGGGAGATGAAAGGGTACTGGATTAACCAGATGATGGCCGAGTGGATAGATGTTAAAAATCTGATTTTGGAGGAGGAGGATAAAAACAAGGCCTACTTCTATAATTTTGTTTTAGGCAAACCTTACATGGGCAGTGACACCATCATTGATGCCTCCCTTATCTTAAAAAACGTGGTTGAAACTCCAAACTCCCAAACCAACTGTATTATGGGGGTTGACCAAGGGTTGAAAAAACATTATGTTTTGGGAAATAAGGAGGGAATTTTCCAAGTAGGGAGCACTAAGGAGTGGGACGATATTGAGAACCTGAGAAATAAATTTGATGCGGTACTTATCATGGATGCCCTTCCCGACTTGACCGTTCCCCGCCAGTTGAGGGAAAAATATCCTCACAAAGTCCACCTCTGTTACTACCACAAAGACAAGGACAGGGCGGTAGATACCAAGTGGGGCGAGAACAAGGACTGGGGTTATGTCTGGGCTGACCGAAACCGAACTTTACAGACGGTTATAGATTGGCTAGCTTCGGGAAAGATTAAATTCCAGATGAAACCTTATGATTTAGAAGAATTTGTAAAACACTGGTCAACTATGTATAAATTGGTGGAGGAGGATTTCCTGGGAGTGCCCAAATTTATCTGGGAGTCAACGGGAAAAGACCATTTTTGTTTAGTTGGTGAAACTTTAATTGAAACTTCAAAGGGAGAAATACTTATCAAGAAAGTAAAAGTTGGGGATATGGTTTTAACAAGAAAAGGATATAGGAAAGTTCTTCGTTCTTGGATGACAAGGAAGAACGCAAAGGTAATGAAAGTTAATTTCTCAAATAGAAAATCTCTTATTGGAACTCCCGACCATAAAATCTGGATTAAAGATAAAGGTTTCGTTGACTTACATTCTACGAACTATGGTGATATAATAGAAACATGCAAGAAGCAATCATATTCAAAGGTATTACTTATAGGAGGTATCCTGATTCTCCTAATCGTTCTGATAGGGTGTATTTTAATTCAAATGGTACTGAACATTATAAAGGTAGGAAAAGACTTCATCAGGAAATTTGGATGTCTATTCATGGAAAATTTCCAAAAGGTTGTGCAATACACCATAAAGACGGTAACTCGCTTAACAATGATATTTCCAATCTTGAATGTATCTCAAGAAGTCTCCATATGTCCCAACATGCAAAAGAAAGTTTCAAAAATCCACAACGGAGAAAACAAAATAAAGAACATCTTAAAAAAATCAATAAATTATCACATATATGGAGAAGAACACCAGAAGGAAAAGCGTGGCATTCTAAACATGCTTTTAATTCCATTGTTCTTAAAGTTCCAAAAAAATTCAACTGTATTGAATGTAATAAACCATCTCAAACAATTTCTCGGTCAGGTGGAAAATACTGTTCCCCCAGATGTAACCATCGTTTCCAAGCAAGAGTGTGGAGAAGAAGACATGGTATACAACCTAGAGGTTGAAGATGTTCACGAATACTTCGCTAATGGAGCTCTTGTTTCAAACTGTCACGCAACTAACTACTTTTTAATTGGTCTGAAGAGATATTCTGAAAAGAGGGGTTCGGTGGTTAAAAATTCTTTTTCTTCCCGCCTTCATGGTGAGCCGTCATTTGAGATAGTTGATGACACCATGCCAGGAAAGCCAATATTTGAAAAAGAACCCAAAGACTGGAGATATGTATGATAGAACAATACCTGATTAAAATCATAAAAAATATGAGGGTGGAAAATATTTGCCTTGAGTCAACTGAAGACAAAGCCCACTGGTTTTTTTCCTGTCAAATTTGCAGCGACAGGAAATCCCACGAAGTATGGATTGAGGATGACAGTCCATTTATAGTTTTAGAGAAGGCTATTCAATACATTTCCCGATACTTGCGGGGTTGCAGGGTTGGTGCGGAAAAAAAGAGCAAGTGGGATGCAATAAAAAAATTAGAAGAGGAAGAAATAAGGATTGAAGATGCAATCAGTTGATTTGATAATTTGGAATTTTAGATTATATTTTACTTATGGCAGACAAAATAAAAGAAGCTACAGAAGGGAAAGATGAAATACTTGATGAGTTGTCTTTAGATATTGAAGACAAGGAATTAGTCTCCCTTATCAATAAACGGATAACAAAAGCAAAACAGGACTATGATGAGTTGGACAGAATTGGCGAATTAAACCAAAATTATTGGTTGGGGAAACAGATAGACAGTAAAAAATTGCGGGACTTCAAATCAAGAGTGGTTGAGAATATCACTTTCCAGACGGTTGAGACAATCATCCCCATTATCACTTCAAAAACTCCCGAACCCGTAACTAAATCGGAGTCCAATACCCCAGAGTCGGTGTTACACGCCAAAAATCTCCAGAGAATTTTACTGGCTTTGTTTGAAAAACAGAAAATGAAGGGTAAATTCCAAATGATAACCAGACATAATATGCTTAGAAGGATTGGAATCTTAAAATACAAATACGACCCAGATATTGATGATATTGTAACCGAATATGTCCTGCCCCAGAATATCCTTATAGATAAGAACGGGGAGTATGTGGTTGAATACTTGGAAGATTCGCTTTCTGAAATCCTAAAGAAATTCCCTGAGAAGGTTGGTGAGGTAATTAAGGAGTTTGGACTTAATGCCACTCAAGATAAAGATGGAAATTATGACCCAACTACGATTGACCAAAAAGGACTGGCAACAAAAATTAAATATGTGGAGTTTTGGACATCCGAGTACGTTTGTTGGAAGTACAAGACCTTAATTTTCAAGAAACTCAAGAACCCAAACTTTGATTATACTGGAGTTGAAAATAAAACGACTGACGAGAACGGTCAGGAAATTGAGGGGGAAGTTTACTACCATAATTATTTTGATAAACCCAAAATTCCCTATATTTTCTACTCCGTCTTTAATCTTGGTAAAAATGTTTGGGATGATACTTCACTTGTGGAGCAGATTATGCCTTTACAGGACGGGATAAATAAGAGGCAGAGGCAGATTGATGACAACTTTTCGGATAACGGAGTCTTGATGGGAAGCGGGGACTTTATCACCAAGGAGGAACTGGCTAAATATACTGGCGACCCAGAAGATAAAGTGTGGGTGGAACATGGAAACCCAGCTGAAGGGATAGGACGGCTACCTGCCAAACAACTGGCTCCTTTCACCTACGAGTCACTTCAAGGGCTTAAATCTTCAGTTGATAACGTAGCGGGAACTCACTCAACAACCAGAGGTGAGAGGCAGGGGAGGGAAACTTTAGGCGGAAGACAGATTTTACGGGAAGCTGATTTTGGAAGAATTGACTTACTGGTTCGGGGGCTGGAGGAAGTGGCTGATGAACTTTATAAGGCATGGATGCACATGATGAAAGTTTACTTTACTCAAACCCACTATGCCAGAATTATCGGAAAAGACGGAGCTCAACAAGTTATTGAATATTCCCGTGATTCAATTGAACAGGGAATTGAAATCTCCGTTAAAGAAGGGTCAACGTTACCAGTTGATAAGGTCTCCCAACGACAGGAAGCATTGGACTTAATGCAACAGGGAAATATTGACCCCATAACGCTTTTTGAAAGATTAGAATGGCCCAATCCCACCGAATCCGCCAAGAGACTTTTCCAGTGGAAGAACGACCCAGTTTCTCTCTTCCCAGACTTAAAGGAAGAAGCCGCTAAAGCTGCCGAGGCAAAAACTCCAGAGAATGAGAAGAAAAACTACTCAATCACGGTTAAACTTGAAACTCTGCCTCCTGCCGTTCAAGAGGAAATACTTGCTAAAAACTTCGGAATTGAAGCCCCAATGCAGGACTCAAAACAAGTTGCTCAAGCAGAGATAGACCGAATGAACGGGGGAGAGAATGTTCCACCTTATGATAAGGCTGACCAACCGCATTTGGCAGTCCATGAAGCATTTATCAATGGCCCACAATTTGAGGCACTTGACCCGATAATTCAAGCATTGCATCAAAATCATGTCGGGGAGGAACAGGCACAAGGACAACAAACCGAACAACCAGTAGAACAATCACAACCACAAGGAGGACAAAATGACCAACCTTGAAGCAATTATACGAAAACTTAAAACTTATCAAAAAGAAGTAAATCAAAATATAAAAGAACCCTTTTTTAATAAAGAAAATACTCCAAAAGATTGGTTGCTTAAAAAAGTTCCAGCAGAATTTAAAAATAGAGGAACTTATGAAGGATTACATGGTTTAACTAATCCAATTTTAATGAATCCGTATATTAAACCAGTTGCAGAAAGAGCGGTTAGTAATTTGCGGGTTGCGAACTATAAATCAGGTAGAAAAAATAAATTAATAAATAATATTTTAGGTCAGACAGATGCAGTAGTGAGGAGACAAGAAAAAGCAAATATTAAAGGAAAAGATTATGGTCCTGAAATTTATCCACAATAACTATGCCATTTCAATCAGAATCACAACGTAGATTTATGTATGCTAAACATCCCAAAATAGTCAAGAGGTGGAGTAAGGAATATCCTAACCAAAGGAACCTTCCTGCTATAAAACGTAAATTAAAAAAGTAGTTGATTTTACAAAATTTCTTCTTCACTTTATACTCTCATTGTTAGTATTTTAAGGAATCGTCAATCCTTCGTTGTCACATCAACGCTAAAATCTGTGAAAAAGGATATGTTAGACGATACAGGATTTGGTGAGATTGGAAAAACCGAAGTGGGAGATGTCGAAATCTCTGAATCACCAGCAGAGAAGACTCCTGAGACAGCACCTGAACAAGGCAGTCAAGATGAGAATGTTCCTTTCCATGAACATCCACGATGGAAAGAGGTTTACTCGAAAGCCCAAAGAGTAGACGAATTGGAGCGTCAGTTGAAGGACTTATCCATAAGGGTAGGAACTCAACCGACTCCAAAGGAAGAGTGGCAACCCAAAACGTGGGGTGAGGTTCAGCAAAAGATTAAGGAAGACTTAATAGCTGACCTTCAACGTCAACAGGAGCAGTCAACTGCCCAACAGAGGCAGGAAGACCAAGCTCTTGATAGTGCTCTTTCTCAATTAAAAACTGAGAAGGGTGAGTTTGATGAGAAACGTTTATTAAATACTGCAGTCAAGTACGGTCTTGGTGACATCAACAAGGCATGGGAAATCATGCAACTGGAGGTGGATGCCGAGAAACGTGGTGAGAAACAGGCTTTAAGAAAGAGGGTAGCCCCAATAGGCTCGTCCAAAAAAACAGAAGGTGGAGCAAAGGCAACAACGCCATATAAGTCTTTCAAAAGAAGGACTCTTGATGACATTGTAGCTGATGCTGCCGAAAAAATTAGTGGACAATAATTATAAATTTATTTTAAAAGGGGTGAAACAAAATGACATTTGATACATATATTACTTCTATCACCAATCATGAAATTGTTCCAAAAGTGGTAGATAATATTTTAAATTCTAACGTCTTAGCTTTAAGATTTCTTGGAAATGCTAAGCCGTGGAATGGTGAGACTTTAAGGTTTCCTATTAAATACCAAAAATCTACTTCAGGTGGTTCTTTTTCGGGACTCGACACATTTTCAACTGCCAAAGTCAATACAAGACAAACATTGTCTTTTGACCCAAGAGGCTACTATCATTCAGTAGTTTTGTCAGGAATGGAAGTTGATGTCAACGCAACCCCAGCTGGAGTTTTGAATTTAGTTAAGGTAGAAATGGAATCAACCCAACAGGATATGATTGACTCTATCGGAACTTTATTCTATGGAGATGGTACTGGAAACAGCAACAAGGACTTTTTAGGACTTGATGCTATCGTGGACGACACGACCTCGGTTACAACCTATGGTGGATTGTCAAGAAGCACTTATACAATGTTGAAGGCGACACGCACAGCCAGTGGTGGAACTTTAACAACGGATTTAATGGGTGCTTTGTATGACAACTGCACACGAGGAGGCAAAAGACCAACTCTTATCGTAACAACTGAAGCTATTTGGACAATCTATGAAGCTCTGCTTCAACCGACAGTTCAAGCAAATTATAATGCTTCAGGTTATGCACAGGTTACAAGAACTGGCATTGCCAAAGACAGAGGAGCTTTGCAGGGTGAATTAGGTTTTGATGCACTTTTTTACAGAGGAGTTCCTTTGGTTCGGGATGAAAAGTGCACGGCTCAGACTCTTTGGATGTTAAATGAAGAATATTTGCAATGGTATGGTTTGAAATCTCATAAATATCAAACCGTTAGCCTTGCTTCTTCAAACATAGACGGAGTTTATGAAGATGCACCAAAGACAACTGGATTCTCTTGGAGTGGTCTAAAAGAACCAACCAATCAGTATTCAGAAGTTGGCCAGTTTATTTTGGAGGGTAATTTAGTTTCTGCAGCTCCAAGATATCATGGAAGACTGACAGGTATCACAGGATAATTCGGATTGAAAATTAACCGCCCTTGACGAGTAAAATTCAGGAGGGAAAAATTGCAAAGGGTATAGAAACGGCTACCTTTGCGGGTAGCCGTTTTGATAAGTGGATAGTCATTAAAAGTTACATAAAATGGGGGTGAAATAAATTATGGGAAAAGCAAGTAAATATATGCCAGCTGTTGGAACTTTTGGACATAAGTGGTATCCTGAAGATTTAGTCGGAGTAGGATATATGACTAAATCTGCTAAGTATTGGTTTGTAGATGGAGATAGGTCAGTATCGGGAAACGGAAAATCTTGGGATAAAGCATTTATAACAATCCAAGAAGGTGTAACGGCAGCAGGGGCAGGAGATGTGGTATTTGTTGCAGAGAAAAAGATTACTGATAATACGGGAGACCCAACGAATTATGCTGAAACAATCATAATTCCAAACGGAACTCCTCATTTATCTCTAATCGGAATTTCAAGAGGGCTTACGCAAGGTGGACTCCCACAAATCAAGAAAGGTTCAGGTTCAACCGCGCTTCTCACAGTGAGAGCCGCAGGTTGTTATATTGCCAATCTTGGATTTAATGGAGCTTCATCAACTGGTGGAGGTATTCTACTGGATGATGATAATTCTACCAAAACAGCTTTTGGTACAACCATAACAGGTTGTCACTTCAAAAACTGTGTAGGTACAACTGCAACTGATGGAAGAACTGGTGGAGCCATAATGTGGAGTGCGGAAGGAAACGCATGGCAGGTACGGATTATAGGAAACAGATTCTATAAAAACGTCTGTGATGTGTTATTAAAAGGTACTTCAAATTCAGTTCCACAGGATGTTATCATTCAAGACAATATTTTTTCAGGGCCAGCCGCAAGTGTAGATGTAAATTTATACTTAGCAGGAGGTTCTGGAATGAATGGAGTTGTAATTGATAATAATATATTCCAACAGTTACCAGCAATCGGTTCAGGTTCAGTTCTGAGATTTATTGATGCCACAGGTTGCACGGGTATGTTGACCAGAAATTTCTTTGGTGCACAATCAAGCAATACGGGAACAACCCTTACATGGCTCGCAGCTGGTACAGCGGCCAAGATTCCAACAACGATGCACGTTGCAGGGTGTTATGGTCAATCTATAACGGCAGCGGAAAGTGGTGAGATAAATATTGGTGCAAACACATAATAGTAGTTTGCAAGAATGGTTTAGGTATATTAAAAATTACATAATTTAGAGGGGGGTGAAACAAAATGGCAAACATAGTAAGTTTAGCGGCAACGGATATTTGGACAGAACACCAATACCAACAGCACGCATTAGGTCAGAAGGGAGAAACAGCAGACGGTAGAATTTTTAGATATGCTAAGATGGGCGAGGCAATAACCATTGGTTATCTTACTCAATCTCCTGCAATTGATACGGCTACCATAACAATGGCAGTTACGTCAGCGGCAGTAGTCGGGGCAAAATCTATTACCTTTACTCACGGGGCAACCACTTCTGCGGCTAATGAATATGCTGAAGGATTTCTTAGTGTTTCTTATGGAACAGGTATTGGGCAGACTTTGAAAGTAGCCAGTCATTTGGCTTATACTTCAGCTCAAACTGGAGCAGTTGTAAATCTTGAAGACCCGCTTTTAGTGGCTCTTGATACAACTTCAAAGATTGATTTGGCTCATAATCCTTGGAATGGTGTTTTGATGGATACGTCAGCAGTTACGCAACCTACTGGAGTTGCACTACGTTCCTTTACATCTGGGTATTTCGGATGGTTACAGACAAAGGGAGTAGTCGGACTTTTTTCTGATGCAACAATTGCAGCTGGATACACGTTTATCAGCGATGGTAGTGTATCGGGTGGAATTGATGTTATATCAAATGATATACAGCAAGTTAAAGTCGGTGAGGCAATTCAGGCGGGTGCTCAGAACTATGCACATCAGGTTTATTTAAGAATTGATTAACAATAATCACGTTGGAGAGAAAATTTCTCTCCAGACGATTGCTGTTGAATTATTCAAAAAAATCTGCTACCATAAAATTATGTCTTCTTTTGAAGGGGGTGATTTATAGAATATGGCTATGTACAATACAATAATCTTCTTTAACTATGCCGATACCAATTTTACTTTTTCTTACGAAAAGGAAACTTATATAGTCAAAGCGGGAGAAAGAGAATCATTCCCAGAATTTTTAGCAGAGCACGGAGCAAAACACTTGGTTGACCGAGAACTTATTAGAGCAGGGCGGGTAAAAGAATTAAATAATGAGGCAGTAAGAAGTGAACTTTATGCAAAAATTTTAGGAAAACCAACATCATTTAAGAAAGAGGTAAAACCAGAGGTTGAGGATAAAATTGAAGTTGAGGAGGAATTCCCAGACTTAAAGAAACTTGAACCCGTAGAGGTTAAACCCGTAGTTGATTTGTCAAGGAGTGAATTATTTGCTAAAGTGAAAGCGTTAGGAATCAAAATTAAAGTTCCAATCACAAGTGATGAACTGAGACGTTTGATTGCTACAAATAATGGATAAATTAACTAAAAAAGAAAAAGCAATTTTAGACAAATTGGCCATTGAAGGTTATGTTTTGGTTAATGATGTTAAAGAATTGGAGAAAATTGCTCCCAAGTTAGAAAAGATTTTTGGAAGGGCTACCGAAATATATGAACAAATCAAATAAAATGCCGCCTAAAATGATAGGTGTTGTCCAGATGGAAAAAGAGGCAAGGGGACTTCAAATGAGAAAACCCACTAATCATGGTAGGGAGAACGGAATGATGATGGCTATGAAAAGACGACTTCGTAAATAGTTGATTAGACAATTTTTTAAATCTACCTTATACTTTCTTCATTAGTATTTTGCTTAAATAAAATATGGCTATACCAACTGGTGTAGGAGACAGACAAAAACAATCTTTCGTTGAAAGTGGAACAGGTATTGTAGCCCGTCAAGTTCATGTAACAGGTGGAACATTGGCTTCAATTACAGGAGTTGTCGGAACGGTAAATGTTATCGCAATTTTAGGAACCATTACTTCAGTACAAACTCTCGGAACGGTACAAGCAGCTACGGTAGACATGATAAAAAATGGTACTTTAAGTATGGTTAAAGCTGGAACAATAGATAAACTTTCATCGGGAACTGTTAATACCGTTGACACAATATCTATGCTTACAGCTGGAACTGTTGATTTAATAAAAGCTGGTACGATAAATACGGTAGAAACTTCAGGAACTTTAGCAATGGTAAATGCTGGTACTTTAGACATGGTTAAAGCGGCAACGGTATCAATGATGACGGCTGGAACAGTAGACACTATAAAGATGGTTCAGGACGGTACATTAAGTATGGTGAAAGCTGCCACAGTCTCTATGATAACTGGAGGTACAATTGATACGAATAAAATGCTTCAAGATGGAACACTTTCAATGGTTAAGGCAGCTACAGTCAGTATGGTTATAGCTGGTACTACAGATACGGTTAAGATGATACAAGCAGGGACAATGGATATGTTGAAAGCTGGAACAGTAAATATTAACAGTTATGTGGGAGCTGCTACAGTTAATGCAAATGGTTCTGTGGCTTTAACAAATACTTCTGGAACAATAAGAGCCTCAAATACTTCAAGAAGAGCTTTATTTATGTCAAATGATGGGACTGGAGATTCTTATATAGCTTTTGGAACATTGGCTAATATAAATAGTGGTTATAGGCTTAATGCAAATGGAGGGGCTATGGAGATTACAGGCTCAAGTTTATATACGGGTGTTGTCACTGGAATTGTAACTGCTGGGACTTCTGTTATTAATTTTATAGAAGTATAATATGCCAGTTTTTAATCCAGGAGTATTATATTCAGATTCAAGGTTTAAAGTAACAGTACATACTTATGATGTTGCAACAGCATCAGGTAATCAAACCTTAACTGGAGCGGGTTTTACTCCAAAAGCAGCTGTTATATTTGCTAATATTTCCGCTACCGTAACGCATTCAATTGGATTAACTAATGGAACAACTCATTCAGTTGTACTTGGTAATGGTGCAGCTGGTAATTTCAATAGTACAGATGGTTCAGATATTTGTTTACAACCAGCGTCAGGTAACTATGCACTTGGTGCATTAACATTTAATTCAGACGGTGGAGTTATAGCGTGGACTAAACAAGCTTCTCCAACAGGAACAGCCAACATATATGTTATGTGGTTTAGATAATGTTAATTTATTAAAAATAATATGTTATGGACACCTGGAAATAATTCAAATTCTCAAACATTAACTGATGATGACGACATCTATCCTTCTCATGTAAACGAACTTCGTACAGCGGCAGATATAATTGCCACTGCTAATCCTGCCTCTTTTACTCTTATTAAAAGCGGTTCAAATTACATAGCCTATGATGATACAGGGACAGCGGTTTCAACCAGTACCGATTTTGCCGTACCACTACAATATGCAATAAATAATCTTCCAACAAGTGGTGGAAAAATAGTAATAAAAGGCGGGAGTACCTATACCTTTACTGTCGCTCATTATGCCGTAGGCGATACTGTTGCTCAAACAATGAAAATAGGCGCTGACCTTAATAACAATAATATCCATATTGTCATTGAAAAAGGAGCAACAATCACGCAAGCCGCCTCTCTACAACTTCAAGTATTTTTTGCAGGAAATATTGCAGGGACTGGAAATGGGGAAGTAA
>Ga0075723_107_pt1 | contig 75023 bp, 76 predicted proteins | sample RifGroB1_FD_67784 | JGI IMG/M metagenome (GOLD analysis project Ga0075723, IMG submission 67784) | Microgenomates (Woesebacteria) bacterium GW2011_GWB1_39_12 | reverse complement strand
GCGATCCTAGATTTGATATTGAAACACCAGGTTGGATGTTTGTCAGACAAAAATCAGATAGAATCTAAAAAAATGCCTAAAGTATCTTTCATTATTCCATCAAGAAACGAAACATACGAAGTTGCCCCTGGAATTACAGTTCTCCAAAGGACTATTCAGGATATTTATGAGAAAGCAGCTGGGGATTTTGAAGTTTTAGTTGCTTTTGATGGTCCACCCTATCAACCGCTCCCCAAACATCCTAATCTAAGAACTTTTAATCTGCCGGAATCTCAGGGGCTGAAGCACTCTCTTAATTTGTTGGCTAAAAAGGCCAAAGGTAAATACCTTCTCAAATTAGATTCGCATTGCATGGTTAGCGAAGGTATTGACGAGATACTTGCTTCTGACATGGAAGACAACTGGATAGTAACTCCCCGATTCCGCACTCTAAACGCCGAGGAGTGGAAGTGGCAAGATGAGAAGTTCTATGACTACTTCTACCTGCCCTGTCCGTTAACCGATACACAGATGTTTCGATTCCGAGCAGGAGGCCACTGGATAGAAAGGACGAGAGAAAGACTAGACGTTCCAATAGATGAAAATATGAAGTTACACGGCTCGTCCTTCTTTATCGCAAGGAAATTTTTCGTCGAAACTCTAGGTGGTGTAAAAGAGGGCTGGATCGACCCATCAAGCGGTGAAGATATTGAGCTAAGCCTGAAAACTTGGTTAGGGCCGTGGGATGGACGCCTTATGGTTAATAAAAATTGTTGGTATGCTCATATGCACAAAGGGGGTCAAAGACCCAGAGGATGGGGTATATCAATAAGACAAATCATAAACGCCTACTTATCAATTGCTGAATATTGGATGAAAGATAGTTGGAAAGAGGCGGTTCATCCCCTATCCTGGTTAATAGATAGATTTTGGCCTGTTCCCACCTGGCCTGAAAATTATAAAGAACTCTGGAGTAAATGGAAGGAGGAGAATACATGAATCCCACCTTAGACTACGTGATAAAGAAGTTTAATATTGATACAAACCAACCCTCCCTGATAAACATCAGTTTTAGCCGTTATGGTATGATCGATATCTTTCGGGAATTAAATTTTATTACAGGCGCCGAGATCGGTACGGAACACGGCACTTATGCTGAAAAGCTCTGCCGGGCTAATCCCAATCTCAAACTCTACTGCATTGATCCCTGGACGTCACTTCCCTATTACGAGGGCAGTAAGAAGCAAGAAGAAGTGGACACTTTTTATGAGGCGGCCAAGGGCAGGCTGGCATCATACAACTGCGAAATTCTCAAAATGACTAGTATGGAGGCTGTTAAACGCTTTAAGCCTAATAGTCTTGATTTTGTTTTTATCGACGGCAACCACCATTTTGAGTTCGTCGTGAATGACGTAATTCATTGGTCGAGGAGGGTGAGGCCTGGGGGAATTGTATACGGTCATGACTACAGCGATCAGTTCCACGTTCGGGAAGCCGTTAATGCTTTTATGGCTGCATCAAAAATTAAACCCTGGTTTATTCTCCACAAGAGTGGCCTAATAGATAGCTGGATGTATGTTCGACAAGAAACTGACCAGATTCATTACGACAATGCTTAACGAAATTTCCATGAGGTATAGATTAAAATGTTAGAGAAAAATGACACCTTTAAAACCTACCATGGATAGGCTGATTGGAAACGACTACTGGAGAAGTGTAATGTACTCTCGCATCGGGCTAAACCATGAATTAAAGTCTATTAAAGGAGAGGGAGTAGAGTTTGGTGGTTCTAATGGCATAATTCAAAATATGCTCCCGTTAATAAAATGGGGAGTCCGTCTTTACCCGCAATATGATATAACCCGAGAGTCATCTTTCGAACGTAATTGGGATGTGATAATTGCTGATCAGGTCTTAGAACATACAGCACAACCTTGGGATGCAATACGTCTTATCGGCGAACATACAAAAAGAATGGCCATCATTACGGTCCCCTTCTTGATAGGAATCCATCCCAGTCCACATGACTACTGGCGTATGACTCCGAGAATCATAAATGATTTAACCAAGCCATACTTTGCGCATCGTGATATCCAAAGCTGGGGAAATGCTAAAGTTAACTACTGGCACGCAGTTTATAATCGAACCAGTACGCTTCTTGCCAATATCCCCGAGCCTGAGCTTGAAGCTGAACTTAATAATAATGATCCCAAGAAACCTTTTGTCATATGGGCTGTTCTAACTAAATAATATGAATCTGAAATATACCGGCGAGCGCCAAATTCCAAGCCGTCCCGGCACAATTGAAGATATCGACTCCAAGCACATTGAACGCTACAAATGGGCTTCTATCTTCACCTATAACAAAAGAGTTTATGATATCGCTTGCGGTGTAGGCTATGGTAGCCTGCTACTCAAAGCCAGAGAGTACTCTGGATACGATAACTCCCAAGAGACCATTGACTACGCAAATGAGTACTACTCAAAAGAACCTAAAGTAAAATTTTTCACTGCTGATGCCTGCAATATGCCGGATCTACCGGCGGCGGACGTTATAGTTTCGTTTGAAACAATCGAACACCTGGAAAAGCCCGATACTTTCCTGGCATGGTGTGCCAGTCATGGAGAAATACTGGTCATAAGTTCACCAATAAAAAATTCATTTGCAAGAAGCAAGTTCCATTTATTCGAATATAGACTGAACGAGTTTTCCGAAGCCTTAAAAAAGCATTTCTCAAACACCGAGATGTTTATCCAAAAAAACGATCTGGGAATCATATACCCATGTAAGCCTGATGATAAAGGTGTAGCAATAGCAATATGTCAATGATAATACACGTCTATAGTGTAATGAAAAATGAGGAACGTCTACTCCCCTATTTCTTGCGTTACTACTCAACTTTTGCAGACAGGATATTTATCACTGATGACGGCAGCACAGACAAAACCATTGAGATTGCAAAGAAAAATCCCAAAGTCACGTTATTGAGTTATAACTTCAGGGGAGATTTCAGTAAATACCATAATGCCTGCTTCTATAAGTTTTACAAAAAATACAGCCGGGGTGTTGCAAACTGGGTAATGTGCCCAGACGGTGACGAATTTCTCTACAACAAAGATATTATCGGCGTATTATCGCAACAACAAGAAAGGGGTATAAAAGCAATAAAGGCCTCAGGAATGACAATGTTTTCGGAAAACTTTCCCACAACAAAAGGGCAGATTTATGAAGAATGCTACTTCGGGGTTAGGTCCCATTTATACGACAAAATGATCATCTTTAACCCGGAGATAAATGTAAGGTTTAATATGGGAAAGCATATTACTTATCTTCCAAAAGGTGCTAGTCATTCCTGGGCAAAGATACTACTACTTCACTACCGCTACATTTCCAGAAACACTTCATTAGAGCGACTATATATCAATACTGCCAGGTACACAGAAAACGGACTTCGCGCAAGAGTAAAAATCGCTCTAGGTAGATGGAATGATGGAGTCAAGATGATCAAGGAGGGTACAATGCTCAAGGTAATATAAATAAATGAATCCCGTTAGAGATAAAAAATTAGAAATTTTTGCCGACACGCCTAAAGCGAGTCGGATCTCTAACGCGATGAAATTCTACTTAAAGACAAATTACCCCTTAGCACTAGATTCATACGAGTATCGCTATCCAATGCCGACAATGCACACCAAATACAACTCTCGTAATTCTAAGTTTAATGCTCGTCTACCTAAAACCGCCTCTGTATTAGACCTGGGATGTGGCGGTGGTGGTTTTATCAAAGATTGTATTGATGAAGGCCGCATAGCGATAGGACTCGAAGGTACTGATCGATACCAAAAAACCGCTTGGGGTGATTGGTCAATAATACCCGATAACCTTTTTACCTGCGACATTACCAAACCATTTATAATCCATCGAGGTGATGAAAAGCTTTATCAATTTGACGTTATCACGGCCTGGGAAGTTATGGAACACATCCCCGAACCTGACCTAGAACAACTTTTTACCAATGTTGCCAATCACCTGAAGACAGACGGAATGTTTGTGATAAGTATTGCCAACAAAAAATCCATAAATCCGAAGTATCAGGTTGACATGCACCGGATCCATGAGGACTTAAACTGGTGGCTAGATAAAATTTCCAAACTCGGTTTCCGTCGCGATAGCCAAACCGAAGCAAATTTTGACAACCAGTGGGTCCGTAATGAACGAAAAAGTTATCATTTGGTTTTAAGGAAGAAAAATTAAATGAGAGTCTATTTCGAAACTCCACCCGACGACCGGGCACTGGCACGGATTAATAACGCATTTACCCTATATGCACCCGAATCTATTCAGATAGTTGATAACAGGGACAACGCAGACTTGGTAATCATCCATGTAGTCGGACGCCACGACCGGGTGTTAAGCTTGGCTGAACATTTGGCAAATGAAGGTAAAAAATTCGCAGTTTTACAACACGCTTTGCGTCGCACTCTCAAGCCTTCGACTGAAAGCTGGCTTCCTTTATGGCAAAAAGCTGAGGTTGTAGTTAGTTTCCTAAATCTACCCGTACTCTGCCGTGAAGACCAAGAACTGGCTAACTTTAATTTTTATTACACACCGCTTGGGGCTGATGCTGCTATATTTAAACCTACAAATGTAGAGAAGAAATTTATTATAGCCACAAGCGGCCCGGATTATTTAACCGAGGGTGTACGCGAAGCGGTGAAGGCCGCCAGAAAAGTTGGTAGGCCGGTTTTCCACGTCGGTCGCGAACTCCACTTGGGGGAAGATGTAGAATGCAGCAAAGGAATTAGTGACAACCTACTCGCCGAACATTACAGCGCCTGCGAATTCGTATCCGGATTACGGAGATTTGAGGGTTTCGAACTGCCAGCTGCCGAGGGGTTTCTCTGCGGGGCTCGGCCAATAATGTTTGATCGACCTCACTACCGAGCTTGGTTTAATGAATTTGCCGTATTTATTCCGGAAAACTCCCGGGCTGAAGTCATTGACTCTCTGGAAGTCATTTTTCGTAATGGTGCAAGACCCATAACCCCATCCGAAATTAATCTTGCTAAAGAACGTTTTAACTGGGAGCGAATCGCATCCGGTTTTTGGGAACGACTATGACATCGAAAAATATCATGAATGAAATAGACAAAACATTGGACCACATTGCCAATAAATTTAATCTAGACTTGACAACAAAATCCCCTATTGAAATTCCTAACTTTGGCCGTGTGGAATTGGCTAAACTCTTTAACGAATTAGGCTTTACAATAGGAACTGAAGTCGGCATAGAACGAGGAGAATACTCAGAAATTCTACTCCGTTCCAATCCCAAACTAAGATTATTTTCTGTCGACGCTTGGCAGGTATACAATGGCTACCGGGATCATACTAACCAAAAGACAATGGACAAGATTTACAAAGAAGCCAAAAAAAGACTCGCCAAATACAATTGCAAACTCATAAAAAAATTAAGCGCTGATGCGGTCAAAAGTTTTAAATACGAATCCCTCGATTTTGTCTATATTGATGCCAGTCACGAATTCAGTCATGTAGCACACGACTTAGTTGAGTGGTCCAAAAGAGTACGCCCCGGCGGAATAGTAGCCGGACATGACTACATCAAAAAAACTGATCCCGGCTATCAAAGCCATGTTGTTGATGCACTTCATGGTTATGTTGCGGCCTACAATATCTCACCCTGGTTTATTTTGGGAAGAAAAAGTGTTGTTGACGGCGAAGTAAGAGACAGGCCTCGCTCCTTTATGTTTGTTAAGAATTCTGAAATTATACTGCGACCGCATTCATTTTAATTATAAATATGAACGTTTACGTCGAAAAATTTCTGCCGGATAACGCAATATCAAGAATAACTAATGCGCTGAAAAAATATTTATCATTAGAGCACACACTTACTGAAAATCCCGAAGGAGCTGATTTTGTTGTTGTCTGCGACTATGGTCGACGAAGAAAAACGCTTTGGTACACTCAAAAATTAATAGAACAAAAAAAACGCTACGCCATTATACAACTCTCGGTAAGAAGCACTCCAAATCCTAACACCCTCGACTGGCTACCCATTTGGGAAAAGGCAGAACTGACCTGGAGTTATTATAATCTTCCTGAGCTTTGCCGCGAGGACGGGAATACTCCCAATTTTAAATTTTACTGGGCACCTTTGGGGGTTGACGCTGAAATTTTCAAAGAAACTAAAGCCGAACGCAGATTTATTATTGCCGGTACAGGTACAGGAAAAAGATGGAACAGAGAATGCAAAAATGAAATCCTTGAGGCTGCAAGATCAGTCAAAAAAACTGTGTTTCAACTTGGTACCGGAGAGAGTAGCAAAGAAGTGTTTTACAGCAACGGTATGAATGATACGACTCTTGCCCAATACTACAGCCAGTGTCAGTTTGTATCCGGACTAAGACGTATTGAGGGCTTTGAATTACCTGTTTTGGAAGGACTTCTTTGCGGAGCCAGGCCGATTTGTTTCGACAAACCACACTACCGCAAATGGTTTAATGAATTTGCCGAGTATATTCCCGAGGATAAAAAAAAAGTAGAAAACCTGATTAAACTATTCCAGAAAGGTGCTAGACCAGTTAGCAAATCTGAAAAAGACTATGTTAAAAAAAATTTCGACTGGGAAAAAATATGTAGAGGATTTTGGAAATTAGCGCTATGGTAGATTTAACTTTACTTTATTGCACAGCGAACGTAATTCCAGATATTACTGCCAAGAAAATCAGACAGAACCTGCTTGAAGTTACGCAAGCTAAATTCCCTACTATTAGCGTCTCCCAAAAACCTATAGATTTTGGGACTAATATCTGCGTTGGCGAAATCGGCAAATCTTGCTACAACTTTTTCAAACAAATTCTTCTTGGAGCACTCAAGGTAAAAACTGACTACATTACCCATATCGACGATGATACATTATATGTAGCTGAGCATTTTGAACATCGCCCAAGCGGGCTAGACACATTTACTTGGAATACAAATGCCTGGATCGGTGGAGATAAACTTTTCTGGCACCCGAAAGAAGAGCTTTCTGGAATGTTTTGTCATATTTCCCCAACCAAAGCCCTCATAGAAAACCTCTCCGCTCGGTTCAAAATGTATCCGACCAAACCCCGTGATGACCATCACTGGGGTGAACCAGGAAAATTCGATATTGAATTTGGTATTCCAAACGCAAAAGTAGAAAAGTTTTCTACAAAATTTCCCCTAATCTCTTTCGAATACAGAGGCTCACTTAACGGCAAAAGAAAAAGATTTGGCCCCCTTGATCCGGATAACCAAACTGATTATTTAGAACCTTACGGAAGTGCCATAAGCTTAAGAAAGAAGTACTGGGATGAGTCTCCCGTTAGAAATCAAAGCTAAAGGCTAAAAGAGGAACTATAATGAAATGTGGTTAATTATTTCCTGTGCTTCCTGAATTAAGATATCAGCTTGCGCATCAGTAATTTGGTTTCCTCTTTGGGCATTTACAGCATTAATAAAATGCAAAGAGAAGATCTTACAATTATCTACTATACGTGTAACCGGGAAGAAAAGTCTTTTGAAAATAAAGTTCGGCAAAGACTTCTCGAAACTGCGAAAAACATACCTATTATAAGCGTCTCCCATAAACCTATTAAATTGGGGAGAAATATTTGTGTTGGGGTTCATTATCCAAGTAACCTTACACTTTACAGACAACTTTTAATCGGAGCAAAAGCCGCAAAAACAACATTTGTTGCTAATGCCGAAGCTGATTTTTTATATCCACCTGAATACTTTTCATTTCTACCAAAAGAGGAAGAAAAAATTTACCGATATGGCAATATAAGACTTATGTATAAGTACCATTGGGGATTTTTCCCAAAACAATATTCAGAGGGAGCCCAGATAGCCGGTCGCAAGTATTTAATTTCCGTATTGGAAAATGCCCTTAAAGCCTGCCCGGAGTGGTTCGAAGAAGACTCTCCGCACTTCCGCAAGCTTGATCCATACAAAAATATTAGTTTTGAGATGTTTACTGGAAATAACGCCTGTGTAACTTTTAAAACTGGTCAATCCTTGCATAAATACTCCGCAATCTCGACTCATTCCGTTCCTTCCTTGCCCTATTGGGGGACAGCAGTAGAAATGAGAAAAGCGATGTTTGGATTATGAAATTTAATCCGAGATACTGTTCACATTTTCCAGTATTAGTGAAAGTCTTATCGGTTACCAAAGGTACGGTTCTTGAAGTAGGTATGGGTCCATTCAGTACTCCTATTATGCACTGGTTATGCTTTGACCAAGGACGAAAACTAATTTCACTCGATAGTAATGAGGAATTCATTCAACTCAATCGCCGCTTTGCATCTGAAAAACACGAAATTCATTTAATCAAAAACTGGGATGACTTCGATTTTAATCGAAAGTGGGATGTGGTCTTTGTCGATAACGAGCGGAAAATGAGAGCGTCTGTCATTAAAAAAATTGCGAATAATACTAACTACGTCATTATCCATGATAGTGAAGAATATGATTATTATCATATTGATGAAATATTCCCTCTATTTAAATATAGGTATGATTATACAAAAGCTGTGCCCAATACAACTGTTTTAAGCAATAAGAAGGATTTATTATGGCTTAAAAAAAATGACTAATACTCTTGAATACATATTAAAAAAAATTAAAATCATTTATGACGAAGGGTCATTAATGCCAATTGAAATACCGAACGTTGGCAGAAATAACATACCCGAGTGGTTAAATGAGCTTAATTTCAAAACAGGCGTGGAGATAGGTGTCGGAGCCGGAGAGTATGGGGTCATACTGGCAAAAACTAATCCTCAGATGCAATTTTACGGCATAGATCCGTGGATTCCTTACGAGGGCGGTATCGAATACGTGGACGCGGCAACGTTAAAAAAACTATATAGAAAATTCAAGGAGGTTATTGCCCCCTACCCAAACTATAAAGAAATCCGAAAACTCAGCATGGATGCCGTCCGAGATTTTCCCAACGAATCTTTGGATTTTGTCTATATAGACGCCAACCACAGCGAACCATATATCACCCAAGATATAACTGAGTGGTATAAAAAGCTTAGAGTCGGAGGCATCTTATCGGGGCACGATTATATACAACCTGCAAGAAGAGGAAGAAAGGATTTTGTTTGTAACGTTATAGATGCAACACAAAGATTTATCAAAGAAAAAAATATTAGACCTTGGTTTATCTTGGGATTAAAAGCAAAAGGAAATGGTATGGTAAGAGACGCAACAAGATCCTGGATGTGGGTAAAAAGCTGATATTAAAAGAAAAAAGACTACCGCTTATACACAACTGAGCAAGATTGGGACGCTGTCTCAAGAGACGATAGACAACCCTGCTGGTATTTTGTCAAAAAATAGAATTGCCTCGTGTGCAACTTCTTTGTTGTTTTTTAATTCAATTTACGCTAAATACTGAAGAAAATAATTCATTTGATCTCTTGACAAATGTATATTACCATCATATACTTAAGAATATATGAAATTACCTGTTCCATTATCATTTGATTGGAACAAAGGTAATATCGACAAAAATTGGCAAAAGCATAAAGTTCATTACAAAGAAGCTGAAGAGGCTTTCCTAAATAAACCCTTAAGCCTGCTTAGGGATAAAAAACATTCGCAGTCAGAAGAAAGATATATTGCCCTAGGTATGACAAGTCAGAAGAGAAAATTACATATAGTCTTTACTATAAGAAATAGCAATATTAGAATAATCTCAGCTAGAAATCAAAGTAAAAAAGAAAGGAAATATTATGCCAAAGAATAAAGCTAAAATCTCAAAACAAATCCCAAAGTTCAGAACTGAAGACGAAGAGCGTGAATTTTGGGCAAATCACGACCTAACTGACTATTTAGATCAATTTGTACCAGTGGAATTGGATCTATCCAAACTCAAACCAACAACCGAAACAATATCTTTAAGACTTCCTGCATATCTACTTATGAGAATAAAAGAAATTGCCAATTCCCGCGATGTTCCATATCAATCTCTAATGAAAATATTTTTAGCGGAAAGGGTTGAGAGAGAACTCCAAGCAAAAATTTCTGCAAAATAGACTTTTTCTATAGGTTGCTTTTTACTTCAATTTACGCTAAATATGGGTGTGTTATGGCAACTTGTGATTTAAGTGTAATCGTCCCCGCCCGAAATGAGTTGTTTCTTCAAAAAACCGTTACTGACTTATTGACAAAAGCCGAAGGAGATATTGAAGTCATCGTTATCCTCGACGGTTACTGGCCTACTCCCCAATTAATTGAAGATACCCGCCTAAAAATTATTCACCGCGGAAAACCCCTTGGAATGCGAGCAGCAATCAATGCAGGAGCTGTCATCGCAAAAGGCAAATTTTTAATGAAAACTGATGCACATTGTATGTTTGCTAATGGATTTGATACAGTATTAGCCGCAGACTGTTCGGATAACTGGGTTGTCGTCCCCAGAAGATATGCACTGGACCCTGAAAAATGGGAGTTGGTTGACAATCCAAAGTATCCCATTGACTATATGTATTTATCTCAGGACCTGCACGGAGTCGTCTGGAATGAAAAGAACAAAGATCCTGAACTTAAGAAGAAATTAATTGATGAAACCATGAGTAATCAAGGAAGTGTCTGGTTTATGACTCACGACTACTTCAATGAGCTTGAGCTTATGGACGAAAAAACTTATGGAACTTTTTGGAATGAATTTCAGGAAATTGGCTTAAAGTGCTGGCTATCGGGAGGGCGTGTTGTGGTCAATAAGAATACTTGGTATGCTCACTGGCACAAAAGTAGCGACTATGGACGAGGATATAGTTTGAGTAGGGATGACCAACCAAAGGCACTGGCAGCGGTTGATAAGTGGAAAAATAAGGGTTGGCATAAACAAACGCTTCCCCTTTCCTGGCTAGTCAAGAGATTTTGGCCGGTTCCTACCTGGGTCGGCGAAAAGAACAGCTTATAGTATTTATGTTATCAGGTCTAATATACTTGCAAGGTATTACCTTACAAGTTAGAATTTTATGAAAATCCTATAATTTATCTTTATGGCAAACCCCGTTAGAAATACAGTTGAAATTAATGCCGAAACACCAAAGGTGGGTCGGATTTCTAACGGGGCAAATTACGATTTAAGTATTCTCATACCAGCCAGAAACGAAATGTTCCTGGCAAGAACAATAGAAGATATCCTAAATAATATCGAAGGCAATACCGAAATTATTGCAGTTATGGACGGCTACTGGACAGATCCTCCCATCCCCCAGCATGAGCGAGTAACAGTAATTTATAACCCCGAGTCAATAGGACAGCGGGCAGCAACCAATCAGGCGGCTAAACTGTCAAAGGCAAAATATTTGATGAAGTGTGATGCACATTGTGCATTTGATAAGGGGTTTGACATAAAAATGATGAAGGAGATGCACGACGATTGGACGATGGCTCCCTTGATGAAAAATCTTCACGCTTTTGACTGGATTTGTCCTGACGGTCACCACAGGTACCAGGGACCAAGCGGCCCATGTCGGGATTGCGGAAAAGAAACGGTCAGGGACATTCTCTGGCAACCTAAGAAAAGTCCTAACAGCGTTTCTTATTGTTTCGACTCTGAACCCCACTTCCAGTATTTCGGTGATTGGACCAAGCGTCCTGAAGGGCAAGGTGAAATAACCGAAACCATGTCTCTTCAGGGTTCATGCTGGATGCTGACACGAAACAAATATTGGGAACTTGGTGTTTGTGACGAGAATTTTGGTAGTTGGGGTTCACAGGGAATTGAAGTTGCTGTAAAAACATGGCTCTCCGGAGGAAGTGTTATGGTAAACAAAAAAACTTGGTATGCCCATATGTTTCGCACTCAAGGCGGTGATTTTGGCTTCCCCTACCCAATTTCAGGAAGGGATCAGGAAAAAGCCAAATCTTATGCCCGCAATCTTTTCTTTAATAACAACTGGCCTCAACAGGTGCGTCCCCTTTCGTGGTTAGTCGAAAAATTCTGGCCGGTCAAGGGCTGGACTGAGGAAGACCTAAAAAAACTAAAGGCAAATACTTTCAGATTTTCATCGAAAGAAATAATTATTAATCCTGCTGAAAGTGAACCTAATAAGAATGGTCCAATTGAAGGTATCATATATTTTGCTGGGGATTATGCCGCCCTACCCGAAGCTCCCGAACCAGTAGTCAGCGAAGTAGAGAGTGATTTACCAAACAAGGGAATGATCTATTACAGCGATTGTACACTTGATGAAAAAATTGCTAAGCCTGTTCGGGATCAGCTTCTCAAGATCAGTCAGGAAAAAAGTGTCCCGATTGTCAGTGCAACTCTCAAGAAAATGGATTTTGGCGTTAAAAACATCCACTTTCCTTCTTTAAAAAAAGGCTATCCTGCAATGTTTAAACAAATTGTGGCTGCTTTAGAACATAGTACCGCTGATATCATCTTCTTTTGTGAACACGATGTTCTCTATCACCCTACCCATTTTGACTTTACTCCGCAGGATAAAAATACTTTTTACTATAATCAGAATGTCTGGTTCTTAAGAACTACCGACGGTCATGCGCTTCATTATGACGTTAATCAGCTTTCCGGCCTTTGCGGATATCGCGAGGAACTTTTAACCCATTTCCGAGAACGCTACGAACTGATTCAAAAAGAAGGTTTCAGCCGCAAAATGGGTTTTGAGCCGATGACCCATAATCGGATCAAATGGAAAAACGTGTTTAAGCTGGGAACCTGGAAATCCAAATATCCCAACATAGATATCCGCCACACAGGCAATGTTACCGGTCAAAGGTGGAAGAAAGGCGAATTTCGAAACCAGAATCTTCTCAAAGGCTGGATTGAAAGCGATTCGGATATCCCCGGCTGGCCAAGTCTGACTTGGCTGGGGAAAGACAAAAGAGTTAATTAAGGGGTTGTAGTTTCAAGCGTGGAATACTGGTAAGGTAAAACTGAAGGTCGAACCACGACCAACCTCTGATTTTTCAAGCCAGATTTTTCCACCCATTCCTTCTACCATGAGTTTACTTATATAAAGCCCTAGGCCCGTCCCTTTGGTCGTATCTCGCGTGTAGAGGCTTGAACCCGCTTGCTGGAATTTTCTGAATAGCAGTTTTTGCAGCTCTTTTGAAATTCCACGGCCCGTATCTGTGATATTAATCTGAACAAAACCTTCTTTCGGAACAAGTGAAATTGTAACACCACCTACTTCGGTAAATTTTATTCCATTTCCTATGAGGTTCACCAGGACTTCGCGGGCCCTATCTTTATCAGCATTAACTTTCGGAATATTAACCTCCGGCTTTTGGAGAGCTAATGAAAGTTTTTGACGGGAACCTGTGACTTGATATTGCTTTAAGGCATCATCAATGAGAGAAACAACATCAATTTCCTCTTTTTTAAACTCCATCCGTCTCATCTCCAAGCGCCCGATATCTAAGAAATCATTTACGATATTTATAAGCCTTTCAGAAGACTCTTTTACATCATCTATCATTTCAACCAGATCGGGATCTTTTAATTTGGCCTTAAAGTACCGCTCGATCATTGAGGTATTTCCGCGAATTGCAGTTAGAGGAGTTCTAAGTTCATGGGAAGCAATAGAGAAAAACTCATCTCTGGCACGCTCGAGTAGTTTGGTTTCGGTTGTATCTTCGACAAGGGCGACAAGGCCGATGATTTCATGGGTTTCGGGTACTTTAATCGGGGATATAAAGATCCTTAATATTTTTCCTTCGTAGTCGATATCTTTGCACTCACAAGGTTTTCCATCTCTCATGCTGGCTTGACCGTATGAATGAAAATCAACTTTGCCTTTTATTTTTAACTTCTCTTCGATCTCTTCTAATTTTACTTCTGGTGGAAGTCCTAAGATTTTTTCAAGAGCGAGGTTTTTAATTACCAATGAGTGAGTCTCTCTATCGACAACTAAAAAGCCGACAGAAAGGCTATTTATTGAGGCAATGAGCCTTGCTTTTTCTTCAGAAAGTTCAAAGGTTTTATCCTGAACTTCTTTCTCGATAAGGGCCCTTTCCTCCTTGTCATGAGTTGCGTCTCTAAAAACCTTAACTGCACCACTAATCGTTTTTCCATCACTAGCAAAAAGTGGTGCGGTTATCGAGGATATAGGAAATTTCTTACCTGATGAAGTCATGTAATAATGGTCATCGTCTATTTTTGTAACAATTGACTTACCAGTCTTTATTACCTTCACAGTCACCCTATTCTCAAAGGTTATTTCATTCTCACCCTCGTAAGCCCTTGTGAAATCTGACCAGAGTTTTCCTTTAACATCTTCTTCTTTTACCTCCAGTAAAGTTTCTGCCTTTGGATTCATTGCTGAAATTCTGTAATCTTTATCGATGACTATCAGTCCCTCGCCCATGGAAGAAATAATTAACTTTACGCGATCTCTTTCTCCTTTCAGCTTCCCTTCCAAATCTTTCTCGTGGGTTGCATCTCTGAAAACTTTGACCGCGCCAATTTGTTTGCCGCCGGAGGTTAGGGGCGCAGTTACAGAAACTATTGGAAACTTTCTACTTGATGACGTTTGATAATAGTGATCATCCTCTAAATTGGTAATGATCGTTTTGCCTTCTTGAACTGCTTGGGTAAAAGAGCGTTCTTCGATAGGAACTTTCTTGTCGCCCTTAAAGGTTGAGGTAATTTCAGACCAACTCTTATCCAAAGCATCTTTTTGAGAAATTTCAAGAAGTTTCTCGGCAACAGGATTCACCATTACAATATCATGACGATCGTCAACCACTAAAAGTCCCTCGCCCATGGAAGAAACGATCAAGTTTACTCGGTCTCTTTCGGACCGCAAAGTTGCAGTCATTTGATTGGCAAGCGCTTCGGCCCTCGCTTGAGAGCTGGAAAGGGTGTAGATAATACCAAAAAGAAGAACGCTAAAGGCTATCCCTGTCAACAAAACTCCAATAGGAAGTCTTCTTTCAACTTCGCTGACGTGGATCATGGGATCGCCAAAAAACTCGATTTCCCAGTTTCTACCTGCGACTTCAATAGGCCTTTTCGCGGCGCTTTCGAAACCCGGGACATGTCCTCCATCGGGAGTATGGTCTTCGGCCGGAATAGAATCATAAATTAAATCACTACCGTCTTTTATATGAATTTCCAAATCAGCATGCCTACTTTCTTCAAAGACGTTTTTTAACAAATCTTCGTAAATAAATGTTGCGTTGACGAATCCGACGATAGCTTCTCTTTTCTCGTCAAGACTCTCTGTTGGCTCGCCATTTTTGTAAATCGGGGCAGTTATGATAAATCCGGGTTTTTCAGGCCCTCGAAGGATTAGAGGCGCCGAAGCCACCGACTCTCCGATGTCTCTGGCTCTCTCAAGAGTTTGTCTTCTGTTTGTGTCTAATTTCAAATCCAAGCCGTATGCAACAGGGTAGGCTTCATGCTGGTAAGCAATAAAGTTAACTATATAGTGTTCGGGGTCTTCGGAAATCTGAAAGTTTAATTCCCCAGGGATCTCTTTTTCACTAAACTCTGATTTAAGCCTTTCAGTAAAATTAGCTAGATCTGTATCGGAAACACGACTTACGTAGACAAAAGAGTATATTCCCGGATATTGGAATGGAACATCTATCCCCTTAAAATAGGCGTCAAATTCATCACGCTCAACTTCAAGACTTGCCGAAAACAAGCCCTTCACTCCCGCGAGTGCGTTGTCGTAACCCGCAATGTCAGACTTAATCGAATTTTCGATCACGTCTAATTCAGAAACCAGTTTGTTCTCTCCTTGTTCTTCGACAAAACCCTGGGTAAATTTCCAAGCGAAGAAGGTCAGCAACAAAGCTATTATAAGAACGATAAAATCAAGAGAGTCTCTCCAACTTGACGTGAATTTTTGGGCAGCATGCATAACATTTTAAGTATATACCTAAAATTGACGGCCTTCACAAAAAGGATTAAAGTGAGTTAATATGAGCCGAGCGAAAAACTTGCTAATTGTTATTGTCTTGATAAACGTTATCTGGAACATTTTACTTTTTCTAAACCCGGATAAACAAACTCCATTTAATTATCTTTTTAATGTCTCTTACGGCATTATCTATCTTTTCGGAGCTGCAGCTGCTTTGTGGGGAATGAAGAAAAACAAATTCTCATCTTGGTTGGGCAAAAGCCTTGTCTTTTATGCAACCGCCTTGACCTCTTACACTTTAGCTCTATTTATTTGGGCACTCTATAACTTGGTCCTCAATGTTGAGGTACCCTATCCAAGTATAGCCGATATTTTATGGTTATTATTTGTTCCGATGTCATCGTTAGGATTCGTATTTTTGATATTTAGCCTCGGCGGAAAATTCACTTTCAGACTGGTTGTCGAGCTCGTCGTGTTATCTGGAATTATGTTTGCAATTTTATATTCTTTTTTGAACCAGGAAAGTGGGCTGGAAAGTTTGCCGACACTTGAGCGGATTCTAGATATCACATACCCTTTGTTGGATTCGTTTCTAGTTGCCCTTGCCATTACTGGCATCAGAACCACTAAAGGAAGTTTGCACCCCAATTTATTACTTTTTGTTTTTGCCTCACTTTTTATGGTCATTGCCGATACTGCATTTAGCTACAGATCTTTGCAGGATACTTACTGGAATGGGGACGTGGTAGACACACTATACCTAATCGCAGGCGGTTTATTTGCAACGGCCATAATTTCTGTCCTGTCGATGAAACAAATATCTGAAGGTGACAATAAACTTCATCCCGTGGGAACTTCTTCTCTTGTGTAACCCTTGAGAATCCCCTTGACAATTTTAGTTACCTCTTCGGGCTCGTGTTCAGATTTGACAATATAGCGCACGGCGCCGAGCTTGAGAGCCGTCTCGGCGTCTTCTTGGCCGGCAAGGTTTGTCAACATGACGACAGGAATCTTTTTAGTTGCTTCGCTGGCCTTGAGGGATTTGAGAACCTCGAGGCCATTCATTTTGGGCATCATGATATCAAGAAGAATAAGTGTGGGTTTGCCTGATTTAACTTTGGAGAGACCTTCAGAACCATTTGCAGCCACATCTACATCGTACTTTTCGAAAGTAAAAATCTTATTGTACATCCGCTGCATTAACGGGTCGTCTTCAATGATGAGAATTTTTGCCATTCAATTAGATCGTAGTACTACTCTACTTGTTTTGCAATATACTTGGCAATAAGGTAGGAAGGAATGACCGACAAGAGGAGTAAGGCTACGGTCGAAATGAATGTCAACTCAATTGACGCCCCGGCAGTCTGGAGTACCTCAGTTTGAGGCTCACCGACAAATATCACCCCAACTGGCTTTTCGGTAATGTCCTTGAGGGGCAGATATACTCCCAAATAAGGCACTCCAAGGATTTTTAAAGCTAGATTAAGAGATTCACCTTTTTCTAGAACTTGCGATTTTACCTGAGCATTTTCCTCCTTTATTCCCACTGGCCTGGTTTTGCCGTCAGCCGTAACAAATGTTGTCGCCGAAAGAGTATTTCCACCATAGATAGAAGTCTCAAAACCAGTGGCTTTTTTGATACCATCGGCAAAGGCATTATCTATGGTTGTACCGGCGACAATCGCACCCCGAGACTTTATCGGCACGGCTGCCTGTATGGTAATAATTGGTGCAAAAGCACCATCACGGGAACCAATTGAAGTAACTGCCGTGCCCTCAAGAGCTTTTTGGACCAAGGGATCTCCTGCTACCGAATCGCCGAATTTTTCACTATCTTCTCCCCTGGCAAGAACCGTACCACTAGAATCAAGTGCCCAAAGGAAACTTTGATCTTTGGAAAGAAGGAAGTTCTCCAAGTTAGTCGCGAGGCTCTTGCGTGAACCAAGGGATGTGACAATTTGTGAATTTTGGGCAGCCAGCTGGGCATCAGAGAGAGTTTGGGCTTTCCTGGCATCAATTGCATACGCAAGGACACGAGCATCAATTTCAAGCCGAACAAACGTTTCCTTTTGGATATTATTAAGCAAGATTCCACTAAAAGTAACCGCTGTCACCAAGAAAATAACCAAAATGCTGGAGGTAAAAATCATAAAGAGTTGAGTAAGAAAGCGCTTAAGAAGATAGCCAAATACCCACTTACCAAGAATAAAAGTGGCAACGGCAAGTGAAATGTAGCGGGCAAACCAGATTGGTCCGAAAACGGCAACTAGATTGTAGAGACCAACGTTGGTCGTGGATCTAAAAAAGCTTCCAAGAGATAAGAATTCAGAGAAACCCAGGACAAAAAAGGCAATGGCAACCGGCCTTAAGTGCCTCTCAAGCCCGATTGTTGCGCGCCTGAAGTACAAAAAGCCAACAGATAGTGCAAGAAAAGGGTGCAGCAAAGAAAACGGCAAAGGTATTCCAAAAATACCAGAACTCGCAAATTTTGAGACATCAGGACGAGGCTGAATCGGATCAATCACCAAACTTATGGTAATTAAAATCAAGCCGGAAATCTTGGCTAAAATCGAAGTAGAAGCCAGAATGTTACCTAAAATTGCAGAAAACGGTACCTCAATTAGAGTGGATTCTACCTGGGTCGCGGAAAAGGCAAAAGAGAAAGCAAGCAGGAAAAAACCAAGATATCTTAAGAGCTCCTTTTTCTCGTGTTTTTCCAACCAAGCGTCAAAATAGAGCCAGCCGACGCCAAAAAAGATCAGTCCGGCAAAAAGGCTAATGGCAAACCTCAAGTTTTCAAGAATAAACTGTATCCACATAATCTAGAATTTCTAAATACTAATTTCTGGGACAAAGTCCAAAGGACATTAGTCCGTCATTGCTCTAAACTTAATATCCCGTATTTTATTTTACTAATCTTACCACCTTCATCTAAGAAAAAATGGACAGGGAGAAAACGTAACCTAAGTGGTTCAACAAGCTTCCCATCAGGATCGGAAAACATTTCCAGGGTGTAGCCTCCCCTCTTGCGGTAGATTTCAACAGTTGCCGCTGATTCCTGAGGAACAATAACGATATTTTTGGTATCGTCAGCCACTACCTCTAACATTTGAATTTGTTGGGCAGTATCGGGGAGCCAAGTAGCCACAAAGCTTATAAGACGCTTTCCCTTGGCCGATTCGACAAGTTCAAATGGAAAGTCGCGGCCAACAAGTCCGTTCTCAATAGGTACTTCAGTAAAGCCCTTTGTTGGGGTGACTTTAACTTCTTTAGTTATGAAGGGTAGAGATAATGTACCGCTTTCAAAGTCGGCATTAATAACAGATGGGTTGGTAATTTCAAAAATTTGACTTCTCAATTTAATTATTCTGGAAATTTTAACCTCAAGATAATACTTTCCGAAAGGTAAAAGAAGGCTATAGTTACCGTTTTCACCGGTTTTTTGTGGGTTAGACTGGCTATAGGAAGCGCCATCCCAGACAATAAACTCACCTAATGTGGGCTCAAAAATATAGACTAAAACCTCAGCCCCATTAATTGACTTTCCTGAGTACGAAACCGATCCTGCTTGCAAAACTTCTATCTTAACGAGGACCTGGTCGGTCTCATTTTTGGCTCCGTCTATAGATTTTGTCGTCAGATCATATACCCCAGGACTGTCGAATTTAATTAGTCCTGACCATAAACCGCTCTCAATATTTTTGGTCAAACTAAATTTATTGTCACCCGCCGAAACTTCTAACGAAGTCGGACCGCCAATTGCGGAAAGAGTGAGTTTTTGTTCCAATCCTGCGACGGTTACAAGTGTCCCGTCTTTGGTTGGGGCAAATGTCTGGGGACCTAATGAAAAGACAACCCCGCCAACCTGAGGCGGAAGTCTGTCAATAATAAGGGTATAGGATTTCGTTTCCGAAGTGTTGCCAGCAGAATCTTTGGCACGGATCTGAAAAGGATAATTTCCATCATCCAAAACCCCCAAAGAAAAATTAAATGTCGCGCTTTTCGTACCCTTTCCTTCAAGACTTGCAGCAATCCAATTCGCTCCCCCATCGGTTGAGTACTCAACAGAGCTTACATCAATCTCATCAGTGGCAGACCCGGTAAGAATCGGTGCTTTAACGTACGGGTGAGAAAGGTTGGTTGTTAAAGAAAGACTGGGCGCCGTGGTATCAACAACCTTTTTTGTCGTTGTAGTCGTAGTAGAAGCGGTGGTAGTGGTGGTAGTACTTGTAGCCGGTGCCTCGGTAGCCGTAGGATTTTGACTGGCGCTCGTAAAGGATTGGATATCAGAAATTGTCTCATAACCAGCTTCATTCCTATTGAATATTTTAATGTAGTATACCGTACTGGGTAAAAGGGATGATATTGTAACTGAGTGAGAAGTAACAAATGTATGGTCATTTCCAGTTGTAAAATCATTGTCATCTGGATTTGTTCCCCAGTCAACGTCAGACTCGGCTGGTACGTCGGTTGTCCATGTTATTGTTGCAGAGTCTCCCGAAGTAGAAACGCTGATATCAGAAATGACAGGCCCGCCTTCCTGACCCGTCGCACTTCTTGAAAATATTGGAAAGGAAGAAATAAAAAGGACAAAAACCAATAGGAGAATTGCAGGAATCTTCACAATTTATTTTAGCATAGAGTAAAAGGACTGTAATCAAAGAATCTTCTAATATTCTTTGGGGATAACTTCTACTATAATGAATGCGTAAATAGTTTTTAGCCGTCGAAAGTCACGGCTAGTGTGTTGTATATAAACAATGGACTGAAAGAAAATGAATCACGTTAGAAATTTCAATTATCAATATGTTTATGTTTTAAGAGGTACTAGATCTGGAAAGTGGTATATTGGTTGCACTAACAATCTTCGAAAACGTTTACAGGAACATCAGAAAGGATTGTCCAGATACACCAAAGGCCGAGGACCATTCGAAATAATCTATTTTGAAGGATGTAAAAATAAATTAGACGGGGTTGCTCGAGAAAAATACCTCAAGACTGGAATGGGTAGAAGATATCTTAAAAACCGTATGAAACGTTTTCTATTTCTAACGTGATGAAAAAAACGCTCGTAATAATGGGTACGCACCCGAACGGATTGAAAACGTTCGACTGGTCAAGAACCGACTGCGATATCTGGATGTTTAATGAAGCCCCAAATGCAAAGAAAGAAAATGGCGAACTGAAATATCCAAAGTGCGATACAGTCTTCCAATTGCACCATGAGGCAATTTGGAAAAATCCAAAAAATAGAAGCGACGAAGAGCATTACCTTTGGCTTAAATCCGGTATAACACCAACTGTTTACATGCAAAAGCACTACACTGATATCCCGAAATCAAAAAAATACCCTATTGAGCGTGTGCTCTCACTTTCCGAAAACGTCAGTGTGGTCGTTAAGGGGGAAGAAAAAAACTTTAAATTTTTTAGTTCTTCACCGGACTATGCATTTGCGCTGGTTGCTGACATGTGGAAACAAGGGAAACGCTATGAGCGCGTTGAGATTCACGGGATTGAGTTGGAGACGGAAAGCGAATACCGATACCAGTTAACTGGTTTCGGCTTTTGGATCGGTTACCTTACCGCACTCGGAGTAAAAATAATTCTTTACAATTCAATTTTTGATTCCCCAATGTACGGCTACGAAGGAGATGTGGCATTACCTACAACCAAGATCGAGAAAAGGATTGCCGAATTAACTACCGAACTGGGTGACGATAAGGATCGCTACAACCAAGAAGCAAAAATCTTTCTGGAAAGTCTGTCTGGTCTTTTAAAGGCTGATACAAGTGTTGAAATTCAAAAGGAGCTAAACGAACTCAACAAAAGAAGTGAACAAGCCGGAATTCTTAATGGAAGGATCAGAGAGAGTCAAAGATACTTGGAGAAGGCCCGCGCAATGGAAGGAACGGCCGGAGCATCTGTATTTTCAGTGGGGGAATTTGATGGTGCACGGTTTTCATTTAAAAAGCAATATATAGAAGTTCAATCAGAGGCATTTAACCTGAATGCACAAATTAACATACATCTTAAGAAATTATTAAACCTAAAGAAAGGATCCAAAAAACGCCAAAGGGCGTTAACCGAGTTCGGAAATATGGTTGCCCAGCTTATGAATAAGAATATGCTGCTTTTACATATTGTTGGAGCAATAGAAGAAAATCAATACTATGTAGATTCTCTCAAGCTAAGTATCCGTTTAGCGGGAGGAGGGCGCTAAAATGGCAATTGCATTCGTCGCAGCGGCAGGAATAGCAGCAGCCTCTGCTTCAGCCAGCCCGAGTGTAGATATCACGATTGGCTCCGCGTACGATATGGTGGTTGCCTATGCGGCAGGCTTTAACCCTCCAACTGGCATAAATTTCAACGGTGTAGCAATGACTTCGGCCGAAAGTGCCAATAACGCTGCCGGAGTAAATGCCGCCGGCATTTTCTATATGCTGTCTGCCCAGTTGCCTGGTACCGGTACATACACCGTCCAGGCAACTTTTGCAAGTACAGATACTAATACCGAGACTTCAGTCGGAGCAATCGCCTTAAGCGGTGTGGCACAGCAAGCGCCGGAAGCAAGTACATTTTTAGCTATAAATCCTGCTACTTCTTCGGCAACCCCGGTCAGCTTGCAAACAATCACAGATAACGCATGGGTTGTTGACGCCATGATCGCGAAGGCCAGTACAGGAGGAACACTCACTTCTACTGCAACAGCAGGCCAAACAGAGCGAGTAACGGTTGCAGGTGCAACAACCTTCTCGGGAATGAGTACAATACCCGTGACTCCCCCTGCTAACCAAAGTATATCTTGGGTACGCAGTAGCTCTGCCGGCCCACTTGTTGAAGTTGTCATCGCGCTTAAACCGGTGCAAGGATCTGCCAGTATTTCCCCATCTGCATCTTTGAGTCCCAGCGCGTCGCTTTCTCCCTCAGCATCACTATCACCTAGCGCTTCGGTATCGCCATCGGAATCGGTATCACCCAGTGCTTCTTTGTCACCATCGGCCTCTGTCAGTCCATCAGCTTCTTTAAGTCCATCTGCATCTCTCAGTCCTTCTGCCTCACTCTCTCCTTCTGCTAGTGAAAGTCCTTCTATATCTCCATCTGCTTCTATTTCGCCATCAGTAAGCCCTAGTGCTTCTCTTTCACCGTCGGAGTCTGTCTCGCCTAGCGCATCAGTGTCACCATCAGCTTCTGTCTCTCCTTCTGCCTCACTCTCCCCATCTGCCAGTGAAAGTCCTTCTGTTTCACCTTCTGCCTCGATGTCTCCATCTGTCAGTCCTTCTGCAAGTCTAAGTCCGTCTGCATCGATATCACCTAGTGCATCGGTTAGTCCATCCGCTAGCCTTAGTCCATCTGCTTCGGTAAGCCCATCGGCATCGGTCAGCCCTTCGGCCTCTTTAAGTCCGTCGGCATCGGAGTCACCTTCTTTTTCACCATCGGCATCTATTAGCCCTTCAGTTTCTCCTTCTGCTTCTCTTTCACCGTCGGAGTCTGTCTCGCCTAGCGCATCAGTATCACCATCAGCCTCACTCTCTCCATCAGCTAGTGAGAGTCCTTCTGTCTCGCCAAGTGCATCTGTTTCTCCATCTCTCAGTCCTTCTGCAAGTTTGAGTCCATCTGCGTCGGTGTCACCAAGTGAATCAGTTAGCCCATCTGCAAGTGTCAGTCCTTCTGCGAGTCTTAGCCCATCAGCTTCTGTTTCGCCTTCTGCCTCAGTTTCTCCATCGGCTTCTTTGAGTCCTTCTGCGAGTGAAAGTCCATCAGTCTCACCGTCTGCCTCTATTTCTCCTTCTCTAAGTCCCAGCGGGTCTGTTAGTCCATCAGCTTCAGTTTCGCCTAGTGAATCAGTCAGCCCGTCGGCAAGTGTCAGTCCATCTGCATCAGTGTCTCCATCTGCTAGTCTTTCTCCATCTGCATCCGTATCTCCATCGGCTTCTGTCAGCCCTTCGGCCTCTTTAAGTCCGTCGGCATCGGAATCGCCTTCTGTCAGCCCATCGGCATCTGTTTCTCCCTCTTTAAGTCCAAGTGCATCCCTTTCTCCATCAGCCTCTGTGTCACCAAGTGAATCAGTTAGCCCGTCTGCATCTGTCTCGCCTAGTGCATCTCTTAGCCCATCAGCCAGTGTTTCTCCCTCCGCATCAGTATCGCCATCTGAATCAGTCTCTCCTTCTGCCAGTCTTAGTCCATCGGTGTCACCATCAGCATCTATTTCTCCGTCGGTTAGTCCAAGTGCATCGATTAGTCCATCTGCATCGGTCTCGCCGTCTGCAAGTGCCAGCCCCTCAGGTTCTCTTTCACCTAGCGCATCTGTCAGTCCTTCGGCAAGTGTTAGTCCTTCTGCTTCGGTGTCACCATCGGCATCACTCTCTCCATCTGCAAGTGAAAGTCCATCAGTGTCTCCATCTGCTTCTGTTTCTCCATCAGTTTCCCCCTCTGCGTCACTTAGTCCTTCCGCTAGCATCAGTCCATCAGCATCTTTATCACCTTCTGCATCGCTTAGCCCGTCGGCATCAGTGTCACCCAGCGCATCCATCTCGCCGTCTGCGAGTATCAGCCCCAGCGCATCTGTGAGTCCCTCTCAAGCAGAAAGCGCGTCGGTTTCACTATCTGTTAGCCCGTCTGCGTCTCTTTCACCTTCTGCCTCCGTTTCACCATCGGCATCACTTTCTCCATCGGCCTCGGTCTCGCCGTCTGCGTCTATTTCTCCGTCGGCTTCTGTCAGTCCGAGTGAATCTGTTAGCCCATCTGCAAGTGTAAGTCCTTCCGTTTCACCCTCAGCCTCTGTGTCTCCATCAGTCAGTCCTAGTGCATCTGTATCGCCATCGGCATCAGTATCACCTTCGGCATCTTTGAGTCCGTCTGCATCTGTCTCGCCTAGTGCATCAGTAAGTCCGTCAGCATCGGTATCACCTTCAGAATCAGTCTCACCTTCTGCAAGTCTCAGTCCATCGGTATCACCATCAGCTTCTGTTTCTCCTTCTCTTTCTCCCTCGGTTAGTTTGAGTCCGTCGGCATCGGAATCGCCTTCTGTTTCTCCTTCTGCATCCGTATCGCCATCGCTTAGTCCAAGTGCATCCATTAGTCCATCCGCCTCTGTCTCACCATCAGCAAGTATGTCACCGTCCGCTTCACTCTCACCAAGTGCTTCGGTCTCTCCAAGCGCAAGCGCCAGTCCGTCTGCATCTGTCAGTCCGAGCGCAAGCATCAGTCCTAGTGTCAGCCCGTCTGCTTCAGTTTCTCCGTCGGTTAGTCCAAGTGCTTCTGTTAGCCCATCGGCATCTCTTTCTCCATCAGCAAGTGTAAGTCCATCGGAATCGCCATCGGCCAGTGTTTCTCCTTCTGTTTCTCCCAGTGCATCGGTTAGTCCGTCTGCGTCAGTGTCACCGTCAATTTCTCCCAGCGCATCGGTAAGCCCTTCACAAGCCGGAAGTGCGTCAATTTCTCCTTCTGCATCCGTCTCTCCCTCTCTTTCACCCAGTGCATCTGCCTCGCCGTCTGTCTCGCCGTCGGCATCATTATCACCCTCGGCTTCCTTGAGTCCATCAGCAAGCCTTAGCCCTTCTGTCTCGCCGTCGGCATCTATTTCACCAAGTGCCTCATTTAGTCCTTCTGGATCAGGAAGTCCTTCGGTTTCACCATCCGCCTCTCTTTCACCATCGGCCTCTTTCTCACCGTCAGAAAGCATCAGCGCTTCGGTCTCCCCATCTCTGTCTCTTAGTCCGTCAGCCAGCGGGAGTCCTTCCGGATCATTATCACCGTCTGCCAGTCCTTCTCTAGGTGGAGAAAGTGGTTCAGCTTCTCTTTCACCATCAGCTAGTCCCTCCGTGGCCCCAAGCGGCCCCTCTGCATCTCCTTCCCCTTCTCCTGCTATCATATACTCAGCAAGTTTTAGCGTCTCACCTTCGGTAAGTCCATCGGAAGCTTATGTTGCTCCTATTCCAGAACCGCCTATTCTTTTCAGAAACCATACGATTTTTAATACAAACAATAAAAAGGTTTTGGGTGCAACGGTGTCTAATATCCAGAAACGAATCCCCTCTTGGAATATCTCAGGCAGACCTAAAAACCCAAAAACAGGAACGTTTGGATTTAATCTTCAAACAAATAATATTGAAGTTTGGAACGGATCTAGCTGGCTGACTCTACCAATGAAAAAAATATAATCCTTGCAAGTAGTAGTTTCAAACTCACTTATCTTGTAAGGATCGGTCTTCAATTGCAAAACTTGCAAGGTATTTCATGCTTAAATATTGTTCTTAAACCTTGCAAGTGAACACCTTACAAGTTTTACCTAAACCACCTAAAGAAAAGCAAGTATAGTTGGTTCCTTAACACTTGATGTAAGTTACTTTGATCGATATAATGATTTCAACAAGATGGAAAGTAAATCCACAGTTTTAATGGACATAGGCCAAGGTTTATCACTAATGCTTGGTTTACCAAGAATTAGCTCCTGGGAAACAGACGCTAGGCCGAAAAAACCCAAGCGCGGAACAATCGGCTTTAACTCACAAACAAACAGTCTGGAATATTATAACGGATCCTTTTGGCTGGCAGCGTCAATGACAGAAGTATAGTTGTTCATTTTTACCTATTGTTTTTTATTCCCCCAAGTAATATAGTCTAATTAATTAGATGCCAGGCTTTCTTAAAAATATCAGTACGACAGAGATAATTATTCTTGTTTCAATTTTGATATTACTTTTTGGTGCAAAAGCATTTATCTCGTTTGGTAGAACTGCAGGGCAAAGTCTCAAAGAGATCAAAAAAATAAAAAAGAACTTTACCGAAGCTATTGAAGACGATCAACCAAGTAAAAAAAATGAGGAGGTGACATAATAGAAAATGTTTCGATCACTAGGAACTACTGAACTACTTATTATCGCAGCCGTAGTCATTTTGCTCTTCGGAGGCAAGAAAATCCCGGAACTTTTTAAAGGTTTGGCAGACGCAGTCAAAGAATTTAAAAAAGCTTCAAAAGATAATGAACAAGAAAAAAATGTTGAAGGTTAAATTTATTAGAGCGCTACTGCCGTGGAAAATATCAAATCTTTCAAATCTTCTGAGTTAACTGCAATAACAAACAAATATTCACATTACTTTAGGGAAGTCAGAAAAAGAATCTTTTTTACGCTTTCAATTTTCGCAGCTTCAACACTAATTGGTTTTGCTTTTTATGAAGATATAATTAGATTCTTTATTGGCGCCCTTTCACTCGAAGGCATTAATATTGTCTTTACCTCACCTTTCCAGTTTATCAACCTTGCCATAAGCTGTGGTATTGTTACAGGGCTTGTTATAGCTCTACCTCTCTTTATTCTTCAAGTTTTGCATTTTTTAAAACCAGCGCTTAGAAAAAAAGAGTTTAAAACAGTGGTTAGCTTCGTGCCTTTCTCTATCTTTCTTTTTTTAATGGGGTTCTCCCTTGGAGCGGTCATCATGAAATGGCAAATCGAGATTTTTTTAGCCAGGTCAATCTCTTTGGGTATCGGCAACATTTTAGATATCAGCGGCCTTTTAACAACCGTCTTTCTAACATCGGCTTTTATGGGAATTGGTTTCCAATTTCCTATCGTCTTATTACTTCTTCTGCGTATCGGAGTCATCAAGCATCACGCCTTAAGTAAAAAGCGCCTCTGGATTTATCTAGGTTCTTTTATCTTTGCCCTTCTTCTTCCTCCCGACTCAATCATTGCTGATATATTTCTTTCTTTGCCACTCATTTTACTTTTTGAATTTACGTTGCTTTTAAATCGTATTTCCGAAAGAAAAAGACATAAGTCCGGCCTGTCATAATTTCTTGACAGATTGAATAATCCTCCAGTCATTAAGTGATATCTTCCCGCTATTTGGAATATTGACTTATCACTTAAACACTTGACAAATCTATGCAAATTCTAAACAATACCCTCAAATGAAAGTAAGGGCAGATTTAGCAAAAAAATTACTTAGTATTGGAGAGGCTTCAAACTATCTAGGAATTTCCATAGACACGTTACGTCGTTGGGAAAAAAGAGAAAAAGTTGAAGTATATAGATCCCCGGGAGGTCATAGATATTTTAAGAAGGAAGATCTGGACAATCTTTTTGGGAGTAAATATGAAAGAGATGAATTAGCAAAAGTAGATCTTAAAAGTAAGTCGGATGAAAAAACTACAAAAATAGAAATAGCAGACACGGCCACAGTTACGGATCAGATTAAGTCGGAGATCGATCGACCCCTGGAAGAAAAGTCTAAACTGATAGTGCCCCGTTATTTTACAGTTCAAAGACCTTCTAAATATGATAAGCTCCTTACTCTTTCAACAAATATTGACTCTATTTCAACACCACCCCTCTCTCACCCGTCAATTCTTGAACCATCGACAAATCCTGAGGTAACTAAAAAACCAATTTTTCTTCTATCGAATGAAAGATTTGGACTTGTCACAATTTCTATAACTATTGCTCTTATCGCCTTGATTACTCTTCTAATTATTGTCTTCTCTCCACCCAAAATCATCTCGCCCATTCCCTAAAAGTGGACCGTGCAGAATCGCCAGCCAAAGATTGATCGTCCTCTGGACGAAACTGTTTTGTGGACCGGCTGGGAATTGAACCCAGAACTTACCCATGCGAAGGGTACGGTATACCGTTTACCTATCGGCCCGAATATTCGTAAGGGTTTACATTACCCCTGCCCGCCTCTGGCGGGACTATACTAACGGCCCTAAAACATCTTAATTTTAAATTTTTAATTACTAATTTTCAATGAATTAACTAATTAAATAATTATCAATTGAATTAAAATTAAAAAATTGATATTGAAAATTAACGTAGCACGCTGAGCGGGTTTAGATATGCACCTTCCTTGGTAACTTCAAAATGAAGGTGAATGCCTGTAGAACGACCAGTTGACCCCATTTTACCAACCGCTGCGCCTCTTACCACAGTTTGCCCGGGAGTAACATATATTCTTGATAGATGACCGTATAGAGTTCTATAGCCGTTACCGTGATCTATTACTACCCTATTACCGTACCCATAATTATCCGGCCACCCGGCAGTTATAACAGTTCCGGCATCCGCAGCCAGTATATCCGGAGCGGCTCGATTTGCGATATCAATCCCCTTGTGATACCAAACAAAGTTTTGTGAAATTGTTCCGCTAGCAGGCCAGACAAAAGCGCCTGATGCAACAACGGTACCTGCATCCGGAGTAATTCTCCTGGTACGAGGTGCAGTAGGTCTCTCCTCCGGCTTAATACCGTCCGGAACAATTATCGATTGACCTATTGCGAGTTCAAAGGTTTCATCGTTAACAAATGTATTAAAAGGAAAGTCCACAACTGCCTGAGGTGAAGAATCATACTTTTTGGCAATGGAATATACTGTGTCGCCTTTAGCGACCTTATGTGAAATTCCCGATACCGGCAAGATTTCCAAAGTCTGACCCGGTTTTATTCGGTCTCTCGCTGATAAATCATTTTGCCAAAGAATCGTATCCTGCGAGACAGCAAACTTATCGGCAACCCCCGAAACAGTATCTCCTTCTTGCACTTCGTATTCAATAATTTTATCTCTGGGTTTTGAAGATATATCTGTTGAGATCCCTGTTTCCTCAACAGATGCCGAAAGTACCGATGATGGAGACGGAATATCCCACGGATCCAAAGTTCTCCCCGGAAATTCCTTTGCAATAACTGGTGCAATCATTACTCCCAAAGCAGCGAGGCCTGCCATTCCCGAGTGAACAAATCTTTTAGCATACTTACCCCGCTGTCGGTACAAAATAGCAGCAAATAAACTCTTGCCCATTTCAAACCTTAAAAAAGACAGGTGAAGAATTCTTGCAAGATAATTCGTAAGTTCGAAGGCAAAATTCTTAAATTCAGAGAAGATTTCGTTTAATCTGGGTAATACGTCCTCAAAAAAGGTCAGAATTCTGTACTCTTTAGCCTGAGAATCAGAGAGGCCGTTTGAGTATGGTTCCTTTTCTTTCAAAGCCTTACGCACTTTCAATTTGAAGGGTAGTTTCAACATAGCCAAAAATTGAGTGACACTCAAGAAGATAACACATGAAGAGTTGTGGGTCAACCCAGCACCAAATGGGCATCTAATTTTTAAATATCCGAGTTTGAGTTTAAGTGAAGTCAGACTCGAAATATTTAATCAAGCATTAATTAAAGTTGAATAAAAATTTGGGAGCATATTCATGCTAACTTCGTGCGGGGTCAAATAATGGCGAAGTGAACTTTTTGTACCCAATTACTATAATGGAAGGTACCTGAGACTAAGCAGTTTTGAGGCTTTCTAAAAAGTCCGCATTTGATTCAGACTTTTTAAGCCTTTCCAGAAGCGTCTCTGTTCTTTCATCTTCAGAAACCATATCAAGCATTCGTCTTAAAGTATAAATTTGCTGCAAAGCATCTTTGCCGTAGAGAAGTTCTTCTTGTCTTGTACCGCTTCTTGTGACATTAATTGCCGGGAAAATCCTTTTATCGGCAAGTCTTCTGTCCAAATGCAATTCCATATTACCGGTACCTTTAAACTCTTCATAGATGAGATCATCCATTCGGGATCCTGTATCAACAAGGCACGTACCAATAATTGTTAGAGAACCGTTATCCTCAATTTTTCTCGCTGCGCCAAAAAATTTCTTAGCAGGAAAAAGCGCGGCAGGGTCAAAACCACCAGATAGAGTCCTACCCGAGGTTGGAAGAGCTAAGTTATAAGCCCGCGCCATTCTGGTTATGGAGTCAAGAACAATAACAACATCATATCCTTTCTCGACCAGTCTTTTAGCCCTCTCGAGAGCAAGTTCTCCCACAGCAGTTTGTGCGTCTGCTTGTTCGTCAAAATTACTAGCAGCAACCTCGCCTTGACCGCCAGTAACTTCCTTCATGTGTCTTACTATGTCGGTTACTTCTTCCGGACGTTCTCCAATAAGTACGGCCATTAAATGTACCTCTGTTTTCCTTTTAGCTTTCGCCCCTTGTTTCTTACCTACTATATAATTCTTGGCAATTCCGGCAATAATATCTTTGATTAGCCAGGTTTTACCTGCTTTTGGCGGAGAAACAATTAAACCCCTTTGTCCAAATCCAATTGGTGCAATAAGATCAATTATTCGTGTGGTCAATACTTCCTTCTCTGTAGAGAGAACGATATGTTCATTAGGATATACTGCAAGCAAATCGTCAAAAGATGGCCTTTGAAAAAGCTCTTCAGCAGGATCTCCGTTTACATTCTCCACTTTCAAAAGTCCCCAGTAGCGCTCGTTTTCTTTGGGGTGCCTGGCCTGACCTCCAATAACATCTCCAATTCTTAAATTAAATCTTCTTATTTGGCTTGCGGAAATATAAATATCATGATCAGAGGGATGAAAATTGGGACGTAAAAGACCCGATCCTTCTTGGGCAATATCCAAAACTCCCTCAACAAATTCGGTAGGTAAACCTGAATCAGGAAGTACTCGGTCGTCAACAACCAAAGATCTTTGAGGTTCTCTGGTAAAAGCTGGTGGTTGGGTAAACGTTGCTGCCGAAATAGTTTCCTTCTGAGGTAAATCTAAACCGGGATCTTTATCTTTCTTCTTTATAGGCATAATAGCTTAAGTTTCGAAAGCCAATTAATAAGTTTTCTCACAAAAGTAAATATTAAATCAAACGCTTAAAAGTCCATTTGAATAATCGCGGAAGTGAATATTTTCCGAGGAACAACTGTATTGTATTCCTAAGTTCCCCGACTTGTCAACTATTGATTAGAGTCATGCCTTTGGCTTCGCGACAACCAAAAGTCTGTTCCATGTAGTACCCGGCGGATCACAGGTCATGAGTATCAATTCCTCTCCCTCTTTCTTGGGCATTAGCCAAGACGTATCACCGGCATCAGCAATGATTTTGTCGACAATCTCGTATTCATATTTTTTGTCTGCAAAAAAGACAATAATTGTGTCACCTTTTTCAAGTTTCTTTAAAAGATAAAAAATTGCATTGTAGCGGGCAAAGTTTAAAGGAGAATCCGTTGAATGGGAAAAAAGAAATATTCTTCCGCCCTGTCCCGGAAAGTAAGTGCCTTTCGCATGAGCGATCCCCTTCTTTAACGCCTCAAGATAATCCGATTTATTTGACACATCTACATTTGCAATTACATTAGCTTTAGCATCAATTGTGGGAATAACAACGGAAAAATAGGAATTAACTTCATAGCTTTGCGCTTCTTTCTGTACCGCCAGAATTCTATCCGCTTCTGCAATACTTAAAGAAAAACCTTCATTAACTGACTCCTCCTGCGTCTTCAGACCGGTTTTTTCAAGATTGTATGATATCTCCTGCTGAATAACCGGTCCGAATGAAAAAGCAAAGGTTAAAAAAGAAAAGGCAATCAGACCCGCTCCTAAGCCACGAATGAAATGAAAGACCAAACGGGCAATGACAGGTAAAAACAGAATTATTTCACCATGTGTACCTGAACGTCCGTTTTGATAAATTATTCCTTTAGGGTGCATATTTTGAGGATATCAAGTGATTATGATATTAAGATATTAAGTAATTAGCAAAACTTTTCCTAATATCCTAATATCTTTATACTAACCTGAAGCGCCTATATAAATAATATCCAATTGGTGCAAAGACTAAAATAGTAAGTGCAATGGTTCCTGTAGCTGGTAATCCTTTGGCCACCCCCAGAACTGTAGGAATATCACTCCCACACACCTGATCTCCACATTCTCCAATACTACAAACCTTAAAAAATATATTACCCTGGGGTACTAAATTAATTATTGCCTCATTTGTATCGTGTCCTTTAACTTCGGTATACCAAGAAAGTTTATCCGAATTCGTACCATAGTAAATACCGTACCTTTGAGCACGATCATCTGTTACTATCCAGCTTATTTTAATACTATCGCTATCGATTCTTGATAAATTCGCACTCGAATAAAGAGGTGCTTTTGTAACTGCGGGTGCATTACAAACAGGTGCTCCAGGCGAACCACCACCCCCACCACCTGAAGGCGGAGGTGTCGGGGTAGGTACTGCACAACTAAAGTTTGAATTCTTAACTAGGTATGGATCGTCTAATAAATTCCATCCATCACCACTTGATTCAAAAAACCAACTCTGTGATAAGAATGAATTAATATCTTCTTGATTAAGATTCTCTACATCCCACCAGTTAGTTTGAGTTCCCTCTCCCCCGCCGGCCGGACAAAAACACTGTAAAAAGTTTCCAGAACCCAACGAATAAACATCATCGCTTCCTTCGAAGTTACCTACCCCAGGGATCCCATGGATCCCGGAATCATAATGAGCCCAATCACCATCAGCAACAAATATCTTCTCTGAACATGTCGGAAAGCTTGGCGGAGTTACTGAACTTTCGGCAAAAGCTTCGTAACCGAAAATTCTTCCCAAAAAAACTGAAGTGAGCAAAAGAAGAGCAGTAATCACACCTTGTTTGAAAAACTTATTTTTCATTCACACTTGGGAGCAGTTCGAAGCCAATTATATGTGAGAGTTATAAGCATGTCAAGTTTCCGTACACAAGCTTATTTTAACCTCTTATAGGATTTTCAAGGAATGAGAAATTAAACTTTCGGCGACAAGAGGCACTTGACAAACACTTAACTAAGATAATAGTCTGATAGTGATAATACTTGTCTATTGCCTGCTCTGCCCTTCTAAAATTGCAGCACGAGGCGTATACGAATAGTATTGAAAAGCCGAGTGCTAAAATTAGGAGGGCCTAGAGACAAGTGGAGCCGAGTTAGACTCGGTTTTTTTGTGCGATAAAAAAAGAGCCGAGCTTTTTCTAGCCTGAAGGAACGGGTAGTATGCCTGCTCCCGCACAGATCCTTACAGGATTGTGCGGGACTTCGCCTACACATTTACCCCGCACACTCGCAATTCGAGAGCACAAACGTAGTTCGTGGCGAGAAATAAGAGCTGTGCGGGGCCACCCGAGAAGTCTTCCCATAAAAAAATCGCATGGATTGAACCCTCAAGGAACGGGTAGTATGCCTGCCCTACACACCACCCGTCCCGCAAGGGAGCAATAAAACATGCGATTTTTAAACAAATTTAGTCTAACACCATCTGTCAACTCTGTCAAACCCTATAATCTAACTACTATATATAGTATATCCTCCCATAGTTTAAGTCTAAAAATTTCCGAATCTAACTTTCGCCAGTTATTTGGTAGGAAAAAAGTTTGTGGATAAGTTGGGAATAACTGTTGAACTGCTGAACAGATAACTGATAAACTGAAAATAACGATCACCCCAGATAAAATTACTGCTTACAAATTAGCTTCATTTTTATCGGATAAGGTTTGGTTTATAGTAATAAAATGGAGCTTTTTAGCACAAAAGACCTTTGGTGAACAGTTTGTAAGATCTATAGATTCAATTGCCGCAAATATAATTGAGGGTGAAGGTCGATATTTCAAAAAAGATAAGATGAAATTCTTTTACCAAGCTAGAGGCTCTGCTTTTGAAAGTATTCACTGGCTAGAGAAAGCCAAAGTTAGAAAACTAGTAGCAGACAAAGAATATGTAGAAATTAAGGATTTATTAGATCAACTACCAAAAGAAATAAACTATCTGATTGCAAATACTGCCAAAAATCTTAAAAAATAAAGGTCCGACAATTCATCCAGTTCATCAGTTAAGCCGTTTATCCGTTCACCAGTTACTTCAGGTATTTTCTAATCGCTTCCTGAAGATATCTAACTTCTCTATTTGTAATCATTACTCTATATCCTAATCTCTTTGCTTCTTTGGTTCTTTTTTCTTGAGCGATAACCTCACGTATGTCCCCCAATAGTCCTACCTCGCCGATTGCTATCGAACCCTTGGGTAGGGTCTTGTCAAAGTAGGCTGAAGCGACAGATAAGCATATCGCCAAATCAGCCGAAGGATCATTTTTAATGGTTATTCCGCCTGCAATATTCACAAAACAGTCAAATTCATAAAGCGGAAGACCTGAGCGGCGCTGAAGTACTGCTAAAAGAAGTTCAAAACGTCTTACATCAACTCCTTGAGCAATTCTTTTTGGAAAAGCCATTTTAGTTGGAACAACCAAACTTTGAATTTCTACAAGAAGCGGTCTTGTGCCCTGGAGAATTGAAGTAAGCACGCTGCCTGGCGTAGTTTTTTTATCAAGAGTCAGAAACAGCTTTTCCGGATCACTAACCGATATCAAACCTTTATCTTCCATTTCAAAAACCCCTACCTCGTCAGTAGGACCAAAACGATTCTTAACCGCCCGCAGAAGCCTGAGAGTCAGGCTTTTATCGCCCTCAAACCACAAAACCGTGTCGACAATATGCATGAGTACTGCAGGACCCGCAACCGAACCTTGTTTAGTAACGTGACCGACCATAAATATTGGAATATTTTGCGATTTTGCCAACCGAACCAGACGAAACGCACATTCCCGAACCTGACCGACGGATCCCGCCATGCCGGATAAATCAGAAGTTGCCATGGTCTGAATCGAATCGATAACAATACCTGATAAATTGATTACCCGTTGAACTGTTGAATCGTTTTTCGGTTTACTTGTTCTTTGGTTCATCTGTTCAACCGCTTCTACTATTCCATCCACATCCGTCTCTTCCAGTACTTGTATCGATTTACTTTTAATCCCCAACCTCTCTGCCCTAATTTTTATTTGACTAACCGACTCCTCGCCTGAAACATACAAGAAGTCTCCGAGTTTGTCCGCAAGTTGAAGTAAAATTGTTGACTTTCCGATTCCCGGTTCCCCCGCAATTAAGACAACCTGGCCGGGAACCAATCCTCCACCCAAAACCCTATCTAATTCCGATATCTTAGTTGAAGTTCTTGAAGTCGCCTTTGAAGGAATTGAGGTCAAAGAAACCGGTTTTGAGGCTGTTCCTCTTTTACCTTTTACCTCTTGCCTTTTATCTGAAGCCACAGTTTCCACTCCACTTCCCCAAGTTCCGCATTCGGGACACTTACCGAACCAACGGGATGACTCATAACCGCACTGTTGGCAAACAAAATGAGAGCGAGTTTTAACCATTGCTTATTGTTATATTGTCATACTGAATAATTGTCAATAACTGAGGCGGTTTTTTTAAGTACAAACGAATTCTGTAGCAATATAAATATGGTTTATTGGATAACTAATAATAAGAGGGTGGAGTATTTGAGGTACCGCTACAATTATTGTTCGTCCAGGTATTGGCTCCATCCATCCATTGACCCACCTTGAAATCGTCCGCACAACCATGTGTTGACCCAAAAACGTTGTTATTCTTAATAGTATTGAAGCGAGGTACCAGATAAGGTGTTTGCTCATCATTCCCTATTAATAATATTCCATACCAACTTGCTGACCTATTGTTTTCTATGGTGTTATAAATTGTTACAGTATTGGGTTGTCCCTCGTTCTGGTCATAATCTTCACAAAGAAAGATCCCGGCAGATTTCGCACCATTAGGTCCTCCTGCACAACGTGGGTGATATTTCTGATAGTCACTAGTTGCGGGTTGATTGATTATATTTCCACTAATGTTCCAGTAACTGGAAGAATACAAACTAACTCCTGCCCATCCTTTATTATTGGTTATAGTATTGTCTTGTATAACGCCATTCCAAACTGTATTAATATCAATTCCCGGTCCGTAATTGTCTCTAATAGTATTATTGGTAATCCGAGGCGCATATTGAGGAGGAACTTTACTTTTATCATCGGTTCCGTCGGCATAAATTCCTGCTCCGGGTGGTGCCACAGGACAAGTATTACCGTTTCTTTCGATAATACTGTTATTAACTATAGCTGCAGGACCCGGTATTGTAATTCCTGTACATTTACCATTTTTAGCTCTAACACTATCCACAACAGCTCCCCGAATAACTATAGCGTGGGTGGAAATTTGGTTGGCATCAATTGTTAAATTTGAGACGTTAACTCCAGAGACATCATTGCGAATCATTTGTACAACTCCTTCTAAACCATTATTGGGCCAGGCTCCACTTGCTTTGAGTATAGTTTCGTCTCTACTTTCTCCTTTCAAGGTTTTATTTGACCATAAAGTTAAAGGTCCAGTAAGATTGTAAGTTCCCTTTCTCACACGCACACAATTATGGGAATTCACAGCATCCTGAAGCGATGGCGACTCCGCTCTTTGAGAGACAGGACCAAAGATAGGCCACACAAAACATTCAACTTGGGCCCTGCTTCGCAAATCCTGTTTTTGTTTTACAACAGAAACACTTGTAAATAAGGCCACGAGAAGAAAAGCAACTAGAAGAAAACTCATAAAGGAAGATTTAGTTTGAAAATTACTTTTAGCCATAGAATTCAGCCGGACAAATTCATCTTAGGACTATTTACAAATGATTTCAATAAGTGAATATATTGCTGACAAACAAATAACAATAAAGACTTAGCCATCAAGAAGAATTATATCCAATCACTAATCACTTACTTATACCCCACCGGCTTTTCTGTTAACACTAACCCCAGCGCAATTTTTCGATTTTCCTTGTCAATTTCCTCTATATAAACATCTACCGCGTCACCTCTGACAAGCTTTTTACCAGGCGGAATTTTTGTCATATGTATTAAACCTTCAATGCCGCTCTCTAACTGAACAAATACACCAAAATCCGTCACCCGAGTAATTTTTGCCCCCACTTTTTTGTCCTTTTTATATTTCTCTTCAACCTTTATCCATGGATCCTCCAAGGCCTGTTTTATTGAAAAGGCAAGCTTACCATTTCTCTTACCTATAACTTTGACTTTCACTTTATCTCCGGGAGTAGCCACATCATTAGGAGAACTAACCTTTTCCCAAGAAAGTTCAGAAATGTGCACCAAACCTTCAAGTGGAATCTTTGTTTTACCGCTACCCCATTCTATTTTAACGAAAACTCCGAAGTCAAAAATCGTCGTAACCTCTCCTTCAAAAGTTTCACCTTCTTTAATATTTTCTATAGCACTTCTTGCAGCTGCTACTTCTTCTTTTTCAGAAACCTCTTTCTCCGAAAGAATTATTTTTTTTACCGTCTTATCAAAATCAATAACAATAACCTCAAATTTCTGACCGATTAATCTTTGCAGATTCTCCGAGACTTCTTTACCCAGCTGGGAAGCAGGAATGAACCCTGTCATTCCTTCGATATCAACCGTTACTCCTGCGGAAGTTACTCCCTTTCCCTCAACTGATATTGGCGTTTGTTTTTCTTGAGCTTCCTCAATTCTCTTCCAAACAGCCTCTTCTTTTGCGCGTCTTAAAGATAGAATTGTATAACCGTCTTTTGTCTCGGAAACCAGAACTCTTGCTTCTATTTCATCCCCGACTTTAAGGGTTTTAATAAATTCTCCTGCCTCATTAAAAGCTTTCTCGGCTACAATTCCTTCACTTTTCCCTCCAATATCAACTACAACTCTTTGTGGTTCGATCCGAATAATCTTACCCTTGATCATATTTCCCACAGAAAAAGAAAACTTCGGACCTCCATAAAGAGAAAGAAGCTCCTCCATTGTCTGAGGTTCCCCACGTTTTTTACTTGAAGTTTTTGGATGTTTTTTCGAAACCACTTTGCATAACCGCCCCGATTCAATCGGGACCACCTTTCTACAATTTAATGTTCAAGCAAAACTTTAGCCTGGCGACGTGCTACCAAGTCAGACTTGGCCAAGTGGAGCTCTGCAAAGCAGAGATCACTTACAACGCATAGCGGTGCCAAGCTATGCTTATTTTCGCAAATCCGCTGAAAGCGGATTAAATCAGATGATCTAAAATTTGCCTAACTATCAGAGCAAAACTTTAGCCTGGCGACGTGCTATTTTCGCAAACAGTTGCCCGCTTACTATCGTCGCCGCAGGTGTGTTTGACGACTGAGTTCGGAATGGGATCAGGTAGTTCCGCACCGCTATCATCACCAGACCAAAGCTTTGCTTCTCATCTAAAGACCATAAAGTGAGCTTATACAATACTTCATTAGGAGTAAGTAAGTCTGAAATCGATCGATTCGTACAAGGTAGGCTTAATCGCTTACGCGACTTCCACCGCCTGTCGAACAACCTAGTATTCTTCTAGGGATCTAATAACGAGTCCTAATCTTAGGGGGGGCTTCCCACTTATATGCTTTCAGCGGTTATCCCTTGGGAATGTAGCTACCCGGCGTTGCGGCTGATGCCACAACCGGCACACCAGGGATTCCCCCGGCCTGGTCCTCTCGTACTGAGGCCAGCTCCCTTCAAGACTCGAACGCTTCCACCGGATAGAGTCCGACATTTAGTATATCAATACTCCGCTTGTTTTTACGGCTGAACGATTTTCAACCCTCCAAGTCGCCATGGAGATCAGACTATATCTTATACGTTCATGTAAACTGAACGTATTCTGACGTATAGTCGTTGAGGATTCCCCATTAGATAATTCCATATCTAATGAGGCCTTTCCTGCTGATTGTCCGCACCTGTTGCTTTTTCACTCTTTTTCAAGAGTAGCACAGGATACACCGGAGTTTCCAGCATATAGTCAGATTTATATTCCCTCTTTCCTATTTAGACAAAAAGATCAAATTTAAATATTTAAATTAAACCGTTTAATATATCCTTATAAACGATTGTTGATAACAAATTAGTTACTAATCCTTCGATGTGTATTTCAGTCAGTCAAGGGATGAGACCGCTTGGTGTCAGTCCGATATGTTATCGGACTCAACTGTCTCACGACGTTCTGAACCCAGCTCGCGTACCGCTTTAATGGGCGAACAGACCAACCCTTGGGACCTTCTCCAGCCCCAGGATGCGGTGAGCCGACATCGAGGTAGCGAACCGCACCGTCGATATGGACTCTCGGGTGCGACTACTCTGTTATCCCCGGGGTAGCTTTTATCCGTTAAGCTCCGTGCCTATCACTAGGCAATCGGAGGATCACTAAGACCTACTTTCGTACTAGCTTCTGCCGTCGCAGTCGCTATCAAGCTGGCTTATGCCTTTATACATTCAGCACGATGTCCATCCGTGCTAAGCCAACCTTTGTACCCCTGCGTTACCTTTTGGCAGGGTACCGCCCCAGTAAAACTGCCCACCTAGCACTTTTCCTCGACCTGTTTGCAAGGACGTTAGGTAAGTCTTGCCACGTTCCAAAGGGAGGTGTTTCAGTGTCCCCTTCGATTGCTCTCAGGGTCCCTCCTACTCTAAACAATTGGCTCGCACAAAACAAAGCTCCACGGGGTCTTTTTGTCCTGGTGGAAGTAGGCCGCGTCTTCACAGCCAACGCAATTTCGCCGAGTAGAGGCTCGAGACAGTTGCTAACTCGTAACGCCTTTCGTGCGGGTCGTAACTTACACGACAAGGAACTTCGCTACCGTAGGACTCTTATAGTTAAAGCCGCCGTTTACCGGAGCTTGAGTTCAAGGCCTTACGGATAAATCCGTAAAACCCATCCCCTTCACTTACCGGCACTGGGCAGGCGTCAGCCCGTATACCTTAGCTTTCGCTTTTGCACGGACCTGTGTTTTTGATAAACAGTCGGTTAGCACTCTTTTGTTGTACCCTAAAAAATCCGAAGATTTTTCAGGGAGGACATCTTGCGAACTTACGTCCAGATTTTTTGCCGAGTTCCTTGAACCTCTTTCTCTCGATCACCTTAGTCTTCTCGACCAGCCCACCTGTGTCGGTTTGCGGTACGGCTTACCTTGAATCTCACTGCGAGTCTTTTCTTGTAGATTGAATGGGATGAAATTGTCTTGCTTGCGCAAGACTCTGCATCGCTACTTGATTAAACGTATTAGCGGATTTTCCTGCTGACACTATCTTATAACTTACACCCCAAATCGTTATGAGGCTTCAACCATCCTATCCAGTCAACCCCCAATTACCTCGTGCTCTGCGCGAGAAAATCACAAAACACAATTTACAAATTACAAACAAATATTAATTAACAAATCACAATTATTTTATTTTTCTTAATTGCAATTTGGAATTTGTTTGGAAATTGGTGTTTGTTTATTGTAATTTCCTTGTGCAAAGCACAAGGGCTTTCGATTCAAAATAAATACTGGAATTTTGACCAGTTATCCATCCCCTACGCCATTTGGCCTTAGGTTAGGTACCGATTAACCCGTCGGGGACGAACCTCGCGACGGAATCCTCGGGCATTCGGTGTCCCGGATTCTCTCCGGGATAGTACGCTACTCATGCCGGCATTCTCACTCCCGTATCCTCCACCAAGCCTTACGGCTTAACTTCACTGGATACGGAACGCTCCCCTACCACACCCGCTCGCAGAGCGGGAAACTCCAATTTTCAATATCCAATTTACAAACAAAATTTAAATCACAAATCTTAAAATCTAAAAACTTTTTTATTCATTGGGATTTTATTATTTGGAATTTGTCCTTCGACCTGCTCAGGACCCTGAGTAAAATCGAAGGGTTTGTTACTTGGCATTTATTATTTGAAATTTCCTGTTCTACGAACAGGCATCTCCAGCTTCGGCATACAGCTTATCCTCGATAAATCTTCGGCGCCCACAACCTCGACCAGTGAGCTGTTACGCTTTCTTTAAAGGGTGGCTGCTTCTAAGCCAACCTCCTGGCTGTCTACGGACGTGAACTTCCTTTGAAACTTAGCTGTAATTTAGAGGCCTTAGCTGAGAGTCTGGGATGTTTCCCTTTCGCCGCATCAGCTTAGCCCGATGCGACTGTTTAGTACGTTAATGTTTACCGCTATTCGGAGTTTGATTGAGTAAACTCGGTTACCCTCGCTTACCCATTCAGTAGCTCTACCATCGGCAACACCTTACGTACCACGGTCCCTATAGACCTTTCGGGGAGAACCAGCTATCTCCGGGTTCGTTTGGCATTTTACCCCTATCCACAAGTCATCCGAGCAAATTGCAACTTACACCGGTTCGGGCCTCCCCCCGACTTTCGTCGGGGTTCACCCTGCTCATGGATAGATCACCCGGTTTCGGGTCTACCACTTCGCGCTAATCGCCCTATTCAGACTTGGTTTCCCTACGCCTCCCCGAGTCAGACTCGGTTAGACTATGCGCTACGCGGTAACTCGCCGGCTCATTCTTCAATAGGCACGAGATCACCCGCTCTCCGAGCGGGAAACTCCAATTACCAATTTCCAATATACAAACAATAATTAATTCACAAATTGCAAAACTTTTTAAAACTATATATTGGGTTCTGTTATTTGGAACTTGTTTGTAATTTGTTATTTGTCTTTTGAAATTTCCTGTTCGAAGGCTCTCTCGGTTTGTCCGCAAACAGTTTCAGGTTCTATTTCACTGGGCGTCTCGCCCTTCTTTTCGCCTTTCCCTCACGGTACTAGTTCACTATCGGTTGCAAGTTGTATTTAGCCTTGGAGGATGACTCCCCCAGCTTCCCACGAAGATTTAAATCGTGGTACTCAGGAAATCCCTAGAGGTCGACTTAATTTTGCATACGAGATTTTCACTCTCTATGATCTACCATTCCAGATAATTCTGCTACCAAGTCGACTCCCACATCGGGCTCCTACAACCCCCACTCATGCGCAGCATGAGAAATTCCAAAACCCAAATTCCAAATCCCAAACAAACTCGAAATTCAAAATCAAAAACTCAAAACTCCTTTAAGATTAGAAATGTTTTGAAAATTTGTCATTTGAAATTTGAAATTATTTGGAAATTGGTGATTGGAAATTGGAACTTCCAGTGCTACGCACGGGCGGGTTTGGGCTTTTCCGCTTTCGCTCTCCGCTACTGACGGAATATCTATTGATTTCTCTTCCTCGCCCTACTTAGATGTTTCAGTTTGGACGGTTCCCTCTACCGCGACTATACAACTTACTTGCGTAAATTATTTTTATCACGGAGTGATCGAGTATGAACTCGGTCGGATTTCTCCATTCGGACACCGCCGGATCACAGGATCGTGGCTCCTCCCCGACGAATATCGCTACCATGTGCGTCCTTCTTCGGCAACTTACACCAAGGCATTCACTGTCTGCGTTAATATCAGACTTATAGCCTCGCGCACAGCGCGAGGAAATCCTAAATCCAAAATCCTAAATCCAAAACAATTCTCAAATTTTAAAATCCAAAATTCAAAACTAATTAAAAAGTTTTGAACATTTGAATTTAGTGCTTTGGATTTGTTTAGAAATTAGGAATTAGAAATTAGAAATTCCTTGTGCTATGCACAAGGCATGGCCTTACTTTCCTCATGAAGTAGAGCAAAAGCTCACTTCATGGTCTTCAGATTTCAAAGTGCAAATATAATTATTAGTATTTGGAAATTGGCGGCTCGTGACGAAAAAATATCCAGTCACCAACCGCCACTTTCCAAGTACCAATGGGGTGGAACGTAATAAATTCTTTCGAATTTAAACGTTCCTACAACGTTGAAATTGCAAAGCAATTTCTTTCGTTGTGGACCCGGAGGGAGTCGAACCCTCTGCCTCGTCATTGCAAATGACGCGTTCAAACCGGGTAAACTTCGGGCCCTTAATCCCTAATCTTCCCTATCTCCCTAATATTAATTTTCAAATGTGCAATAAAAAATCCCGCTTTAAGGCGGGATTACCTAATGATCCTAATCTTTCCCTAATTTAGCCACAGAATTCCTGTGGGTTATAGATTAATATTAATTTTCGGATTCTCATTAAGTAAACGGCCTTAAAAAGGTAAAAGGAATTATATTACAAAATATCGAACTCCGTCAACAGGTAAAAAATCCATTCTGTGGGCGCGCAAGGAATCGAACCCTTCGACTTCGCTCAGGGCAAGCCTTACACCTCTTACTTTTGAGTGGGCACGGATAGAATCGAACTATCTACTTCTTACTTATCAGGTAAGCGTTCTACCAGTGAACTACGTGCCCCCGTTTGCAATTTTTGTTATGTCAAACTTCGTTTGTCATCAGGTAAGCGTTCTAACCGGTGAACTAACCACCCGAGTACGATTAATTTACCACAATTTGACATCGAACTCAATTAATCCTATAATTTACTACGAGTTTTTTATGCACGAACTTGACCCTACAGAAATATCGAAAGAAGTGATTCCAGACCAACCAGAACCCGGTGAAGGAAAATCGGCTGCCATAGTTGCTGTGAGTGCTTTTCTTACGTTTCTCTGCGTTGGGAGTACAGCCACCTACTGGATATATACCCACCCAAAAGAGACACAAGATTTTATTGATAAACTAGCAGAAATTCTCCGGCGGTAGCCATAACCAACGAGTTTGTTTCCCTCTTCTTTCTCCAACCCCCTGATATATAATAAATTACTGTGGAAGGATTAATAACTCTTTCTCTTAAACTACCTCGAAATATCGAGGTCACTCCTGAGGCGGCAAAAACATTTCTTGCCGCTTTAACCCAAATTAATTATGCATCAACATTGGATAAACTTCTCGGCAAAAAACCACCTGCTTTTGCTCTTGAGATTGCATTAGTTAACCAGCAAATCAGGTTTCTTGTTACATGCCATGCGTCATTAGTATCTTTTATTGAGACTCAGATCCGCTCAAACTATCCTTTGGTAATAATTGAAAAAATTGAAGACCCGCTTCGCCAAAGCTTCAGCGAGGCGAGCCCGCTCCGACTCGGTCGAATCGAGGCGAGCCCTCTGGAGAATCAAGATATCAAAGTGTTTTTTCTAAAACTTGCCAAGGGAAGTTTTTACTCCATCCAAACTTACTCTAATTTCCAGGACGTTGATCCTCTATCATCCATTCTTTCTGTCCTTTCAAAAGGAGATCCGGATGAAGTGGTTCTCATCCAAATCGCATTGGAGTCAATAACACCCAACTGGCAGACCCAAGGACAAGTTTTCTCTGATAAAGGTGCTAAAAACGCCGATGGAACTTTTTCCCAAAGGACGGACGCAAATATCATTAAAGAAAAAATTTCTTACCCAGGTTTCAGAACTACTTTAAGGATAGCCGGCAATACAAATAAAACCCTGAAAGGTATTGCAGACGCCTTCGGAGTCTTTGCCAGATCAGATGCAAATTCTTTTTCTGTCAAATCCCCTAACCGTTTTAACAAAACCTCGGAAACTAAAGCTCTAAGGGCAAGGCGTGTTTCCGATAAACAAATTTTAAATATCATTGAGCTGGCAACTTTATGGCATTTGCCTTCGGAAAAAATCAAAGTTCCGGGAATTACCTGGGGGACATCGGTTCTTACAGAGCCCCCCGAAAAACTCCCTGTTTCTGAAGGGCTTACTGACGAGGAAAAAAGAAAAATCAATTTTTTTGCTAAGACTCCTTTTAAAAATAAAGAAAGCATCTTCGGCATAAAAGAATCTGACAGACTTCGCCATATCTGGACCGTCGGAAAAACGGGAACCGGTAAATCAACAATGATTGCCAATATGGCAATTGATGACTTTAAAAAAGGCAGAGGTGTTGCCGTAATTGACCCGCATGGGGACCTTTGCGACGATATCTTAAACTATATTCCGGCTTCAAGAATCAACGATACCATTTACTTTAACCCGGCCGACCGTGACTTCCCCATTGTTTTAAATCCCCTGGAAGTCACAAATCGCGAGGAAGCAGAACTCGTCGCCTCGGGTTTAATGAGTATATTTACAAAAGTCTGGGCAAACGTCTGGTCTGCCCGAATGGAATACATTTTAAGAAATTCATTTTTAACGCTGACCGAAATCCCCAATTCAACTTTGGCAGACGTTTTAAAAATGCTTGCAAACCAGTCTTTCAGAAATAAAATCGTTGCCAGACTAACCGATCCGTCACTAGTTCATTTCTGGAAAGAAGAATTCGACAAAATGCCCATGGCCCTTCAAAAAGAAGCAATAGCTCCCATCCAAAATAAAGTCGGACAGTTCGTGACTTCTCCTTTGATACGCAGAATAATCGGCGCACCCAAGTCAACCATTTCTATTGATGAAATAATTAACGGCAAAAAAATTCTCATCGCAAACCTTTCCCAAGGTCGCCTTGGCGAAGACAACTCAAGTCTTCTTGGTGCAATGCTTATTACAAAGTTTCAATTGGCATCAATGCACCGTGTCGATATTCCCAAAGAGACCCGGGTCCCTTTTTATTTATATGTTGATGAATTTCAGAATTTTGCAACCGATTCATTTATAAAAATTTTGTCCGAGGCAAGAAAATTCGGCCTGGCGTTAACTTTAGCAAACCAATACATGGCACAAATTCCCGAATATGTCCAAAAAGCAATTTTGGGAAATGCCGGAACTTTAATTTCTTTTGCCGTTGGGGCGGAAGACGCAAACGTAATTTTTAAAGAGTTTGCCGAGGTGTTCTCGCAAAACGATCTGGTGAACTTGCAAAATTTCCAAATCGCGCTAAAACTAACAATAGATGGACATACGACAAGGCCATTCTTGGCCAATACTCTTCCCCTTCCGGTTTCCCGAAATCAGAATAAAGATAAAGTTATCCGGGTATCAAGGGAAAGATATGCCAAGAAAGTGAAATCAGATTCCGAACCTGCCCAAAATGAGTCTTCAGGGACAATATTTGAGGGCAAGATTGAAGACGAAAATTAGCTTCAGTTTACCGTGAAAACTTCGTGAAAACGTACTCTCCAAGTTTATTGTACCACCGGTACAATCTAATTTTGTATTGGCGCACTCAGAAATTTTCGATTTCAAATCCCGTGTGTTTTTTGATTTGCAATTATCGAGTGAATTCAAAGTATTGCAAAAACTCGCCCCTCAAAGTGTTTTGAATGTAATATTTACTCGCACAAGAGCACGGGGGGCTTGACAAATAGCACTTACTGTGTTATAGTGCCAATACTCTAGGATACATTCTTAGGGTAAATGCTTTAGAGGTGAAGTAATTTAAGTTAATCAAAAATTTTGATTAACCGTTAACGGTTTGTATTAAAGCCGTGGCCTCTAAAGCCGCGGCTTTTTTGTGTTCCTTAATAAATAAAAATAGTACACAACCCTCCGACCAATCTTGGCAGGAGGCGTATACGAATAGTATTGAAAAGCCAAGTGCGAAGATAAGGAGGGTGTCGCACATTAACAAATTATTGCTGGAAGCTTTGTGGGAGTAAGTACTCGCTTTGCGAGCAAGAATAGTGATCTGTTAATCGGTTAATTAGGAGCACAAAAATCTAAATATTACTTAATCTCTTAGTTAACTTAATTAACTTATTTAACTTTATTTGCTTCTACACCGCTTTCAGCAATTTTGAAAGTCGGCCTCACTCCAGCCGTAGAGCGGAGAATATCGATAGGAGGTGTTCATAATGAACGCCAACCGTATTAAAAAGTGGCTGGTCGCCACTCTAATCCTGACCGTTATGCTGGCCGGCACTATGTCGGATTCAGCGTCCGCCAAGGGCGGGGGTTACATTTTTCAGATCGATGGCAACGCAAACTGCCAAGGCTGGGATTCCTGGGTTTCCAAGTTAAGCCCTTCTGGGGCTTCAATACACTGGAATCACCAGTCGGGAAGCTGGCAGGGCGGCCAGAAACAGGCAGTCGTCAATGCGACGGCTAAATGGTCGAATCCGACTCACGTCGAAAAAGATCAGCTGAAAATTCAGCGCCCTGATTGCCCTGATCCAACTCCCGTCCCCAACCCGACCCCTGTTCCGACCGGCACCCCCGTCCCCCCCGTCTATGTGAAGTCCGACAAGGACGTCACAAAAATCGTTGCCCCCAAGCGGGCAACGTACTACCCGAGCGGTAGTGGCGGGCTCACGATCACGTGGCTTGGGACCCTCGAGAAGGTGCGAATCTGCACCAAAGGGATGCATTGCATCCCCCTCGAACCCCCAGCGGTATGGGTCAACAAGGACAACCACCACATCGGGTGGCTATATCTTGGGTTCGTCCTTGAACCCGGTACCTACACGATCTATGGCCACGGGCCTGATGGCTCAACAGGAAATGACGCGAACATTGTTGTTCGTGTCAAATAAATAGAGCCTTATGGGGCGGTCAGCACCCCGAATTGCGTTGGAAACGCAGCTCGGAAGGGTACCGCCCCCTTCTCCCCTCTTTGTTTACCAAGCTTAGCTTGGTGGGAGACTCATCTTCGGATGAGAAAAACAAAGAATAAAATCAGGTACCGACTGGTACCTGAAAATGCGGAAATATCCGTTGAGTGAGGCAAAATTGCCCTCGAGATTGCGAAAGCATCTTGCTGGCGGATTGCCACACAATAATACGGATCAGGGAGATCGAAAAGAAAAGGAATTGGGGATTTGAACGTTGCGTTCAAATCATTATTTTATTTTGCAATTATTATTGCAACCTAAAACCCCCTTTCCACTATCTATCTTTTCTTTCTCCCCCGCACCACTTGATTCTCAATTAATTTTGAGGGTCAATAATGCGGAATTAGCACATTAAAAATTTGTGTGTTAGGAATCCTTTCTCGCCTCTTGCGAGGAAAAAGAGGGAGAAGAAAAAACTTTTCCCCCCCTCTCTCCTCGTATGAGGAAAAAATCTTTTTCAAAAGGAGTAAAGGCAATGAACGATAGACCGGTTCGGAAACCCGACAGTGTCGGGTACAAGATTTTTTGTATTTTCCTTGGGCTAGGGATTTTAGTTTCATTCCTTAGCTGGAAATCGTGGGCTGCTTATGTGCTGCCATTTTTTACTACCAACGCATGGCGATCTATAAGCGTGCCCGTAGTCATTATTATCCTCATTGCTCTTTTTCTTATGAGCACGAGGAAGAAAAGTTTGTAATATTTATAGTGCCCCTGAGGTCCAAAGGACCTTAGGAGGAACCTGACTTCAGGGGCACAACCCGAGTCATACTCGGCTTACGTCAAGCTTGACTTGGGACAGCGGCTGTCCCGATTTTATCGGGACAAAGGATTTATTAAGAATATGGGGATGGGAAGTTTGGGCACAAGCGCCTGAACAAATTATTTTGTAGCTTCTGCTACACAATAACCACTCATCTTTTTTCCATAATCTTTTAAATCCGCCGCACAACTTACGGATTGAAATACTTTCGATCCGTAACAGTGCGGAGCGTCTAACGCACCAGCCGAGTTTGACTCGGCGGTTCTTTAAAAATGCTAAAATAAATATAGAAAGGATATAACTTATTTTTGTATCCGGAAGCGTGGGGGTGAACTAAAAATCCTCTAAAGCAACTTTGCCGCCCCGAGGTTAAATTCGGGGAAGCGAAGTCGGGATGTTTGCCCCCACACTTTCGGATATTAATTTCTACCACTAAAAAACCCACCTTAAACGGTGGGTTTTTTTATGACATTTATAATTTAGGTTGGCCTCCAAAATATGGTCGGAAACGCCCACTATCGCAGAAGGCGCGAGTCCAGTTTAGTTTATCAGCAAACTGCGACCTGAAAACTGAGGGGTAATCTCCGATTTAATCGGAGTTCACACTCCTTAGAAAGGAGGTGATCCATCCGCTCCTTCCAGAACGGATACCTTGTTACGACTTAATTCTTGTCGCTGGTTTCACCTTGCCCCGGAACATCCGGGATTCGGGTGCCCCCAACTTCACTAACTTGACGGATTGCGCTTCATTAAGGCTATTGCGCGTTCCCACTAAGCGAGCGGTTTTTCCGCACTTAGCGAGCCGTAATGTTTATTCATTCCAAATCTTAAGTTGGTTATGTAGTTCAGTTCTTCAGAAGTTAGTTTACGTTTATCTTGTCTACCTTTAACTAATTTTGCAATTTCTTCAAAAACTGCAAACGACTTAGATTTAATGCCTTTCAATTTGTTTTTTTGAAAAAATGGAATAAGTACTTTATATATGTCATCTCTTTTCGAAATTTCAAAGACATATGCCGGTAACTTTCCCTTTACATTAGACTTTTGGTAAACACTTCCAACTTTGAAAAACTTTTTAATTTCTTCAAGAAGAGGTCTATTCCCTATTGCCTGAGCTATAAAAAATCGAAATTCAATCCGATTATCGCGTCTCAAGCATACTAAGAAACATCCTTCCCCTTCAGTAAGACCAACTATATAATCTGGAGTTAATAACATTTACGTTTTTCCCTTCAGTAATTGTAATTTCAGATTACAAATATAACCCGAAAATGTCAAGCAAGTCAGACTTGCTCAATTACCTATTATGGAAAAGCTGACTTCCTTACAGGCAATTACCTCAATCCTGTAAGGATCTCCATGGGTCATCATACTTTCTGTTCCAAACATGAATAGTAAGATTTGTAAAAACGACTTCCTTCTGACCGCCCAACAGAAGTCGTCTATCTTTTTGTATTCTATCCCTGTTCTTTGCCTCAAGCCCTCCACCCTAGTCAGTTACCCGACTAGGACTGCTTATATATTTTTTTGGCTACTCCATTAGACAATTAAAGTTATCCAACAAAGACAAGATTTTAACTTGTTAGAAAATATGACTGCCACGCGCGTTTTAATTTCGGCGGTGTGTACAAGACCCGAGAACGTATTCACCGGAACTTAGCTGATTTCCGATTACTACCAATTCCGCGTTCATGAGGGCGAGTTGCAGCCCTCAATCCCAACTGAGAAGCCGTTTGATGGGATTAGCTCCGTGTTACCACTTGGCAACCCATTGTCGGCTCCATTGTAGCATGTGTGTTGCCCTAGACATAAGGGCCATGCGGACTTAACATCGTCCCCACTTCCTGCCAGCTAAGCTGGCCAGTCCCGTATGAATAATTTAACATACGGCAGGGGTTGCGATGCTCCACTGGTTGTGCGGGTCCCCGTCAATTCCTTTGAGTTTTAAGCTTGCGCTCGTACTCCCCAGGCGGCTCGCTTAACGCGTTAGCTTACGGGACTCACCACGCAAAAAATGTGTCGTTTTTGCGTGGAAACTCTAAATCCCAAATTCGAAATCCTAAACAAATTCAAATATCTCGAATTCCAAACTCCAAATACATAACACTTTAGTCTGTTTTGAATTTGGAAAATTGGAAATTGGATATTACTTAGAATTTAGATATTTGTGCTTAGAAATTCCCGCAAAGGACATATCCTTTGCGTGGCAAATCCCTAGCGAGCATCGTTTACGGCTAGGACTACAGGGGTCTCTAATCCCTTTCGCTACCCTAGCTTTCGTTCCTCAGCGTCAAGGTGTGCCCAGCTACTTGCCTTCGCCCTCGGTGTTCCTTACGATATCAACGGATTTCACTCCTACACCGCAAGTTCCAGTAGCCCCTGCACTCTCCAATTTCCTCCATCTCTTGCCCCTTCCCGAAGTTGAGCTCCGGTATTTGAAACAAGATGTAAGGAAACGCCTACGAACTCTTTACGCCCAATAAATTCGGACAACGCTTGCACCCTACGTATTACCGCTGCTGCTGGCACGTAGTTAGCCGGTGCTTATTCTCCAAAGTAATCACTCTTTGGCAAAAGTGGTTTACAACCCGAAGGCCGTCATCCCACACGCGACGTCGCGGCGTCAGACTTTCGTCCATTGCGCACGATTCCCAGTTGCTGCCACCCGTAGGTGTATGGGCCGTGTCTCAGTCCCATTCTGGGGGAACACGCTCTCACGCCCCCTACCCGTCGTAGCCTTGGTAGGCCGTTACCCCACCAACAAGCTGATAGGCCGCAGGCCCCTTCTTCGGCGGACAGTTACATCCTTTTCTCGCACTCTGCGCGAGAAAATCACTTGTAACAAATCACAAATTCCAATATACAAACAAAATTCAAGTTCCAATTTTCAATGAAAAAAACAATGTTAATTATTTGTTATTTATTAATTGATAATTGTTTGTAATTTGTTATTTGGAATTTATTGTGTTATTCGTAATTTCCTTGTGCAAAGCACGAGGTCATGCGGTATTACCCCGCCTTTCGGCGAGCTGTACCCCACCAAAGTGTAGGTTCCTACGTGTTACTCAGCCGTTCGCAGCTTGCCCTTGCGGGCTCGCTCTACTTGCATGCTTAAAGCACGTCGCTAGCGTTCGTCCTGGACCAGGATCAAATCCTCAAAAAGTTCCCAATTAATTAGCTTACGCAATTAATGGGATTCGCTTCCAACCATATTTTGAATAATAAGCTATTAGCTTATTAACCTAAATTAATCTTCAATTGTCAAAGAGCGAAAATTCAAGGCATTTGAGCTCTGCAGACCCCGTATAAACGCATCTCGAGAGCACAAATGTAATTCGTGGCTCGAGCTAAGTTTTATTCGGGGTTAAAGTGCTCTTCAACCTGATGAGAATCAAAAAACCCACCAGATGGGTGGGTTGCACGAGAAATTGACCATCTGTTTCTATCCATTTTCCATATGTGCATTCGTATTATACCAAAGAAGTAAAGAGGGTCAATGGCAAAAAGTTCCATCGATTTTTTTCATATGTTATTATTAAAATATGATAACTCTAATCGTTACAGTAATACTCGGATTAGGATTTGCGATTTTTGCTACACAAAACACGAACGTCGTTACTCTTAACTTCGGTCAATTTTATATTCCCGACGTACCGCTTTATTTGGTTGTACTTACTCCCCTTCTCGTCGGACTATTAGCTTCTTTTATCATCTATGTCTCTCGCGATTTATCTGCAAGGCTAACCGAGTCTGATATGAAAAAGGGGTTAAAAAAGTTGAGGACAGAAAATGCAGAACTAACCAAAATGGTTCACAAACTTGAGCTAGAGAATACTAAACTAAATGCCACAAACGGCCGAGGTTTTGATGAAGACTCAATACAATAATGCAAGGATTATTACTAAGCTTCTGGAAAGTCCTCAAACTTCCCTATAACCTTCAGCTTTTTATAATGCGAAGGCTAAATGACCAATTCCTGGTTGGGGCAACGGGAATATTTTTGAATGATCGTAACGAAATACTTCTTTTCAAACATACCTATAGAAACACAAACAGTTGGAGTCTTCCCGGAGGCTATGTTAAAGCCAAAGAACACCCCAAAGAAGGATTGGAGAGGGAGGTTAAAGAAGAATCGGGTTTAGTAGTAAGCGCTGATGAAAGACTAAAGATAAGGACGGACAGGGATAGCGCAAGGCTTGATATAACTTACGTCGGCACATTTATAGGAGGAGAATTCACTCCCTCGAAGGAAGTTTCAAAAGCGGCCTTTTTTGCCTTCGATTCCCTTCCCCTTCTTCCCAAAGACCAACTTATCTTTATCGAAAAGGCATTGGAAGAAAAGAAGAAAAAATACTCTTAGCTAATAAGGAACCATTACGTTATAGTACCTTCATCTTGTTTCTTACCATATACTTTTTTGAGAAAAATTCTGTACTTTAAACGACCAAGAAATGAATGCACTTTTGATCTTGCCGCTATCCGGGACGCGATTTTGGATGAAGAGAAACCTTTAACATATTGATACATGTTGGGATTATTATATAACAAATGCCATTGTATTAGGATTTAAGGTTCCCTACAATTATAGTTTGTATGTCATTTTTGGGAATTGACCTTATCGAGCTTGTTAAAACAATCGGCTACGCCGGGATCTTTTTTATGATCTTTGCCGAGAGCGGATTATTTTTCGGATTTTTCTTTCCGGGAGATTCACTTCTTTTTACTGCGGGGTTTTTAGCGTCTCAAAATATTCTTGATATTAAAATTCTATTACCTCTGGTTGTCATCGGTGCTATTGTCGGAGATTCAACAGGGTTCTGGATGGGAGGAAAGTTCGCAAAATGGCTGATGGAAAGACGCGAGAGTTTTTTCTTCAAAAAAGAATATATTGAACGCGCCCATAAATTCTATGACAAATACGGAGGAAAGGCATTGATTCTCGCCCGTTTTGTCCCGGCTGTGCGCACTTTCGTCCCAATCGTTGCCGGAATGGCAGATATGGAGTATAAAAAATTCATAAGCTACAACGTATTCGGAGGTCTTTTCTGGGGAGCGGGAATGACACTTGCAGGATATTATCTTGGGCGTTTAATTCCGGATGTTGACAAATATCTCCTACCAATAATCGCCGTAATAATTTTTGCCTCAGTACTTCCCGGAATAATTCATATGAGGGAAGACATAAAAAAATTTGCCAGAAGAAACAAGGTCTTCGCATATCTTCTGAAGCTAAAAGAAAATTGGCTGGGATAAAGCATGTCGATCGTTTAAGGAGCCTGAGCGTTAGGAATATTCAGCTGCAAAATATTTATTCCAAAGAAAAGATTGACCAAATTTATAATTGCCCAGGCACCAAATACAATCATTAAGCCTATAATCGCACCTGTTACTGCTTTCTGTCCACCAGCCTTTTTTTGCGGATCGCCGCCACCCGAGGTCATTACGGCTATACCTCCCGCGACAAGAATAACAATAAGAATTATGGCGGTTACAACCAGCAATATCTGAATTCCTGCGCTTATCAGGTTTGCAATCGTTATGTTATTTAAACCACCGAATTGACCACCCGGCTGTATATTGATTGATTGTGCAAATATTACTGTCAAAATTAACATGGAAAATCACTAAAAGTGTAGCACAAAGTGAGCGGTAAATCGTATGGCTGAGCAAGCGGGTTTAGAACATTCCTTTGGGGTTACTCACGTCGCTTTAATTCCGAATGCAAAAACACCGTATTTTTTAACCAATTCTTTATATCCTGATAAAGAATTATAGCTTGCCACACCTTGCTCAATATTCCCTCCGCTGGATAAAACTTTTTTAGGACCTTCTTTTTGAAGCATTGTTCTAAAATCAGGATAATGATGCACAAACTGGACAATTGTATAAACTTTTTCTTTTCCCGTCACTAATAAAAAAACGATAGCGTCCCCGGATTTGATTTTAAAATATCGGCTCCTTTTGGACTTCGGCACCCGTCCCTCAACTTGTTAAGTCCCATTTTTAATTGCATAAAATGGTCTTTCGGGTAAATGCATTGTGTATTTCATATGCTGAGCAGGTTGGTCGGGACCTACGATTTCCTTAATGCATCTTATCACCATTAATCAACTCTTATTTTTCCCCTCGACTTGGCTTGGGACTATAGTTCCATGTATTAATAGTTCTTTCTTTTCTCTAGACCACTTTTTCAACTGCCATTCTCTTTGCATTGCTTCTTTTCTGGTTGAGTATTTTTCCGAATAAACTAAATTAAATGAGTTAAAATAGCGGATATATTTTGCAGATTTATTGGATTTACTTTGGTGTTCTTTTAGACGTTTTTCTAAATTATTTGTTTGGCCAATGTAAAGAGTGTCAGATGAAGTTCGGAGAATGTAAAGAAAATATTCCATCAGAAAAATTCTCTCGACTACGCTCGAGACACTCGACATTATCTATAGGGCCGAAGGCCATGAGTGAATGAAATGAGTCGAATGGCTGCGGACTGTGGACCAGGTTCGAACATTCTTCATGACGACAACCCAGTCTTATTTTAAAGCGGGGAGGATGTCATTTTGCTTAACTAAGATCTACTGGTCGTCGTATAAAGTCAGAATTTTTGACGAGTAATTCTGGTTGTTATCATTATTGGAGATATTGCTCTCATATTGGAAGAATCTATCATTACTCGAGCCGGATACGTTGGAGGTGGCTACACAAGCAATAGTCCCACCACTCATACTTTCGGCCAAGCCTGCAAACATGGTGTGAAGTGGAAATTGAGGGATATTCTGTAATACAAACTCTTGCCCTTGGTTAACGCCCAAATCTCCTGATTCGGCATATGCCCCGCCCTGAATAGTTAACCTAATTTTTCCCTGGGTTTGACTAGTATTCATGCATTTTACTGATGAAATTCTGGGATCATTATTGGGGGTATAATTCCATAAAGCTGGTAATGCTCGGTATTTTGAGGTAAATGTGGGGGATGCCAAAGCATATGCCCCACGGGAATTATTCGTAGAGTGAAAAGTTGAGCTCATCCCAACGACCATTGCACCCGACGAAGTGACAACAGCCGTATAATCGCCATCCGGTATATTAAAATTCGAACTGTTAAGTGCAAGTGTAGCGTGACCTGCTAAATTTCCTGAACTTACTAAATATGGACCCGGTAATAAAGAAACAGTTACATATCCTGCGCTATCTGTCCAATTATTTATTACCAGCGTGGAATTATATCCGTAATAATTTTTTCTGACACTGGGTGCGTAAAGTTTATATCCTCCCAGAGGATCTACACGCCAAGCGATTACCCGATCGGGACCGCTGACATTCCTTGTAACTACAGTGGCTGTGAATAATTGATCAAGTCCATCCGTTCCAATACCAACTGAATATCTCCCGTCAGGTAAAGAAGGGTAATCCTTTAAATCTATTTCTGCCATTCCTAAAAATGGTACGGTTGTAAAATAAGTGGAACCGACTTTGGTGCCGTTTATATCGTAAAAAGATATGTGAAGTGACAAGTCCCATAATTCTGCAGAAACAAAAACGCTACTTGTCTGATTATAATAATTTTTTACCAATCCAGGAATAAAGGCGGCATTAATTGCTCCTTGATCACCTCCGTACGCTCCAATAGCAGTTTGGGTGGGATTTCGCCAAATACCCATAATTGAGGTTGTCCCGTTAGTGCAAACAATTTGGCTATTATAATGATTTAGTGGCAGTTCAGGAATATTCCCAAACCCCTTGGTTTCCAAGGGTCCAAGAGTGGTTACAGTATTCCATAATTGCCACCCGTCCGGCCTGAAGTGCATAACATCACAGCGACCAGACCCCTCAGTTTTATTTGAACTTCCTAAATAAAACGATCCTATCCCAACACCTAACACTGCTGATACTGGTTGGGGGAAGATAATCGAAGCGAGAAGCAATAAAAGTGGAAGTAACGCGATGAAATAAATTTTTATATTATTCATAACTTCACTTATAGGACAATTATCGATCTATAACTATATATATGTCAAGGGCAATTTTATTCAGAGACAACGCCTTAAGATTTTTTTCGGGTATTAAGACTTCTGGAGCATTCTGGTTTTGCTGCGGAAAGAGAACTCTCCTTGACTCTGTTCAGGGTAAACTTCTCATCCCAGTTATAACTTCAACAACTTTAGTGCTAAAGCACTGAGTTTGTCGAAGAGCTGCGGAGCTTGGATTCGAACCAAGAATATTCACCTCCAAAGGGTGACGTCCTACCATTAGACGACTCCGCAACGTAATAGTTTTACTCCTGCTTCGCAGGAGTCCTACCATTTAGTATTCCAAATGGCCAAGCTTTGCTTACCATGGCGTCAAGACTAAAAGTCTTTCCTTTGCGCTTCGCGCCAGACGACTCCGTAATAAGCAAATCTAGCTTTGATATTTTACCATATGAGCTTGGTGCTGTATAATATCTACTGTCTTTCTTTAAAAAACACACAAAATTTCGAAGAAATTTTGAGAGGAGAAATAACGAAGCGTTAAGCAAAAAGCGTTCGCGGTTTGCGGCAAGCGTAGTCTATTTCGACGAGGGCCCGTAGCTCAATGGTAGAGCAACACCCTTTTAAGGTGATGGTTGAGCGTTCGATCCGCTCCGGGCTCACCGCGTCAAACGCGGCTTCGCATGAAGACGTATTTGTAAGCGAGTCAGGTTAGACTTGGCCCCATCGTCTAGAGGCCTAGGACGGCGGGTTTTCATCCCGTAAACCCCGGTTCGAATCCGGGTGGGGTCACTCTACTAATTAACTCTTCATATGAAATTAAACGCGAAACAATTAAGAAAGTCTGTACCCGCGCAAAACGAGCTTAAAAAAATTAAAAGAAATCCGATTTATTTGGTACTCGACCAAATTATCGATACATACAATATCGGTTCACTTTTCCGACTGGCTGATGCTATTGCAGCTACCAAAATGTATTTATGTGGAGAAATGGAATATCCCCCTTCGTCAAGAATTCACAAAGCGGCGGTCGGAACAGAAACTTGGGTTCCTTGGGAAAAATCTGAATCAACTTTAGAAACAGCTAAAAAACTTAAAAAAGAAGGTATCCAAATCATCGCAGTTGAACAATCCTCCCTCTCTGTCTCTTACTCAAATCTCAAACCTTATTTTCCTTGCGCCATAGTTGTCGGAAACGAAACAGAAGGTATAGACCAGAAAGTTTTAGACGAAGCGGACCTAATTGTAGAATTACCGATGTTTGGAGTAAATCGATCCTTTAATGTCTGGGGCTCAGCAGCGGTTGTTGCTTATAAGATTCTAGAATCTTTAAACTAACTACCAAATACTTCATCTGCAAATTTCCAGAAAGCTTCATCCCCGCCAATTTCAGCTACACATTCTGAAGCCAAAGCAGCCGGGCGCGCAAGCGGATGAAGTTGATCTAACGGGAAATGGCGGTAAACCCAAGCAACCTCCTTGTTTTCGTCCAAAGCTTGTTGCGCAGTCGGATGAAATCTCTGACAGAAAGGACATTGAAAGTCTGAATATTCGATCAAAAGAACATCCGCATTCCTATCTCCACGAACATGATCGCTACTAGTTAGTTTAGGAAGCTTTGCCGCCTTATCAGCGGAATATTTCTCTACTCCTTGCGGAAGTGTTCCAGTTCCCTTGCCTAAAGCCATATCAATAACTTGTTTGACACTCTCGTATGGATATGCTCCTGCAACAAACCAAACTTCACCCTTTTTGTTGACTATAAAACTTCCGGGAGTTCCTTGTACGCCTGCTTGTATTCCACCTTGATAGTCATTCTCTACTCTATCTTTATATTTTCCGGCTTCAACACAAGATTTATACTTATTTACATCAACTCCTATTGTCGAAACAACACCTTCCAAATTACTGAGTTTTGAAGCAGCTTGGGGCTGCGCCGCTGCATTACCTGAATCATTAGCTCCAGTAGTTGTCGTTGGAACCTTCGTTCCCCCGCCTTCCAACTGGCTTACCTTCTGCCACAAAACACCAACAGCAAATGCTAATCCTATCGAAGCAACAAGAAGAACAGGAACAAGTTTTTCAAGAAGTCCGCCTTTCAATTTTGCCATATCAGCTATTCTGCAAGAAAGAAATGAATATGTCAACCCCGTCCTTTACCAACTCGGAACGCTTTTGTCTAAGTAACGTAGGACGTCCATTCCGGCCATACAACCAAAACCCGCCGTTGTTATCGCCTGCTTATAATGCTGATCATGTACTTCACCCGCAACAAAAACTCCCTCTATGTTTGTCTTTGTGTGATCGTTAACTTTTATATAACCCTTTTCATCAAGTTCAATGTGTCCTTTGAACACCCTGCTTTCAGGAACATGGCCGATAGCGACAAAAACTCCATCCAAAACCATTTCTCCAGAAGTATTCTCTTTATTACTTTTGATAAGTATCTTCTCTACCTTGTCTTTTCCGACAATTTCAGTAACCTCAGTATTCCACAAAATCTTAATATTCTTATTATCTAGCACTTTTTGCTGCATTGCGGCCGAAGCCCTAAATTGATCTCTTCTATGAATAATAAAAACTTCGGTTGCGTATTTGGTAAGAACCAGCGCTTCAGTTAAAGCAGAATCTCCACCTCCAATGACAGCTACTTTTTTATTTTTAAAAAACGGGGCATCGCATGGAGCACAAGTAGAAACGCCTCTTCCTACCAACTCTTTCTCCCCCGGAATAGCAAGCCATTTATCGCTCGCTCCCGTAGAAATTATTACTGTTCGAGATAAATATTTTTTTCCGTCTGCAATTAATTCAAAGGGTTTTTTACCTAAGTCCGCTGTTTCCACATTTTTTTGTACAAACTCCGCCCCAAAACGCTCAGCCTGCTTTCTCATCAAATTCATTAAGTCAGGCCCTTGAATACCATCTGGAAAACCGGGAAAGTTATCAACCGTTGTAGTCAGCATGAGCTGTCCTCCCCAACTCTCTCCTCCCAAAATTAGTGTAGAGGCAGCACCACGCGTGGTATATATCGCCGCAGTCAAAGCTGCAGGACCAGACCCAATAATTACCACATCCCAAGCTTCACCTTCTTTGGGTTTGATCGTAAATATGTCTTTATCAGTCATACTTTCCGAGCATACAAAACTTTAGAAAAATATATTTCTAAAACAAATGAAGTCCTATATCTTTAGACTGTTCCTCCCATCATTCCACCTGCTGGCGGAACCCCGGTACCAGTACCCTCTTCAGGTTCTTTTGTGGGAGGAAGACCTCCTAAAGGAGTACTTTCAGACGTTGTTTCCGGTGTTTCTTCAGCGGGTTCTGCACCCATTGAACCACCCATACCTCCCGAAGGTTGATCACCAGGAAGTGGTGCTACCGGTTCGTCCGTAGGTTGAACACTGATTCCCATACCACCTGTTGGCATCCCCGTTGGCATTTTGGGTTCGTCCGCTGTTGTCGACGTAGGTCCACCACCGCTCGCCATACCCGTATCATCCGATGCTAATGGTGTGCCCATTGCGGGAGTTGAACCTTTAACTTTTGTGTCATTTGGATCCATCCTAATTCACCCCCTTCTTGATTAAATCTTCATATGCATTTTTACCTGCAAAACCAATTTGACGTCCTACTTCCTGACTTCCTTTAAAAAGAATGGTTGTAGGAATCGACATAACTTGGTATTTAAGCGTGCTTCCTTGATTCTCGTCAACGTTTAATTTCATTATAACAAGTTTGTCCTTATATTCATCTGAAAGTTCATTGAGAACAGGTTCAGCCATCTTGCAGGGTCCGCACCAAACCGCCCAAAAGTCTACCAAGACGGGAATCTGTGATTTCAAAACCTTTTCTTCAAATTCTGAATCGCTAACATCAAGAGTAGCCATACGGTTTTCACTATACCGTTAAGGATAGCTTCAAGTCAACCACCAGATACCCTCGGTAATCTAAATCCACTACCGGTAATTAATCTTTTTGCACCACCATGTCTTTTGATAGTTTACTGTGAAGCTTCCTTGATGACATTTGCGGTTATAGTACTTGTTAGTTGAGGAAAGTCAGGATTATCAGTCTCAACATAGATAAACCTAGTTACTTCCCCAATATCTGTATCATCTTTGTGTACGGCAGGATCAAAGGATACCTTTACTACCGTCATCTCATTGGCACCCAAGTCTTTCTTTTCAACTTCAGCTTTTGTACAACCACATGACGTTGAAACACGGGTAATCTTCAGGGTTTTTGACGTAGAATTCGTCAAAGTAAACGTGGTGGTGGCAACATCGCCGTAAATAACCTTTCCCAAGTTTTGACTTGATGGAGTAATTAGAACGATTGAATTTGATTCCCCAGATGCTTCCTGACTCGGAGAATTCTTAGTCTCCTTCAGATCGTTTTGAATTATTACCGATCTGGCCATAAACACGGCTGCGAAAGTCAGAACTATAACCACAATCAGTTTGATGATTCTATTAAAGTTCATGTCCAATATTATATCTTAGATTTTAACTTTTTTAAGTCTCAGGGAGTTTGTAACAACCGAAATGGAACTTGCGGCCATGGCGAAGGCAGCAAGAGCAGGATTAAGAAGCCAACCAAAGAAGGGATAAAGAATTCCCATTGCTACAGGAATCAAAACAATATTATAACCAAATGCCCAGAAAAGATTCTGCTTTATGACGGAAAGCGTCACACGGCTTAGATTCAAAGCCGTTAAAACCGAATGAATGTCACGATTAAGAAGAGTTATCCCAGCGGATTCAATTGCAACGTCAGTTCCTGTTCCCATTGCTATCCCGACGTCAGACGCGGCCAACGCAGGTGCATCATTAACTCCATCGCCAACAAAAGCAATGGTTAGTGATCGGTGTTTAAATTCTTTAACTTTCTCTGCTTTTTGATCCGGCAATACTCCCGCCATGACGTTTTTAATTCCTGCCTCCTCTGAGATAGCTTTAGCCGTCCTTTCGTTATCCCCGGTTATCATCCAAACCTCAATTCCCTTCTCACTTAATCGCTTAATCACTTCCTCAACTCCAATTTTAAGAGTATCAGCAACAGCAATAATGCCTAATACTACTCCTTTGTCATGCTGAAACTTTTTCAGCATCTTAGACCCTAAAACAAGTTCAGGATGACTGACAGTGGCTAGTAGCATGACAGTCTTCCCCTCTTCTTCTAATTTTGCGATCTGATTTTCTGAATTTTTATATTCCACACCTTCTTTTTCCATTAAGGCTCTATTTCCAAGAAAATATCTTTTTCCATCGATATTTCCTTCAATACCGTGCCCCGGAATTGCTTGAAAGCTTCCAACCTTTTTGAAAACTATCTTTTCCTCTTCAGCTTTTTTCAAAATGGCTTCACCTAAAGCATGTTCCGATCCCTTTTCCAACGATGCAGCTACCCTTAAAACACTGTCCACTGTCCACTGTCCACTGTCCACTTTAATCACATCTGTAACCTTCGGTTTCCCTTCTGTTAATGTTCCCGTTTTGTCAAAAATTATTGTTTTTACCTTATTTGCTGTCTCAAGTGCCTCTGCGTCCTTAATCAAAATTCCTTTTTCTGCACCTTTTCCGGTCCCGACCATAATGGCTGTTGGAGTTGCCAGCCCCATTGCACAGGGACAAGCGATAATAAGGACTGCAATCATGTTCGAAAGAGCATAAGAAATCCCCTCGACTCCGCTCGGGGTTATAACATACCAAATCACAAAAGTCGCGACAGCCATCATTAAAACTGCAGGTACAAAATACGAGGAGATTACATCCACCAATCTTTGAATGGGAGCACGGGAACTTTGGGCTTCAGCAACCATTTTTACAATTTGGGCAAGCATCGTGTCATTCCCAATTTTAGTAGCCTTAAAAATGAAGCTTCCGGATTTATTGATGGTCGCACCGATCACATTGTCTCCAGCTTTCTTATCAACCGGAATAGATTCTCCAGTTACCATTGATTCGTCAATTGAGCTTATGCCTTCCACAATCACACCGTCCGTAGGAACTTTCTCTCCCGGTCTAACTCGAATTAAATCCCCCACTACAACTTCTTCTATTGGGATATCAATTTCTTTCGAACCGCGCTTGACACGGGCAGTTTTTGCTTGAAGTCCCAGAAGCTTTTTTATAGCGTCAGATGTATGGGCTTTTGCTTTCGCTTCTAAAAATCTGCCCAGAAGAATTAAAGTTATAATAACGGCCGCTGTATCAAAGTACATATGTCCTCCAAAAAATACGGATATTAACGAATAACCAAATGCCGCTGAGGTTCCGATAGCAATTAAAGTATCCATGCTGGCCGTTCTATTCCGAAGTCCAGACCAAGTTGCTTGATAAAAACCCCACCCAGCCCAAAATTGTACGGGTGTCGACAACAAAAGGAGTGCATATGGATTGGTTAAAAATCTGGGTACAAAAGTAAACCACTCTGGAAAACTTCCAACGAATACAAGGGCAGAAAGTATGGATGATAATATGACTTTATTCTTTAGACTTTTAAGTTCTTTCTTCTTCTCTTCCTCTTTTATTTCTTCCGGAGTTCTCTGACCTTTGTCCTCTATGCTTTGCCCTATTATTGCTTTATATCCAGCCTCTTCAACGGATTTTGCCAGTTGCTCATCAGTAACCGTTGGATCTAAATCAACCGAGGCTTGCTCACTGCCATAGTTCACGGAAGCGCTTAAAACACCTGGAGTTCCCGTAAGTTTTCTTTCAATAAGCTTCGCACAACTAGCACAGTGCATCCCAACTATGGGAAACGATTTCTTAACAAACTTATTATTCGACAATGATTTTTCCATGATACATATTCATTCCACAGTGAAATCCGAATTCACCTGTTTTTTGAGGAATAATAGATATTTCCACTTCTTTGTTAAGAGATAAAAACTTTTTAATCTTAAAATCGGGTAATATTATTTCTTCCAAACAACTGTTAGGATCACGCCGTGTAATTTTTAGGGTTGTCTTTTTACCTTTCTTAAGCCTTATCAAGGCAGGTTTATATCCCCCATCTACAAGAATCTCCAACACATCACCTGCAACAATAGCTTTTTCTTTTTTTCCAAAGAAAAACCACCAGATAAAACCAATTAATCCCATACCAACCGTTGTAACTAAAATTTTATCCATAATTTATTATGGCCAAGCTTTGCTTACCGAGTCTGACTCGGCCAAGCTTTGCTTATCCATTCCCATTTTAGAACCAGTCCTCCATCCAACCTTCCATCATCTCAATCTCTTTCGACTGAGCGCTTATGATATCCTCACCAAGTTTATTTAATTCAGGCTTGTCTGTTCGTGACGGGATGAGCTTTGCCATGTCAATTGCCCCCTGATGATGCGCAATCATTGTCTCGATAAAAGCTTTTTCGAATTCCTCACCGCGCACTCCGATTAAACTCCCTGTCATTTCATTTATACTCATTCCCATATTTTCATTTTTCTCTCCCTCTTTCATCATAGGGCACTTCTCTCCCTGCATCATAGTCTCTATTCCACCTCCCATACCCATCATTCTCATCATACCGTAATTCCTGTTATTAACTGAGTAGTTAGTGATTAGAAGGGTCGCGACAACACCCACCAACCCCCCAATTATTGCGTAAGTTAAAGTTTTATCCATATTACTCACCACCTTTTGGAATCCAATGTTCTGGATGTCTATCAAACATTCTCTTGTCACCTTCCGTACAAAAATAATACTTTTTCCCCATATAAATAGAAATAGCCCTCATTTTACTTTTGGGCTTTATCATCCCGCAAACAGGATCGCGTACTTTTTCTATCTTAATTCTGGTCACTTTTTTACCGAAAAATAGTTATATAGCCATGCAAAAAGCCAGCCTGCCAACCATGAAAGGGCAACTGCCGTCACAAATCCCAGTAGAAAATTTTCTGAAAATGCGCGAGGTGTCCATATTCTGGCTACATCAAAACCATGGAACCAACTTCTTGTAACCGCCATACTAAATCCGGGGAAAAGTGCAATAGCAAACCTACAAAAAAGATAAACTACGCCTACAAACACGGCGGTCGTGTTTGCCCATACTTTCTCATTAAATTTCATAATCTCTCACTTCCTCTCGTTTTCTTTGCCAAACTTTCTTTACGCTCCGCAGCCTCCTCCGAACTTCGTATCGAAAGGTAGCGGTCCCACTTTTTGTAATAGCTTCCCGGCTGCTTGGCCTGAAGAATATTCTTCGCTCAAAGCAAGTTTTGCATCAACTTTATCCCAGCCTATTCCTTGCCGTGCAAAGTATGTCCCAAGGGTTAAATAATGACTTGGAAACCAAAAAGAATTTAACTTGAGAACATTTTTGTAAATTTCATCATCAGAAATTCCCCGATAGACCATGAGTTCAATTGCGGCAAGAGCAGCCATTCCGTGATTACAATCTGGAAACCAAGTAGGATTCCCACAACATGGCCTGAAAACGTATTTTGAAATCTCAGCAACTTTACCCTGCTGCTCCTCATTAAGAGGAATTAGATTCTCTTTATTAAGGTAATTAACCGCATCGCCCTTTGCCAAACTCCAACCTCCAGTGGAAGCGAAATTTCCAATATCCTTATTATATTCTTTACCCATCGGACCCTCGTCATAAACTTTTGATTTTTGAGCAAGACCAAATGCCCAGAGCATATCTACAACAAACTGGGAATTGGCGGAATTAATTCTAATAGGATCATTAGAACCTTCAGATAGAATCTCTTTTTGTCCTTCATCCATTTTTACGGCCTTTTCAAATTTACTTTTATCAATAACGCCCAAAGAAACGAGCTTGGGCCCCATGTCACTCCAGGAAATCGGCAATTCAAATCCTTCTTCTGGCAATATCTGATTGGAAAGATTTGATAAGTCAAGGAGATTAAAGCCTTCATCTTTCCAAGAATCCATTCCGCCGGCTAGGTGACGTACGTTTTTATATCCTAAACTTTTTAAAGTTGTAAGAGCATCGGCGCTCATTTTGCCACTCTTGCAGTAAAGAACAATTTCGGCGTTTTTATCTTTTGGTAATTTATCTTTACTTGCTGTAATCATATCGTAGTCAATAAACATGTCAGTTTTTTCAATCTCTCCTTCATAAGGCGTGTGGACATTAATGAAGGTGAAGTTTTTATTTTTTAGAAGCTTATTTAGTTCCTTTGCCGAAATTTCTTCGGAGACCAGTACTTTCCCTGAAAATAAACTCTTTGTTATTTTCTGTCTACCTGTCCCAAGCAAAAAACCAAAGATTATCAATAAAACAAAGGCACCAAATTTCAGTAAATCTTTATTTTTTTTCTTTTTTATAGTCATATTTTTAAGCCGCAACTTTTAAATAAAATAGTTTATGAGAACAAAAACTCCTAAACTTGTAACAACAATTGAACCTAAACTGAAAACCATCGATTGGTATGGAAAAAGAGATTTACCGTTTTTCCTTTTCAGAATAATGTTAACGAGGTCAACTAAATAAAAAACCGCGCTTCCCAGAACCATGCCAAAAGTGAGTTTATCGAAGCCGAATATACTATCCATCCTTATAACTAGTTTGAATTTATAAAAGGACCAAAGGGTGGTAATAAAAATCAAAATATATATTCCGGCCCCCACGAAACGATTAAAAAAGATCTTGTTTCTTTGACCTAACAACCTTAATAGCCAAAAGGCACTGGCACCTAAAAACGCGCCAATCCAGATCCCAGTTATTGAATCGTCAACCCCAACCCATCGGGTCAAAGTTATTCCCGCTGCAGCTCCGGCAACACATAAAGGACAGTGCGCTTGGATTTCCTTCGGAAATCCAAGCAATATAATATTTATAATCGTTATAACTTTTATAAATATTATTGCTTTCTTCATTTGACAACCACTCCATTAAATTTCAATTCCTTCACTCCTGCCGGATCGCTGAAGGTAAGATAAATACTTCTATCAAAAGGTCCAACTCCTTGAGGTCCATGAGCTGCTGGGTCAAACCGAGTTACTACTTTTCCGCTTTGACCGGGACCAATCTCGATATTTACAGGAGGATTTTTGTCTCCGTGTCCTTCCATTCCGAAGAATTTTGTCTTCGTTTCTCCAACTTCAAAAGAAGCAGTCGTACACATGCAGCTCGTTGCAAGTTTTTTCAACTTGAGAACTCCTTCCGTAGAATTTTTGACTTCGTATTCTTTTGTCACAACTCCCCCGTTTATCGGTACATCACCCAGCTCATAGCTAAGCGGATTTATCTCGACTCCTACAACATCCCCTGCAACGATCGGTTCCGGATTCTCCTCTTTTTCTGGTTTACCTTGCCAAAAAGCAAAACCTATGATTAATAAAAAGGTAAAGACTAAGGCTGCAACTAAAATTTTTAGATCTTTTGCCATTAATTTTCTGATTTTTGAAAAACATTCATAATTTCCGCTATCAACTTCTTGTCGTCCGCCTTTCCTTCTTTCACCTCATCCAAAACACAACACTGAAGGTGGTTTTGAAGTACAACTTCATCCACTTTCTTCAAAGCAGACTGAATCGCCTGGGATTGATGGATAACATCTATACAATAAGAATCACCTTCTACCATTTCTACTACTTTATCTAAATGACCCTGAGCAATCTTTAACCTGTGAAGAATCTTGCTCTTTTCAGGCTCCTTTGAGTACAGCTTTGTATTCATAATAGTTTTTCTATATCCCATCCCCCACGGGGGGATATATGAAAGATAACTAGTAATGCGAAAATTGTCAAGTAGCACTTCTTCGGGGTCAACATACTAACCGTTTTCTGCTACAATACTAAAATCGTATGAACACTGTTTGGCTGGCATTTATAACGGGGTTGACAACAGGAGGTATATCTTGTTTTGCTGTTCAGGGAGGACTTTTGGCAAGTACCCTTACTCAACAAAAGGGTTCGCAAAAAACCGCTATAGCCTCATTTTTGGCTAGCAAAGTTTTCGCTTACACTCTTTTCGGTATCCTCCTTGGCCTCGTGGGAGGAAGCATTGCAATTTCACCGAAACTTCAGGGCTTCATGCAAATTGCTGCCGGAATCTTTATGATTGCTACTGTTGGAAAACTTCTTGAGATCCATCCAATTTTCAGAAGATTTACAGTTACTCCTCCAAAATTTCTTTTCCGACTTGTCCGTTCACAAACAAACTCAAAAGATATTTTTGCACCGGCAATTTTAGGATTTTTAACAATTCTTATCCCCTGCGGAGTTACACAGGCGATGATACTTCTGGCAATTGCAACCGGGAGTCCGCTTTTCGGCGGCTTAACTCTGGGCGCTTTTATATTAGGTACAACACCGGTCTTTTTTGGACTTGGGCTCGCGTCAAACCAAATATTACAAAGAAAATCTCTAAAATTCGTCGCAGCAAGCGCAATATTAATTCTTGCCTTGATATCAATAAATACCGGACAAGTTCTGCGAGGGTCAATTCATACATTCCAGAATTACTGGGTTGCTTTAACCGGTGAAATCGAGCCTTCTGAAATTTCCGCTCAAGTAGCAGGACTAAACTCAAAAGGCGTGCAAGAAGTAGAAATCGTAGTTTCAGGCAACGGATATCATTCAAGCGCACAAGTCCTAAAGGCAGGCGTGCCAGTCGCTCTCTCACTCATTACCCAAAATACAAAAGGCTGCTCTCGTGCCTTTACAATCCCTGAATACAATATTACGAAAATTTTGCCTGAAACAGGCACCCAAAGCGTGGAATTTACACCAACAAGACGAGGAAGATTATCTTATACATGTAGCATGGGAATGTACACGGGATACTTTGAGGTAATATAGAGAAATTCTAAGCACCAAATCCGAAATACTAAACAAGTTCAAAATTACAAATTCAAATGTTCCAAACTGTTTGAAATTTTTGATTTTGAAATTAAATATTGTTTAGGATTTAGTTATTCGAATTTAGAATTTTTTTGTATGACGAAGAAGAGATTTGTGAAATAAGGAAACATTTTAAGATATGAAAAAGAAGGTATACAAAATCAAAGGTATGGATTGCGATGCTTGTGCAAAGCTAATCGAGCTTGATTTGGAAGACGCAGGGATAAAAGCTTCATGCAACTATGCAAAAGAGACTTTAGAAGTCGAGTTAAATGATGATAAAGAAAAGGAGAAAAAAGTAAAGGATGTTATCGAAAAAGGCGGCTACCAATTAACTCAAAATTAGTAAATGAAAAACTTCTTATTTTTTATCATACTTGTCGTAATCCTCGTTATTATCGGCGGTCTTTTTTTAAATGAAGTTAAAAAAGAAGGTTCTTTAAAATCTACTCCAATTACAACCCACGAATATTTTTGGTCTGAAACTTGCCCCCACTGTGCCAAGGTGACTGAATTCATGGATTCGTGGGATAAAAAAGACCAATTTGAGGTTCAGAAATTTGAAGTAAGCAGATCCGCTACAAATGCAACACTTTTGGTTCGAAGAGGAACTGCCTGCGGAATTTCTCAAAAAGAGCTCGGAGTTCCCTTAATGATTACACCCCAAGGACAATGTATAGTAGGAGACGAGCCGATTATTGAATATCTGAAAAGTCTGGAACAGTGACCGGTGTACAGTGTTCAGTCATCGGTGGAAATATGAAGAAATTATTTATACTAACACTTGCATTAATTTTACTATTCACTGTTCACTATTCACTGTTCACTAACACCGCATACGCTGTGTGCCCAGTATGTACCGTTGCAGTCGGAGCCGGACTGGGAATTTCTCGGGCCCTCGGAATTGATGATGCGGTAACTTCCGTCTGGATCGGAGGCTTAATTTTATCAATGAGTTTTTGGTTGATCGATTGGATCCAAAAAAGAAAGTCCAAACTACTATCTACTAACTACCAGCTACTTATTATTGTTTTAATGTACATTCTTACTCTCGTCCCCCTTTGGTATGGCAAATACATCGGCCGCCTAAATAATACGCTCTGGGGAGTTGATAAAATCCTTTTTGGAACCATCGCCGGGTCAATCGCGTTTATGATCGGAAAGTGGGCCGACCAAAAAGTCCGCGAGAAAAAAGGAAAACAATTATTTGCCTATCAAAAAGTTGTTTTTCCCATTCTAGCACTTATAATTGCAAGTGGAGTTTTACATTTCCTAGTATCTTAAAAACCCGTGTGTTTTTTGATTTGCAATTGTCGAGCGAATACAATGTGTTGCAAAAACTCGCCCCTCAAAGTGTTTTGAGGTAAGCTTTTTGCATTTATGAACGAGCAAGCAGCAACTCACAAAAACACTAGGGCGCGCTTTCTGGTATTACTTCTTTGCGCGAACAAAGAAGTAATAAAGTGTTTATGACTAAAATCAAAGACGTTAAATCGCTTCTTCAAAGAGTTGAAGAAGTTACCAAACAAAAGGAACTCGATTTATCCTCCGGAGAAGATCTTTCAATCGGAGTAATGAATCTAATTTCGATTGAAGAGCATCTTTTTTATACTTCTCAAAAAACCAAGGACAAAAAATATCTGGATTTATTAGATGAAGTACGACGCATGCGGACTGAACTTCTTAAAGAAATTATCAAGGATTACGAAGGCGAAGTCTGGTGCATCAGTAAACATCTATTGGCTGCTTCGATGAGAATTATGGAGGTTGGAACAAAAGAACTGAAAAAAAATAATAAAGAAAAAGCTTGGGATTTATTTGATAAATCCTACAAACTCTATTCCCTGTTTTGGGGTTTAAATCTTGGAGTTGTTGGTACGAAAGACGCAAAACGCTCAACAAAAAACGAAGAAGAAATTCTCTTGACCAACGATCCGACCACTGAACACCGTTCACCGACCACAAATATTTCCGTCTTCTCCAAACTCGGCGCATTAGTCCAAAAGGCAATCGACTGCTGTAGAGAATAGAGCCCCGGTTATCTGACAAGGAAGTCTTGACAAAGAAGAAGAAGAAGAAGTAAACTTCATTTAAATTAACTGATATGGCTGAAGATACAACAGAGGGACAACAACCAGCTACAACAACAGCTGATGCAACTACAGATAAATCCAACCTTCCCGATTTTGAGATTCCCAAAGGTCCTATTACACCCGAACACCAGGCGTTTCTCATCAACGCCGATCTCGCCAAAAAAGACCTCGAAGCAAAAATAGCTACTTTCCCCGAGAACGGTGGTTCGGCTAAAGCGGGCTTAGAAAGAGAATTACAAGATCTTGATCACGCTGGCAGGTACTTAGAGGGAAAGCCGCATGATGCAAAAAGCGCAAGAAACGGTCTTCTTTACGTTTGGCAACGAGCATACGATCGATCTAAGGAAGCAGCTACAATAAAAGATCCCGACGATGCCGCAGCTGCCGCAAACGAAAAAACCCTTATTCAGAACATTTTAGATAAATTCGATAAGGATAACGATTAATCTGAATATTAGTTTTCTCACTTTTATAAATTTCCTCAATAACGCTAATACACCTTAGAGATGAGATAAATTTACACCTTTGGTTCTATACAGGATAAATAAAAACATTCTATTGCTTTCTCAAGAACTTTTGCTCTACCCCTTTATTTAAGAAGAAAAAACCCCTTTTTTTATGTACTGTTTAATTAAGGATTGATAAGGAATGTTTATCTCGTTAGCTTTTTCTTTAACGCGATTCAGAAGATATTCCGGAATTCGAATAGAAATAGAGCGAGTTGTAGGCTTAAGATTTGGAAAACTTACTCTCACAAAATCAGATGGCTCGTAATAATCGGCCAAATTAATTTTTGCCCAGAACTCTCTTTCTTCATCCTCATTTTTAAATTTTGGTAATTTAAGTGGCTTTTTCATACAAGTGCACCTCCTTTTTATTAATATCTCTTGCTGAAATAATCCTTATGCTGTTATCCCTTCTTGTGAATACGATATAAAGCAATCTTTCCTTTCTGGTTTTTCCTAATAATATAAAGCGCTCCTCAATTTTTGAATGTAAAACATCTTTAGAAATGACTTTATCTTCATCAAAAAACGGTTCTTCTGCTTCCTTTTCACCAACTCTGTGCTTTTTATTTTTCCCAATATTTCCCTTATCCCATTCAAACTCAAATACCTTCTTATCAACAACCATGTATATACTAGATTATACAAAGTTAAGGATTTCTGTCAAGACTTTAGTGTCTTCTCCAAACTCGGCTCCTTAGTTCAAAAGGCAATCGACTGCTGTAGAGAATAAACAAAGTTTACATTACAAACTACGATGTATTAAATATCAGAATAAGAAATTATATGCAAACTATTTAAGATATACCTTCAAATCCCTTAAATTCTTCTTTTCAAAAGAGTTAAAATGTAAGCCTGAAGTAATTATTAACTTACTATTGGGCAAAAGTTTAGATAATTCCTTCACTAAAGCATAAGGCATCAATTTATCACCCCTTCCTCCAAAAATAATGCACTTGTTTTTTAGAGTCCTTAAAATTTTGGTATTGTCAATCTTACTGCATAACGCAAGCATTTGTACGTGCTTTGAAAAAGGATATCTACTAATCTCTTTTAAGTTTCTTTTCAAATCCTCTTCATAAGCTTTTCTATGTTTCTGATTTCCATCAAATGGGTTTAATTTCCTATAAACAAATTCAATAAAACCCTTGCCAGAGATTTTAGCAATTAAAACAAATAACTTTTGGATAAAACTTAAGATAGTTAAGTTTGCCAGAACACGCATTATAAAAAGGTCTGGTTTAAAATAAGGTGCCGTTGAAATAAAGATTAGTTTAGCTCTAGGGTGCTTTTCAGCTAAGCTAGGAAGAACTAAACCACCCATAGAAATCCCAACAATAACGTCTAGATTTTTTACTCCAAGTTTAGTGTTAATATTCTCAACAATATCTTTAAGATCTTTTCCCCAATCCTCATCAAATAAATTCGGAGTAAGCAAAATATATTTATTTTTCTTAAAGAACTTCCCCAAAATATGCTGATTCATACTAGTTTGCGGCCAACCATGAAGTATAAGTGCTACTTTTTGCATACTGTTATTTTACAACGAAGTAATTATTTCTGTGGATTACTATTTAGCACCTTAGAGGTGAAGTGGGTTCACACCTCAGGTCATACTCGAAAAAAACTTTTGATTTCTTTCGCAAGAACTATTGAGTGCGGAGGGTAGAGGATTCGAACCTCTGAGGACTTGCGCCCACAGGTTTTCAAGACCTGCGCCATAAACCACTCGGCCAACCCTCCAAATTACCCTGATATTATAGCAAATTTTATACATTTTCACCTTAAAAATGGTATATAAATAACGAAAATTTATACAGAATTCCATTCCTTTCATGATGCGTTTTTAATAGGGAATTCTTTATCTTCTTGATTCTTTGCCTCCTTTCCAATAGTCTTTATTGGACATGAATTACTATATTTTCCGGCATTCGGAAACGTACTTTAGCAAAAACGACGCCCATTATGGAAGTTTAAACGAAACTGCTGAAATAATTCCGGAAGGGGTTGCGGCAACAGAAAGGTTAGCAAAATATTTGGCAACCAAAAATATCAACGCTTTTTACTCTTCCCCGTTTAAAAGATGTGTCCAAACAGCTGAAATTGTTGAGAAAATAACGGGGAAAAAATTTTTGACAGATACCCGAATCGGTGAAGAAATGATAAATTACGGCAAAGAAACCTTTGATGAGCTGGTCGACAGAATCAAAAAATTCTTGGACGAAATAAAGACCAAAAAATACCAAGGTATTGCCATCTGTTCCCACGGTTGGCCTATCGCCACCCTTGTTGCCCAGATTACAAAGGGTGAAGTTTCTCAAAACGATCTTAAAAGCTATCCCGCATGCGGAATTCTAATTGAAATTGAAAATGGAGTTACAACAAAGAAAGATTTTAACTAAACTTATCCTCTTATTTCTTACTCTTATTTCTCTCCAAAAACATAAAAAAGGAAATTAGTACAAATATGGAGAAGCTCATCCAGGGAATTGTAATATAGCCGAAATAAGTGAAAAAACGCTCGCTGCAGGAAACCGAAAAACCGGTAGTGGAACACGGAGCGAGTGCTTCGGGACTAATCTGTAAGTAATAATGATAGATTGCTATTAACCCGCCGATAATAGAAAGCGGTAAAACATACTGCCAAACATCTTTCAGTTTTTTATGAATTGCAATCATTAATATAATCGGCAAAGGATACATAAAAATTCTCTGATACCAACAGAGTTTACAAGGTTCAAAGTGCGCGATCTCTGATAAATAAAGACTGCCAGAAGTTGCAACAAGTGAAATAATAAAGGTTAGCAAAGTCAACCTTGGCATTAGAACCTGCATTATTTTCTTCCAAACTTTTGTCAAAAACCCGGCTTTCGAAAGTAGGAAAAGACCAATAAAGATAAGGGTCGAAATGTTTGCAAATAGAGTCAAAAGCGACAAGAGACGGATTATAAATTGTGGAGTCATTCTATTGTATATCCTCTGACTTGATCTTCTACTAACTTCTTAAAGTCTTCATAGCTCCTCGGTTGAACTTTTTGACCGTTTAGGAAAAAGGTTGGCGTTGCGTTGACTCCAAGAGAAGTACCTGAAGCCAAATCTGCATTTATTTTGTCCTCTACCTCTTTTGAATCAAAATCGCTTTTAAACTTTTCTTCGTCCAACCCAAGCACTTTTGCGTACTCTATAAATTTATCTCTGTGGTTTCCTTCATTGGCCCAATCGGTCTGCTTTTCGTAGAGCATATCGTGCATCTCCCAAAATTTACCCTGGCGGCCGGCTGCCTCTGACGCACGCGAAGAGTCATACGCTTTTTTATGAATTGCAATAAGGGGATAATGCCGATAGACAACTCGCAAATCTTTTGAAAACTCTTCTGAAAGTCTTTTAACCAGTGGTTGATAATCTGCACAGGCCGGACATTGGAAATCTCCAAACTCAACCAAACTTAGCTTGGCTTCCCTTTCCCCTTTTACCCAATCAGAATCTTTTATTTCAATACTCTGACCCAAAGTCTCCGGCACCGGTTCTGTAAGATAACGATAAGCTTTTATGCCAACCCAACCCAAGACTGCGACGACTAAAACTAAACCTATATATCTTTTTAGTTTTGAGGTTTTCTCCTTACCCTCTTTCTCCATCCTTTTTTGCTCGCGGGCAAGTTCCCGCCTTTGTCTTTTTGTCAAATTTTGTTCCTGCTCTTCCTCTTCCATGCCAGCTAGTCTACAAGAAATGTTAAGAAAAGTGAAGCCCCAAGCCTTCGGCGAAGGCTTCTAGCCTAGGTTCATTCACCCCCGAGTACTTTAGACTCGGGGAATTCTGAAACTAGTCTTAAAGCACTAAATTTTTTTGGGGATTTCAGAGGAAGAAGCCAAAAATCATGAAAGTAAATCCGTTTGCAATCAAGTACCAGCACTTTTGTTCTGCGTCAAGTGCGAAGGGAAGTTTTTCAAACCAGGCATCAAAGTTTCCGCCTTCCATCAGATCAATTACTTGATCGATTAGAAGATGGAG